>Ga0326514_10000610_pt1 | contig 24098 bp, 49 predicted proteins | sample 3_2548_0518_D_FD_203653 | JGI IMG/M metagenome (GOLD analysis project Ga0326514, IMG submission 203653) | Bovine rumen microbial communities from UC Davis, California, United States - 3_2548_0518 | ecosystem: Host-associated > Mammals > Digestive system > Stomach > Rumen | place: USA... | reverse complement strand
ATGGGCTGGTGGCTTATCCTGTTGATTCTCGTACTCGGTGGCGGCTTCTGGGGAGGTCGTGGTTATGCTGGAGGCGGAAACGGCGGAACAGATTCCGTAGCAGCCATGGCTATGCCGTATATGTACAGTACAGGAATCCAGCAGGGATTCGATCAGTCCGCCGTGATGACAGCTCTCAACAACCTCAACACAGCGGTTGCTAACGGATTCGCGGGCATGGCGGTTGATTCCTGTAATAAGACCATGACGCTCATGCAGGGGCAGAATGCGATTCAGAGTACGGTAAACGGGAATACCAATGATATTCTGATGCAGATGAGCAATAACGAAATGGCCAGACAGCAGTGCTGCTGTGACGCCAAACTCCAGATGGCTAATTTCCAGGCCACCATGCTTGCCGAGCATTGTTCAGATAGAGCCGAGATTGATCGTGCTATGAACCAGCTGTCTAATCAGATGAATGCCGGATTCCAGGGTGTATATGATAAGCTTAATCAGCAGACAATTGAGGCTCTTAAGACTGAGAATGAGAACCTTCGTACACAGCTTAATCTCAATAACCTCGCTGCTTCTCAGAACGCACAGACAGCTGCTCTTGTCGCTAATAATCAGGCTCAGACTGATCGCATTATGGATTTCATCAATCCGGGATATGCTCGTCCGTTCTATGGCTGGCCGCAGATGCAGCCTCAGACTTGTTGTGGTAATGCCTGAAAGGAGGCTGCCATGAACAAAGGTTATTATACAAACGATGCCATCCAGACTATTCAGCCAGGAGCATCTGCTGTATTCAACACCGTCGTATCGAACGACGACGTAGGTCACGTTGACGGGACAGGCTCATTTGTTCTTTCTGGTGGACCTAAGCGTTCTCAGAGATGTAATTGCTGTAACAAGCAGACTTGTAAAAGATATTCTGTAAGCTTCGGGGCAAACATCGCAGTTCCGACAGGCGAGACAGTCGGTCCTATCTCTGTAGCGTTATCGGTAAGTGGTGGAACGGTTCCGGCAAGCACTATGATCGTTACGCCGGCAGCCGTTGAGGAATACTTCAACGTTTCTACAGATATTCTTGTACCGATTGTATGCGGATGCTGTCAGTCGGTAACAGTCACGAATCTGTCTACAATACCGATCAACATGCAGAACGCAAGTGTAAAAATCTGAGGAGGCAGATATGGTATCAGAAAAGACACTCAACAAAGCCGAAGAACTGCTCGAGACTGAGATCGAGTCCGTCATTAAGCAGGGCACTCTCCAGAATGGTAATGGAGCACAGATCTTCAAGAACCTTCTGGAGGGGTTGAAGATTATCGAATGTATCCGCAATGGTGGCATGGAAGATGAGGGATATTCTGGACGAATGATGCCTCGTTATTCCGGTCATCATGGCGATATGAACTACGCAGGAAACATGAATTTCGATGGGAACTACAGCGGTAGAAGATCTCCTGCAACTGGCCGCTATATGCCCCATGGATATTCTGGACATTCTGTTCATGACCGTATGATCGCTGCTCTCGAAGGTCTCCATGACGATCCGGCATTTGCTGGTAAGCCCTACGAGAACGAAGAGATCAACCGGTGGATTGATCGGCTGCGCACAAACAACTGAATATAGTTATATTTAAGAGGGACTTATGGGGTGGATTTATTACAACCCGAATCCGTACGGTAAAATGGTAGATGACTGCACCGTTCGAGCGCTGTCAATAGCAGAAGATGTCGATTGGTTTGGGGCCTATTTCATGCTTAGCATTGAAGGTGCTCTAATTGGAGACATGCCAAATGCCAATTCCGTCATGCGAGTGCTACTCGGTAAGAAGGGCTACACACGCCATACGATCCCGGACACCTGCCCGGACTGCTACACTGTGGCTGATTTCGCACGCGATAATTATAGTGGAACCTATATAATCTGTACTGGTTCACATGTAATAGCAGTCCAAGACGGTGTTTACTATGACACTAGCGATTCTGGATACGAAATCGTTTTATATTTCTATAAGAAGGAGAATGATTAATTATGGGTAAATTTCTTAAGTGGGAAGACTCCAATTGGAGAACCTATGTAATCGATACTACTGCCAAGACCATTAAGCGACCGAAGAAGGTCATCACAAAGGCCGATCTGATGGCTGCAATTTTCGTTGTCGATGGTGAGGAATGCATCGGTGTTTCTGCAAAGGAAGACACTACTGCTATCACAGCAACAGCAATCGTCGACGGCGCGATTGCTACGATCGTTTATACACTTGCTACAGATACGTTCAAGCTCGGCAACGATGCATTGACGAACAAGTTCATCGACGAGTACGGCCGCGAAGAGATGTTTATCTGATAGGAGGATAAGACTATGAGCACAGAAAAGACAACTAAGGTTAAGATCGTGGAATCCTGCCCGTATTGTGACGGCAGAGGTTATACTCAGGAAGAGGGCAAGGGCCAGGAAGGCTGGAAGCGCTGCGAAGTATGCCGTGGTGACGGTGTCCTCAAGTCTACTCAGACAAAGACCGTGACGATCGATGATTGATATTATTATGCCGCTAGGTCTCTTGGCAATGTTTGTCTTGGGCGTTATGCTTGGCTGGCGTTCGGCCAAGAGACCTAAATACCCCTATGCTGGGACGCTGTTCATCAACTATAACGATCCGACGAAGGAACTTATGACCTTCCGGTTTGATTATGGTCTCGATGAACTTGAGGAAATGGATTATATTTTATTCGATGTCAGAACGGACAAAGATAAAAATTCAAATCCCAAAAATTCCCAGGGGGAAAATTCCTGAGAACTTTTTAAGGAGAGATTATGTTAAAGGTAGACCCAAGAACAAACAAAATCCAGCTAACCCGTGGCGATACAGCAGTTCTCAAGGTCGAGCTCAAAGACGCTTCGGGCAATGCTTATACTCCTGGAGTAACAGATGTAATTCGATTCGCACTGAAAAAGTCATATGCGGATGAGTCTGTACTCCTGTCTGTTAACGCAGTAATTGACGGTTCTGATATTACTATCACGCTTCCGGCAACTGATACAAAAAAACTCGAACCCGGTTCTTACAAGTATGATATTCAGCTCACTGCCGGCTCTGTGGTTGACACCTTCATTGATAGAGGAACCATTCAGATTACAGAGGAGATCGATTAATGTCCGCAACATTTACGCCGATTGGAAACCTCCACGGTAATCTTACATCCGAATCAGGATTATCTGCAAATCTCAGCGGTTCTGCTGTTGTTTACGGTGCTCTTGATTTCGGTGCGCATACTATCCCGGCCAATACTGTATTCACGTATAAGGGCTCCGTTACTGATATTTCAGGACTCCCTGTAGATGCAGACAACGGAGACGCCTATTACGTAGAATCGGATACCACCTACTATGCGTGGATGGGTGAACGTTGGCAGGATATTGGTGCCGGAACAATGACCGAAGATCTTACAGCAGCACAGATTGCCGAGCTTCAAGGGCTTGTGAAGTAACCGTATAGTTTATGAGTATTTTAATGGAAAGGGCTAATCTGTTCTCGGGTTAGCTCTTTTTTCTGTTATATTTGTTTTTTTTTTTCATAATACCTCCTCGCGACGAAATGATGGTATATAATAGAAGGATTTATTAATCATTTAAGGAGGATTTTAATTATGAAGACTAAAGAATTTATTAAATATGCAACACTTGCACCGTTATATGCATTAGAGGCAACAGCCGAATGCATTGTAAACGTGGGCAGAGTGTTAAGAGGTAAAGATATTCTTGGTTATGATGAAAACAAGAATGATTTCGATGATTACTTCGAGGAAGAGGACAATTAAGTTCCTCTTCTTTTTTTTTTTTCGCCATTTTTTCTTTTTCGTTAATAGAAAGGAGGGGTGACAATGGGTTATATTATACCATTATTATTAGTATATGCAATCCCCTGCTTCATAGCCTGGCTGTGGAGCTGGGTAAATGGGTATTAATTAATAAGGGGTGGCGAAAATTGCTGCCCTTCTTTATTTTTGTCCTCGCGACGAAATGATTGTTTATAATAGAAACATTTTAACATATTAATTATATTATGGAGGATAAAACAATGTTTAATAAAAGTTATTATTACCAAAGAGCACTGGTTAGATATAATCAGAACACAGAGATGACAGATAAAGACAAAAGGTTCTGCGCAAGTGTAGAAGCTGCTACGATTAAAGCAACACAGTTTGCTAAGGATGTAGCAACATACACCGTCGCAGCACCGATGTTTGCAGCTGTTACGACAGGTTGTGTTGGTTATATGATTGTTAATGGTATTAAGAAAGAAGTTGTTAGATGTTATGATGAATATGTAAAAGAGAATGGAACCCGGATTTGATTCTGGGTTTCTTTTTTCGCCATTTATTCTGTCTTCTTTATAGGAACTAAAGTAATTCCAATAGTAAAGGAGTGATATTTATGATGGGTTTATTCAAAAGATACTGGTGGGTACCAGCTGGAAGCACAAATGAGAAAGATGTACCAACTCTGTTATCAAGTAATAATGTTGATTACCGTATGTATAAGGTGATCGATGCACAAACACTTGAATTGGTAGGTTGGACTTTCGAGTTTAGCTGCATTCCTGTAAAGTACCACGCATTGAGAATGATGGTATCAGGAGGTAATAACTTTGCACCGTTAGAAATACTTTTGGGAACTAAATAAAGGATTTGAGACTCGTGATATTTTACGGGTCTCTTAAATTTGCCCTCGCGACGAAATGATGGTATATAATAGAAACATTTCTTATTACAATTAAGGAGGATAAAACTATGTTGAACAAAATTGAAATGGTAAAGAAACTTACTGACAACGTTTCTCTGAAGAGTGATTTCGTAAGAGACTTAGTTGGATCATTCATTTCCAACGAAGTCAAGAAAGCTACAGATATGGATGTAGATCTTGACCTCGGCGGACTGGATATTCAGCGAGACGAAGACGGAAACTGGTCAGTGGAAACGACAGTAAAAGTTAAACTGACCGATGAGGACGTAACAACGTTAATCAGCCAGATTTTGGATGGTAAGAAAGAAGAAAAGAAGAAAAAGACGGACAACTCCAGCATTCGGAGATTTATGAATCGCTGGGCAGTTTGATGTCAAGCCTGGTTTTCCAGGCTTCTTTTTTTTCGTAATTTTTTCTGACTGTATAATGAAGAAACACATTGTTTAGCAACAGTAAAGGAGAATAAAAATGGACTACACACTTAGAATTGAGTTGAAAAACGGCGAAACGGTTACCTTTGAACGTGAAGAGTTTGACGAATATGAGTATTGTTTCGGAATGCTCGTAGTAAAAAGAGGTAATGCGTGGATCGCAGCATTCAACATGCGTGAAGTAAGGTACTTTATAACTGAAGAGAAGGACGAGGAGTAATCAAACGGAGGCTCAGCGAATTATGCTGGGCTTCTTATTTTTCGTTATATTTTCTGGCTGTATAGTGATACAATTAACAATCCCAACTAAAGAAAGGAGAATAGTTATGGGAAAATATACAAGGATAGCAGTTGTTAATGAAAACGAGGTTGTGAAGGATCTGCGCGAGTGGCTTGATAAGAACGAATCAGAGAATTTAGAATGCACGATCTTTGCACGTAATCTTACTGTTAAGAAGGTATCTGCTACCTATCCGGACAATATGCCCAAAGACGAGGTTGAGACTAAGGTGAATGACGCTTGGAATAATCCACAGCTCGCATACACCGAAGTACTCAAGTTCGTTGTACGGGAACATGCGGCGGATAGATATATAGTGGCTTATGGTAAGTGGGACAAAGGACGGTGGTCAAACTGGCTCGGAGTAAGGACTGACCGCGAAGGTTTGGTCGACATGGCCTGGTTCGTTATTGGCTGTGCATCAGATGATCCTAGAACTTCTGGACGGGAAGTAAAGATTGATTAATGCGTATTGAGTTATAAAAAGAGGCTCGGAAGGAATTCCGGGCTTCTTGTTTTTTCGCCAAGAATTCTGTCGCTATGATAGAAGGAGAACTAAAAATAGAGGAAGTAGTGCGATGCTAATGTTGGGGTTGTACAGCCCCCGCTCCAGATAGAGTTAGTCACTCCTGTCTGGCCTCGAGAAGATCGTCATCAATTCTGATGATTTTCTTCTTCGTATTTTTTTCTGCCTTGTTAGTGAAGCACGTAAATTATATTTTTTCAAAGGAGGAAACACTATGGAAGAGATGGATAAATCATTATCTCAATTGTGCAAAGAGTTTGACGAGTTGAAAGAGGTCAGCGATAAACATGAGGTTCTTGATCTTATGGATCGGCTGGCTGATATTCGCAACAAGGTGGCTAAAGAAGACCGTGATTTGGCTAAGGTGATGCTCGATCATGAGGAGGCTGATCGGAAGATCGATGCAACTTTTGCAATCCAGGAATCCAAAGAGGTTCGAGAAGACAGACAGCTGGAACTCGAACAGCAGAAGGTTGATATTGAACAGCAGAAGGTCGACGTTGATAAAGAGAAGTTATCTTCAGAAGAACGAGCTGAGATTGCTAAGGCCGCGATCGCTGGTGTAATGGGTCTTGGCGGCGGTATCGGCACAGCGTACCTTGGATACAAGGGCATCAAAGCTGGTATTCAGAACACAGCAAACATCTTTGCAAATCTTAACGAATGGGATAAGAACGATGTAATTCCGCTCTCGACCGGATGGGACCTTTTTAAGAAAGGCTTTAAAGGTTGAGCGTTAGGGCTCGGAAGAGGCTCGGAAGAAATTCCGGGCTTCTTGTTTTTTCGTTATATTTTCTGAGTATATGATGAAGCATAGAAATTCCATAAACATGAAAGGAGAATTAAAATGGAAGAAGAAAAGAAAGAAGGTTTCATTAAGCGTACTGTGAACAAAGCGAAGGAAACTGGTAAGAAAATTGTCAACACGGCAGAGATCGTGTATGAGGCAGCGAGGGAGAACAAAGAGGTGGCAGCTGTATTGGCTACTGCAGTCTTCACTATCGGAGGAACTATCGGCAAAGCAGCCGTGAAGTCCTATGACAGGAAGGCACGCAGAGATGATAAGGCTCGCGATCTTTATGATCCTCACACGCGGCAGCATCACTATCTGAGGCGGCCGATGACTCAGGACCAGAAACGCGAATTCAATTACAGGATCAAGCGCTATGATGAGACCGGCGAAACGTACTTCGATATCCTTACGGATATGGGAGTGGATTTCTATTAATCAAAAAGAGGCTCGGAAGAAATTCCGGGCTTCTTGTTTTTTCGTTATATTTTCTGGCTATATGATGAAGCATATAAACTTGTATGAGAAAGGAGAATAGTTATGAGTAGCAAATTACAGTACAAGTTTGATAAGGATTTCAATGAGTCTTTGAAGAAGGCACTTAGTAAAAAGCTGTTTTATGAGGATATTAGCGGTTGGCTGTTTTTAGACGGTGAAAACGTAACGCCTGGCGAACCGAGTCATCGAGCAGTATATCTTAAACTGTATGTGATTAAAGAGCATCATTTAAGCGATGACGATTGGATCTGGCCAAGACGGTTGAACTGTAAAGTGGCAGCCACTTATGAAGGAATGAAAAACGGCAATTTAATATTTTTGCAGCCGCCTATAACAAAGTCATTGGACCCGAAAGACATCAAACGAAATATTGCTGTAAGCGTAGCAATGGCTATGAATCTCAAGATTTAATGGTTCAAGGACTCTCGTGATATTTTACGGGAGTCTTGTTTTTCGCGCAGTTTTCTATTTCATTAATGAAAGGTATGTAAGGCGAGTTTGAACGCCACAAAATAGTTTAAAACGTTCTATGGCATCCAGACGGGATAAAACCCTGAGGAGATGCAGCCGTAAGGTAGTTAGACGGCCACCTATAATTGGCCGAGAGAAGAACACCCTACGTTTAAACTACGTAGGGAGACGCTGGGTGAGAGCCAGCTAGCATACTTTTCTGATATTTTTTGTTTTTTTTTTCGTAATTTTTTCTGGCTCTTTAATAGCATATTAATTCTTATGCAATAAAGGAGGTAGAAAATGAATACAGTAATGAATTATGATCAGATAATGGAAAGATTTGAAGGTTGGATGAACATGGGTAAACCAGCAGCACCGTTTTATATTCCAGTAATGATCGAAGCAGAAACTGAAAAAGGCAGAGTTGTTAGAAGATTTGGACTTAGAATCAGACAGCTTCCCGGCCAAGGAAAGGATCTGTTTCAGATAGCGTATGGATTGGCGGAGATGACAATGGTAAACCGGACACTGATCAGAACAACAGAAGCAAGATTAGAAGAAGATCTTAGGTTCATGTTATGTTTTATAACGATGGATCCTATTATAGACGAATAATATGCGAATTAGCTCAGCAAATTATGCTGGGCTTCTTATTTTTTTTTCGTAAATTTTTCTGCTTTGTTAATAGACATATAGTCTTAATATTTATATTCAGGAGGATAAAATGATGAAAGGATTTTTAAAGAAGAAACCCGCTGATTTGACAACAGGCGAGAGCTTCTGGTTCACACTGCTCATGATGTTGGGCGTGTATGTACCATTGATGCTCTGCCTCGGAGTGATTATTTGGTGGGAAAACATTGCAGAGTTTTTCAGTAATTTGCGGAAAAAGATATTTAAGAACTGAAAATGTCTAAGAACGAGAGCTGCGGATTATTCTGCGGCTCTTCGTTTCGCTATTTTTTCTGGCCGTGTAATAGAAAGGAGGACACATAAATGAAAGATGTTATCAATTTTATCAAGTGTCTACTGATTGTGGTGTTATGTGTTATCATACGCGTATCACTCGATCAGGCAGGCAGAAGAATTTCTAACAGGATCTTATCAGTAACATTGGGTCCGAATGAAGAAGAGAAAGGAGGAGCAGAATGAGCGCTGAGATGTTATTCGTATTAGGAATTGTCGTGCTTTGTCTTGCATTTAACAAAGCTAAGCGACGTGACGACTGAGGACATTTTAGGGGAGCTTTATGCTCCTCTTCTTTCTGTCCGTAAAGGGCCTCGCGAAAAAAGTTAGTTATATAATGAAGAGAAGGTATAGCTCAGTGGTAGAGCGCTAGAGAAATCTAGAGGACATCGGTTCGAATCCGATTATCTTTTCTTTTTCTTTTTCACCTACATTTATATTTTAAAGGAGGAAACATTATGGGTATCATCAAACTTTTAGGTAAGGCATTTTCTTGGAGCACAGACACGATTCTCCCGGAAGCAGTTATGTGTATCGGTGTTGGCGCGCAGCTTATGGCAACGGCACTCGCATATGATGCAGAGGCAACTGAAAAGGTAGAGGCTTATGACAGCGACAATAATCGTATCCCGGAAGAGGACACAGTGGCAAAGAAGGTAAATCCGGTAGACGTTTACCTCGATCTTGTTCCAGACAACGATGGCTGGCATATTCGCAAGGCTATTGAGGATTACAACGCGCTTGACAAACGTGGCAAAACTGTGTTCTTCTTCCAGACTGTAGCATTTGCCTGCGGTGGATATTATGGCATTGCGAATCTCATGCGCCTGAAGAGAGCTATTATTGCGAAGAACATGATGAAGTATGATCTTGAATGTGCTCAGGCCGAAAGTTCTTATCTGATCGACAAGACAAAGGAAACGGGCCAGGAGGCGCTCCGCATTGTCAACTGGTATAACGAGAACGGTTATACCCGCGGTATCAAAGGTGATACTGATGAGAGTTTCAACTATGACAACATGCTCACACTCAGCAACGAGTGCGCGGATCGTCTGAAGGCAATCAAGAGCTTCAGAGTCCAGTATAACTATAAAGGAGGAGAGATCTAATGAAGAATCCGCTTGGTGTTCTTAAAGAACACAAAGAAGTTGCGTTGATGATATTTGGCACACTTACGGAGGTCGGGGCTGTTGTCCTGGCCGTCCGTAATGGAATCAAAGCAAAAGAAAAGCTGGACGATATGCCCGAAGATGCCACATTCACCGAGAAGGCAGTCAAGATTGCACCTGAGGTATTGCCGGTTGTTGGCTTGGCCAGTTTATCGATCGGCTCATACTGGTGGGCTCGCCATATTAACATCGACCGTATTATATCTGCCTCGTCGGTAGCAGCCATGGCAATCCAGAATAAGAAGAATCAGGATGAAGCCATAAAGGAAACAGTCGACGAGAAGACCTACAGTGATATTCAGGCAAAAACCGTTGAGAAGAACATGGTATCCAATGGATATTCATACGGCTATCCAGTCTTTGATATGGGCACAAGTGATGCTACAATTTTTGTTGAAAAGCAGTCTTGTGGTGCTATTCGAGTCACAAAGGAATGGATAAGAAGTAAGTTCTATGAATGGAAAACCGAGGCCATGAAAGGCGGCGATGTGTCGTGCAAAGGTTTATATTGCGACTACTTTATGCTGCCTGAACGATCCTGGATGGATGACACTGGTTGGAAACACCGTGATATTACAAACTTGGACATTAAGTTTGAGTATCCTAAAGAGAAACCTGAAGACAGTGACTTCGGTGTGCCTTACACAATATTCAGTGTAAGTATCGAACCGGACGTACTGGTACCCTTTCGTTAAGTCACAGCATCGCGGGAGTGAGGACATCTGGCTCCCGTGATATTTTTTCGAGGAGGAGCAAAATGGATTCAAGACTTGAATCTGTAAAGAATCTTATACAAAATCAGAACGAAACAATTCGCTCGTTAACCGCTGAATTAGAGGCCGCAAAAGCTGAGAATGAGAGACTTAAAAACAACATCGTCCATCTGAAAAAGAAGGCAGCCGAGATCGTGGCTTTGGGCGAGAAACAGGATGAGTGTGATATGCATGAATGGTATAGCATGTCACCGGCACCTTATCTTGCAGAGCTTGAAAGTTTTGTGGAAGATATTGCTGAATTGGAGGAGGAAAAATGGATCCACTTGATATAGAACTTCCGGTCGTTGACATAGCGGCCACGGGAAAGAAGATCGACGATCTCAGAAAGGAAGCCGGGCTTTCCGTACGTGATATTCAGGAAGTTATGGGGTTCACAACACCTATGGCCATCTACAAATGGATCTGGGGCAAATCGATGCCAAAGGTAGACAATCTGGTAATCCTTTCGGCATTGTTCAACACATCACTCGATGATATTGTTGTCTATTATTAGTTCATATAAGGAGGAGAATGATGAAAATTGAGATCACAAAGGACATGTTTATTGGAGCAGCGGCTATAGCATCGATCGGTGCTGCAATCACAACAACTGTAGTTGCAATCGGTAAGGCAGATAAGGCTCAGGCTGAAGTGGCAGAGCTTCGTGCTGATATTCGTGAGCAGAATGCAGCTGTAGAGAAGCAAACAAAGGCTGTCAATCGCATGGTCGGCACATTTGATCAGACTGTTGCAGATCTTGCAGACACAATCGCTGTTGATATTCCCGAAGAGATTGTGAGCAGGGCAATTTCTCAGGCGTCCAAGGATGCGGCAGAGGCAGCAGCTAAGCAGGCTATCCGTGAAATAAAGCAGGAAATGCACGACCGCATTGAGGAGGAAGTGTCAGTTGTTGTTGAGAATATTCGTCCGGCTGCTGAGACAGAGACCAGAAGAGCCCTGCAGAAGAAGGTCAACAGTCTCAACATAAACCGTGTGAAGGAGGATATTGTCCGGGAGGCAAAGAAGGAGGTCATCGAGCAGGCCAAAGCTGAGGTTGATCGTGTGACATCATCATTTACTGACCAGATTGACCAGCAGGCCCAGTTCATCAAGACGATGAATGCCAAGATGACAGGAATAGCGTAACATTTATATTTTTATACATAAATAAGGAGGAGCAAAATAATGATGCATGTTAACGTAGAAACGAACCTTAAGGCAGCACAGATGATCGATGTTCTTAGATCCCATCCGGGTAAAATGATGGGCAGTAAGAGTATTGCCGATGAATTAGCACAGCGCGGTATCGACGTTGTGCCCAAGACGGTATCAAACTATTTGTCTGTCATGATAAAGCAGGGAGACTACCCGCAGCTTACATCAAAGCCTCGTGTAGGATTCATATGGAACGCTGATGAGGCCGAATTTTATGCAAAGAAAGCGAATAATACAAAGAAGAGCAATGACTCTTCCGCTTACAGAAAGAAGAGCACGGTAATGCACAACTCGGAGGGATATTCTGATCCCACTGCCGGGACTGCTATAAAGAATACCGAGGGTGAGGATCCGTACACCAGGCTCGGCGAGGTCTGGTCCGTCAACGGTGCAAATGGCCTTACCGAATGGTTTATGATCCTGTCTGACTGGGGCACGGTTCGGATCGGAATTCCGCTCTATATGGGGGATTTTAGAAGCCGGATCAGGGTCAAGGTTGAGTTAGACGACATCGTGCTGTATGGCGATGCAACGAACCTTCGCTCGAAGCCCCGTAAATATTTCGACACTCATGTTGGCAATGTTGGGGACAAGAAAGCCAAGGCCATCCTCGATGATGCTTTGAAGGCTGTCTGTGATCCTGATATTTCGCCTGTAGTAATTGAGGCTGTCAGCCCGGCCAATACCATTACTGTTGATGGTGTGCTGTATACAGAGGCTGATATTCGCAGCAAGCTCGATACCATCAGTGTTCTGAATGGACATATTGATGCATATAACAGCAAAGTCGACGAGCTTGATGAGGAACTTAAAGATAAACAGGCTGTAATCTTGGACAAGGAATCTCAGATCGGCGATCTTACACGCATGAATAAGGATCTTATGGACGCAAATAATGGGCTCAGAACAGCTCTTGCTTCGGCGAAGAAAAGCAAACCTATGATTCTTCAGGTAGATGGGGAAATCTACAACGAAGAAGACATCACGGCCATTATCCGTGCCCGTAACACAGTTCGTGTTGGCGATAAGGTATATACGGCCCGTGATATTGTCGCACTCGGAGAAGACGGGGTTGGTGTCAATCCGGATTGGGCTGATCCGGCTGCCGACACAACAGTTGATCTGCAGTATCTTGCAATGCAGCACGCTGAATGGAAGATCTACAAGCAGTTCTTCGAAGCATACTGCCAGGGTCTGGCAAAAGGAGAAGTAGAATGAACTGTGTAGTAGCTACCTGTCCGCACAGCGAGTGCGATTGGCAACAAACGAGAAAGGATGGGCGGGTGGTATGTGCTTTTTTAAGCGAAGCCAAACGTCCTTGTGAGTATAGAATGACAAAGAACACACACGTTAACAGTGATATTCAGAAAGGATCGTCTGGGTATATTATCCATACAAGCTCTGGGGTCATGAAACTTGGCCCCAGAAAGACCCTTGAGTCACCGTTATATTCTGGACGAGTTAGCCAGAAAGCGTTCGAAGCGGTTGACGACGAGATTAAAAGAACCAACATTCGACATGGAGGGTCGGTCATGTGTGGTATCGTAAAAAGCCGGAAAAAGAACAAGTTGGTGAGCGGATCAACTATGTAAATCCGCGTATTTTTCTGGCCGTGTAATAGAAAGCATTGAGCTTTCTTTGCCAAGAACAAAAAAGGAGGAAACTAAAATGGCAGAAGAAATCAAGAAAGTGAACGAAGAACTGAATCAGGAGCAGGAAGTTAATCAGGAGAACACAACTCCCGAGACACCTGCAAAGGACTCTGAAGAGACCAAGACGGAAGAAGTCAAGAAGGAAGGTATCTTTACGAAGGGTAAGAAGTTCTGTAAGAAGTATGTCGTTCCTGGAGCAAAAGCTACTGCGAGAGTTGCAGGCAGGATGGCCATCATTACAGGTGGTATTCTTGGAGCGGTTTTCGTGGCAGGCATTGGAGCCGGGTTGGCAGCGAAGAATACGAATGAGACCGAGGAAGAAGAAACCGATGATCTTGATCCGGTAGATGAATCTCTGTCCGGCGGTGATGAGGAGATCGATGAACTCATGGATGCACCTGAGGATGAGAACGAAGATGAGGATTCTGCTGAGGAATGACTCGGTAGGCAACTTTAAGACAAAGGCCAGGCTAAAAAGTCTGGTCTTTTTATTTTTTCGGAGGTGATATTTATGACCGACAATAACAGTAAGCAGCCACATGAAATGAGCAAGCTTGGTACATTTATAATCGGAATAGCCCTTGGCGCCATGCTCTGGTGCGGATCACATCTTGACTCGGAGCAGTTTTTTCTCTGGCTTGTAGGGGCGCTTGCTTGTGTATTTGTAATAATAATCGTGGCAGTTCTTGAAGATAAGTTCGAATGGGATTTTGATGACGACGAAGAGGAGTGATATTTTGGATGGTGTAGATAAGAAAACAATAGGTCAGAAGGCGCTCAATGCGATATTCAGGGGCGATGATGCAAAGACGTTCATGGAGAGCCTTTGGACTGACCAAGTTATGCCGATGATCGGTGATATTTTGGAGGACCTGTGCGGCCAGGTGATCCATGCAGTCTTCTATGACGACGAATACTATACGCCGCGTAGCAAGAGAGAAAAGCGGCGTAGACACGATTATGGCTCTCACAGTCGACGAGACTCTCGTTCAAGACGGCGATCAAGAGATGACGATGATGATAACGATCGATCTGATCTTGGTCCACGTGACACAGATCGTGTAAGATTCGACAGTCGTGGAGAGGCCGAAGATATGCTGAGAGTTCTTGCTGATATTTGCAAGGACGAGGGTGAAGCTTCGGTTAGAGATTTCTATTCTGAGAAGAAGATAATCTCTACAAACTACAACAACAGTCATTGGGGATGGACAGACCCCCGTGATATTCGTAAAGCCCGCACAGTAAAACGCGGCAAATACTGGTACATCGTATTGCCGAGGCCAGTACATTTAGATGACGATGATGAGGAGGACGATGATGATTAATCCTTTAGAAACGATGAAGGAAGGATTTGGCGCTATCAAATTCTGGGGATCGAAGAATGCCCCTGTTATATTTACAACAGTTGGCTGCATCGGTGTCGTGGTTGGCACCGTTACAGCTTGTATCCAGACAACCAAGATCGACGGTATCACAGCAAGAAGAAATGATGAGCTGGCCGACCTGGATTTTGACCTTAAAGCTGGTCATCTTACAGACAAGGAGTATCGGCATGAACTCAGAAAGACTTATATTTGCTGGGCACTGAGAATGGGTAAGAACTATGCGCTTCCGGCAGTTATTGAGATCGGCGGCTTGTTCTGCATCGGATACGGCCAGGCTAAGGCTCTGTCCAGATGCGCAGCGGCTACAGCATTGCTTACTGAGGCGCTTCAGCGTAACAAGAAGCTTGAGGACTTCATCCGCGACAATATGGGTGAAGAAGGGCTGACTCGTGCTATTGCCGGAGAAGGTGTCACTATAACAGAGATGCCGCCTGGATGTGAAAAGCCTACGTCGTATAAAAGATATTTCGACGATCAGACGGAATTCGACTTCGTCTGGACGGTTGGTAATGGTGAATATAGCAGGAATGATTCCGTTCTCAACGACAAGGTCCGCCGCGATACACAGGAGTGGGCAAATCGCTGTCAACGCGGGTATTGGGATATGTGTCGTGTGAATGATATTTATCGTCGATATGAAGTGTATGACAAAGTCCGAACAGAGAACGATACGGCTTGCATGGGGTGGCCAAGCGTTAAATGTGGCCATGAGTATGAGGTTATTATCGAACATCGCCCGCTTCCTGGAACAGAGCGACCTGAAGAAGGTAAATTGGAGCCGGATTATCTCGTCCATTTTGTAAATCCGCCCATCCCGTGCAGGGATATGCAGATTGAGGCTGGGTTTTGCGCTTCATAACTGGATAGATGAAGAAAACGACATGTTTAATTATCCGTGGAGGTACCTATGAAACTTAAGGAGGCATTATTGAAGGTAGACTGGTCCACGGTATGCACGGTTGCTAGTTGCGCTGGTACGGTAGGTACTGGCGTGCTAGCAGGCGTTGGTGGAGCCAGGATGAGCAAAGAGTGGGACCGAAAATTGCCCAAGGGGAAGAAATTCAAGATATTTTTAAAGCATCAATGGCCAGCGTTGATTGTCGGTGCATTGACTATGGGTCTTGATATTCTCGGTCACCACATCGATAAAGTAACAATCGCTAAGTTGACGGCAGCGGTAGGAGCAGCCAGTGTTCAACTTAAGGATTATCGGGAGGAGGTTGCCAATGAATACGGACCCAAGGCGGAGAGTGATATTTCCGAACGACTCAATAAGAAATGGACGGATGAGGGTGTTGCGTATCATTTAGATGAATTACAGCATACGTTTGTTGAGGAAACGACTGGTATCGCATTCACCCAATCTACGTCAATGCTGTATGAGGCTGTTAATTCCATAAATTTTATGTTGATGGAAGATCCGTATTATGAAGGAAAGGCGTCCGTTGCGGATTTTCTCACACACGTTAATCGTACTAAGTTGGTGACTGAACGTTCCGAGAATGTGATCTGGTACGCGCCTTATATTCAACCACGTGGCGGATTGCCACTTGTCGGATTTTGGTTGGATCCAAAAGTTGATCCATTAGGCAAACGATATTGGATAATTCATTGGAACCTCGGATGTGAGCCAAGACCGATAAGAGAAGTTATAGAAATGGAAAAGGAGGATATTGGCGCATGAACAAAGTAGTAAAAGGCGCACTGATATTTACTGCCGGTTTGTCGATCGGTGCAGCGGTATCGGCAGTTGTTACAAAGGCTGTGGTTGAACAGCAGGCTGCTGAAGACCTGGCTGATCTGCGCGAATCGTATGAGAGTAAGCTTCCGAAGCCTGAGCGTCAGGCAAAAGATGACGATACTGTAGTCACAGACGGAGTCCCGGAACAGAAGCAGATCGACACGCATAAGACCAACTATGCTGGATATTCTAAGAAAGAAAAGAAGGCCGAGTCCACCGGTGGCTATAAGCTTACGGAAGAGCAGAAAGAGAAAGTCAAAGAAGCTCAGAATACACCTCCGACTGAGGAAGACGATGATCCGGACGAGATTATTGAGATTCGTGAGTATGATGACGAGTTAACCGGCGAAGATGGGTATGGCTACAAAGCTGGGTATGGCGTAGTTGAGATGGAATACTATACCCAGGACGGCTGCTTGAAGATCTCTGACTGGGGAGATCTTGAGCCGCTAAACGAGGGTAAATCGGATCTCGAAATAATGTCAGAAGAAGATGAGATCGTTCATGATATTCTGCCTTATCTGGATGAGATCGGATTCGTAGCCAAGCCGTACGATCGGATATACTTGAGGAACAGAAGACGAAGCTTAGACGTACAGGTCACAAAACTCAACAGAAGTGGTCTGTCTGAGTCATTGTGATATTTGAGAAAGGAGAAAAATGAGACATGACAAATTTGACTGGTCCGGATATTTTGAGTGGCTAGTAGATCTTGTAGATGATGGAGAGCACGATGACATGTTGCCTGTGCTCTCTTATTTATGGAAAAAAGAGTTTGATTACAGCCATTTGAAGCCTCTTGACAAGAACAGAGCTTCGGATGGGATCGCGTTGAGGGAACATTATGCTGAGGACTATAATTGCAAAATTACGGAAGAGGATCTCGAGGAGCCTTGCAGCGTGTTGGAATGTCTTGTCCGACTTGCTGTTGATATCGAAGCTCATGTTACTGGCATTCCTGGTGAAGAGCGGCCAGACATCTGGTTCTGGAAGTTCCTCGAAAACCTCGGAATCGATGAACGGTGTGCGGGCCGAGGATACGACAAAGGGTATCTGGACCAATGCATTGACACTTGGCTTGATGGTGATATTTCTAAGCATGGTCGTCGTAGCCCTTTTCGGTGTAAGAATCCGAATGTCGATATGAAAAAGAAAGATATTTGGATGCAGGCGATGGCAATGGTTAACGACAGGATGAGGTATTGGTGATGGATACATTTCGAGTATGGATATTGGTGTTGTCCCTAACGTCAGCATTAAGTGTTGGCGCTTCTATGACGTCAAGTAGCAAAGCGGCTGAATCCGGATGGCTATGGATGACTATTATTTATAATGTTGTAGCTATTTTAATCGCTATTTTTGGCTTGAATTAAGGAGGAGTAATGGATGATGAAAGCATTTCTCACGTGGTTATTGGTTCTTGATGTCGTCAGCCTCATGTCCTGTTTCGCCTACGGGACGGCTAAAGACTATGATGTAAAAGACGGATGGGTTATAATTGCAGGAGGAGTAGTTGCCGCAAATTTAGCCAGTGTATTTTTTGCCTATATAAGATAATGGAGGAGTAATGAATTGGACAGTGATATTTCTAATAGCGTTAGTGACGTTCTGCGGAATGTTGTTATGGGACGCGTGACAGAGGACGGATCGTGGACGGAAGTTGGTAGGTTCAGCGATGTAAAGACTGTTACATTTCACGGTGAAGAGATGCCTGAAGAGTTTAAGACCAGGTATATAAATCTGGGGAACGAGGTATCATTTACGGCTGAACTTGAGCCCACTATTGCAACTCGAATCGCTGATGAGGTGTACAAGACACTCGTAGCACCATTTCTATTACAGGCGACAGACCAATTAGCTAAAACAGAGGAAAATTGTATATGCTATGCAAATCCAGACGATCACGACGCTATTGAATTCATAAAAAGTGTATACGGTACCATGCCGTTACGCGTGTTAAAGGATGTCGTCTATACTAAAGCGGTTGAAAAGGGCATAATATATTTAGTTCCTGAATCGGTGTGCCTTGTAAGTAGAGCATTCAACGTTTCACCGCTGGTCAGCATCCAGGCAACGTCAACGATCATCGATGAGATGGCTACGAAAGCACAACAGGAACCACCAGTACGTGATATTTCCTGGATTCGTAAGCAGATGAAACACTGTAAGAATCCTATGGAAAGAAAAGCACTTGAAAAGGAACTTAATGCTGCTTTTAATGAGAAGGCGAAGAAAAGGAGGAGAAAAAATGAATAAGCCGAACTTTATACAGAAACTGCTCTGCCGGATTGGTGAGCATAACTATAACTTTGATATTTACCCTATGGAATCAAAGGAGATCCTGATCGACGGGCAGCAGGGTTGGCTGCATACATACAAGTGTGCCTGCTGTGGGAGAGTCCGTCGTGATATTACGTTCAACTGTGGTGGAGAGATCACGGATTGCCATGAGAGTATTCTTGAGAACATTGAGGAGGTGTAATCATGACAAAAACACAAGAAGACAGGTTCGTTCGTGATATTTCGGCGATTAAGAAGTCGCTTCAGAGTATTGCTGAAGATTTGCGATATTTTCGGAAGAAAGATGAGGCGGCCGTTGTAGAAGAGGAAGAAGAGGAAGAAGAACCCGAGTATACTTGCAAGGACTGCACAGAGTATGAATGGGTTTGCATAGGTGAACCGGATACGATGGCACATTGGTGCGCGCTGCATTGTTGCACTATTTCAAGTGATGGCCTGAGGGAGCCGTGCAGTGATTTTGTAAAGGATGGTGAATTTTCATGAGTTACTTTCCGTGTGATATTCCGTTTATGGACGAAGAAGAATTAAAGGCAAATGGATTAAGCAGTCTAAAAGAGAAAAAGACCGTTGACCATGATACTATAAGTAGAAAAGCGGTCCGAGACGGATTCAATAATCTTGATATTATGCTCCGACCATCTGATATCTATAAAATATTTCGTATGATCGAGGGTATACCGCCAAAGGGGGTGAAGTGATGCAGCCAAATGAGATGAAAGAGGTAGATTTTTATAAATACTGCAAAACATGTCAGTATAAGAACGCACAGGAGAGCGAGGAGCCGTGTTGTTACTGTGTTGCTGAGCCGGTAAACCAGTGGAGTCATAAACCGACTAAATGGAAGGAGCGGAAGAATGGGCGATGAAATAACACAAAAGCAATTGGAAGAGTATTGCCAGAAACGAAATCTTGTCATTATCACGCAGGATTATTTTCAGGCAATGCAGGCGTTAAGACAGCCTAATGGTCCAAAACAGGCATTCATCGAACAGGCACGTGCATATGAAGCAAAGAATGCAAAACTGGCTAATCAAAATATATTATTGATCGCGAATGTTCAGAATCTCGAAGCTGAAAATGGATCTCTCAGATTTCGATACGAGAACATAAAAAAACTTCTCAACCGGTATATAGCAACTGGTCTCATGCCAGGTTACTTTGATATTTACCATCAGTTATGTGAGACTAAGTTCAAGCTTAAAGACGCTCGTAAGGAAGCAGCGGCGGCCAATAAGCGGTATAAGCAGCTGAAGAAGGAGTTCTCTCGGTATAGGAATGAGCATACTGATTCGGACTGTAATCCGTATCTTGCAAAGATAAGAGGTCTTGAGCAGCAGATTCAGGCTATGAATGTTAACCTAAAACGACTTAAGGAGGAGAACTAATATGAAAAAGATTGTCACATTGATATTTGTAGGTATTGTAATGTTTATCATGGCTATGATTACCATGGTATCTGTTTCGGCTGAGGAGCAGTATATAGAGAAGGAGTTTGTCTTCCCTGGATATTCTCCAGTGGTCTCTATCGACCATAGCGCTTATGACTGGACTTTGGAGATGCGGAACGATGGTACGTTAAAGTGGTCGAAGAACCGCGATCGTAATAATCAGAAGCAGCTATTTGACATCCTGCCTACCAGTGAGGCTGGATATTTTGTTATCCGGGAGCATACATATGAGCACAGTCAGCGTGTATTAACCTACACACCAAACGGTTTCGTCATGGACTATCCTACGACCGATAGTTACGGTATGCAAACATTCAGCCGAACGCAGATGTTCCGATTAAAGTGGAATAAGAACTGCTGGCGCCTTGTATGTGCCGAAAATAACATATGCTTCTGTAATGGAGGATGGGGTACAGTAAGGCTGTTCTGGACTAATGCGTGAGGTGTAGTTGTGGTAAACGGTTGTTTTGCATGTAAACATTTATATGCTTTCGATGCGTTAGGAGCGTATTGCGACTACCCCGATGAACTGTCGTTGACCGAAGAGGGCGACATAATCATATGTAACTGCTTCGAACCTATTGATGATTATAAGGAGGAGAAGCCCAATGAGTAATAACTGTAAAGATTGTGCGTGCTACGAACCTGTTACCGGAGCAAATTTATTTGGATCATGCTCTAACGGCGGAATTGTGCTTCCTACTGTGCCTGCAGAACATTGTTCCAGATTTGTGCCAAAAGCAGTTCGTAAGGGGAAAGAATTGTTTCGACTTGCTATGATCCGGAGACTTAATGAGTTGGATAAAAGTCAGACATGGTTAGCAAAACAGCTCCATACGGATCCATCTAACATCTCATTGTATGTATCAGGCAAACGGGTTCCGAGAGCGAATATGTTTTTACGTATATGTGATATTTTGGAGATTGACCCGAAAAATGTACAATTTGAATAACATTAAGTCTCGGTTGGAATATGTATGCGATCATGCTGACGAAATGACCCACGAGGAAATCGTCGCAATGATCCGTGATATTCTACAAAGCGCAGAAAAGGAGGAGAACAATGAAGGTAGTAAAAGTGCAGATACCAAATGATGCCAACATAGAAGAGGTAATCAGTAACTCGGATGTCTTCTATGGCGAAATCTATATCGCTACGGACCATTTAGAGGCCTGGGCTAAGGAATTCAACAACCTGCCTATGCAAGAGATGTCTCTGATTGAGGAAATGTCAGAATTAACACAGTCTATCTCAAAGTATTATCGCAACATTGATTTCACAAAAGGGGGTGATTGTGTTGATGCAATAAAAGAAGAAATGGCACACGTATTGATATCATTAAAAGGTCTGGCCTGGGGTATCGGTATTAAACCCGAAGATATTCAGGCTGAGATCGAGAAGAAGTGGCCGGCTGCTTATGAAAAGGAGGAGAAAAATCATGAAGATAATTAAGCCGAGTATAACACTTGAAACGAACGTAACACAGGAAGATATCTTGAAGCATATTGAGAAAGCTGGACGTGTCTGCTACAAGAGTGAAGGCAACATCAAAGAGGACTCAGCCGCTAAGTTTGTGTCGGGTATTCTCAAACGCGGACACGAATCCGTGATAGAGCACTTCTTTCTCTCTGTCCGTATTGTCTGCGATCGTGGCGTATCGCATGAAATTGTGCGGCATCGCTTGGCAAGTTATTCCCAGGAGAGCACCCGCTATTGCAATTACACAGAAGGCAAGTTCGGAAATGAACTAACAATGATACGTCCGTGTTACTGGGCCGAAGACTCCGCGGAGTTTCTTATCTGGGAAACTGCCATGTCTTGTACTGAGGGCTATTACTTTACACTTGTAAAGCGAGGCGCGACACCGCAGGAGGCGCAAAGCGTTCTTCCGAACAGTCTGAAAACGGAAATTGTCATGACGGCGAATCTCCGGGAGTGGCGGCATTTCCTGAAACTCAGAACGAGCAAAGCAGCTCACCCACAGATGCGTGAAATCGCATGTATGATCCTCGATGAATTTACGAAGCGCTACCCAGTGATTTTCGGGGACATCAACAAAGGGGACGACAAGGGTTGAATTCATATGAAAAAGGAGGAGAATTATGAGAGTAGTGAAAGTAATGCCGAAAGATAGTACGGAGTTATCAGATATTCTGGTAGAAGAAGATCCGTTTTATGGCGGCATATTCATAGCCCAGGAGCACTTAGATGCGTGGCGAAAGGAGTTCAATACCGAACGTAAAGCTGAGGATTCTCTTGTTGAGGAGATGGCTGAACTTATTCAGGCCATTAACAAGCAGCGGAGAAACAACACAAAGAAAAGCCAAGACGCCATTCGGGAAGAGATGGCGCATGTGTTGATATCTTTGAAGGGCTTATGCCGGTACAAAATGATAACTCCCGGTGAGATCGAGAAGGAAATCCAGGCAAAGTGGCCGGCTGCTTATGAGCCTAAGAAAGGAAACTGCGAAGATTGCTACTGGTCTATGAAAACCCGGCATGACAACGATATGCCGGTATTACGCTGTGTAGCAAGAAGTGGTGCAGAGTGCAATATTTGTGGTCCGTGCAATGGGTTTGCGAAGAAGGAGGAGAAGTAATGGAAGGTATTTTTATGGGACAGGTAACAGACGGTGTGTTTTCTATAAACAAGACAGTATTAACATTTAATCATGAATGTGATATTCACGAACTGCACCCGGTTATTCGATATTCTGATTGCGACTACATGCTGGTTAAGGCTGATGATGTTATTACGACCAACGACGAGATACTGAAATTGAGAGATGAAGTGAAGCGGCTGACTGATGAGTGCAACGAGTGGAAGGTTCGTTATTCGACAGTTAATAATAAGCTTTTCCAGAAGGGCCTGGCGTACGGTACATTGGAAGGAGCATACAAAAACGAGAAGATCGCCGGAGAGATGCTTCTTAAAGATCGTGATGCTTTGAAAGAGCAGGTCGAGAAACTCGAGGAAGAGCTGATGGAGATCAAGACCACTCACACACTTCGTGAAGCTTATATTACAGGTGTTGAGAAGGGTTGTGCGAGTCTGAAAGAGGATCGGGATCTGTGGAAGCGCCGTTGGAATTCGGTTGTGACGGATATTGTTAAGTCACTGGAGGCTAATGGCATCGAGTTCACGCTGAAGGAGATCCATGGTGACGGTAACTGGGATGTTGTCATTGATATTCCTGAGCTGAATGAAGCTGAGGCCAAAGTGTCTGAGCTGGAGAATAAACTGAAGGCCGCGAAATCCAACGAAACCTTTTGGCGTGGTCGTAAAGAAGAAGAGGAAAACCAGCATCATTATTGGCTGCATACTTTCGACCGTGCTGTGAAACAGGCAGCAGATAAGGGTATTTACATTGATGTGCGTGGCACAGATGAGGACTGTAATGCTGGTGTAGTAGTCGTAGACAATATGAAAGCTGAAGAGCTTGAATTCCAGGTAGTCCAGATGGAGGACGCCAACCAGAAGCTTCGTCAGCGCATCAGTGCTGCTGATGAGGAGATCGAAACTCTTGATAAGAAATGGCAGGCCATGCTTAATGCACTCAAGGCAAAAGGTGTCGAAGTCATCTATATGGGTGAAGAAGACGAGAAGCCGTGTGTTGACGTTAAGATTCCCGAGATTGATATTCTCAAGAAAGAGCTTGAGGCCCTGAAATCTCGTACGCTGGATAATGTCGAGATACGTCTCAGCTGCGGCGACATTGTGTGGACGTATTGCGATGGTTTCGTTCATG
>Ga0326514_10000609_pt1 | contig 24099 bp, 18 predicted proteins | sample 3_2548_0518_D_FD_203653 | JGI IMG/M metagenome (GOLD analysis project Ga0326514, IMG submission 203653) | Bovine rumen microbial communities from UC Davis, California, United States - 3_2548_0518 | ecosystem: Host-associated > Mammals > Digestive system > Stomach > Rumen | place: USA... | reverse complement strand
AAAGGTCCTTGATAGTGACTTTCTTTCTCAGGATCAGTTCATAGACAAGTTCCGAGACAACTGCCGAGGCCGTCGACACCAGCAGAATGACCAGAGAATGGATTCCGAAATTCAGTACGCCATACAGGCAGGAAGGCAGCAGCGCCACAATCACGCACAGCATGACCAGGGATGTACTGCTCTTGCTCCTGACATGAGGCGATGGTGATACAAGCAGTTTATTTCCCATCTTCTCTCCCTCACTTCCTGTTTTTCTTTCTCTCTGCAAGGACCTTGCCGCGCATATTGTTGATATTGACGGCGAGCGGCCGCTTTGCCGGGCAGTTGTAGGAGCAGCATCCGCAGCCTACACACTCCATGCCATATTCTTCCTGAAACTTCTGCATATCTCCTGCTTCGGCGATATCCAGAAGCCTGCAGGGAACAAGCCTCTGCGGACAGGCCTCTATGCACCTGCCGCAGCGGATGCAGGGACCCGATACCAGGTTCTTTACTGGGTCATGAATGAAACAGGTGAGGGCGCCGGAGGTCTTCGTGACCGGGACGTCCAGGTCCGGAAGCGCAAATCCCATCATAGGGCCTCCGGATATGATCTTTTCCGGTTCTTCTTTGAACCCGCCCGCCTGCTCGATAATCCTCCGGTAGGGAGTTCCGACCGGAACGCGGAAGTTTCCGGGATCTTTTGGTGCGTCTCCTGAGAACGTAAAGACACGCTCAAAACACGGCTTTCCTTCGATTACAGCTTCATATATCGCAATGACAGTCTGGACGTTGTCTACGACGCATCCGGCATCTGCGGGAAGCATCGAAGAATTCACCTGGCGCTTTGTGACTGCATAGATCAGGGAGCGCTCTGCTCCCTCCGGATATTTGGTCTTTGTCACCGCGACTTCGATCTGCTTTTTTCCGGAAACCGTCTTTTTCATCAATTCCACGGCATCCGGCTTATTATCCTCGATGCAGATGACTCCCTTGCAGGATGGTCCGAACAGCTTCAGAATAACCTCGAGCCCGGCGACGACCTTCTCCGGTTCCTCCATCAGGCAGCGGTAATCTGACGTCAGGTAAGGCTCGCACTCGGAAGCATTGACCAGGATATGGTCGATCTTCGACGGATCCTTCGGCGCCAGCTTGACGGCTGTCGGGAAGCCTGCGCCGCCCATTCCTACGACTCCTGCTTCGCGGATCCTGCCCAGGATCTCTTCTCTGGTCAGTCCGCCCGCATCTGCAGGCTGAAATTCTGCCGTCTCATACTTGCCGTCATTTTCAACGATGACTGCTGCCGCCGGCATGCCTGTGGCAGTCTTTCTGGTCTCGATTCCCTTCACGGTCCCGGATACAGATGAATAGACCGGCGCCGACACAAAGCCGCCTGCTTCCCCGATCTTCTGTCCCCGGAGTACCCTCTCGCCCGGACTCACCACCGGATTAGCCGGCGCTCCGATGTGCTGCGACATCAAAAACACAAGCTCGGGTCCCGGGTCCAGTTTTGCGATGGGTTTTGCGGCAGAGAGCTCTTTTCCCTCATAAGGATGGACTCCGCCTTTGAATGTAATAATTCCCATACATTCCTCCCTCGTATCATGCTGATTTTTCAGCCTAAGACGAATTGTCTTGACTTGTATAGCTGAATTATTATACAAATAATCATTAGATATTTCAATTATTCTGCTGTAAATCCCGTCTGGTCACAGGCCTTATTTTCAGCATTTTCTACAAGAAAGGTATGATATGTTTTCCTATCGAAAAAGATTCCTTCCTATCCTGCTGTCCGGAAGTTTTGCACTGACTGCCTCCTCTTCTGCAGCATCTCCCATGACTGCCTGTGCCGGTCAGGATGACGGAAAAGAGCGCCAGATCTTTGCCATGACCACGGTCATGAATCTCAAGGCTTACGGAGATGATGCGGATGCTGCCCTTGACGATGCCGAGGAGAAGATCCGTTCCCTTGACTCGCTTCTCTCGACCGGAACAGAAGGCAGTGAAGTCTATCAGATCAATGAAAACGGGGGCGGCAGACTCTCGGATGATACCGCTGCACTGACGGAGGCATCTATGGACCTTTATCAGATGACGGAAGGAGCATTTGACTTCACCATCTATCCCATCATGGATCTCTGGGGCTTTACCCGTCTTTTTGGCGAAAATGTCTCTTCCTCCGCCTCTTCTTTGTCTGAGACGGAATCCGGCGGACTTTCTGATAATGAGCGCCTGATCTCTCATGTGCCCACAGAGGATGAGATCGATGCTCTTCTTCCCCTTGTCGATTCCTCTAAGGTTTCCTATGATGCGGCTGCAAAAACGATGGCCCTTCCGGAAGGTGTGAAGATCGACTTCGGAGGCATCGCAAAAGGATATGCTTCCCAGAAGGTCATGGATATCTTCAAGGGGCATGGGCTGACCGGCGGGCTTGCCGACCTTGGCGGCAACATCCAGGTGACCGGGAAGAAACCGGATGGTTCTGCCTGGAGAGTCGGGATCGAGGATCCGGATGATTCCAGTGCGGTTCTTGGGATCCTGTCGCTTGAGAAAGACGGTACCGTCATCACATCCGGCGGGTATGAGCGCTACCTGGTCGACCTTGACGGGAAGCATTATCCGCATATCATCGACCCGGCAACCGGGTATCCGGTCGAAAATGACCTCTCTTCTGTCTCGATCTTGTGTGATGATGGAACTCTTGCAGATGGTCTCTCCACCTCCCTCTGCGTGATGGGGAAAGAGAAAGCGATCAGGTTCTGGAAGGAACATCCGGGCTTGTTTGACATGGTCCTTTTTGATACAGACAAGCAGATCACGGTCAGTGAAGGACTGAAAGATTCATTTGTATCGGCAAAATATGACGTCACAGTTGTGAATGCAGACTGAACAGATCAGGATGCAGACACCAGCAGACGAAAGCAGGAATATCAAATTGAGAATTCAAGATAGAAGCCAGAGACATATCCCAATCTTTTCGCGCAGCACGGTACCGGAAGCTGACCTTCCCCCAAAAACAGGAGCTTCGCGCAGCACATTTTCGGACACGAGAGTCTGCAGGGCGGATTTCGTCCTCATCGCCGCCCTGGGGATCCTTTCCGTCATCCTCCTGGTCATTCCGATCGTCACGGCAGCAAAGCCTGATTCACCTGCTCTTCTGATTCGTGTGGACGGGAAGGAATATGGAACCTATTCTCTCGACAATGATCAGACGATTCCGATCGGTGATACGAATGTCTGTGAGATTCAGGAGGGAAAGGTAAAGATGATCAAGGCAGACTGCCCTGACAAGATCTGCCTCCATCAGAATGCGATCGATGAAGACGGCGGAACCATCGTCTGTCTTCCCAACAAGATCGTTCTTTCGATCGTCAATGCGAACGTTCCGGAAGGGGGTGAACTGGATGGCGTCGCCAGATAATAATAGATCCCGGAAATCTCCTGCCCGGAAAATCGCGGAGTTCGGGCTTCTGCTGGCACTGGCGGTCCTTTTTGGCTATGTGGAGGCGATCATTCCCATTCCCCTCCCGGTACCGGGCATGAAGCTCGGGCTCGCCAACATCGTCATCGTGACGGTCCTGTATCTCTCCGGATGGAAGATAACGATCATCATCTCTGCCCTTCGGGTCGTGATAGTCGGACTTTTGTTCGGCAATCTGTTCAGCATCACCTATGGGCTTGCCGGGACAGCCCTCAGCATTCTCGGTATGACTCTCCTGAGGCGCACAAAGCGCTTCAGCGTCCTGTCTGTGAGCGCACTGGGCGGCGTCCTCCACAACTGTGGCCAGATTCTGATCGCCACCCTCGTCGTCATCGGCTTCCCCTGGCAGTGGTACCTCCCCATTCTGATGCTCGCAGGGCTGGCCGCCGGTACCATCACCGGCTACCTGAACAGCCTGCTGCTGCCCAGAGTAAAAAGGCTTTGGGCGTAGATCTTCTCCGCCACTTCTGCCACGCTGAGTCCGTCAGTCGGAACCGGAATGTCTGCGGCGTCTTCGTACTTTGACTCGCGCTCTGAAAGGATTTTTGTGATCTTCTCTTCCAGTGTACCTTCTCCCCGAAGCAGTGGCCTTTCTGTGTCACCGGCAAGCCGCCCGCAGAGGGTCTGCACGCTTGCCTTCAGGTAATACACCGTCCCGACTTTCCGAAGCAGGGGCCGGTTTTCCTCGCGCAAAGGAAGTCCGCCCCCGACAGAGAGCACAAACCGATCTGTTCTGAAGGCCAGCTCCCTGAGAAGATTTGTCTCCGCCTGGCGGAAGTAATCCTGGCCTTTTTGGGCAAAGATGTCGCTGATCGACATGCCCTCCTTCTCTGCGATCAGCTGATCGGTGTCGAGAACGGGAATCCCCAGCATCTGCGAAAGCGCCTTTCCGACGCTTGTCTTGCCGGAGCCCATGAAGCCGATGAGAACTATATTTTCCATATTCATCCCCCTTGCATATATGATGACATACGAATTGTGAATTGTTCCGCTGCTGAGCCGCGCGTGAGCGCGGTCAAAAAGGCTTCGCAGCCCCCTCAATTCTTATGCCATCATGTCAAAGATCGACAGCTGGTTTGATTCCGGCAGTCCTTCCAGGATGCCCAGCTGCACCAGTTTGTCCACGATCGTCTTCGGGCACTTCGTTCTCTCACGGAAATTGTCCAGTGACAGGAACGGTCCATCCTGGCAGGCATCGACGATCTGCGCCGCGACATTGTCCCCCAGCCCATCGATCTTGTTGAGGGAAGGCATCAGCTTTCCGTCGACGATGCAGAACTTGGTCGCCCTGCACTTGGATACATCGATCTTGTCAAATTCGAAGCCGCGGGCGTACATCTCCCTGACCACCTTCATGGCCTTGTACTGGGCTTCTTCCTTCTGCAGCATCTCCCCGCTTTCCTTCTTTGCTTCGATTGCTTTCATGTTGCGCTCAAGAGCTTCCGGCCCCTGGCACATCAGCTCATAGTCGAATCCCGGGGCACGGATGGAGAAGAAAGCGGCATAATAAGCCAGCGGCTGATAGATCTTGAACCATGCAATTCTCCATGCCATCATGACATAAGCCGCTGCATGCGCCTTCGGGAACATATACTTGATCTTCTTGCAGGACTCGATGTACCAGTCCGGTACATCATGGGCTTTCATTTCCTCGATCCACTCCGGACGGAGTCCCTTGCCTTTGCGGACCTTCTCCATGATGGTGAAGGAAAGCTCCGGGTCCAGCCCTTTGCCGATCAGATAGATCATAATATCGTCACGGCAGCAGATCGCGGTTGAGATCGTGCAGGTCCCGCTCATGATCAGGTCCTGTGCATTGCCCAGCCATACATCGGTTCCGTGTGACAGACCTGAGATTCTTACCAGGTCTGAAAAATACTGTGGTTTCGTGTCCACAAGCATCTGTATTGCAAAATCCGTACCGAACTCCGGAATCCCCAGCGATCCGGTCGGGCAGCCTCCGATCTGCTCAGGGGTGATCCCCAGAGCGGACGTATTCTGGAAGAGGCTCATGACCTTTCTGTCATCCAGCGGCACATCCGTCGCCCTGAGTTTGGTCAGATCTTCCAGCATCCTGATCATGGTCGGATCATCGTGTCCGAGGATATCCAGCTTCAGCAGGTTATGGTCGATCTTATGATAATCGAAGTGGGTCGTGATCGTGTTCTCATCCTTCGGCGGATGCTGCACCGGTGTGAAGGTGTTGATCTCCTCGCCATAAGGAAGGACGATGATCCCGCCCGGATGCTGACCTGTCGACTTTCTGACGCCGACACAGCCGTCTGCCAGACGCTTGATCTCAGCCGGCCTCTTCTTTTCTCCATGGTCCTCATAATAGCGCATGACATAGCCATACGCGTTCTTGTCAGCGACGCCGGTAACCGTGCCTGCACGAAATGTCTGTCCGGCGCCGAATATAACTTCCGTATAGTGATGGGCCTTGGACTGGTACTCACCGGAGAAGTTCAGGTCGATATCCGGCTCCTTGTTCCCCTTGAATCCCAGGAAGGTCTCGAACGGGATATCAAATCCCATCTTTTTCATCGGTGTCCCGCAGTTCGGGCACACTTTGTCCGGCATATCACATCCGGCCATACCGTCAAATTTACGCACATCCGGCGAATCGAAGTCGACATAATGGCACTTCGTGCACAGATAGTGCGGGTGGAGGGAATTGACCTCCGTGATACCGGCCATGTTGGCGACAAAAGAAGATCCGACCGATCCTCTGGAGCCAACCAGGTAGCCATCCGCCACAGACTTCCACACGAGCTTCTGGGCGATGATATACATGACCGAATAGCCATTTGAGATAATGGAATTCAGCTCTTTTTCCAGTCTCGCGCTGACGACCTCCGGCAGATTTTCTCCATAGATCTCATGCGCCTTATCGTAGCAGATTCGTCTCAGGTCTTCATCCGAGTGCGGGATGACAGGCGGGCACTTGTCCGGACGGACCGGCGAAAACTTCTCAATCTGGTCCGCGATGAGGTTGGTATTGGTGATGACGACCTCATTCGCCTTCTCTTCACCCAGATAGTCGAACTCTTTCAGCATCTCCTCCGTCGTCCGGAGGTAAAGCGGCGGCTGGTCGTCGACTTCCGGGTCCTGATAGGTCGACCACTGCAGGAATCTTCTGTAGATCTCGTCCTCCGGGTTCAGGAAATGTACGTCGCATGTTGCGCACACTGGCTTTCCGTACTGTTCACCAAGCCGGACGATCCTGCGGTTGTAGTTCTGAAGGTCCTCCACCGTCTTTGGTTCATTCTTCAGATTTCCTGCCTTGTCGTACCTTGGGACAGTCAGGAACATGTTGTTGCCGATCGGCTGGATCTCCAGATAGTCGTAGAAGTCAACGATCCGCTTCAGTTCCTTCTCAGTCGCGCCTCTCTCAAGTGCCTGGAACAGTTCGCCCGCCTCACAGGCAGACCCGATGATCAGACCGTCACGGTGCTCCTGCAGATAGCTCTTCGGCAGGTGCGGACGCCCGCCCGAGACATACTTCAGGTGGGACTCCGAGACGCAGCGGTACAGATTGACACGGCCTGCCTCGTTCTTTGCGAGAATGATGACATGATAGGTCGGCATCTTCCGGATCTTGCCCGCATCTGCACGGCAGTGATCGTTCAGCTTGTCCAGGTCATGGATATCCAAATCCTCCAGCATCTTCACCATCTTGGTAAAGATATGGGCGGTACACTCCGCATCATCGACGGCCCGGTGATGATGCCCCAGATCGACATTTAAAGCCTTGGCGACCGTGTCCAGCTTGTATCGTCCCAGATTCGGGAGAAGAACACGGGCGATGGCGACCGTATCGACCGAGGTAAAGTCATGCTGGCAGCCCAGGCGCTCGCAGTTTTCTTCGATGAAACTGACATCGAAAGCGGAATTATGGGCGACAAGAACACAGCCTTCCGAGAATTCCAGGAATCTCGGGAGGATCTTCTCGATCGTCTCTGCATCCGCCACCATAGCGTCATTGATAGAGGTCAGATTTTCGATCCGGAGCGGGATCGGGACTTCCGGATTCACGAATTCGGAGAATCTGTCCACGATCTTTCCGCCGGACACTTTGACCGCGCCGATCTCGATGATGCGGTTTTCGACTGGTGAAAAGCCCGTGGTCTCGAGATCGAATACAACGTAGTCCCCCTCAAGATCCTGTCCTTTGGAATTAACTGCCGTCTCGACCAGGTCGTTGACCAGATAGCCCTCACATCCGTAAATGACTTTGAAATCCGAACCTTCCGGGATCGCCTTGTATGCATCCGGAAGCCCCTGGACAACGCCATGGTCCGTGATCGCAATTGCTTTATGTCCCCAGGAAGCCGCGCACTTGACGATGTCAGCCGGCTCGGATACGGCATCCATAGCGGACATCTTGGTATGGCAGTGAAGCTCGACTCTCTTCTGCGGCCAGGTGTCCATCCTTCTTTCCCGGAAGTCTGCGATCTTCATGATGCCGTAGATGTTGCCGATGGTCAGGTCCGAATCGAACTTGTCGATGGTCGTGACACCCTTGACCTTGATAAACATTCCTTCTTTCAGGTTGTCCGTCAGCTGCGGCGCCCTCCCGGTATCCAGGAACATCTTGATGCGCATGGTATCCGTGAAGTCGGTCAGCGTGATGATCAGGATCGTCAGGTTGGATCCGCGCTTGGTATGGATGTCTCTTGTCTCGATCTCCGAGATCTTCCCGCGTATCGTCACGTCGCCCATCTCTCCGAGGATGGACTTCATCTCGGTCACGGCATCTTCGAAGTCGCGTCCGTAAAGGACGTCCGGGTTGCTGCTGCGGATCAGAGACTCATTGCTATGGTCCACTAAGCCCTTCTGCCCTCTGCCGGACTTTTTGCCGGATCCCTTATGCCCGCCTGAATGTTCGTAGCGGGCCGCTCCGCCTGCGGCAACCGGTCTTAAGGAAGCTTCCCCGGCGGAAGAATCCGGTCTCACTGAGACATTTGCGGAAGCAGCCTCTTCTGACGCGGAAATTTCGCCGCTTTCTGAAGGCGAAGTGCCTCCCACTGCGATCCCCGCTCCTTTGACCGTCTCAAGAATCTTCTGCTGAGCCTGGGCCGCGCGGAACCGGATCGTCTTTTTCGCGATCTTCGCCTCTTTGTACTCGACTTTCATCCTGAAATCGACGCCGCAGCGGTCTGTAAAAATCTTTTCAAGAATGTTCTTCAGCTCATCCTCATAGGTATGGGCGATGAGGGTGTCCTCGAGGGCGAGATGGCAGATTCCCTCCTCGTCAAAGCCGCAGTCAGCATGGCGGAAAAGATTTGCAATCACTTTGTCATAGCGTTCCAGCTCGTAGAGGATGGAAGCCTTGTAGGTTTTCATCAGAAACGGTGCCGTATACTGGGAGGACAGGCGGAATTTCTCAATGATCTTCGTCTCGAGTCCCTTGTCGCCGGCGATCTCCTCATCGATCTTCTTCTCGATCCTGCGGATGTCCTTTTTCTCGATGAGACGGTCGGCTTCGACGTAGACCTTGAGTGCCGTGTGTTCCGCGTTCACCGTGACTCTTGTCACAGTCAGGTGCGGATACAGCTCTGCCAGCTCTTCATCCCCCGCGCATATGCCCGGAAATGTATCTTCGAACGATTTTGTCAAATCGGATTTTTCTCCTTTATTACGCTTCTTATTCTCTACGCTTCGTTCAGCCGCGGAGTCCTTCTTCAGAACCTCGCTCGCGCTCATCTTCGGACGCAGCGGACGCGTAAGCTCACCGTTCGTCTTCGACTCCGGTTCGCTAAGCGCCGGGGCTCAGAAACAGGTTCCGCTAGTCTCCTGCCGTTCTTCCGCTTCGACTGACAGCCGAAAAGTTATACTGCAGCTTCGAGCTCATTGGCGAAGGGAAACCTGATCATCAGTCGGTCCAGTGGTCCAGTTCATACTTCAGAGTGGTCAGGAATTCGGATTCGGGGATCTTGCGGACGATTTCGCCATGTTTCATGAGGAGACCTTCGCCTTTGCCGCCGGCGATCCCGAGGTCTGCCTCACGGCCTTCGCCCGGTCCGTTGACGATGCAGCCCATGACTGCGACTTTGATGTTCAGTTCCGGATAATTCTGGACCAGGTTTTCAACCTGGTTGGCAAGGCTGATCAGATCGATCTGCGTTCTTCCGCAAGTCGGGCAGGAAACAACTTCGATGCCGCCCTTGCGGAGTCCCAGGGTTCTGAGGATCAGCTTCGCTGACTTGACTTCCTCGACCGGATCGCCGGAAAGAGAGACACGGATGGTATCGCCGATTCCCTGTGACAGGATCAAAGCAAGTCCGATAGAAGACTTGATATTGCCCGAGAGGACCGTTCCTGCTTCCGTGATCCCGACATGAAGCGGATAGTCCGACTTCTCTGCAAACTTCCTATATGCTTCTGCACACATAAGTACATTAGAAGATTTGATGGAGACAACCATGTTGTCATAGTCCATGCTCTCGATCCAGTGAACCTTGTCCAGAGCGCTCTCGACCAGACCGTCAGCAGTCACTCCACCGTATTTTTCGATGAGATCCTTTTCCAGGGAACCGGAATTGACCCCGACACGGATCGGAATGTTTCTCTCCTTTGCCGCATCGACAACCGCAAGAACCCTCTCCTCCGAGCCGATATTACCCGGGTTGATGCGGATCTTGTCTGCCCCATTCTCGATGGCTGCGATGGCGAGCCGATAGTCAAAGTGGATATCCGCGATCAGAGGGATTGAGATCTGCCTTCTGATCTCCTTCAGTGCTTTGGCCGCTTCCATGGTCGGGACCGTACACCGGATGAGCTCACATCCGGCATTCTCCAGCCTGTGGATCTGCTCCACCGTCGCCTTTACATCTTCTGTTCTTGTATTCGTCATCGACTGGATCAGGACCGGATTGCCTCCTCCTATCACCCTGTCGCCAATCTTTACTGCTTTTGTATACTCTCTTGTAAACATAGTTCACACTCCCAAAATATGAAAAGACATTTGGCTTTTATTATAGCCTGCTTTTGGGGAAGATGAAAGGGCATATGTTGGAAGGCGATTTCGTCCCTCTCCTGTTACTTCGGGACGAAATACGAATTGTCAGACTATTTCGAGAATTGTGTCCGAATTGATTGGTGCCAGGCACCCGACAATTCAAGCACAATTTCGATAATTATCAGACAATTTCAACCGAATTGATTGGTGCCAGGCACCCGACAATTCAGGCACAATTCCGATAATTATCAGACAATTTCAACCGTGGCATGTTTTTCCCCGAATTCCTTCTGAAACATGCCACAATCTCTTCTCTGGCATGTTTTATCGGCAAAGTTTCTTTCGGACATGCCGGTCCTCTTTCCAGTTTCCAATTTCATTTGACGAAAGTGGCATGTTTATGGGCAGAAAATTGTGTGGAACATGCCAAAAGAGTATCTATGGCATGTTTCTTAAGAAAATCTTCTCCAAAACATGCCGCAGTAAACTGATGACAACCGATAGGCAGGCATGTTTCAAAGAAAAAAGTCTTAAAAAACATGCCGCGAGGCATAAATTGGCCCCGAACCGCCGACTCTGCTGGCATATTGCATGACAGAAAATCCCAAAAAACATGCCGCGGGGCATAAATCAGCCCCGAACCGCCGACTCTGCTGTCCATATCACATGGAGAGCAGAGTCGGCGATCCGGGGCTCTTTTTCGTCCCTATATTCCCCTAAGGGCAATATATACTCAGTTTGCGCTTGCCGGTGTAAAGGTTCTGGACTCCACAGGGTCCTTCGGATCCTTTGCCGCCTCGGTTGCCTCTTTCATCAGGGTTGCCTGGGCTCCGATCAGCGCCTTTCCTCTGCGGTCAACTTTCTCATAGCTGTTATCCGGCTTCAGGACATGTGCCTTGAGCGTATCTGCCATCTGGACTTCCAGGATATGCTTTGCCGCCTTCGCGCAGTCTTCGTCGTCAAGCGGATAAAGCAGCTCGACACGGCGGTTCAGGTTTCTCGGCATCCAGTCCGCGGAAGACATATAGATCTCCGGATGTTCCCCATTGGCAAACCAGAAGATTCTCGCATGCTCCAGGAACGTCCCGACGATAGAGCGGACCGTGATATTCTCTGACACACCCGGAATGCCCACCTTCAGGCAGCAGATACCGCGGACGATCAGGTCGATCTTCACGCCGGCTGCACTTGCCTGGTAGAGCTTTTCAATGATGCCGGGATCGCAGAGAGAATTCATCTTCGCGATGATATGAGCCTTCTCTCCTGCCTGCGCATGGCGGATCTCACGCTCGATCAGCGTATAGAACTTCGGTCTCAGCCAGATCGGAGCCATCGCCAGCTTGTTCCAATGCTTCGGCTCACTGTATCCGGACAGCATATTGAAGACAGCCGTAGCATCCTCGCCATAAGCCGGATTCGCAGTCATGATTCCGCAGTCAGTATACAGTTTCGCAGTGGAATCATTATAGTTTCCGGTTGCCAGATGGACATAGCGCACGATTCCGTCGTCCTCCTTGCGGACGACAAGAGCAATCTTGCTGTGAGTCTTCAGGCCAACGAGACCGTAGATTACATGACACCCGGCCTTCTCAAGCATCTCTGCCCACTGGATGTTGTTCTCCTCATCGAAGCGAGCCTTCAGCTCGACCAGCGCCGTAACCTGCTTGCCATTCTCCGCAGCCCTTGCCAGCGCAGCGACGATCGGTGAATGACCGCTCACACGGTACAGAGTCATCTTGATGGCCAGAACCTGCGGATCCACTGCTGCATTTCTGATCAGATTGACGACGGGATCAAATGTCTCATACGGATGGCTCAGGAAGATATCCTTCCTCCTGATCGCATCGAACAGATTCATGCCTTCCGGCAGATTCATCAGGGCAGGGACCGGCTGAGGAGTATACTTCTTCTCCTTCAAGTCGTCGAATCCCTTCATACCGTACATCTTCATCAGGAAAGTCAGGTCAAGAGGTCCGCTGATCTTGTATATGGCATCGCTCGAAACTCCGAACTCCTTCTTCAGAATCTTGAAGAGCTTCTTGTCCATGCCTTCCTCGTACTCAAAGCGGATGACTTCTCCCCACTGGCGCTTCTTCAGCTTCTTCTGGATCTCGACAAGCAGATCATCCGCATCGTCCTCATCCAGCGTCATGTCTGCATTTCTGGTAACACGATAAGGATTTGCGCAGACAACATTATACCCGGTGAAGAGTTTGCCCATGTTGCGCTCGATGATATCCTCAAGCAGGATCCCGACTCTGGTCCCGTCTTCCTTGCCCGGAAGCTCGACAACGCGTGGAAGAACCGATGGGACCTGGACGGTTGCGAACATCGTTCCGTCTTTCAGGTCCGTATCCTTCGCGTCTATCGAATCCCTGGAATCCTTTGCAATCTTGCCGGCCACCCTTGCACCGGTCCTGGTCAGGTTCTCCTGGACCATGTCCTCGATCGAGCCCTCCGGAGCCGCCCCCTTCTTTCGTGAAATCAGGGCGCCGATATTCAGCGTCTTATTCCTTACCAGCGGAAATGGTCTTGAGGAGTCCATCGCCATCGGCGTCAGGACCGGAAATACGTACTCATCGAAGTAGCGGTCAACATATTCTGCCTGATCATCCGTCAGGTTTTCATGGTCCACGATGATCTCAAGTTTGTTCGCCCTAAGGGCCGGGACCAGGCTTCTGATCAGCGTAGAATACTGCTTGTCCATAAATTCATGACACTTCTTCTGGACGGCAGATAGCTGTTCCTCGGCAGTAAGTCCGGCAATATCCCTTCCGGTATATCCGGCTTCAACCATATTCTTGATGGACGCAACACGAACCATGAAGAACTCATCCAGGTTGGAAGCAGTGATGGAAAGGAACTTCAGACGCTCAAAAAGCGGATTTTCCTTATCCCTTGCTTCATCAAGGATTCTGTAGTTGAAATCCATCCAGGAAAGCTCCCGGTTCGTATAGTACGCAGGATTTGTAAAGTCGATGGCAGTTTCTGACGCCTTAGATGCATTTTCCATATTCTTATTCATGACAGTCACACCTTCCTCTTCTGCTTCAGAACGGTCTTCAGGTTAAATACTTCCTCAAACAAGGAATCTTCCATGTCGAGGGTACCTCTCTCAAGAGTCAGATCCTCATTCGTAAGCGCAGTGATGATCAGCGCTCCCTCCCGGATAGAGACTTTGATATCCTGGATTCTCTGCTTATGGCTGCGGTCCAGCGAGTTCGCGGTCCTCAGGATCGCAGTCAGTTTTGCGATGACCAGATACTCTTCCTGGCTGACAGACGAATCCTGGGCCAGCTGATCATAATATTCAAAATCAGCCGTATTGAACTTGACCACATTCGCGACGATCTGTCTTTCTGCATGGGAAAGCCCGATGATCTCCGTCGCCATGATGATATTGTAAGCACATTCCGACACATCCGTCAGGGAGATATACTTGCCACAGTTATGAAGGATCGCCGAGATCTGAAGGAGAAGGCGCTCCCGTTTTCCCAGTCTGTGGACTCTCTTCGTTGCGTCAAACAGTTTCAGGCTCAGCTGTTCAACCGTTCTGATATGGTTCGCACTGGACTTATATCTCTTCGCGATCGATCTGGATGCCGCGATGATATCCTCATCAAATGAGTGCGGAGACTTCAGCGCATTATTTTCAGCCGCGAAGTCATAGGCAAGCCCGTCTCCGATCGAGACATCCGGCAGCCATACCGAAGAAGAAGCGAAGCGATCAAGCAGGGACCTGCAGATGATCAGGGAAGTAGGAACACAGATTGCAGTCTCCATAGAGACTCCCAGTTTCTTCATAATCTCGTCCGCGTTCAGATATACCACTTTGTTATACATATCCATGAATGTTTCTTTGGATATGACAGAACTTCCCTGCTTCTCCGCGATCGGGCGGAAGATCTCCTGAAGCTCGCGGTTGGTCGCGATCAAAGTCGTGATCTGGCGTTCTTTCTGATAGAGTTTCAGGAACCCATCCATCTCATGTTCCATCAGCTCCAGGACCAGCTGTTCATAGTGTTCATTGTTGGTCGCCAGCGGATAAAACTGTTCCCTGGTCGAGATCTTTCCCACTTCGATATTCTGGGTAGTATTCAGTTTATCCTTGTCAAATACAGAGATCTGCAGCGAATTGCCGCCGATATCGACGATCGCGGTACCTGTCTGAATGATCTCCTCAAAAGAATCGGTATCCAGAGCGATGGACTTATAGTCCAGGAATCTCTGCTCTGAGTTGGACAGGACCGTCATCTTAAGGCCTGTCTGTTTTTCCAGATAGTCCTTGGTGATCAGGTTGGTCTTGATTTCACGCAGAGCAGATGTTCCTACCATCCGGTAGGCATCCACATGGTACCCATCCATCGTCTTTCTGAACGATTTCAGAGTCTCAACCAGCAGTTCCACCTTTTCCCGTGAAAGCGATCCTCTGGCATACGCGTCTGAACCCAGATCGATCTTCCGGTTCAGGCAGGACAGCTGTTTCATCCCTTTCCTTGGAGAAAGCTGATAAAGCTTCATCTCCGTCTCAGTCGATCCTACCAGGATCGATGCAAACAATTTCACTGCCATCTCTTACCTCCTGTTTACATCTGGCCAAGCAAAAAGTCTATAAACTGCCGGGCGCATCTTCCGGACCTGCCGCCATGGGAAAGCTCCCAGCTCCCTGCCTGCATAAGCAGCTGGTCCTCCGGCATCGTGATGCCGCTCTTCTTCGCCAGCCCCAGCACGATCTTGTCGAACTCCGACTTGACCGGAGCCCCATAATAGATCGTCACGCCGAATCTCAGCGACAGGGACAGCTTTTCCTGAACCGTATCGGAAGTGTGCATATCCTGACGGATATCTCCTTCTTTATCCGAGTAATTTTCACGGATCAGGTGCCTGCGGTTCGAAGTTGCATAGATCAGGACATTGTCCGGCCTCTTCTCCATGCCGCCCTCGATGACTGCCTTCAGGTACTTGTAATCGGTCTCATTTTCCTCAAAAGAAAGATCATCCATGTAGATGATAAACCGGTAGTTCCGGTTCTTGATCTGGGCGATGATGTCCACCAGATCTTTCATCTGATGCCGGTAGACTTCAATGATTCTGAGCCCTCTGTCATAATACTCGTTCAGGATCGCACGGATGCTGGAAGATTTTCCGGTTCCCGCGTCTCCGAAGAGCAGGCAGTTGTTCGCTTTCTTTCCTCCCAGAAATGCCTCCGTATTCTCCCTCAGCTTCTGTTTCTGGATCTCATACCCCACCAGATCATCCAGACGGATATGGGCTATATTCGTGATCGGGACCAGCTCACATTCCATGCAGCCTTCCTTATGGACGACGCGGAATGCCTTGTGCAGGCCGAATTTCCCGCATCCGAAATCATGATAGAAAGAATCAACATCCTTCTTGAATGCTTCTGCAGTCTCGTCCTTTGACAGTCTTCCGGCAAGCTCCTCTATCCTGTCCCGGACCCTCCTGCTGTAGAGTTTCCTGTCATCCTCCGGCTCATCATAATCCCGGATCATCTCATAGAGGCGGATCCCCAGTTTTTCCTCGATATCCGAAAAATCGTACCGGAAATATTCCATAAGAATCCTGAAATCATGCAGCGCGATCTGATTGATCCCTCCGCTGATGCTGCCGCGGATCTCGCAGGACCTTGAATAGGCATTCTCATGGTAGACCAGAACACCGGTCAGGTACCCCTGCCAGAGATTGCCGGAGATTCCCCTCTTCATCGAAATCTCGATCAGGTCCCGGACCAGCCCGGTATAGATTCCTGCATCCGGCTCTTTTCTCAGCTGATCGACCCTCGGAAGGATCTTATACTTAGGATCGTGGTAAAGGACCAGTTCGTCCGAATTCGTCATATCCTTGCTCCTCTTTCGGAATATGGATCAGTAATTGCCAAGAATCTTCATATTGATAGCTTCTTCCCGGATTCCTCTCAGCGCATTCTTGACACTCGCCTCCGCCAGGTTCCCTTCAAAATCGATAAAGAAGCGGTATTCCCAGTTTCTCTGCGGAATCGGCCTCGATTCGATATGTGTCATGTTGATATTATTAAAGATAAAGTGAGACAGAATGTTGTACAGTGTTCCGGAGGAATGCGGAAGTTCGAAGCAGATCGAGATCTTCCGTGCATCTTTCCGGAAAATTCTCTGGTTGGTCACGATCATGAAGCGGGTCGCATTCGCCGGCTCATCGCTCACATGGCTCTCCATCACTTTGAGTCCGAACAGCTTCGCTGCAAATGTGCTTCCGATCGCTGCCTCCTCCCTTTGGCTGTCCTGCGCCACCTTTTTGGCTGCAAGCGCAGTATTTCCGAAAGGCACTGCCTCCCAGTTTCTGTGTTTTTCAAATAATCCCTCGCACTGGGAAAGCGCCTGCGGATGAGAATACACACGCTGAATATCAGAGATCTCTGCGTCCGGAAGCCCCATCAGCACATGTTCTACCGGAATGATCTGCTCTGCTACGATATAGTTTTCAAAGTCGACCAGAAGGTCGAAATTATCCGCTACGATTCCCGCCGTCGAGTTTTCGATCGGCAGGACCGCATAATCCGCTGCCCCTTCTGCGATTGCCTCCATAGCATCGCGGAACTTGGGAACATGAAAACTATTGATATGGTCTCCGAAGAAAGTGACCATGGCCGCCTGGCTGTATGCGCCCTCGACTCCCTGAAAGACGACCCGGATATTTTCCATATCCAGCTGGTCCACCCCAATAAAAGGAAGCCTTCCTCCGGCCCCCTTCTGGGCAAGCAGTGCATATTGCTTTTTCCTGCTCATAGACATGATCTGGGAAAAAAGCTCCTCAACCCCGTGCTGGTTGAAGTCTCCATGAGCCATATTCCGAAGATTTGCCAGCTTCTGGTCCTCACGGGTTTTATCAAAAACTTTCTTGCCGTTCTCTACTTTCCATGCGCCGATCTTTCCGGCAATGTCCATTCTTTTCTCAAAAAGTTCAACGATCTCCTGATCGATCCGGTCGATCTCTTTTCTGTATTCGTCAAGTCCTGTCATTCAATCCCCCGCGCTTCCTTTTTTCGGTCACATTTGATATGATTATATCATAGTACCCACTTGCACGGCGGGGCTGGAATGTGTATTATATGTAAGATTTGAGGCATATCAGTTTTTACATTTGCACGGGGCTTTCTGACAGATCAGCCTGTGCAGCCAACTAACACGGAGGTACCCGATGAGACATTGTATGAGTCCTCTGGATTTCTCGGTAGAAGAGATCGACCAGCTTCTCGATCTTGCCACTGATATCGAGCATAATCCGGAAAAGTATTCGCATGCTTGCGAAGGAAAAAAGATAGCGACATTATTTTATGAGCCAAGTACCCGTACCCGTCTCAGTTTTGAAACTGCGATGCTTAATTTAGGTGGTAAGGTAATTGGCTTTTCTTCTGCCCAGTCCAGCTCTGCAGCCAAGGGCGAGAGCGTATCTGACACGATCCGGGTCATTTCCTGCTTCGCAGACATCGCAGCGATCCGTCATCCGAAGGAAGGCGCCCCCTATGTTGCTTCCCTGGTCTCGAAGATCCCGGTCATCAACGCAGGCGATGGCGGGCACCAGCATCCGACCCAGACTCTTACCGATCTTATGACGATCCGCTCCATCAAGGGCAGGCTTAATAACATGACGATCGGTATCTGCGGAGACCTGAAGTTCGGCAGAACCGTACACTCTCTCATTTCCGCACTTGTGCGGTATACCGGTATCAGGTTCATCCTGATCTCACCGGAAGAGCTCCGCATCCCGGACTATGTCAGAGAAGATGTCCTTGAGAAAAACAATGTTCCGTTCAAGGAAGTCATCAGACTGGAAGATGCCCTTCCGGACCTTGATGTTCTCTACATGACCCGTGTTCAGAAGGAGCGTTTCTTCAACGAAGACGACTACGTCCGTATGAAGGACTTCTATATTCTCGATGAGAACAAGCTTCAGCTCGCAAAGAAGGACTGTGCGATCCTGCACCCGCTTCCACGTGTCAATGAGATCTCGGTAGACGTCGACAAGGATCCGCGCGCATGCTACTTCCGTCAGGTTCAGTACGGAGTATATGTCAGAATGGCGCTGATTCTCACACTTTTGGGGGTAAAAGTATCATGCTGAATGTTGGACAGCTGAATGAAGGTGTAGTACTCGACCATATCCCGGCAGGCAAAGCGATGGACATCTACAAACGTCTCAAGCTTGACCGTCTCGACTGCCAGGTCGCAATGATCATGCATGCTCACTCTAATAAGATGGGCGAGAAGGACATCATCAAGGTAGAGGCTCCGCTAAAGAAGCTCAACCTCGATGCGCTTGGCTTCATCGACCACACCATCACCGTCAATATCATCAAAGACGGACAGATCGTCGAGAAGCAGAAGCTGAGACTTCCCAAGAAGCTTGTGAACGTCATCCACTGCAAGAACCCGAGATGCATCTCTACCATCGAGCAGGGACTTGACCAGGTCTTCTATCTGGCTGACGAAGAGCACGAGATCTACCGCTGCCGCTACTGCGACGAACAGTACCGGTCTTCCAAGAAGAAAGGCTGATTTCGTCCACTGCACCGTTAGTTTGGGACAAAAGCCCGGCAGCCCGGTTCGGATATCCCGATACATGGATATCCGTTCCGGACTGCCGGTTTTTTTCATTCCTGAATTTCTCTTAGCAGACGGATCTTACTTCGCTCCGCCAAGGTATGCGCTCCGGACGGCCGGATCATTAGCCAGATCCGAAGCCTTGCCTTCCATCGTAATATTACCGGTCTCAAGGACATAAGCCCGGTCTGCGATATTCAACGCCATCTTGGCATTCTGCTCGACAAGCAGGATCGTGACACCCTGCTTTTTGTTGATGGTCTCGATGATGCGGAAAATTTCCTTTACCAGCAGCGGAGAAAGTCCCATCGACGGCTCATCCAGAAGAAGCATCTTCGGCTTGCCCATCAGTGCACGGCCAATTGCCAGCATCTGCTGCTCGCCGCCGGAAAGAGTTCCTGCCGGCTGGATCTTTCTTTCCTCCAGTCTCGGGAATAGTCCGTAGACCATCTTGAAGTCTGCATCGATTGCATCTCTCCCGTCTTTCCTGGAATAAGCTCCCATCTCAAGATTCTCTTCCACGCTCAGTCCGGAGAAGACTCTTCTGCCTTCCGGGCACTGAGCAAGGCCAAGTCCCACGATCTTATGAGGCTCCATCTTCGAGATCAGTTTTCCGTCATACTCGATCTTTCCGGTCTCAGAGCGAAGAAGTCCTGAGATTGTGTGCATGGTCGTCGTCTTGCCGGCGCCATTGGCGCCGATCATAGTGACGATCTCACCCTCATCTACATGGAAGGAGACATCCTTGATGGCGTGGATCGAACCATAGTAGACATTGATATCCTCAACTTTCAGAAGTTCTGCCATCAGTCGTCGTCACCTCCCAGATATGCCTTGATTACTTCCGGATCGTTTGCCACCGTCTGCGGATCGCCATGAGCAATGATCTTACCGTACTCAAGAACAGTGATATCCTCACAGATTCCCATGACAAATTTCATATCATGCTCGATCAGAAGGATCGCGATTCCGAATTCATCACGGACCTTGCGGACAGTCTCCATCAGCTCAGCGGTCTCGTTCGGATTCATGCCAGCTGCCGGTTCATCCAATAGCAGCAGCTTCGGATCAGATGCAAGGGCTCTGCAGATCTCCAGCTTTCTCTGCTGTCCGTAAGGCAGCTGGGAAGCTGCATAGTCCGCTTTCTCTCCGATACCAAAGACATCCAGGAGCTTCTGAGCCTTTTCATTCATCTCGGCTTCTTTCTGATGATACTTCTTAGTCCGGAAAACGCCGTCAAACATGCCATAAGTCACTCGGTTATGCATTCCGACCTTGACATTATCCAGGACCGACATTGCGGAGAACAATCGGATGTTCTGGAACGTTCTTGCAATACCCGCCTTGGAGATATATTCCGGATCTTTGCCTGTAATATTCACTCCGTCAAACGTGATCGTACCCTCTGTCGGCTGATACATACCGGTCAGCATATTGAAAGCCGTTGTCTTGCCGGCGCCGTTCGGTCCGATCAATCCATAAAGATGTCCGCTCTCGACCGTCAGGTCAAGTCCCGAGACTGCCTGAAGACCTCCGAAGGAGATACCGAGGTTTTTTACTTCTAGTAATGCCATTCTGTTCAGCCCTCCTTCTTAGCGTTGCCGGAAGAGACGCCGGAACCATCTTTCTTATTGCGGATCTTAAGACCAAGCCTCTGTCTCCATGCGACGAATGCCGGAGCCCTGTTAAAGAGCATCATTACGATCAGTACAATGGAATAAATGAACATCCGGTACTGTGAGAATCCACGCAGGAGTTCCGGCAGGACCGTAAGAACAATCGCCGCAACGATGGCTCCCGGAATACTTCCCATTCCGCCAAGAACAACCATGACAAGGATGTTGATAGACAGATTGTAATCGAACTTCTTTGCGACCAGAGACGCAAAGTTCAGTGCATAGAGAACTCCCGCAAAACCTGCAATCACAGCGGAAGAAACAAATGCCATCAGCTTATATCTGGTAAGATTGATTCCGACTGACTTTGCAGCGATATCGTCATCGCGGATTGCCGTGATTGCGCGGCCGGCTCTGGAATTCATCAGATTCAGAACAAAAAGCAGAGTGAGGACAATCAGAAGGATACCTACAGAGAAGTAGGAAAATTTCTTGATTCCTGTGATTCCCATAGCACCTTTCATCAGCACTTTTCCGGTAGGTTCCATATTCAGTGAGAACTGATCCTTCAGGGAAAAATGCACCCCTGCTGAATCGACGCCGATATAAAGAGAATTCAGAACATTCTTCAGAATCTCACCGAAAGCCAGTGTGACGATTGCCAGATAGTCACCGGAAAGTCTCAGCACCGGGACACCGACGATCATGCCGAAGATTCCCGCTGCAAGTCCGCCGATCAGAAAAGCAAGCACAACTGCCAGCCAGCGCGGAAGAGACGCCCCTGCCGTATTGTAAAAGAACACACCGACGAAGGCACCTGCGCTCATAAATGCCGCATGCCCAAGCGAAAGTTCTCCCAGAAAACCGACAACCAGGTTCAGGGAGATCGCCATCATGATGTAGGCGCAGACCGGAATCAGAAGGCCCGCTGCCTTGGAGGAAAGATTTCCTGACAATCTGATTGCTTCAACTGCTCCGTAAAAGATCGCTACCAGAAGGAAAGATGTGAGATACGTTCTGGCGGATTTACTCATCTTCTTTTTCTTTGCCATAGTCTGCCTCACACTTTCACAGTCTGCTTCTTGCCGAGAAGTCCGGAAGGCTTCACGAGAAGAACAACGATAAGTACGATAAACACGATTGCATCAGAGAGCTGAGTCGAGATGTAAGCCTTTGACAGATTCTCGATGATGCCCAGAAGAATTCCTCCGAGGAAAGCTCCCGGGATGGATCCGATTCCGCCGAATACCGCTGCAACAAATGCCTTGATGCCCGGCATGGCACCGGTTGTCGGGACCAGGGTCGGGTAGGAAGAAAGAAGCAGGGCTCCTGCGATCGCCGCAAGACCGGAACCGATTGCAAATGTAAGGGAAATAATACCATTCACATTGATTCCCATCAGCTGAGCCGCTCCTCTGTCCTCCGATACCGCCTGCATCGCATGACCCGGTCTTGTCTTATTGACAAACCAGATCAGGACAACCATGATCACAACCGACACAGCGATTGTGACGAGCGTCTCCGCAGAAATCTGGAGGCTTCCTCCGAACAGATTCAGCGCCGGAAGGCTGACGACCGAAGTGAAGGACTTCGGTTCGGAGCTCCACAGAAGCATTGCCCCATTCTGAAGAAAGTAGCTGACACCGATTGCGGTGATCAGGACCGCCAGCGACGGTGCTCCTCTCAGTGGCTTGTAAGCAACTTTCTCAATCGTAATTCCGAGCAGTGTGCAAGCAACAACAGCCAGAATAACTGCCAGCCAGGGATTCATGCCACCCTGACAGAAGGCAAAAAATACGACATATCCGCCGACCATAATGATATCGCCATGAGCGAAGTTCAGCATCTTGGCGATGCCGTAGACCATCGTATAGCCCAGGGCGATCAGCGCGTACACGCTTCCGAGCGATATGCCTCTGACCAGATAGGACAAAAACTGCATCTCGTTCCTCCCAGATCCCTGAAGAAAGTTTCATGCCCCTTCAGTTATAGTTCCTTCTCCATAAATATCTCAAACAACGAAGAAGGGGGCTGTACCAACAGCCCCCTTCCGTGGAAAGCCAATTACTCAGCTTCAGTCTCAGCTTCAGCGGAAGCCGCAGCTGTGTCATCGATCGGCTGATATTCGCCATTCTCAATGACCATGCCCTTAGGATCCTTTGAAACTGCTCCGGAAGCATCCCAGGTCATTCCGCTACCGGTAAGTCCGTCATAGGTGAAGGACGGATCGGTGATGGTAGCCTTCAGAGCTTCGCAGATATCGGAAGTATCCATGTCAGCGGTGATTCCTGCCTGCTCTCCTGCCTGAGCGATGACCTTTACAACATCATATGCATCAGCAGCGAACTGGTTCGGGACATCTCCGCCGGAGACTTCCTTGTACTTCTCGACGAATGCCTTGGTTGCGTCATCTGTTGCGGTAGCAACGAACGGGGTCAGAAGCATGACACCTTCCGCAAGAGAAGTATCAAAGCCTTCAACGCTGAGGATTCCATCAAGACCATCGCAGCCGAAGAACTTCGGAGCGTAGCCCATATCGTTTGCTGCCTTCAGGATCTGGCTGGCCGGTGTGTAATAGATCGGCAGGAAGACCAGATCAGCTCCGGCATCCTTGCAGGCCTGTACCTGAGTGGTCAGGTCGGTTGAGTTATCATCGGTGAATGCTTCGTTCGCAACTACTTCAAGGCCAACCTTCTCCGCCTCAGCCTGGAAGTTGGTGTTGATTCCGCTTGAATAAGCATCGGAAGAATTGTAGATGACGCCAATCTTCGTTCCAAGTCCCTTCTGGGAGATGTAATCAGCAGATGCAGTACCCTGGTTAGGATCGGTAAAGCAGATCTGGAAGATGTTGTCACCGGTATCGATTACATCCTGTGAAGAAGCGGAAGGAGTCATGGTGAACATATTATCGTTCACTGCCTCGGCGCCGACAGCCAGGCACGGGTTGGTGGTAACAGTCCCCGCAAGAATCTGCATGCCCCAGTCCTTCAGGGAGTTATATGCATTGACAGAAGTCTCTGCATCGTGGGTATCATCCTCGAACTTCCAGTCGAACTGAACCGCGCCGCCTGCTTCGTTGACTTCGTCAACTGCGATCTGCTCGCCATACATGGCAGCGGTTCCGTAGATAGCAGCAGGACCGGTTGTCGGTCCGATGCCGCCGATCTTGATCTTGTCAGCTGCGGAAGCACTGAACCCGAAAGATGCGACAAGCGCACCAGTCATCACTACACAAACAAATTTTTTCATAATAGCGTCCTCCTTTATGAATTGAACGTATTGTAACACCGTGTGTTCGCATATTTCAAGGGTGTAATCTGCTATTTTTGAAAATAATTTCGATTCATTTTTGTGCTATGTTGCACAAATTTTATGGCAATGTGCAAATATTACTGGATTTATTTTATATGTTATTCGTTATTGTTCTGCTTTTCCCGATATATTTTCGATTTTCTATCCTATTTC
>Ga0326514_10000608_pt1 | contig 24103 bp, 26 predicted proteins | sample 3_2548_0518_D_FD_203653 | JGI IMG/M metagenome (GOLD analysis project Ga0326514, IMG submission 203653) | Bovine rumen microbial communities from UC Davis, California, United States - 3_2548_0518 | ecosystem: Host-associated > Mammals > Digestive system > Stomach > Rumen | place: USA... | reverse complement strand
GATCGCGAAAACGACCAGCAGCGTACGGAAAGGTTTTCCGAATATATTTTTCAGTGAATTCTTCAGTACAATATTCATCTTCTATCCCCCATTAATACCAGCGAGAAATTCTCTCTTCAGGCGCAATGTACATTCCGTCTCCCTCGCTGATGCCGTATGTCTCATAGAAGGCATCGACAGTAGAAAGGATCGCATTAACTCTTATATACGACGGACTGTGCACATCGTATGCGATCTGATCGATGATAACGTCATCAGATGCAATCTCGCACCAGATCGCTGCATAGCTCTCGAAAAGCTTGACTCTGTCTTCATTTGTTTTCGCTAGTGTGCAGATGCATTCAACACCGCCTAAGTCAGCATAGTTCTCACCCAGTGTCTGCTCACCGTCAACGTGGTAGATACCGAATACCGTGAAGTTCTCTTCAAAGTATTTTTTTGCCTGCTCGTTACGTTCTTCAAGAGCATCCATATCGGCCTGGGCTATCCAGGAAGGATCGTATGCACCTTCTGAATTAAAGAGAATGCAGTTGCTGTCGAAAGCATGTCCCATCTCGTGTGCAATAACCGCACCGAGACCACCGAGATTTGTAAAGTAATCGGCATCCTTATCGAAGAAGGGTGCGTTGGTGATCGCAGCCGTGATCGTGATCGTATTTCCCGAAGGATCGTAGCATGCGTTCATCATCTGCATCGGCATGTCTGACTCTGTTCTTGATACAGGCTTGCCGCTGTTGAAATCATCGATGAGCTCTTTTCTGTCCAGCCTTCTGTAATTTAAGCAAAGCTCATAGTAGTTGCTTCCGCAGATATCGGCATACTTTGCCGTATCTTGTCTCTTAAGATCTATTGCTGTGATGTAAGAGATGTTTTCGAGCTTTTTTAAAAGTTCGGTCCTGGTTGCTTCGGAAAGCCATGTTGCTCCTCCGATAAGTCCTCTGTAACCTTCCCTTATGTCATCGCACATACTTCTTAATGCAGCATCTGTCTCGGGAAGATAATAACGCTCAACATAGATGGGATCTGTCTCCTTCGAGAAATTTGCGGAGATCTCATCTATTATCTGGTCATGCTCAGGAGCATAATTCCTGCCTACATAAGACTGCAAAAGCTCATAGTGAGGCGCAATGTATCTCATGAAAGCGTTATAGACATTGCATAATTCCCATGCCTTAAGAGCATTGATGTTTTCGTCAACGAAAACGTCGTTGAGTGCTTTAAGCTGTCCCTCATCTGTTACACAGTAAGAATTAACCTTTGAGGTATCAATGCCCACTGTCTTCAGATACTTTTCAAGATCGATATTGCTCAGATATCCGTTCACTTCATCAGCAGGAACGATCTTTGAATACTTGAACGCCATCATATCATCTTCAGCCATATCAAGATCTGTCGCACTGAAGATATCGAGTGCCACAAATGCAAGTTCTTTTCCGTACTGCTCGGCAGTCTCTTTATCGTAGCCTCTCGTAGTCAGTACGATCTGCGCATCATCCTTAACATAATTCAATGCGTAATTATCTTCGCGCATATCAACGAATGTGGCTTCAAGAATGCCTGAAAGCGGAACGAATGTCATGACCCTTTCATTCGGATCGAAAGGATTGATATCCGGAACGAGACCGATCATGCTGCTCATACCATAATCTCTCGCAAGCGTCGCATCGATCTCGAGAAGCTCATCAACCGAGCCTGCATTGTCGATCCTGTCGATCACGTTCATGAGATCTTCAGGGATCGGCTCGTTCTCAAAATCATATGCCTGATAATAATCATATGCGTGTTTGATGATATCTTCTTCGCTTCCCTTAACATAACCGCTGCCGGCTGCGACATCATCGATTACCGCTTCGATCTGGTCATCAGTAAGTTCAGTATTGAAAGCATAGTCATAAGAGACATCGCCGTACTTGATCTCCGTAGTATTGAATCTTTCCTGATTGACGAACCTGAAATAATCGTCCTCAGCTCTGGCCGGGCCTAACTCTTTTACCGTTGTCTCTGCAGTTGATGCCTCGGGATCTTCCACCACCGCGGTACAACCGTTCAACAGAGGCACAGTCATCGCAGCTGTAATAACAATTGCTACAACTTTTTTCATACTCCTACTCCCCTTCTTGTTTTTGCAGGTTTATCTTACAAAAGCAACCTTAACCTACAATCACACGAACCTTAACCTAACCTTAATATGACAATCCGTGTAATCCGCGTAAGATTATACAGTAAAGATGGAAAAGTTCAGAAAATAATGTAAAATATTACTTACATTTATGAATAAGGGGTAATTTAATATGAAAAGGATCTTAGTTGCTATTCTGGTAGTGACAATGTTAGTCGCATCGCTTCCCGGAATGACAGGCTGCAGCCGTAAAAGCAGACTCAAGGACTGGTACAACGTGTCCCTGGATGTTTACCGTGAAGGCCTGAAGACCAATTGGGCAAACGAGGAAGAATATAAAAGCTTAAACATAGCTGATGACCTTAAGGGTAATAATCCCGACAAAAAGATCGGTTATCTTCTCGTAGATCTTGATGAAGACGGAGTTGATGAACTCCTCATCGGATTCAACGATGGTTCAACTGCTACCAAATTCACAGACGTACTCGTATGGCATTCTGATTTCGGTGCATACAAATTACTCGGCGGAGGCAGCGGATACTACATCTATCTTTGTGCAGGCAACGTTCTCGCAGTCGATTCATGGTATGGCTCGCAGACCGAGAGAACATTTATGACCTGGAATTCAAAAACAAATTCCTTCCCCCATGTTGACGGAGAAGGAAAGTATCTGCCAATGAAATGGGATCTGACTGAATTCTGATAAGTTATACAGGCTTACTGTGCCACTCATATTCGGGATGTCTGGAGTAGTATTCTTCCTTCACTTCATACATCCTGGCATCAGCCTTCTGCATCGCCTTGCGGACATCATCATTCTCGTCGCTGTGGCATGAACCGACAGCGAAATGAGCTCTGTTGGGAAGTTCACACTTTGACTTTAGTTCTTCTTCAAGCTTGAGGAATTCCGCAGGTGATGTTATATGTTTAACGAATGTTAACCTAATTAACAATTAAGAAAATTACGTTGCCTCGATCCACTGATATTTAGAATCTTATCAGCACTGCTCTGCATGGCGCTCCGTCAGAGCCTCCCAGATTTATCGGTGCTGCGTTTAAGAAGTATACACCCTCTTCAACACCGCCGAGTCTGATTCCTTCAAGAAGCACGATCTCTGCGCCAAGCATAACGAGATGTACAGCCATAGGTGCATCAAGGGGACCCACCGTCTGTGACTCATTACCATATAAGAAGATATTGTGGGTTGCAAATACCTTTGCAGCTTCCTCAGTCATTGTTGCATCGCCTTTTACAAGGATCCTTAAGCTGCAGTCACAGTCAGCGTCGGTAGATGCCTTATTGGCTTTTTTGAGGATATCTTCAGCATCTTTAGCCGTAATATCGCCTTCGTGAGATACGACATACGCGTAACCGATAAATCTCTTCATATCGACCTGATCGATAGTCTTGCCGTCATCAATAAAGTGGTAAGGAGCATCAACGTGGGTTCCGTTATGTGCACACATCCGAAAAGCGGTAAGATTGCACACCTCACCATCTGCTATCCTCATCTTCACCTCTTTTTCCGGAGCCGGATCACCGGGATAAACAGCACATCCGAACAGTTCCTGGGTAATGTCGTAGATCTTCATGTTCTTACCTCCGAAATAAGAGTAAAAATGAAAAACGGGCCGTGTAACAATGTTACTATGCCCGTTTTATAAGTGGTTTAAGCCTTTTTGTAATCTTGGATCCGGGCGAGCAAGTCGCTATTTCTGTCGAGCAGATCGTGTATCGAATCCTGTGCGAGGACCCCTCTTTTGAGGTCCTGCGGAAGCTTTCCTTCCTCATCAAGCCTCAGATCATTCTGCCAATATTTGCCCGTATAGTACTCCTCGAGTTTTTGGATGTCGGGCTGGATCTGCTCAAGTTCCCGGATCAGTTCATCGATACCGGAACCGGCTTCAAAAGCCTTTTCGAGCTTATCCATGACAGCTGTGCCGTTGTCGAGGATCTCTTCCATGATGATTATTCTTTCCTGTGCCAAATTGTATCTCATATCCGTATACCTTCCGGTTCAAGTAAACACATTAGTATGATAATCGAGCTTTACACTAATTTCAAATATGTTTGATAATCTGCTCCTGATTCATAACCAATCTTGATGAGGACTACCCGTTCTGATCTCAATGCAGATCAGAAATACGGTAAATATTGAGCAAACAAACTCAATAATAAGTGCTGCATTCTCTCACGGTCTGGACAGTTACCGTGAGAGAATTCGCACCTTTCATCAAAGCGAAAATAACCATCCTGCCAAAGGCGACATGACTATCATGAGGACCGAGAAGCAGAACGAATTGACTGATATCAGCGTAGCTCTCTGCTCAGGCGGTACCATCTGATTTAACGCAATGTCGGATCTGATCTGGATAAGGTCATCAGCAAATGCAGTTAAGAATCCTCCTATCGTCATCAGATACCATATGCCCGTAAACTCGCTTACAAGGCCTGTCAGAGCAAGCGACAAACAGAAGATAAACAACTTACCGAGAGTTATCTTCTTCACTTTTCCTGCTGCAAAAGCACCGGCGATCCCGCCCATCGACATGATGAACAACAGAGGTCCCAAAGACCAGTCCGGAATGCCGGTCATCGGAAGTTTTGCCTGTAGGAAGAACAAAAGCAGCACGTCGATGCCGCCTACCAGCGCATTTCTGAAGATAAGTCCTGCGACTTTCTTATTGCCCTTAAGGAAACCGAAGCTTCCTGATATGACATCTTTTATTCTCTTTGATAGTGAATCACCGCTCTTTTTCTGGATGACCTTATTCTCGCGCAGGCAAAGAAGGCAGACCATATTCACGGCAGAGATCCCGAGCGAGAGCATCTGCGCGTTCCTGTTGCCCATGATGACCGCCACGCCCGCGAAAAGCGTTGCTATACCGTTCGATATCCTGTAGATCGCCGTCTGTGTCGAGATGTACTTGTCGTACTTACTCTCCTGCCCTTCTTCCAAAAGCGAATCGTAAGCCAGCGCACTGTCACTTCCCGATGCGAAATTATACGATAGCGCCGAGAAACCGATCGATATCAACACGCAGGGAAAGCCCGGCAAAAAGCCTCTGACCACCGCACTCAGCATCCCCATGATGCAGCTTACGATAAGACTTTTCTTGCGTCCCATAACATCGGCGAACATGCCGGACGGTATCTCTGCCATAAGGCTTACGATGTGGAATACAGTCTCGGCAAACCCGACCTGCACCAGCGAATACCCGTCTGACACCAAAAGCAATACCCACGCTGCTCCCGCTATCGAAATATTGGATACAAAATTAGACATATAAAGCAGAACGAGCTGCTTTTTGACATTTAATTTAGACATAAAAAACTCCTCAAAATCTATTCGAAATCAAGGAGAAGCAAACTGTTTTATAAGTTGGTTTTTAAGGTGTTATTTCCTACAAACAGGCAGACTTCTCCCATAGGACACCTTGATGGAACCAAACATAAGATGGACGTTAGGTGTTATCCAATGCATATAAGAAGCGCCTTTCTAAAGATTTAATCAGGAGAAATATAACACACCGGCCATGTTCTGACAATAGCCGGTGCGGTTTGGTGTTCTTCAGTTAGCTCAAAAGATATGCATCATCAGGTGAGATCCGGCACTCTTTGGTAAAGACCAGCCAGTCCGTGATGTCAGAGAACGGATAAGTTTCAATGTCGCCCTGCTTAATACCTGAAACATAGTAAGGATCCTGAGTAAGCTCAGCGACGATCGAACCGTCTTTTATGTCCTTTAACTCAAACCAGATGTGTTCTCTCTCAGGCTTGTCCTCGCTGCTCCAGTGTTCCTTGTCTGTTATAAGACCGACTTTGATGATGACCGTATTATCCTTGTTCTCGAAAGCCTTGAGCATATAAGGGATTCTCTCGATTGCAAGGGCGCTCATACGCTTTGTCTCTTCCGTCGAGAACATGAACATCGGATTTTGGCCGAGGAACTGGTTGAAGTCCTGGACAGGCGTATAGATCTTATTCTGCTCTTCATAATCGTTTCTGTAGATCATGAGAACGCATGTATCTTTGTCATGCACTTCGTCATTACGGTCTTCTTCTGTCCCGAGCGTAACGTCCGGATAGAACTTTAGAGCTTCCTTCCAGTCAAGCGCCGTAAGCGTAAGTGCTTTTCCTGCTGCCTGGGCTACGAAAACACCGTCGCCCGGTTCGATGGGATCATCGCTCTCGAGCATGCGGAGAGCAAAAGACTCAATCATCTTGTAGTGGTCATTGAAAAACTCTTTATTGGAATTTAAGATCTCAAGTTCATAAAGGCCGCAGCGCTTAAGTCCGTGCGTGTGAAGCCATACTTCATCGCCGCCGTCTGATATTGCCTGAACCGTGAAAAGATATCTAGGTGCCGGAAGCACTGAAGAACTTGCAGCAAGAGCAACCCACTTGCCTGACAGGAGCTTCTCGGAAGGACAGTCAAGAACTGCAAGTGTCTCAGGGAACATCGCATCTATTATTCGGAGCTGGTCATAGAAACACTGATTGCAGTCGCCCTCGAATTCAATGCTGACATAAATGCCCATTTCAGCTTCATCTATCAGTTTGAATTCCTCTTCAGTAAACGTATGCTCCGGTCTGAACATGTTCGGTATTTCAACCGGTGTGGGGCCAACTGTTGCTTCGTATTCAGCATCGTCAACAAGAAAATTGATTATCATTCCGCGGTCATCATCAAAGTGAAGGTCCATAACACGGACATGTTCACTTTCCTGGACATTCTTCAAGAATATCTCGGGATCATCAACATCCTGAGGATTCATCGGAATAACGATCATGAATGACGATTCTTTCATAGTGTGGTCTCCTTTCACTCAACAAGACTCATGTCAGTTCTCTTTTCCTTAGATATATAGTTTCCTTGCATCGATAACATTTCCATTTTAATTCCTCCCCAATAATCCTCAGATTAAAACAAATAACGTTACCAGCTCTTCTCCACATGAGAAGCAAGCCTGCTGCCTTCGTAGCAGAACTTCATCGTAAACATACCGGAATCTTTCATATCCCCAAACAGATAATCAAACATTATCTTATCGCCTTCCCAGATCGGCAGATCCTTTATATCCGTCAGAGGAACCCAGCAGAGTTCGCCCTCGTCACATGCACCTTCTGTCAGCTCGAAATCTTCAGGAAGCGAGGCCGTGAAAACATGCATGTATTCGGTCGGATATTCGGATGAGATGAATGTGATAAGACCTCTGTAGGAAAACTTTTCGAGAACTTCAGATGAAATGTGAGCTTCTTCGTAAAGCTCTCTTAATACGCATTCTTCAGGTGATTCATCAGATTCGAAATGTCCGCCGATACCGAGATACTTATCAAGGTTCATGTCGCCTTTTCTGGTCTTGCGGATAAAGAGACAGTCGCTGCCTCTGGTAATGTAGATCAATGTTGTAAGATTCCCGATACGCATGAAAACATTATATACGAGATATCTTCAGTTTAAAAATATAAGGGATCAGGCTTCGATGGCTGTCTCGCCGTAATCGATAGAATAGTCGCCGTTTGCAAGCGCAATACGGAAATTGATGCGGTAGATGATGTAAGAAGATACATCGATCTTGAAAGTCTCTGCCAGAGCGCACCACTTGTCTGCAAGGCTTACGATGAAGCCCTCGCGGTGCATGGGCGGGAAAGGTGTGAGCGGGAACATGTGCTTTGCTATTATGTCTCTCTCGATGTCGTTTAATTCGAAATCCCTGCTGGCATTGGCTGCTGCCACAGAAGCATGCGTGAAGCCGTGGAAACGTCTGGACTTATCCTTGACGTGCCAGTCGTAAAGGAAATAATCGTGAAGGAGCGCGCCGCGTACGAGGCTGTCCTTGTCAACTTCGATCTTAAGTGTCTTCTCGAGGAAATATGCTATAAGGAGACTGAACTTTGCAACAGATACGCAGTGTTCGAAAACTGTAGTCTCTCCGTGCTGGGTAAATTGCTTCATGGCCTGCGCTTCGGGACTTAAGATAATACTCTTGCCACGTGTAAACATGTCCTTAGCGAGTCTGTATTCAGTTATACGTTTAGCAAAATGTAAAGCCAATTTATACCTCTTGTGCTTTGACAATATCAAAGCCGTATTTTCACACCATAAACAGTATAACGCAAAGAACGTATTTTGGAACAAAAAATAAGTGACAATTTGCTATCAATGTGTGGAAAAAACTGTGGCAATTTCAAGGAGACTTAAAGATGCCCTTAAGTGCTCAAATACAGTTAAGTTTTAGAGTGGTTTTGGCCTTGAAAACGCAAATGTTTTTTATTTGAAATAAGTTTTTTTAATTCTCAAATTCCACCAAATCTTCCAGGTATCGGTGAACATCTTCCAGACGTCCTTGATCTTGATCCTGCCGAAAGACTCGCCTCTCGTGAAGTTCAGCTCTACAGGCATCTCAAGAAGCTTGGCCTTCTTCTTTGAAGCGAGTGCCAGAAGCTCGATATCAAACGCATAACCGTCGATCTTTCTCAAAGGGGCTATCTCCCTGATAAGAGAACCTTTGTAAAGCTTGATGCCGGTCTGTGTGTCGTGGCACTTGAGGCCGAATAAAACTTTGAGCATTATGTAATAGCAAAAAGAGAATACTTTTCTGGCGAACGGGTATTCGAGCTTGGAATCCTTATGCATCTTTGAGCCGAGGACGATGTCTGCGTCCTCTGCAGTCATGGTAGCATAGTAGGTTCCGAGAAACTTAGGTGAAAGGTCAAGATCGGCGTCGATAAATCCGACAATGTCACCCTTGCTGTTGACAGCACCCCAGGTGACAGCGCCGCCCTTGCCACGGTTGTCGTCATAACCGAAATCCTTGATGGTGGGATTATCTGCTGCAGCGCGTTTTATCTCCGCACCCGTGTTGTCACGGCTGCCGTCATTTACTGCAATGATCTCATAGTCCGACGTAAACGCCTTAAGCGCCTCGTCGATGATCATCAGGTTGTCGTAGATGTGTTCGCCTTCGTTATAGGCAGGAACGACGATACTGAGCATTATTATCCTTCACTATTACCAAATTCGTGATATTGTAACACATCAGAAGCGTCCGCCGCCACCGCCGGAGAAACCGCCTCCGCCGCCACCGGAGAAACCACCGCCACCGCCGCCGGAGAAACCGCCTCCGCCGGAAGATGATTCGTGATGGATAACCTTATTGCCAGTAAAAATGTCCTGCTTTTCGACTTTATTGGTGCCGGGGTTCGAATACGTGCTGATCATAGGAAGTTTGTCGAGTCTTCTCTTCGGAGTCGCAATGCTTGTAATAACAAATCCCATGCCGACAGGAATGATGATCGTGAAGAATACGATCGCGCCATAGCTCTGATAAGAGAATTGGCCGAGATCTTTTGTGATTCCCTCTACTGCCGTACCATACTCACCTGCTCCGAGCTCGGAAAGATACTTTCTGAAAAGGCTGTAGCAGTCGTCATCGTCCACTGCAAAATGAGCCGTGCCGTATGTGTAGAGCCAGAAGAATCTTCCGCCCTCGTAATCAAGTGTTACGTCGATCAGGATGCAGACACCGGAATTGTTCTGCAAAGGAACCGTCTTAACATTATCCATGTAGAAGTCTTCTGCAAATCTCTTCTCGTCTTCGTCGGAATTGGAATACTTCTTACCCTTATCGTTTGTTGTGACGATAACGACGTTGATGTCCTTTTCCTTCGATAGCTTCTTTGCAGCAGCTTCGATGTCTTCGAACTCTTCGCTCGTAAAGAGGTTTGCATCATCTACAACCTTTACCGTCTTCTTAGGTGAAAGGTTCATGAAGACGTAGAAGACTATGCTCGCAATGATGATGCAGATAAGACCGATTCCTACACCAATGGAAGTTCCGTTAAGCTCAGATAAGACAGAGAGCTTGGGACCCTTGCCCTGGTTCTGGTTCATCTCGTTGATATCCATGTTTTCGCTCATCCCCAGAACCCCCTCATGATAAGACCCAGTGCAAATCTGGTGATTACGGCCAGGATGCCGAGGACAATGAAGAAGAACATCATCTTCTTAACAGGGCTTACAGGAACCTGTCCTGCAACTTCGCCTGTCTGTCCGTTCATGGCAAAGTAGTAATACTTGTTGCGGTATTTGTATGAAAGGAACCACACGGGGAGCAACGCATAGTTTGCTTCCATCGAGTCGATCCTGCTTAAATTCTCCTTGATGGTGAATCTATCATAAGTACCCTTCAAAGAACTGTTGAGGGCATGGTTGATGCCGTCGATGCCACGCTTGGTTGCGCGTCCTGAAAGATCCTGCGGAGTCTGGTCATATCTGTCGGCATAGAAGCCGGGAAGATATCTGTAGTCATAAGGCATCAGCGCTCTGAAATCAAAAGGTTCGATGGCTTCCATGAGAGCATCGTCGATCCTCGTCTCGCCGTCGAGCGGAACGTTATTCCAGTAAAGCTGTGCTTTTCTCTCGAAATTAAAAGATTCAACGATTTCGTCATTGCCTCTGTAGTGGCTCTTTGTAGCAGTTCCCTTGGCATCGATAGTAGCGTTGATATTAAACAGCCAGAACGGTACATAAAGACCCGTCATCTTCTGGACGTTCTTCTTTGAGACAAATCCGAATGGTGTCCACTTACCCTTGCCAGCCCACTGGATGAAAGCCTCTTCGGCAGACTTCCTTGAATACTTGAAAGGGATCATGTACTGCGGCTGGAACTGCTCCGTAAGTCTCTTTCCGACAAGCGCCGGCGAACCGCAGAAAGCACAGAAAGTAGCAGCGGTGTGGCTGTCAGTTACAAGCTTTGCGCCGCACGCATTGCAGACGAACTCTGTCTGCTCGGGTGCTTCCTGGGGCTGCGTCTCACCCTGTGCCTGAGCCTGTGCATCAGCCTGAGCAGGAGCCTGTGAAGGATCCGTAGGTTCAGCCTGCTTCGCTTCAAGTTCTTCTACTGTTACAGCAAGTTTTTGCGGATCAAAAGAAGAACCGCAATTGGGACAATCAAGTAGTCCCGTATCTGCATTAAGTGTGAGATTAGACCCGCAATTCGGGCATTTAAGTGTATCAGCCATACTATCCCTCCTAATTTGAAAGGATACCATAAAATATCTTTTATTTGAAGAATCAGACCTCGGCGTTCAGGAGCGCTTTTTTGGTCTTGTCGTGGCTCTTCTCGGAGTGCGGATAGCTGATCTCCTTATACTCCGTATCCTTGCGCTCACAAATGGTCTTAACGAAAGATTCGGCGATCTTGGGATTCTTTAAAAGCAGCGGGCCGATGAGGCTGATGCCTAAGAGATTATTCTTTCTGACACCGTCTTTTGTAAGCGGAACGCTGCCGATAACTTTAGTAACTTCGAATGCGAGCGCGCCATCCCCTTTAAGAACTCCCGCACGGTTAACGAAGCCGACATAGATATCGTTCTTATCCGGATCAGCCAGAACGACATCGCCGGTGTAGCGCTTTTCGAGCTGGTCTATGACATCAAAATCAAAGATTCCAAGACACCTGACCTCATTGCGGTCCGGAGTCACAATGCTGCTTCCCAGAACGTCATAAGCATTACCCGTAAAGAGCATCGGAACGCCGTCATCGATTGCCTTGACAAGACCGTCTTTAAACTGCGCAAGATGCTTTGCAACAAGGTTCCTGTTGGACTCAAATCCGGAACCCATATAAACGAAATCCGCATCATCAAAAGTGATGGTCGAATCAGTGATCGTACGCTTTATTATCTCGACGTCAAAGCCCTGGTCATTAAGCCTGCGCTCAAGTATCCTGACATTGCCATTATCGCCGTAAAGGCTCATGAAATCCGGATAGAGATAAAGGATTTTCACGGTCATGATATCTCCCTCCTTGTAACGATGGAGAGGATCTTCTCTTTGTCAGAGAAACATGTGATCACGTAAAGGAATGAATCAAGCTTTTCTTTGCAGTAATCTGCCGCTCCCTGTACACTCTCGAAAACCTCGACTTTTGAACTGTCGATACCTGCAAGATCGAACCTCACCGCGAGGTCATCACAGTACTGTCCGGCTAGGATTATCTTATCGATATCAGCATCCTTAAACTTCTCGAAATTGATGTCCCAGAGCCAGCTCGAATCCGAGGTGTAATACTTACGGCTGATCGCATCAACTATTATCATGACACTCTTCTTGCGGCTGTCGTTTACGACGACATCGATCGAACGGTCGTAGGATACCGAATTCTCGTGTTTTGAAAGAAGAAGTCTGCCTTCAACATTACCCAATGTGAAATCGGAGATACGTCCTGACTTTAAGATATAACCTCCGAGAGATTCGGCTGCTTTCCAGGGCGCGATGCCTGCAACTGTTGAAGCCGTGAAAGCCGCGAGAATGTTGTAGCAATGGTAGATTCCCGTAAAGAAAACAGGTATCTCATATGTTCCGTCAATGGTGATGGACGCATGACCTTCTGATCCGCCAATACCTGTAAGAGCATGGTCGGTATCATGTCTTTCAAAACCGCATGAAGTGCACTTGAACTTGCCGATGTGGTTATAGTGGTAATACTCATACTCCATCGGCTGTTTGCAGATCGGACAATACTTGCCGTCGTTATAGATCCCCTTATGCACCGTGGTGTCAGAAGGAAGATTGTCTGCACCGAAATATATGGTGCCTTCCCTGTCTTTGCCAAAGCTTGCGACCAGAGGATCGTCGGCATTCAATATCAGTGTCATGTCATCGTAGACCGCATCTCCGATAATGCTCCTGATCCACTCCGGGTGACCATTTCGCGTCATCTGGTCTCTATAAAGATTGTTGATCACAAAATACTTGGGATGGAAATATCCGAATACGCGTCTTGCATATCTCTCATCTGCTTCGAGCAGCACAACATCGCTCTTGACCTTTCCGCCCATGGTGGAATCGCCGATAAGGAAAGTCGTAACTCCCTCAATCTGATTGGAACCTTCTTTGTTATACGCAACCTTAAGGCCGTTGCTCTTTAAAATGTGCGCGATCATCTCTACTGTGGATGTCTTGCCGTTAGATCCGGTGACAGCAATAGAAAGCTCCGGAAGCTTTAATTCGGAGAGAATATCCGGACATATCTTGAGGGCATATTTGCCGGGCAAACTCGAGCCCCTGCCCATCAGTTTTGCAAGGCCCCTTACGACCTTGCAGACAAGTATTGCTGTAAACGCTCTGATCTTCATAGGAAGAAATTGTAGCATAAATTATGGTCTTTTTATATTACAAGCCGTTTAGGGGGGCTTTGTGTTAAAGGACATCATACTTTTGACTGAACTTTTTAAAAGGAGAGTCATGCTTGAGTGTCAGCATATGCCGACTGCAGAAAACAGCCTGCAAAAAGTTTTCGAACAGTTTTGCGCAAAAGTGTTTACAAACACGTTCAAAGGTATATAATTGCCACATGACTAATTTTGCATTTACATGGCGTGAGTTCTTTTTTGCCTTTAGAAATAGGGGCTAATAGTTCACTGCATGTAAATATTAAATTGATTTACGAATAATAGGGCCCCGCAGTGAACAAGACTGTGGGGCTTTTAATTTGACGGAGGACAAGAACATGACACAGAAACAGGCCGGAAAGAGAATCGAAGAGATCGACGAGCAGATCAAGGAGCTTTTCGCAGAGCGTTTGGAAGCCAGCAAGGCTGCAAACGAGACTCTGACCAAATCCGAGATCGCGCTGAAGAGCCGACGTTACGAGCGCAGCTATCTTGCAGGACTTGAGACATCCAACTCTCTTATCGACAACTACGAGCGCGTGCTCTTCACCACGATGTTTAATCTCAGCCACTCCTACCGCAACATGGAGTACGGCACACGCACAGAGCTTGCAGACCAGATTCACAAGGCTCTCGAGACAACTCCCAGGGAATTCCCAAAGTCACCCATGGTTGCCTGCCAGGGAATCGAAGGTGCTTATTCACAGATCGCCACAGACAAGATCTTCCGCCACGCTAACATCATGTACTTCAGAACATTCGACGGCGTATTCCAGGCAGTCGAATCCGGACTTTGCAAGTTCGGCATCCTCCCTATCGAAAACAGTTCTTTCGGCTCAGTAACCCAGGTCTATGATCTCATGGTCGGCCATAAATTCCACATTGTAAGAGATTACAAGTTAAGGATCAGCCACAAGCTTCTTGCTAACCACGGCACAAGATTCGAAGACATCCGCGAAGTATATTCGCACAACCAGGCCATCGGCCAGTGCAGCAAATTCCTCAAAGAGCATCCGGACATCAAGGTCAACATCGTTGAGAACACAGCAGTTGCCGCAAAGAGCGTTGCCGATTCAGGCCGTAAGGACGTTGCTGCCATCTCCTCAGCTGACTGCCAGCAGCTCTACGGTTTGGAAGCCATCAAGGACGACATCCAGAATACAGATAATAACTACACGAGATTCATCTGCATCACAAAAGAGCTCATGATCTTCCCCGGCGCATCAAAGACATCCGTAATGCTCGCTTTGGGTCACACCCCGGGCGCGCTTGCAGACACACTCGCTAAGTTCTCATCACTTGGATTGAACCTCACCAAGATCGAGTCACGACCGATTGCAGGAAGAGACTTCGAATTCATGTTCTATCTCGACTTCGAAGCATCCGCATATTCCGAAGAAGTTATCGCGCTTCTCTGCGAACTTGATGCGGAGCCTACCGAGTTTGCTTATTTGGGAACGTATATCTGATCTGGCCGGTTGCGTTACTACTCAAACAAAAAGAGGACTTCATTACGAAGCCCTCTTTTCATTTGTGTTTGCTAATAAATTAGTAATTTAATCCCGTAGCCAGAGCGAAAACCATCGCGACCAGCCAGAACACGAAGAAGAGCAAATAAATACCCCAGAAGATCGTGTATCCGATTCCGGCATACATGCCTGCGCGGAGAAGTGCGGAACTGACCTTGATCCTCTGTGTATGAAGGCCGCCCTTCTCGAGAAATTCAAGAAGCTGCTTTCTGTACTTTTTAGCCATGAAAATTGCAATGATGCTTCCTATGGGGAGAGCTGAGATACAACAGGAAATGATCGCATTCCTAAGGTACTCATTGGCCACTGCCAGATAAGCAGGATCGTTGGGCTGCTGGTATACATACTGCGGCTGCTGAACAGGCTGCTGATAATACTGCTGCTGAGCATTATAGTTGTTGTTTTCCATTTTATATTCCTCCAGATTTAATCTATCACGTATTCCAAACGCTCTTTGTATTTTATCAGATTTAGGGGGAGTTGGTAATATAGACCGTGCTTAAGACGGAAGGATATAGTATTCAGTTCCGCAGACAACCACCAGATAAGAATCGGAAATGACTATCTCGGTCCGGTTGATATAACCGCCTATCGCATCAATATCAATCGTTCCAATCAGAACATCCGTATCCGGATCATCCCGCCTGTAAACTTCAAGAAGCCTCGTATCCCAATTTATTCTGGCATAATATAAAATACCGTTATAGACGTTATAATCCATGACTGTTCCGAAAACACTGTTGTGGTATGAGTCTTCCCAGGTCCATGATTCGTTATGCCATTTCCTTTCGAGGATCTGAAGTTGTTCGGTATATTCATGCTCATAACAAACATCACCATATACAACATGATAGAAATTGTTGTAGTCGACGATCAGACCGTTATAGAGAGTTTCGCGGTCTCCGCTTCTGTCATAAAATGACGACGTAAGATTAATATTCCATGCATATCTGTAAACCGAAGCCGGATCGGGATATCCATCGACAACATTGATACAGTAAATTTCATAGTACGCATGGTTTATTGCTGATCTCGAAAGCATGAATATCCTGTTGTCTCTCATACCAATGAGCAAGGCATCAAATAAATAAATCCCGACACTATCGGCAAAAGAATCCGAATAAAGCTCTCTTACATCACCTGTCTTGATGTTAAGCGTGCAGAGTTTGAAGTTACTGTTTTCTTTTGTCATTGACGGAGCAATATAAACATCTTCCCAGAAGCCGGGATACTTAAGGTAGTAGATAAGATCACCGTTTACCACCAGATTGTGATCTGCGATAAAAGCCGCTTTATCCAGCACTTCCCTGCTTCCGTCTCCACCGATCTTCACAATACCGTATTCATTATCAGAAAGCTTCTGTACACAGTAAACAACATCATCTATGGATACTGCGCCTCTCAGAAAATTACCGGCCTGAACAGAAGCAGAAGGATCACATCCAAAAACGTCTTTATTGTAAGCATCATAACTCTGCTTTATCAAAACAACCCTGGTCATCATTACCATAAGGACAAGGAAAAGAACAAAGCTGATAATAGCCGGAAGGTAAAAAGCTATCTTGAGCTTAACCTTATTCTTCAGGAACTTAACAAGATTAGCAACTCCGCAAATAAGGAACCAAAGTCCGGCTGCGGAATACATGACCAGAGCAAAACCTTTATTTGTCGGCTTAACGGAAAATCTGAACACCGCACAAACATAATAGACGAACAGTATTACGGCTGACCAGCAAGAAACGGCCTCGCATATCGCCCCTGCTTTTGCTTTCCCTTTTGCAAGAAATACCAAGCTGAAAACATCAAGGCATATGACCAGCACCAGCGATGCTATAAACAGCACCTGCATTCCTGTAAAAGGGATAACATTTGCAGAAGTCGAAAATATCGTAAACCTCGACAGCGTGGAACTCAGGTCAAACGGTGTGCCTTTCACCAAAAGAGTAATAATGTACGATACAGCTATAAGAATCGAAACGACTTTCGAAAAATTAAAGTCATTCGCATCAAAAGAATCCTGTTTCTTTTCTGATTGTGTTTCGCTCATTTATCGATTCTCTTATCAGGCTCATGACTAATTACTTGATTAGTCCGCCGTGGAAATAACACTCATAGATAAGTTCGCCGTTCAGCGTGATTATCTCTTTGCCCTGAAACCATTCATAGTTGCCGTCGATGCTACACTTATATGTGTAACCGCCGTTTGAATATTCATCAGGTCCTCTGAAAGGCTTGTCTTCAGGAACGCGAAGTAGTGCTTCCTTAAGGAAATCTCCGCTGAAGTTATCACCTGTTACTCTGCCGACATAGTTCATGCTCCAGACTGGAACATCTGATATCCACAGAGCTTCCTCGCCTGCAAACTTATCTCCTCCGAGATAAGTGTCGTAATACATGTATTCGCCGTCTTTATAGATAAGGTCATGAGACTTAACCCGTGAGGATTCAGTCTCTGCGCCTTTGCCTGCATAAGTCGCCTTCTTGGCCGTGATCAGAAAATCAACTAAGTTCTTATCCATGTTCATGCTTATTCCCTCACTATTAGTCCGCCGCCGACAACGCATCCGTTCTCATCGTAGAACACTGCAGACTGTCCGGGCGAGACTCCCTTTATCGCTTCATCGAGCTTAACTTTTAAGCGTCCGTCTTCAAGCATCTCGAGAGTTGCTGGACGCTCTGTCTGATGGTATCTGGCCTTTGCAAGACACCTTACGTTTTCTCCTGCCTGCATCTCGGGAATGCTCAGGAAATTCACTTCCCTGCAAAAGAACTCATCGCACATAAGCGCATCTTCTGTTCCCAACACAACGGTGTTGTTCTTCGTATCTATCTTGGTTACAAAAGCGGGATAACCGAGTGCAATGCCGAGTCCTTTTCGCTGGCCTACTGTGTACTGGTAAATACCTTTGTGCTTGCCTAAGACATTGCCGTCTTCATCGACGAAGTTTCCTTCTGCAGGAATCGGCTTGTCGGTATTATCGCAAATGAAATCGGAGTATCTTCCTTCTGTTACGAAGCAGATCTCCTGCGAATCTTCTTTGTGAGCGCAGGGCAGTCCTGCTTCTTCTGCGATCTTTCTGACTTCGTCTTTGGTGTATTTTCCGAGAGGCATCAGCGTGCGTGAGAGCTGTTCCTGTGAAAGCTTATAGAGCATGTATGTCTGGTCTTTTGCAATGTGCGCTGCCTTGCGGACAGAGTATCTTCCGTTGGGAAGTTTCTCGATGAATGCGTAGTGGCCTGTCGCTACATATCGGGCTTCGAAAATATCGGCAAGTTCCATGAGCTTTGCCCACTTAACGTATCTGTTGCACTCGATGCAGGGATTAGGTGTCAGGCCTTCAAGATAAGCATCTACAAAAGGCGTAACTACCTTCTGCCTGAAAAGCGATGTGCAGTTATGCGGATGGTATCTGATATCAAGGATCTCACAGATGCGTCTTGCTTCATCGATCTCACAACACCTGCTGTCGCCCTCTTCTTCAGAGCCCCAGGTGCGGAGCGTAACGCCAATAACTTCATAGCCCTGCTGCTTCAATAGTAAAGCTGCAACAGCGCTGTCAACTCCGCCCGACATTCCGACAATAACTTTAGTCACCGGCCACACTCTTTCCTTAAAGATTTACCGCCTGCTATTGTTTCACATTTATCGGGATAGTTCAAACCTTTTGGTAATCAAGTCTTACGAGAGCCTTACCATTGGGAAGCGTCTCGCAAGCATGCAAAACAAGAGAATAACCGATTTCTTTCATTGCATCAGTCAGAGCAATTTCTTCCATCTGGTGATGGACTTCATCAAGTCTGTCGAACGCATGAAGATAGGGAGAATCTGATACCCACTGTTTCTCGTCAGTGTTGATCTGGATCACGCATGAGACATACTTGGGACCGATCTTAGCGACCGCTTTTTCGAAAGCCTCATAACCGATATATTCGATAAGAAGATTTGCGATGACAAGCTCAGCGTGCGGAAGTTTATCCGCATCTTTTGTCAGGTCGATGCATAAGCATTTAAGAACACCGGCAAGATCTTTATAACGCTCTGATACCACACGGAGAAAATCTTCATTTATGTCTACGCCGAAGACGGTCTCGTATTTATCCGGGTTTACGTGTTCCAGGCCGTTTCCGCCTGCTATGCCAAGCACCATTGCGGTTGAGACCGGATAGTCTCCGAACTGTTTTTTCATCATGGAATTCATCGTCTGAAGCTGCATGACGTTATCCAGCTTCATGTGATTCTCATAATCTGCAAGATCGATTTCTTTCCACGGATTATTCATGATCAAAAAGTAATCCCCTTAAGCCATTCCCTGATCTCGTCTTCTGTCGCATCGCCTGCAAATCTCTGACCTTCAAGCCATCTGCCGCTGCCTGCATGTTCAGCAAGGATCTCAGCACTCTGACCGATTCCGCTGCTGCCTGATGTACAGAAAGGAATGACTACCGCATCACCAAAATCATAAGACTCAACAAATGTATCCATGATCCTCGGAGCCTGCGAAAACCAGATCGGGTAACCGATAAATATAATGCTGTATCCTTCAAGAGAGATCGGATCCCCGCTTATCTGCGGCCTGAAATCAGGATCGTTCTGTTCGATGGAACTTCTGCTGTTTGCATCAGTCCAGTCACAGTCTGCTTCCGAATAAGGCTCAAAAGGAAGTATCTCATAGAAATCTGCTCCGGTCATGGAAACGATATGTTCCGCTACTGCTTTTGTATTACCCGTACATGAGAATACAACTACCAGTGTATCTGAATTGGCAACATATTCTCTGCCCATTACAGAAGAAGATACTTCTGCAACTTCTTCAGAAACAGATTCTGATTCTGTCGTTGTATCTTCCAAAGAAAATTCATCAATTACAGTCTTGGCATCAGCAGACATTCCGGCTGTTGCACATGAAGACAAAGCCACACACAAAGTCAGTGAACATATAATCAAAAACAGTCGCTTAAACATACATACCCCCACGAAAAACCAAGCAAGGATATTATAACGGCTCGAAAACAAAAATATAAGGCGGAATCGCTCAAAATAAGCCATTCCGCCTAAATATTTAGTTCTCTGAATCTTCTAAAAACATTTTAAGTTTTCGTCAGATTTTTCGATAATGAATTGTCGTAATTTATTACTTGATGTTCTCTCTCCATGTTGCGGGCTTGAACTCGTCGAGCAACGGGAGGAGACGCTTATCAACGTCGATCTTGAATACTGCGTTGAAGTTGTTTGTTGCGATCATCTGACCTGCGAAGCCGACGATGACAACGAGCTCCTGATCGTTGAAGAACTTTCTGAGCTTGTCGAAAAGCTCATCAGATACTGCTGTCGGATTCTTTACATACTGCTCAGCGAGTTCGGCAAGGACTGTCTCCTTCTCATCGTAAACGAGGTTAGCCGGATCGAGACCCAAGCCCTTAACATCACTGATGAAGAAGAGTGAGCAGAGCTGGCATGAGTTTGTTGTAGAGATCTTGTGAGCATAGAGGATCGCATCCTTTTCGCCGATTACTTCAACGAGTCTCTTCCATGATGTGTACCAAGCCATGTATGCATCGTATGTTGCAGCATCGTTAAGAAGTCCCTTCTTCATGTTGGTTACTGCGTTTCTTCCTGCGAGCTCGTCATAGCGCTCCTTCTCTGCACCTGTTGCTTCATTCTGTTCTACCAATTTGATTCTGGCCATTTTGTGTTTCTCCTTTTTGCGTTTTTTCTCTCGGTGTTTTTTATAGTGCGATCTTTAAGATCTCTACTATCTTCTGTGAATCGAGCGGAACATAGTGTCCGACGTTGCCGCCCTTTGTTGCGCGCTGTGCCATTACTTCGAAATCCTTGTCATCGATTCCGAGTTCGGAAAGATGAGTCTTGATCCCAAGTTTCTTGAAGAACTTCTCGAGTTCGTCTGATAAAAGAAGCGCGCGTTCTTTCTCTGAATAGTCGTACGGATCTTTTCCGTAGACTCTGCTTGCGAGGAGTGCAAGTCTCCAGGGCTTGATGTCAGCAATGTACTTAGTCCAAGCCGTGAAGACGATCGCCATTCCTTCTCCGTGTGTGATGTTGTATTGTGCAGAGAGTTCGTGCTCGATACGGTGTGATCCCCAGTCTGCCGCTCTTCCGGCATCAAGGAAATTATTGTGTGCTACTGATGCGAGCCACTGTATCTCTGCTCTTGCGTTGATGTTCGCAGGGTCTTCGATAAGTCTGTCTGCATTTACGAGCAATGCTCTTACGGCACCTTCGATAAGGTAGTCTGTCGTATCGGAATTCTTCTCATCAGAGAAATATCTTTCGAGAAGGTGTGACAACACGTCTGCGATTCCGACGAAAGTCTGATATGAAGGAAGGTTTACTGTGTACTTCGGGTTCATGATCGCGAACTTGGGGATGATGCGGTCATCTTCAAAACCTTTCTTCCACTCACCGTATGAGAGGATCGCGCAGTTGGACGTCTCGGAACCGCTCGATGCCGTTGTTGCAATTACTCCGATACCAAGGACCTGCTCGGGAGTAACACCCTTGTCGAAGAAATCCCAGACATCGCCATCGTACGGTATACCGAGAGCTATCGCCTTTGCAGTGTCGATGGAGCTGCCACCGCCGACTGCGAGAACGAAGTCAACTTTATCTTCCTTGCCCTTTGCGACAAGCTTTCTGACAAGCTCGATGGACGGATTTGGTACTACTTCACCGCTCTCCGAGAACTTGATTCCGAGTTCTTTTACTGCGTCAGTGATGACGTCGTAAATACCCAGTGTTTTAATGAAGTCTCCGCTGTATACCAATAGGAGTGAACTGACTTTATGTTGCGATAAAAGAGACTTCAATTTCTTTTCGCTGTCCTCGCCGAAAACTATTTTCGCGGGGTTGTAATACTCAAATCCGATCATCGTGCTTATCTCCTGTAAATCTGATTAACCGAAGAGAGGTACTACTGCACCGTCATATGTATCTTTGATGAACTTTGCAACTTCAGGTCCCTGAAGAACTTCAACAAGAGCCTTAACTGCCGGATCATTTGCCTTAGCAGGTGATGTTGCGATGATGTTACCGTATGTCTGTGCTGCAAGACCGTCGTTAGCCTCTACTGCGAGTGCCTCACTTACGTGGAGACCGCCCTCGATTGCGTAGTTACCGTTAATGACTGCTACGTCTACGTCAGGGAGTGCTGCAACAAGCTGCTCAGGTGCGAGTTCCTTGAACTGGATGTTAAGAGGATTCTCTACGATGTCTTCTACTGTTGCATTGATTCCTGCATCGTCCTTGAGCTTGATGATGCCCTCCTGCGCGAGGAGGAGAAGTGCTCTTGCTTCGTTTGTTACGTTGTTGGGAACTGCGATCACTGCGCCATCCTGAAGGTCCTTAAGATCTTTTACTCTGCCTGCATAGATGCCGAAGGGTTCATAGTGGACTGCGCCAACTGAAACAAGATCTGAACCGTTTTCTTTATTGAACTGTTCGAGGTAAGGAACGTGCTGGAAATAGTTTGCGTCAAGTGAGCCTTCGATAACGCCTGTGTTAGGTGTAACGGAATCTTCAAGTCTTACGATCTCGAGTGTGATTCCCTGCTCTGCAAGGATCGGCTTTGCAACTTCCAAGATCTCTGCGTGAGGTGTGATGTTTGCGCCTACCGTAAGAACGACTGCTTCAGCCTGTGCTGCTGTGCCTGCGTCCGAGCTTGCTACTGTTGCTGCATTTGTCTTAGCGCAAGCTGCGAATGATCCTGTAAGTGCGAGTAAAAGTCCTGCGGCGATTGCCTTCTTAAATATGTTCTTCATTTTGAGTGTTCTCCTTAGTTTGTGTTTTTTCTTTCGCTTTAAGATTGATTTTGTTTTGGCATAAAAATGCCCGGGTCAGATTTATCTCCCGGGCGCATGGCATATCTTCAAATGCATGTTACTGCTTTAACATCGATCGTTCTCAAGGCGTGAGGAATTGTATCCTGCGCCCTGTGCCATATTGCGCACCCGGGAGCTGAACATTCGACAACACATCATGACTGTTGTTCTGGTATCTGTTCTATACATTTCTCACTCCTCCTTTCGTTGTGATGGCGATACTTTACTACTACAAACCTACCGTGTCAATAGGTTTATTGAATTTTTTTTTCGTTGTCTTGTGAAATGCATCTGCGAATACCGCTTTTGCAAAATAAAAAGTTCAGTCTGGACTTCCGTCTACAGACTGAACTTTTAACTGAACTTCCGCTTTTCGAGAATGGGAACGCAAGCTCGAAATAACAAATACTCACGATACCGCGGTCTTCTCGTTGCGCTTGTGAACTTCGCTGCTTTTCGAGAGCTGGTATTTGTCGAAAAACTTGACGTACATGAGCGGCACTGCTCCGACGATGGCTGCACTTGCCTGGATGCCGTTCGGGATGACTGAACCAAGTGCTGCTTCAACACCATACATGAACGGGAGTGACTCGAATGCGAAGTATCCGGCGATCATGATGAGCTCTGCGACTAAAGAGACGGAGAGCTTTCTGATAAACGATGTCTTGCCTTCCCTGTTTCTCTTAAGCAAAAGTCCTGCGACAAGGCCCATGATACCCTTGATCAGAAATGTTGCGACTGCATACTGCGGATATCCTGCAAGAAGGTCTGCAAGCGTTGAACCGAGCGCTGCCGGGATAAAAGCAAATGGTCCTAAGATATACGAGCTTACAAGTATTACGAGGTCACCCAAATTGATGTGTCCTATCGCTGTCGGAATGTGAAGTTCGGTACCTACAAATATCAGTGCTGCAAGCACACCTGCGTATGCTATCTTCTTTAAGTTGTTCTTATGATTGTCTTTACTGCTCATGTTTTATTCTCCTTTAACTTTATTTAATCAAAACAAAACGGGAGTTCTGATGAACTCCCGTACAGTAACCTTAATTTATTTGTGATCCTTGATCCATGCGTTATTCAGATCACTCCGGTCATATGCGGGAGGGTAACTTTAGTACAGCACATGCAGATCATAGTGGCATGAACGTGTTTCATTTTTCTCCTCCTTTAATATGATTGGGATAAAGTTAACATTACTTTCCTATTATGTCAATGGGTTTCGACATCTTTAAAGACACGGGAGCCCGTGGCGCCCTTCTGGCCCTGGTACTTTCCGTCATATGGATTTAGCGCGTGATCATCCATCTCGGCGAAAACGAGCTGGCCAACTCTTCTTCCCGCCTTAAGCTCGATTGCGCATCTGTTTGCGTTATAAAGTTCAAGTGTGATCTCACCTTTAAATCCGGGATCTACCCATCCGGCATTCTGGATGAAAAG
>Ga0326514_10000607_pt1 | contig 24126 bp, 41 predicted proteins | sample 3_2548_0518_D_FD_203653 | JGI IMG/M metagenome (GOLD analysis project Ga0326514, IMG submission 203653) | Bovine rumen microbial communities from UC Davis, California, United States - 3_2548_0518 | ecosystem: Host-associated > Mammals > Digestive system > Stomach > Rumen | place: USA... | reverse complement strand
CTCGAGCGATTTGCGTCCGAGGTTGCGCACTTTAATAATACTCTCATCGCGAATGGCTTTGATCACATCCGCTACGGTGAGAAATCCAGCTCTGGCAAGGCAATTAAACGACCGTACACTCAGATTCAAATCAAGAAACGCATCGGAATAAGTGAGACCGTTTCTCCCAGTTTTGCTTTTTCTCGCTTCGTCATATGCTACTCGCCTTGCATCGGTTTCATTAGCTTTATCGCGTTTAAATCCAAGCATATTTTCAATTTCTATAAGCTGCCGTTCGCGAGAATCGAGTTGATGTTCTCTAGCATCAAGTTCCTTTTTTATGTTATTTCCTTGCTCTCCATACAGAATATAATTGAGTCTTATGGGATTTTTCAGTTTTCGAAGAGCCTTGGCCTGAATCTGACGAATACGTTCTTGTGTTACATTAAGTTCTTTTCCAGTCTGTTGTAGGGTCATTTCTTTTTCATAGCGAAGACCAATGACTGTCTGTTCTCGTTCGGTCAATGTTCTAAGACAGTAATTGAGCCCGTTTGCTTCATCTTCACTTAGAACATGATCGAATGTTTTACCGAAAATATCGTCAAGCAGATTATACGGGTACGGCGATTCGTAATTATCCGGCTTTTTCCACCGTTCGACATGTTTCAAAATACAGTTTTCATAGTCTTGGCGTCTGAGAAGACGGAAGTTATCTGCAAAAGATTCTTCAATGGCGTCGCATTCCTCTTTTGTGCATCTCCCAGAAATATAATCAAGCGGAACAGCGAATAAATCAGCCAATGCAAATAAACGATCCATCGGAGGTTGGAGTTCTTCAGTTAAATATAAACGAAAAGAAGCTATTGGGATTCCGCTAGCTTCAGCAATAGATTTCTGCGTCATTCCGGAATTTTCAACAAGAGTTCTGAGATTTTCTGAATTCCACCATTTTTCTTCGGTTTTCTTTGTTCTCATGTTTTTTCTCCTTTCAATCTTCAAATCCATATGTTTCTTTCATCGCCGCCAGAGTTTGCTTTAACGTTTCATATTCCTCGCGTTTTTGTTTAATTTGTTCATCGTCGTATCTTTTTCGAATTGCATCGATTTGCTCCGCGTCTGTTGGATACCAATGTTCTAGAGAAAGAGATTTCCAAAGAAGGCCGTTTTTATCCACTGCCCATAATTGAAACCCAGATGCATATATGAGCAGTTGCAGATCGCCAAGAGACCAGTTATCGCGATGCAATTTACAATTAAAATAGTTTTCTGATATTCCAAGATAGTCTGCTGCTATAGCGGGAGTAAAGCTGGCATATTCCATTAGATCTTTTACGAATAGAGATTTCTGACGCTCTTTCCATGCTTCAGGATTAGATTTTCTGCCCATTCAGTTCTCCTTTCGAAAATATAAAGGAGCCTGCAAATTACAAGCTCCTTTATGCTTAGTTTTCGAAGATATAGAATATTGCGCTCACAGGATAATGGTCTTCGAAACTGCTCTTGCAGACAAAGCTGTGATACTCCGTGTAAGTTTGCTTTCCGCCAGTAGATGTGAAGTATTTTGGCGTATTCGGTTCATCAGTCCATTCGCCAGCTACTTGAGATGTTACGATCTTTTCATAATCGCATTCCTCAATCAGCCGATATGCTGAACTGAAAGATTCCGTAATGCCAAGAAGCTTCGTCTCTACGATGCCGCTCAACTCGAATACGGCTATCACAACAAAAGTCTTGATTTTTTCCATACACATTACCTCCATAATATAATTTAATATCTTCTATTATAGAGGCTGTTTATTTTACGAGATCAGTCCGTCGCGTTTCCAGAACTCGCCGAGATTCTGAATGACGTCTTTGTCGATCGTAAGTTTCGGCGTCTTGGATTTAGTCCCGGCGTTATTTTTATACTCGAACCAGATAACATAGTTTTCATTACCATCCGGATCTGTGGCTATTTCAAAATTGCATGCAGTAGCCGGATAGGTTCTCTTTCTTGTATATTTTTGTTCCAGTCTTTCAAGTGCTTTCATTTTGATTCTCCTTTTCTTGCTGTTTCATGACATCGATTAGTTCACACAGCATAATAGCGGTTTTTGTGACTTCCGGATCTGTTGACCACAATTTGTTTTTAGACATTATAACAACATGTTTCTTTGGAATAAGAACCCAGTTTTCAGGATTCATATTACTTTGGTTATGATCTAGTGGCGTTGCTATATAATCATCATTATTGTTTTTCAGAATATGTTTAGCATACGGTTTCCAGCCATCTTTAGTTTTTATTACGGCGTATTTTCTTTTTGTTCCGTGAATACGAATAGAACCTTCTGGATAAGAATCCTGTGAATCTCCGATAAGTTTGCTCATTACTTCTTTCGAAATACCAATCTTTAATTGGCTCATTTGAAAGTGTATACTATGAATTGATTTTAATACGCCAAAACGTTCAAGTAATTCTTTTTGGGCTCTTTTTGCTCCCCAGTCCGCATAATGTTCTGCAAGAAATTCAAGCATTTCATCTGTGAACATGCGCTGATAGCCGGTTCGTATCAAATACCCTTCAAAACTGCTATATGCAACTTGACGGTCATGGGTTTCGTTGTATTTTTCCCATAAATCTTTATTTCTTTCGAAGTGCATATAATTGTTTTGTACCCAGGCTTCATCAATTTGTAGTTTAATGTATTTTATGCCAAGATAATCAGCTCGATGCTGAACTGCATCTTCAGTACGAATAGATTTTAGACGTTCGAACAATAACTCGGATACGCCTTTCGATCCACTTATTGGATAATTTTCTTTAAGTATTTGATCTTCGGCAGCCGTCCAATACATACGTTCTTTCTTTGGCAGATCCATAAGACCTTGCTTTCTAAGTATTTCAACTCGTTTGTATCCGGCCCTTTCGGTTCGATTGTTATGATAATGTTCGTTTAGAAGTTGTATAGTTTCTTTTCCTCCAAGAAGAGGATAGTTCTCAATGAGAAACTGATCCTCTTCTGGCGTCCATTTCGTTACCGTCATTACTTCTGAGGCCCGATCAGATAAGCAGCTCCGATCACTTCACGAAGCTCCTTGCTCTCGGTTCCGGCTTTAGCTGCCTTCAGAATCGTATTGGCATTACCGACCATCTGCTTGGCGACACCGATGACGAGAGCAGTTTTCTCGTTCTCGATCTTCTTCTGCTCAGGAGTCATATCCGAAAGAGTAATGTTAATGCGATCGCCGAGGACTTTCTGAAGTTCAATAAGTGTCATAGCATGTTCTCCTTTCAAATATCTTCTTCTGCTGCTTCCTGCTGTGCCAACATGTTTTTCTCGCTTACATCACAGTTTTCAAGGATACTCCAGAGTTCTGGTGCGAGCTTTGATTTTTTATTATTCTGTACAAGCTCGCTAATCTGACTTCTGAGCATCAGATACTTTGTCTTCCAATAACTCTTGGCGCTGTCTGTTCGTATATGTGGCATCGTGAGGTCAAATATCATGCGATATTCCTCTTCTGAAAGACCGAAGCGTTTTTTGATTGAACCAACAGTCTTCGCCGGATTCTTCAGAATATAATCCATGACGGCATTTATGGTCGTAATTTCGTCAGGATTGAGAACCGTCAAGCTCATGTTACGCCTCCTTTTTCGTTGCAACGGTAAGAGTTATCTCGAGATTCTCTTCATTCTCAAACAGCGACGCCAGCAGATAGATCTTGTTCATAATCTGTTCCCGATCGAGTCCCTTCTCCGAAATATAACGTGTCGAGAAATAGACCTCGCTGCTAGGCTTCGCTACCGTCTTCGGAATATCAGGCTGCTCCACAAAGCTAGCAACGTGCGCAATCGGATCCCGCGCAGGCATCACATTAGGATCTTCAACCAAGTGTTCCGGAGATTTCTCAACAGTAACCGGAATATAAACATCCGAAACGTTGCTCTCAGGAAGCTCGACCTTCTTCGGATTTTCTGCTGCGATTTCGGCAGGCTTCTCGACCTTGTCTACCTGAAGAATCTTGGCAATAACATTGCTCGGCTTTTCAGGCTCTTCGCCAATAATGGCAGCGAGAATATCACGAGCGACGGCTTCAGGTTCTTCCTTGACAGGTTTAGCAGCAGTTTCCGTTTTCTCTTCCACGACAGATTCTCCTCTCCATTCCTTAAGAGCTTCGCAAAATACAGCATTGGCCTTGATTCCAGCCATACCCATTTTACCGCGTTTAACATTCAGCAATGCTCCGGCAGTCTCAAGATGATATCTGAGTCTTCCGGAAGTAAGTTTAAAGAGCTCCCTTTCGATAGCCGCGAGAGATACTCCGTATTTGTCAATCAGCGAGTTCAGATAAAGTGTCTTCTCATCGGTCGTGAAATTTGAAAATTCGTCATAATCGATAAACTCGCCATTCTCAATAATATCACGCTTCCGCTGAGCTTCGGAGAGATCGATAATCTTCGCAGCTTCGGTTTTCTGGCGCCAGAGATCAATCTGATCACGAAAATCTTTAACGGCATCATCCGTAACATCACATGCCTTAATCTTCGTGATTTTCTTGTCGACGCCCTTGATCTTAAGTCGCGCCATCAGATCATTTTCACCAAGCTCGAAAAGATACTTACTCACCTGCTCGTGCCGAATGTGATACTTCTCGCAAAGTTTATTTACATATTCGGCTTCCAGATCGGGATCCATTTTCTTGAACGTCTCATAATCCATGAAACCACCAAAATCGTATTCCTTGCACTCGCCATGCTTGCTGTTGATCTCCTGCCAGCTCATCGGCTTATTCCCGAGTTTAGAAACAGCCGATCCACCTTTTTTGTGATGTGCGCCATAGCCGGTTACCTTTCTCTCATGATTAGTCTCTTTGAGCACCTGAGCAGCTTCGTTCATTAATTCCGTTCTCCTTTTATTTATTTTTTTTAAAAATATCAGTTATTTATTATTTATCCTTCTTATCTTCGACATCAGTTTCATCATCTCGGCTCATGAGATAATATAATCTCTCAAGGGTCAGGCCGAGAGAACCTGCGATTGCCTTATCGCTCATTCCTCTGAGATGCTGCTGATTTACAAACGCATTAAGTTCTTTTGTTGTCATTTTATGTTCCTCCTAAAATAATTAATGTCTTCTTCGTCCAGATTTGTGCCATTCACTGAGCCAGCATTCTTCAATCAAATACTCCGCGGTTTCCTGTCCGATTGTGAAATAGAGCGCATTCTTTGAATTCATAAGCGCATATGTCTGCATCTTATTTGAAAATGCATCCAGTAGCTCTACCGGAGTTAATTTGAATGGAAGATTATCTGACTTATCGATGACGTTCAATATTTCCTTGCATGCCCATTTCGCATACGAGTTATCAACAAATTTATCGCTATTAACAAATGGGTGCGTATACTCTAGTTTATCTAAATACTCCTGAGTAATATCTCTTAAGTCCTTAATCGTTACCATGCTCTTCTCCTTTCCTTACGTTTTGGACAAAAAAAGGAACCCGGACTAACGTTTTGTCTTTGCTTGTTAGTTCGAGCTCCACCTCCCTATTAAAGAGGCTGTTTAATTTGCGAATCTCAAAAATATAACTCCCAGTCTTCTTTCTTCAAAGGCTTCATTCGTAACGCCCACATAATTTTTCTGAGTTCAAATATCGGATAGTCTTTTTCTGTTGCATTCGAGATAAAAAACTCAGCGAAATTGGGAGAAGTATAAATATCATTCGCAATCCATGAGTCAACCGCATCCCAGGAGCATTCTTTCCGTTTGGTATCAAATTTTTTCTGTGTTACAATGATTCCGCGTCCGTGTTCCAAATATAACGTTCCTCCTCTGTAAATCAGATGATTCAAGCTAATTGGCTCTCCGAAGACCCGAACGCAAATATCAGGTTTTTGATAGTAATACTTCATAGAAAAAAAAAGAGGACCAAAGTAGATCCTCAAACATTAATTTTTTAAGCCTTTCAATATCTCTTCGATTTCACGTTGAGCATCTTTAGTCAATTTAATGTTTTGTTCCGTTACTTTGAATTCCTCTTTCATTTGTTGCTTAAAATCAGCAGTGACATCAACTTTAAGTTTTTCAAGCTGCTTCTCCAATTCTTTTTCTCTCTCAAGTGCCTCTTCTCTACGCTTCTTGCGTATGCCAGTCGCCGATTCGATGAATGCTTTTGTTCCGCCTTCGATCGCTCCGAGCACTACATACGCAATTAATTTTTGCTTAAAAGATCCTCTGAGAAACACGTTCCATCCAGTGAAGCTAAGCTTGATTAATTCGTTTGTCATTAAAATATCTCCTTTCTGATTTTCCTATTAAAAGCTTTGTTTAATTTGCGAAATATCGAAAGAAAAAAATCAAACCGGCTGTTACACCGGTTGATTTGTTGTCATAACCAATACATCTTTGAATTCTTCATACCAATCTGCTTTGCTTTTAAAATATTCAAGATCCTTTTTGATTTTACGTTTCGTGCCTTTCAAGTAACTGGTTCTTTTTACTCCACAGTCATAAACAATAATAACCTTATAAGTTTTTTCGAACATTTTTAAAACCCCTTTCGATTAATATGGTTCTTTCCATTATAGGGATTGTAAATTATGCGAGAAAAATATAAGGATTGCTCGCTTCGAACAAGCGTCTCTCATTTGACTCATCGTCATAAGTGTTCTACCATTGAACTATTCGTGTGGTTGCAGTATCTCAACCGCCCCGGCATAACCCAGGAATTCCACTCTCCTTATAAATTAAAAGGTCTTACGGTTATCTGCCTATGGCAGTGTCTCATGACCTTCGCACAAAAGCTTTTAATCCATTGCCCCAGCCAACCGCCCAAATCGCAGGAAAGGCTTTTGTGCTTTCTTACCTCCATTATAAGAGTTGTTTTTCTTGCGAAAAAGAATAAGGATTGTGAATATCACGTTCCCTATTCTTTTCGGTTTCTTATTTAGGATTAAATACCATCGACCTCATCACATACTTTTTGAAACACGTTGCACGGTGATTCTCCGCATACAATCTTCGTAAGAATCGCTAGCCATTTTGGAATTTCCATGCTCCAGACTCCTCGTCCAGCATCAGGATCTTTTTCATTTGGCTCGAATTCATCTTTGATTGCATACTTGAGCATCAGATTGAAAAAATGCCTTTCAATAAATGTAGTTTTGTTTTTCATAGTTTACCTCCTATAATAATTTTGTCCATTATAAGCATTGTTTTTCTTGCGAAAAAGAAGAGGACCTGTAAGTTACAAGTCCTCTTGCGTTTTCTGAAGGTTTTCTACAAATTCATGTAGTTCGTTCAGAACATCTTGTTTAGCCAAGATCTGTCTACACCAATCGTTATCATAAGCGTTATCTGCTTCGATCATTTCTCCACAAAGATCTGCGCTCATGAGATCGATCTTCTCCAAAATCTTTTCTAACATTGCTTTTACCTCCTATAATGTTGTATATTCCTTCATTATAGGGGCTGTAAAATTTGCGAAAAAAAAGAATAAGGATTGTGAATATCACGCACCTTATTCTTTTAAATCAGACAAGATCCTTCAGTATTCTCTGAAGATCGTCCTTTCCAAGTTCAACATCAAGATTCAGATGTACTTTCACATTATTCCCGTCAAAGTTCACTTGAATCGGATCATTAAACCGAAGTTCCGGGTTATAGCCGGTCTTCTGTTTAATTACCTTCTTGATTACTTTGACAATAATGCCTTGAAAAAATCCAGTTCTGATATTGATTTCATCCATTTCAAATCCTCCTTATAATAGGTTTTTGTCCATTATAAGGCTTGTTTTATTTGCGAAAAAATATAAAGAAGAGTCCCTCATAGTGAAGGGCTCTCCTTGTTGGTTTATAATGCCTGGTCTAGGATCTTTTTGATTGGTAGAAACAGCACCAACAATAACAGCATCATCGCTGTATCGGCCAGTGTTTCATACCTGTCTTGATCACTCGTCAAGCAACCACCTCCTCAATAAAGAGGTTGTATAAATTGCGAAAAAGAATAAGGCTTGTGAATATCACGTACCTTATTCTTATTGCGATAATTACATTTTAAAAAGCTTCTGAATCACAGACCACTTGTGATTGCCGATCAGAACATTTTCTTCAACTTTACCAGTTACAATGATCACCGCGATAGAGCCGATAATCTGTGCCAGGATCTTGATAATATCCCATATAGCATGACGCCTTTCTTCGCGCCTGCGATTTGCAGCTTCGCCAAAATCTTTCTCAAGCTTTTTCGCTTCGATTCCATATTTGAGTTCAAGCTCTTTTGTTTTGAGCTCCAACTCTCTCAGGAGTCTTTCACGATCAAGATCAAGTTTGTTCTGGCGTTCATTCTGCTTATCGCAAACTTCGTCATTGTCAGACTTCATCTTTACGAGTTTAGCAAGAACTCCGAGCAAAATATTATAACTCTCTTCCATAGGATCGCACTTGTCCAGCATCCCTTGAATTTTGTTGATCTCAGCAATGATTTTATCGTTGTCCATAAATACATGCCCCTTTCTAAATTTTAATTATTCCACTAATAGGATTGTTTAATTTGCGATCAGAAATTATCCTCATTCTCCGCATCCTCCAATTCTTCATCATCTTCTGGAAGATCGTAGTATTGAATAATTGCATCTTTCCAAGCATAATACTGGCCAAGAATTCGAGTTAATTCGGTATCGATTCTTTGAATATCAGACCCACTGTTTAAAAGCTCCGTCGTATTCTTTTCTGTTTTAATACCAATCAGACGGATAAGAAGCCCTTGCTTCTGTCCGATAAATTCCTGCTCGTTTTTCAATTCAATCAATGTGTCCCCATAGTAATTACAGATCATCTTTAGCTCACAAAAATATTGCCTGAGCTTTTGATCAATCATTTCGTCATATTTCTGGATTTGTTCACTCGACGGATTATTCGAAATCGGAATAGGAACAAAAGCGGCCATCTTCTTTTCAAATTCCTGATGCATCAGATCCATAATAAGCGGGCATTTCGATTCTTGAATTCGTTCTTGAGGAATCTCCATTATTTGCCTCCTATAAAAATATAAAAAGAAAGACCGCTGAATAATCAGCAGTCGATCTTTTTAGTTACCATTTGAATTTCCAATCTTCGCGTATAGGCTTTCCCGCGGTTCCTCCCAGCATTGCGAATGACGCAAGTGCTGCCTCAACGATTTTTCTCGCATTGATACGATCTCGCAAACACATATGCGCAACTACAAAGTCGTATACATCTTTGTCATAGATGACACGGCCGTCCTTAAATGCTGCATATCCATTCCAGTACTTCTTGTTCGGAAGTTCGCTGAGAATTTTTCTTCCAACAGTCATCGCCAGCTCGCCGATTTTTACCATGTCGAATTCCTCCTAAAAATATAAAATTGGAGACACATTTATTGGTCCACCGTTATAGGAGTTGAATATTTTGCGAAAAAAAAAGAACCCGTGTAAATATCACGAGCTCTTTTTTATCTTAGTCATTTAATATTTTTTCTTCAATCCAATAACGCGTACGCATATCAATGGTTGTACTTCCAGGAACAAGCCGCACTTTAGTAAACCAAGATCCAAAACCATTCGATTCCAGCTCCGTGTTGTCATATAAGGTATTTTCATGAATGTGAATAAGCCAATCAACGGCTTTGTCATAGTCCGTAAACACCTTTATAGCTTCCGGAGAAAGAAGACGAATATTAAAATCTGGATAAACTAAACCTTCACGTTTTCTTCCAAGCGTTTCTTTCATAAGAATATAAACATACTTTGTTTCTTGCTTTTTCTTTTTTAAAAACATTTAAATCACTCCTTTCTACTATAAGCGATGTATTATTTGCGAATCAAAAATATCACCGTCGTTTACTCAGTTCCCAGAAGAATCGTTTATACGAATACCTTAACTCAACGGGTAGACTAATCCCTTCCGTTACATACCGAAGAATATTACGGTCTGTAATCATAGTGCAGTATTCGATCAGTTCTACATTGCGACGAATATCAGCACGCTTGATCCCATCTCGAGAAGTCGTGTCGCCTTTACCGTCCCAGCCATCCAGCTGAGAATATAACTTCTTCCATTCTGGGTATTGGAGGCAGAAGTGCTTAAGTTCGTAAAAGCGATGCTTACTCAGTGCGTATTCAGTTTTCATTTTCGGCGCTACCAGTCGGAAGACCCAAAATATAACGAAGATCCTGATTTGAAACATTCGTAAGCCTTAGGCAATTTGCGATAACCCAAAGCGGAGCCTTTCGAAACGACTCGACATGAGTACGATATCGCCATAAGCTCGCCGTGCTGCATCCTGCTTTTTCAGCCACCGTCTCTACGGATTTCTTATAATGACGGCAATACTCGCATAGGATAGCATCAAACCGATCCATGCGTTTCTCTTCATCCGAAAATATCACTTTCATTGCTGCAATCTCCTTTTTACAGTTGATTGCTGGCCAGCAGATACAGTATATCACGAGAAAGCCGAATGTAAATCATGATTGTTACAGCTTGTTTCCAGTTTGAAAGAATCCTTTCAGATTTGAATGATGAAAAAGTATTTCAAAGTTGAAATATAACTGTGCGATTAGAATAGTTTAACTTTGAGGTAAAAAAAAGAAAGGTGGTAGGATTAGTTCTCACCTACAATTTCTTGTTTTGAGTATTACCTGATTCATTCTTTAGATCCGTTTCCAGATCGTGGTGTCCACTCCCAATTAGTCTCCAAGAACGCGCTACACGCTCAACCATGCCTTTCGGTTTAGGTCGCTTGGTCTTCACCTCTCTATTATACGGCTTGTAAAAATTGCGAAAAAAAAAGAGCGACTGTAAAAGCCGCTCCCCTTCCAATCTATTTGTCCGCAAAATAAAATCTCTTCGGATCAATCAACCTAATAAGACGACCATGCCAATTGTCAATCTTGAATGATGCGTCGTAAAGACCCGGATGCTCTGTGCTCGGCTCAATGATCAAATCGGTTGCGAATCTTTTTACGATTCCTACGGTAAACTTTTCGCGCAAAGAGAATTTTCTATTTTTCATACTTTTACCTCCAAAAAGTTGCCGACTGGAGCAATTCTGTGAGTTTTAAATGAAGAAAGTATCATCTAAAGTTCTCCTGTTTGCTCCAGCCAGCATTTTTACCCTATTTTACTTCTATTTTGATTTCAAGCCGTTTTCCTTTTAATTAAACAGATCACTTCTTCTCTCCCTCAGGCTAAGATACTCTGTTGGCGTAAGAATAAAATGGTCAAGAACTTTTATTCCAAGCATCTTTCCAGCTTCTACCAACATTCTCGTTGCCTCAATGTCTTCGGTAGAAGGAGATAAAGTTCCGCCTGGATGATTATGGCATACAATAATAGATACGGCATTTTGCAAAAGCGCTGTTTTAAATACACTCGAGATCGGAAAATGTACTGCATTAACATCGCCGGATGATACCACAGAAAAGCTAATCGGCCTTCCTTGAGCATCAATATGAACGGCAACGAAATATTCTTTGTCTGCGTCATAAAAATGCTCCATTAATGCATCAGCCGCATCGAGTGTAGATTTGATTGGTTTTCGTCCATACATTGCTCCGACTTCCTGCGTGTACATTCTGGATCGAACTTCTGGAATTACGTATTCGGTCTTAGTCCACCGTCCTTAGAAAATACTGCAGCTCTTCACCAGTCAGATTATCAAGCGCAAATAGATCTGCTTTCTCCCAGAGTTCATTATAAAGCTCTGCTAGTTCTTCAGCTTTCTTCGTTCCGGCGCCGTCCCAATACCAGATGTTCCAGTTCAGAACCATAACAAGCTCGGTAAGGTAAATATAATTCTTCTTCCAGGCTTTCATGGCTCTATTAAAAGTATCACGAACGGCATCAGTTCCAAATTTTTCTGCAATCATAAAGTCGTCCCAGAAAGTAGTTTGAGGTTCATACCCCGTCATTTCACACATTTGCTCAAAAAAATGCTATTAAACATCATCCTTTCATTAATTATTTTAGTCCATATAAATCATCTCCACTCACCTTCCATATATTAATAAAGCCCTCCCGCGGTCGACTTCACGAGAGAGCTTTAGCTACGTAAGAGGAACTACACCGTCCCCGATCATTTCGCATCACCGCACTTTCGCACTTTAAATCGTCCGAGTAAATGCACACAAAATATCCCGTGTGCACTTTTGTGTGCAGAAATTTCACTCATATATGAAAAAGAGCTCCCAGATCCGAGAGTAACATTTCAGATCAGAGAGCTCAAAAATATAATAAAATAAGCGAGAGTCGCAAAACCCTAAGTAAGCCTGCAACCCTCGCTTTGGAGCGGATGATGGGAGTCGAACCCGTCATCTTGACCCCTTACTCAACCATGCTTTCTTGAACTTTTCAAATATCGTGTGCATTTTCGTGTGCACTTTTCCTTTTTTCTTTAAAATCGGAAGATTTATTACTTCAAAATCAGTTCCTTCAAATGATGGATAGAGACTACAACTGACGGGATCAAAATAGTATTCTTCGGGCGCATCATCTTCGATTTCTACGGTTTCAACAACTGCGCCATTAAATATATCTTTCGGCAATTCATAGTTTTCTTTACTTCCATCCCAAATATATACACCTCGCCAGATTACATCTACCAAATTCTCTTTTTCAGTTTGATAAGTCTCGGTTCTATCACGATCCAATACGATTTCTCGCCCGTCGAATGTTCGAATACGCATAACATTTATCCACGGCATCGTATCGTTTGTATAAGCTAAAATATAAAGATTCATTCATTTCCTCCATTATACAGTTTCTCCATTTTTTCGTCAATCAGGTCTCCAAATTCGTCTTCTTTATCTCTCATGGTGTGCTGATATACGTTCTGAAGCATATTCTCAGTCTTATGTCCCATACGTTTCATGGAATACTTGTTCGGAACTCCAAGTGCATGAGCCTCTGAAGCTGCGAAATGCCGGAGATCATGGAACCTGCATGGCTCAACCCCGGCTTTCTTACAGATGCTGACGAAATTCTTATAGATCGTAATGTCGGCATAAGGGCAAATATAACTTTCAGCAATCTCATTCTTGTCCTTTCCGACATCTTCTAGCTTCAGTCTCTCAACGACGATCAGATGCTGAATTGTTCCAGGGCATTTAATATAGCGATCTCCGGAAACTGTCTTGGTTCTCTTTTCAATGCTCTTTCCCTCTGAATCACGAACAACCGCCGTGTGAATATGGAGCTTGCCTTCCTTGAGGTCCTTAAATTTAAGTCCACGAACCTCACTCATTCTCAGGCCCATCCAGGATCCGAGCAGAATCGGAAGCTCGTACTTACTTCCTTTTGCTGCATTCCAGACTTTCTGCATTTCTTCTTCGGTAAAAATCCGCATTTCAGTCCGCTGTTTTTCTGGAAGATGCGTATGGACATTAAAATTCGGTCTAAACTCTTCCAGGACGGAATTCAAAAGACCATGAGCATTTCGAATTGTCTTCGGCGACTTTCCTCTTAGAGCTTCATTCGAAACCGCCAACTGAATATCACCCTGGGTCAGATCGGAAATATTCATATCCATAAGATTCTGAAAGTAATTCTTACGATACGAATTATACCCACGAATTGTACTCGGGGACAGAGCACCTGACTTTTCTGCAATATATTGATCCATAGCACGACCCACAGTCATTGGAAGCCGTTTTTCCATTTCAACCCCTGCGAAAATCTGCTTGGCTTTATCTCGGACTTCTTTTTTCGTCGGAGCAGTAATGGAATAGCGATGGCCTTTTATTTGCAGCTGGATTCTCCAGTTACCAGAAGGAAGCCTTTGTGGCTCAGGTAGTCTCATCGGTAGACTCCTTTTCGATACGAATTTCTGGCGTGAAATCAGGACGATAAACGGCAAGAACTTTCAGAATGAAAGATTTATAACCTTTCAGGGTTTTCTTGCTGAGACCCTTTTCAATTTCGACATCAAACGATCTTTGAATATCTTCATTTGTCGCATCTCCTAGATAGGTTCTCATAAGGCAACCGAGATGATTATTAATGATGTTCTTATACCCGTTCAAAGTCGATTCTGAAAGAATTTCACGCTGAGATTCGATATACTTTTCACAGTAATTGTACAGAATAAGATTGGGATCAACCATTGGCTCACCGCTAGTTTTCTCTTCCATTTTGATTTCTTCTGGCTGACTTTTAACGAGATCTTTTTTCATTTCAAGCTTGTCAACCACTTCATACTTTCTCTTTTTGATCATAATCGTGACATGACACTTGCAGATGTTAAAGCTGTAGATTTTCATTTTTATAGTTCCTTCCTTTATAATATAGTATTTTAATCGAAATAAATGTTATCGACGCCAAGAAGAGTATTCATATCAAACGGTGTTAATAAACCTCTTTTGTGCATTGCGTCCTGAAAAGCGGCATAAGCCATGGCCTCGCGTTCCCTTTTTGATGGTGGCTTTGGTTTCGGTGGGATTTCTCCATTTTTAGCCGCAATCGCTGTCGGATTATGCTTGTGCTGTCCCATAATAATCCCTCCTCACTCCGAATATCTCCACCAGGTATAAGCCGGAGCATTCGGATCGTTTGCGAGATAAATCCCATGTTGAGTATAAATCGCATAGACGTAATCGGATCCAACCGGCTCTGGCAGACCTTGCATTTCGCGATCGTTCTTCAGTCTCTCGGACTTCATGGCGAGATTAAAGTAATAGTCCTGCACCGGATTCGTATCAAACGATGCGATAAACTGTCCTTCTTTGAATACAATCTCATCAATACTCATGCCGAGATACATTTTATTTTTTAGCCGATTGTCAACGCACTGATAGAGAGTCATGAAGTCAGCATCGGAATAATTGTACTTTTCGACAAAGTTTCGGCTCCCATATCCGAGTTTCGCCTTAACCTGAGCATTAGATTTCATCAGATTTTCAAGAGACTGTTCCGCTGCGAGTCTATCCGCTTCCTGCTGATCGATATAGGCCTGGTGCTCAGCATCTTTCTGAGCAGCGATAGAATCCGCATAAGCCTGGGCAGTACGCTCGGTGTAAATGTTAATCCCCCAGATAATGAATGATACAAACAGTCCAAAGATACAAAGGGCGACGATCCAATTATGCAGAATGTCAAACCATGGATACTTCTGCTCAAGCTCGTGTTCTCTCTTTCCATTTTCATCGAAAACGTTTTTCCAAACTTGCCAATCAGTGATGTAGACGCAGAATTTCTTCCATTTTGATTCATGTTCGGCCTCGTGATGTCCTTTTTTTGTGACAACTGCAGAGGCCTCTTCGTGCGACAGGATCGGGAGCTCTTTTCTCGGCGTATAAAGTCTCATTGTTTCGTCCATAATCACAATTCTCCTTTTTCAAGTTTTTTAAACAATTCGTCGATTCTTTTATGTTCTTTCCGTTTGGCTCTCTTCTGTGCCTGCTTGTAATACTTCTTCTGCTTGGGCGTTGATTTCGGAAGCTTCTTCCAATCTTCGTCCATAATCCGCTTCGCCTTGTCGTGATCCGAAATATACCGAATAATCCGTCCCATATTCAGCGTTTCCTTCACGTCTGACTGCCTGTGAAACGTTCGTCGCATTAAAATCTTATCTGGAAGTTCTGGATCGAAATGCCCACGATTCAGATGCCAAAGCTTATAGGTTTCAACCGGGCCGCGAATAATCACCTTCCAAAAACCGTTTGCCGTTCGAAAGCAAACTCCCCGGTCAACTCGATCATAAGAAACCTCAATTCCTGTCTCTCCTCTCTGAAACAACTTCGGATTATCTCTCATTTTTACATACATGCCATGAAGACCGCCGCAGTAAGAACACTCACGATAACCTCGCTCCTTCGCCGTATCAGCCGTTACATGCCGAAGATACTTTTTATTCATGCGTTTTACATACGGACAGGATTCCTCATGATAGATCATGTCTTTCGATTGTTTACTGATGACCACATTGAATTCACCTCTTCCATTTTGAATTCGAAAAATGCCAACCGGGGAAATTTTTGGAAAAAGAAAGAGAGCCGCTGTGCATGTGCTATTAACAGCGACTCCCGTCTTCTTTCAACTTAGCTTAGTTCTATGTATCCGCCTCCTCCTGATGAAATTATACTGTTTCCAGCAATCACTCCTTTCGCAAACGAATTAATAAACTCGCTATGTTTTTCCATAAATTGCCTCAAACCCATAATAACTTTCTTCATTGAGAAAACCTCTTTTCCACAAAATTTATTGCTCTTCTATTAAAACGATTGCAAATTTTGCGAAAAAGATAAGAGGCTGCAGGACTCGAACCTACATCTCCGTTTCCGGCGTGCTGCCAATTAGCACCAATCATTACCTCTTTATTTCTCTACTATGACGATTGTAAAATTTGCGATTATCATTCGGTCGAAAAAAAATAAGAGCTGTAAATCATACGATCAGCAGCTCTTATCTTATTAAATATCATGCTTTATTATGCTTCATGCTTTCCTTCGTAAACTTCAACTTTGACTTTTGCCGTCTTCGCATTCAGCAGATCCTCAGCATTGGCCTCGTCAAAGTTAAACGCTGCCATCTCATTCTCGGCATCGATCGCAAGGGTTCCGAGCACATCTTTTCCCTGCTTGTAATACTGATTCGAACTGATCTGCAGAAGAGCACCAAGAAATGCATCAATTGCGACGATCGTTCCAACAATCGCTTCTGCGTGCGGAAGATTCCACAGCGGAGCCAGCGCCGCGTACAGAGTGCCGAGCGCCGGAAGTACGATCTGAGCAATGTACTTCAGAATATCATAGGTCTTATTTTTCATTGTCTCCTTCTCCTTCTTTCAAGAAACTGTTTTCGTGTCTGCACTTTTCATAGAGACGTCTGATTTCCTTGATCGCGGTTTCGATGACGCCGTTCTTTGTATCTGTTTTCTCGATATAAGCTTCGTAGTCATCGCACTGCTTGATCACAAAATCAAACTGTTCCATGGTATGCTTACGTCCATTCATGCACGCGTTTGCGAATTCAAGAATATCACGCCTTGTGTCCTGCAATGACTTTATTTCAGATTCTTCAATATGATCGGTAAGATCGCTCTGGACTTTACCGACCTCTGTCTGAATATCATCGACTTTCTTATTAAGGGCCTTGATCTCTTCCCGAACGGCCTTGAGATTGTTATCAATCTGCTTATTGAATCTTGAACCGATCCATTTAAATAGCGCGGTCCACGGATTCCACTTAATTTCTGGCCGCCACTCGATAAACAATGACGACAGGAACACCAACGCGGTCCAGAAAGCTTTCTGGCTGATCCCGATAGATTCGAGAATTTCCCAAAACTCCATAGGAAATTACCTCCATGAGGTTAAATATATAAAATTACGGCAACGCACACGTATACTTAAATGCGGCAATGTAAACCTCTGAAGCATCGCCAGTAGCGCAGCACACACATAAAATATCAGTCACCAAACGAGGATAAACACCAACGCCATCACAGGTAAAGCAGGTATTAAATCGTTTCGCCCGAAGTACTCGATTGCAGACATACTGTTCCGTCTTATCTGGAAGTACAAGAAACCCGAGCATATCCGGCAAAACTTTTCCAATCTGCCATTTTCCACGCCCAGCCACACTTTCCGCATGATCCTCGATGATCCTTCCGCATCCCCAGGACCTGATGGATGCACTGTTTTCTTTGTCGATAATCTTCTGCGTCTTCGCTTTGCTCGGGCCTTTGTAAAGCGGTATCATAATGTCCAGTTCCGGGATCTGCCAAACGCCATAAGCCCCATCCGGAATCTCGCATTTCCGTGGAATTGCATACTTCGAGATGCTCATGGCGTATCACCCGATTCGATCATGGCTCGCAGCTGCTCAAACTTGCCATCGATATATGACTTAATGTCAACCGCGTATTCAAGCATTATACGTCCGGCATCACACTGGAATTTATTGTAGTTCAGGCCGGTTCGAATCGTAGTCTCCGGAAGCTGAAAAGGAACCGATTCCGCAATTTCATACACGACTTCAACGCTGGAATCATCTTCGAGCGCCTGATAGAGTTCTTCGGAAATTCTAAGAATAGGAATATTATCAACCAGGCTCAGATACGCAACCGCCAGATAATCGCCATATGTGGTATCGGTATCCGGGTTTGCGATTACTGCAATGTTGCAGACCTGGGAGCTTCTGGCAAGCGCTGAATCCGTTCCGGATGAAGGAATTGGCTTGGAATTAAACCGGGCCTCGCGATAGGAATGTCCCGTTCCGGAGACGTTGACGCTGCCGAAATCCGCCTTTGTTGCCGAGATTTTGGCGTATGAAGACTCTGAAATGCCGGTGATCACATCAACAGATCCGCCATACAACGGTGCGTTTGTACCGAGGTCAACAGTAAGCTCCCAGGGATTCGTGCCGGCAATGCCGCTGAGCAATAGCTCATCAAATCCTAAAATATCACAGCGATTTTCGTACGGAAGGAAACTAAGATCGCTCTCCCCAGCCGAGATCAGCATTGGCTGAAGGACCTGATCGCTTAATATCAGTCCATTTGTAATCCGACAAATCAGTCTCATACCATCACCGTGATCTTCAAGAGCATCTCCATTAGAGAGTTCTTGAACTGCGTCGTTGCTCGAAGCTGACGCAACTCTCCAGCTGATCCCGGTTACTGTATTGACACAGAATATCATTCCGGTAAGCGCAGTCGTATCCAGTGCATTATTTACAACGTAATAACAAATACTGTCGGACGTGCCGTTTACATGAATATCTCCGCTGTCCGGTACGCGAATCGTAAGCCCGGATTCGATTGTATCCGTTCCGGTGATCTTCAGCTGATTCTTTTTCACGCCACCGGGCCAAGGTGTTTCATAGCCGTGCAGATCCGGTTCCGGCAGAATATCAATCTTCATTGATCTGATCGGGGCATAGTCTGCTCCATCCTGAACTTCTACGATATCTCCGCTGATCGTATCGTAAAAAAGTCCGATTTTAGTTGACAGAGCATTCTTCGTCTCAGTCATGTAATATAGAGCGTTATTGTGGTAAGTCGGATCATTAATATCAACCAAAACGCCGTTTCGCTTTCCGGATGCCCACGCTTCGGCATCAACTTTTGAAATATCAGCGGCTTCTCGATCATCACGGATAGACTCGGCATAGTACTTTGAGTTGTTCTCAAAAGTAACGTCGTCTTCCTCAACCGCAATTCCGCCTCTGGTTCCAAGGGCATAAGCTTCAGCGTCTGAAACAAATTCGTCAATCTTTTGCGATCTCTGAATGTTTCTCGCAAACTGCGTAATCAGATCATAGTTTGCAAGAAGAATCCCTTCGTCCGGCTCGATGCCTTCCACGACCGGCAACGAATGGATCCTGGTGTTATACTTCTTTAAAATATAGCCTTCCTGATCCGTCAATACTGCCTGCACAATGAACTGAACATTGCCGCTGTACAGACAGGCATGTCTTCCAACTTCCCATGTAAACCGAAGCTCGCCATCAACGACATTGACTTCAGGAGCGACGTAAATATCACTCTCGCCTCGTGCATTCAGGTAAACAACGCGGATTGAAAACGTGCTGAGATCAGCCCCCTCGTAATACTGAGGTCCTTTAAAATCCAGATAGTTGATCCTCTCATCGCTGGTGACGCCAAGAAGCTTCTTATTCGCAGGAATATCAATCGTTCGAAAGTCATGATCGATGACCAGCCACGACGGATCGGAGTTCAAACTGCCGACTGTTGACGCGGCCTGAAAAAGATTATTAAGATCTGGCATCTTAAATCCCCCCGATCTGAATAACCTTATTCGAATTCGTTGTAAGCAGTGAAGCTCCATTCTTTCCGATGATCGAGACTTCAAAAGCCTTATGCTTCAATACAGCCTCCGGAATTACAGCCAGCCCGGACTTAATCGGAACAAATTCCTCGCCGGCATTCGTCGTGAACTTTGCAAGGCAGTTGTATCCTGTCCATGCCGAATCCATATCGAACGAGGCGACATAATAATTCGAAGTACCGGCTACCATCTTTGAAAATGGTGAATTTGGGTCCTTCTTAATCATTTGTCCTTTTATAATGAAACGCAATTCTTGCATGCAACTGCCTCCAAAGTTAAAAATATCAAACAGGCCCGTTGCCGTTAAACCAGGCAAGGATAACGCCTGTAGCAATAAGCCATATCAGAAGCCACTTCATACTTTAAGCAGCTCCCTCCAGGTATCATGATCAATAATTCCGTTCGGATTCAGACCTTTTGCTTTCTGGAAATTCCGGATCTTTTCATCCATTTCCTTACCGAAAATTCCCGTTACAACAATTGTGTAACCCCAGCAGAGCAATGCGGCCTGCGCAAGCTTTACATCAGGCCCTTCGTCTTCCATTTTGATTGTACGGATCTGAAGATTCTTCCGTGGTATCTTTGTATCGGGCTCTGGTGTGGTCTCAATCGGATTCTCGGATTCCGAATTTTTGTTTAGAATCTCTTTCAGGACTTTTCTGGTGTCATCCCCGACTTCACCATCGACCGGTTCGATATGGTGCTGCTCCTGGAACTTCATGACAGCTTTTTTCGTGTTGCTGCCATAATCCCCATCGGCACCGTCGGGTCCAATATCATAACCCATTTTCAGAAGATTCTTCTGGAGCTCTCTGACATCTTCCCCACGGCAACCAAGTTTCAGAATACGCTCAGTGCTTGGAAATGAACTGCTGTCTGGGCTGGCATCTGCGGCAAGCTCCCATCTGGGACGACCATATCCGGCAATCGTAGAGCTTCCGATCGCATAGGATCGTCTGCCTACTGATTCGGATGTATTGCCTTCGATTGTAGTAACGACTCCGCCGGAAACCGATTCCACTAAACCTGTATGACTGTATTCGCCTGGAGCATAAGTAAAGAAAATCTGATCGCCAGGCTCCGGAGATCCGGTATGCCATCTGCCGTACTGTTTGTAATACTGAACTGAGTAAAGACAGCCTGCTCCGGCGCTGTTCAGAGGCTGACAGAGCATCTGTCGTCCGAGGTCTGGTCCAAAGCACTTAACGAACAGCCAGTCGTAAAACACATCACACCACATGTAGCCATTCTTTGCCGTGTTATAAAAGTTTCTGAGACTGTCGATATCTCGTGCATACTTCGTCCAGTTTCCGGAACCTGAATTCGCGTTTTTATCATCAAGCTGCGAGTTCGAGGCTTTTTCATGATACCCGAGTTCTGACCTCGCCAGATTCAGGACGAGATCGATTGCTTCCTGTTTGGTCATAGCGCTCGTCCCTTCTAGATCAAGATCTTTAAATTGCTTATAGAAATCTTCGGAAGACTTATAACGAATCGGCTTTTGGCGTTCCTTACCATCAGGATTTTCCCATTTGTCCAGAAGCTGCCAACTAAGATCTTCCAGATCATGGCTGTTTGTAACCAAGCGCCACTGAACCGGAAAATCATGCTGCATTTCCCAGATCAGAAAGTCGATCTGAGTGTCGGAATCCCCAATGGACTTTCCTCTCGCTCTGTGAAAATCATACATTTTCCCTTTGCGATCCGGATAAGTCCACTGAGCATAACCATATCCAATTTTGTCATACATAAACTGCGGTTTCGAAATAATTCCATTGTCAACCTGTCTTGTGTAAATCGCGTCGACAACTTTTTTGGAATCTTCCGCATTGTTAGAAATAAAGGCGCCCTCATGCTGAATCTGACCAAGAACAGCACAGGCGCCTTCGATTGTCATACCGGCTTTCCGAAACTTCCGATACATATATTCCTGGATGGTCATATACTAGTACCTCCAGAGTTCCATTTTGAATTGTTTTCGATTAAATTATTACACAGGATCCCAGCCATAAACACCGGGTTCCCAGACGTTGTTGTCAACGGTGGATACCCAAGTGCTGCCATTATGGGTCACCTTGTCACCGGACATGTATGGATTCGTGCTGTCGGGCTGCTTCCATTCAGGAATGACATCGGGATCAGGAATCAGTACTTCGGCAAACAGACTCGGCGCTACACCCGGTTCCCAACCTTCCTGAGAAGTATGGTCCTGAAGAACCTTCCAGACAACTCCGCCATACTGAATTTTCTTTCCGGTTTTATAAGCAATCCCGGCTTTCCACTCGGGAAGAAGCTGCGGAATCTCAAGGACAACAGAATCGTCTTCCTTACTCATGGCCTCTTCGATAATCGCTCGAAGTTCCATCGCTCTTGCAAGTTTCATTCGGTTTCTCCTCCTAAAATAACGTTGAGTGCCTCTTCAGAAGACTGAAGGAGGTCCCCGTCGCTTTCTTCGTAATTCTGATAAGTATCTTCCCCGGAAACGATGGAGAGAGCTTCATCAGCCGCGATCTCGATTTCCTCTTCGGTCTCTTCATAAGTCCGATGGGTCCAGTCAGGATCAATAGCCTCATAATACACTTCGCCGTCAGGATTCTTGATATAGAGCCCTTTGTCAGAATAGGCCCGAACCAGTCCAGGACGATAAGTTTCATAAACTACTGCCATTTTGAATTTCTCCTATTTATAAAACATTACAATTACGTCAGTTGGTTCAGCGTCTGTCACGTCCATTACCAAACATACAAAATACAAATTGTTTCCAGGCGTAAATTCGAAATGAATAGATCCAGTTTCTTGATTTGTTGGCGGTATCATCGTGTATACACCGTTATCCAAACTTCTAATTTGTCCATTGCATGGAAATGTAGACGGACTAACGATCATCGTTGCTTCAGTCGCATCACTAGGAACTGGTATTGGATAATACGACGTTTGCGTTATAGGATCGCTTGCAGTAGGCCTTAGATTAAACGGCACAATACCATGATCGACATTTACAACACGTCTTTGTCTTCGACCTTCATTGTCCCTTACGATTGTTGGTATACCGTTAATAGTACTTATAGCACCAATAACAAGCGGCGATAATGTCCCATCAGAAATCTTTAATTCCTGAATAATAGTAGGCGTTGAGATATATTCGGTCATGGTGCGGGATAGGAACTGAACAGTTTGTGAAGTATTCGGGACTTCCTGGAACTGAGCCGTGTAGACCATATCCTCGTAAATAACTGCAGGACTCGGACTCCAGCCAGTAAAGTTGTAGCGATACTGTGCGGTCGAAGGCTTGGTTGGAGCAGTTCCGCTGTACGTAGGTTTAGTCCCGGCCTGAACTTCTTCCATTTTGATTACACTGGAATCATAATTCAGCCACTGAACCTGAACTATAATCGGAACTTCGGTGAAGGTCGCGGTATACGTGGTATTCCCTGTAACCGCTACAACTGAAGGAGTCCATCCGGCGAACTCGTAGCGAACCGTCTGAGTAGCAGGCTTCGTCGGAGTGGGACCTACATAAGCAGGAATTCCGCCTTCAGCTGCTTGGGTATCTACGTAAAGCTCGGTGCCATCCCAGTTTTTCCAAGTTACGGTATACTTAGGGATAACTTTGTCTTCGTCGAGATATAATAGTAAGTTTCGTCGATTATCAAGCAATGACAATCTCATCAGATCATCACTCCTTTAATTCGCGCCATTTACTCCAGGTTTGTGTCTTTTCGTTGAAGAAATACCAGTCTCCGGTATCTGTATCAATCAGATTGCTGCCGTTTGCTACATTCTTAACAGGCTTTTCGTCTGATGTATTGCAGTAGCCTTCGAAGTATTCGATATAAGTCATTTTATTTCCGTCTTTAATGGAGCCGACGGTTTTTCGATTGGCATAACGGATCATAAGAAACCGCTCCTCTCAAATAAAAAAGTGGGACTCGTGGAGAATGAGTAATAGAGCCACGAGTCCCTTATTCAATTAACCGGCGGTTGTAAAATAATAACTGACCCGCCGAGCAGTTTCATTATGATAGGAATCAGTCAGTACAGAAGCCAAAGACGACCCCATTCGTGTAACTCGCATTGTTGGCGTTCTCGAGGCCATTCTTGTCCACGCGTCTGAAGTAAGAAGCAGTGCTAACAGATCGAAGCCACCAGTAGTCTGCTGAATTGGAAGTATTGTACTTGATTCTTGTCGCATCGGAATTAAAGAGCCCCGGATAAGTAACCCCATCTGACTCAACATAAGTTTCACTCGTAAATCCGACTTCCTTGTAGGACGGAATCCAGATCTCATCATCAGACCATAAAGTCTCATCATTCGGAGATTTTAATCGATAAGACTTCTTTACCGATACGATATGGG
>Ga0326514_10000605_pt1 | contig 24301 bp, 19 predicted proteins | sample 3_2548_0518_D_FD_203653 | JGI IMG/M metagenome (GOLD analysis project Ga0326514, IMG submission 203653) | Bovine rumen microbial communities from UC Davis, California, United States - 3_2548_0518 | ecosystem: Host-associated > Mammals > Digestive system > Stomach > Rumen | place: USA... | reverse complement strand
CCACGCCCGGCATGGAAAACCGCAAGGGCGTTATCCTGCAAGCCCACTTGGACATGGTGCCGCAAAAGAACGCCGACAAGGTACACGATTTCGAGAACGACCCGATTGAAACCCACATCGAAAACGGTTGGGTGAAGGCTAACGGCACCACCCTCGGCGCCGACAATGGCATGGGTGCCGCCGCTGCTATGGCTGTGCTCGAAGCCACTGATTTACAACATGGTCCGATTGAGGCCCTGTTCACCATCGATGAGGAAACCGGCATGACGGGTGCCAACAAACTGCAACTCGGCCTGCTGCAAGGCGACATCCTGATGAACATGGACTCCGAAACCGAAGGCGAACTTTATGTGGGTTGCGCTGGCGGTGTCGACACCATCGGCACTTGGACTCCTTCTTACGAGGACGTTCCCGCTGGAATGGTGGCTTATCGCCTGTTTGTCAAGGGATTGAAAGGCGGTCACTCAGGCATGGACATCAACCTTGGTCGCGCCAATGCCAACAAAGTGCTGAACGCCATGCTGCTGATGGCGGCTGAGAAATACGGCCTGCGCCTCGCTTGCATCGATGGTGGCAGCTTGCGTAACGCCATCCCAAGAGAGGCCGAAGCCATCGTTGTGGTTCCCGCCGACAAGGAGGAGGAATTCAAACAATTTGCCGCTGAGTATGAAGGCATTTGCAAGGAAGAGTTTGCCCAAACCGAACCTGAATTGGCCATTCTCTGCGAACCCGCCGAAATGCCCAAGCAAGTCATTGACTTGAAGACGCAAAACAACATGTTCTGCGCCATCGCCCGCTATCCCAACGGCGTGATTGCCATGTCAAACGACTTTGAAGGCACCACCGAAACCTCCAGCAATCTGGCCACGGTGAAGATGGAAAACGGCAAGATTGTGTGCGCTGCCCTCACCCGCAGCCTTGTCGACGCGGACAAGGACAAGTTGGCCGAGCAAATCCGCAAGAACCTCATTGACAATGGTGCAGAGGCTTACTCCACTGGTGATTATCCCGGCTGGAAACCCAACATCAACTCGACCATCCTCAATCTGATGAAGAAAGTCTATCACGACAAGTTCGGCAAGGAAGCCAAGATTATGGTCATCCACGCCGGATTGGAATGTGGCATCCTCGGCTCGAAGTACCCGAATTGGGACATGGTCTCCTTTGGCCCGACCTTGGTACACCCCCATTCCCCCGACGAAGCCCTGCTCATCGAGAGTGTGCAGCCTTTCTGGGACTTCCTCGTCGAAACCCTGAAGAACATTCCTGAAAAGGAAGCCGTTGCATAAGCAATTTATAATCAACAATTTGAGAAAGGCAGAATCAGAATTGGCTTTGCCTTTCTCATTTTTTTTGAGAAAAGTGTTGGAGCAAAGGAAATTCTTCGTACTTTTGCAGCCCGATTCAAAGGGATTCTACAGAAAAATAACAAATAAAAAGATACAGAGATGAAGCGCACTTATCAACCATCGAACAGAAAACGTAGAAACAAACACGGTTTCAGAGAGAGAATGTCAACGGCTAACGGCCGTAAGGTTTTGGCCCGCAGAAGAGCCAAAGGCCGCAAAAAACTTACAGTTTCTGACGAGTATTAAATTTTCGGAAGCCGTTATATTTCTTTTTAAGGTAAACGGAAGGCGACCCCGCTTGGGAATCGCCTTTTGTTGTTTTGTCAATGTTACAAACTCAATCCCACAGTTTGACAATTTGTCTTTTTTATGTCATTTGACATCAAAACCGAAAAAATTGTTATTTTTGCAAGGCGAAACCATCAAAAACACGAAAAGCATGGCAACAATTACCCTACAATATGACGGACGCAGTGCAAGCGCGAAAAGCCTGTTGGCCTTCCTCCGCACCCTCAATTTCGTAAAAATATGCGAAGATTCAGAGCCTGAATACGACCCCGAGATGGTGGCCAAAGTGAAACGCGGTCAGACCGCATTCCGTGAAGGCAAGTGCGTAACCATCAAGGCAGAGGATATATGGAACTGAAATTCACGCCTGAAGCCTTAGAAGACCGCGAATGGTGGAAACAACATGGCGACGATGCCACTAAGCGCAAAATCAAGCAACTCCTGACTGAATTAGAGGAACACCCTCGTACAGGAACTGGTAAGCCAGAACTGCTTTCGGGCGACATCAAGGGCGTATGGTCGCGCCGCATCAACCGCAAACACCGTATCCTTTACGAAATTCATGATAAAATTGTGGTCGTCCTTGTTTTATCAATGCGCGGACACTATTAATCTTTCTCGCAACGATAAATGATTTCCTCTCCCCTACGCGCCAAGCGCATCCGCTCGCGCTGTTCCGCTGAAATCTCGTAGTAAATCCTGTCTTCAGTCACCTTGAAACCCGCTTTGCGCAGCACCTCTGCATAATCGCGGCCAAACTGCCGCACATGGTCATACTGGCCGAAAAGCCGTTCACGTTCCTTCGGGTCGGTGATTGTCGGGTCTTCAAAGGTATCCACGTCAGGGTTGATGGGCACCAACAGAATCGCCCAGCCGCCCGGTTTCAGGACTCGCTTGATTTCCGAAAAGGCATTGTTTGCATTGTCGACATGCTCAAGAACATGGTTGCAGATGACCACGTCGTATGTTTCGCTCGGTTGGTCGATGGCGGTCACGTCCAAATGCAGGTCGGCGATGGGCGAATCGAGGTCGGCGGTGGTATAGTCGAGGTTTTTCAAAGCACGGAAACGCTTCAAGAATGGCTGTTCAGGCGCGAAATGCAACACTTTCAATGACGCAGTAAAAAAATCCGTCTTTTCCTTCAGATAAAGCCATAGCAAGCGATGCCTCTCAAGCGACAAACATTTGGGACACAATCGGTTATCCATCGCCTTGCCATAACCGTAAGGCAAGAACTTGCGGAAATGCCCGCCGCAAACGGGGCATTCCACTTTGTTTCCAATATAGAACGGACGCACCAAAAGGCTGAACAAGTAGCTCAATTTGATGAGCCACTGGCGGGGGAAGATTTTGGTAAAGAGGGAAATGAGTTTCTTCATCATTACATATTTGACGCAAAAATACACAAAGATTGCCTATCTTTGCAAAAAATTCGAGAAATGCTGTTTTCAATCATCATACCCGTCTATAACCGGCCTCAAGAAGTCGATGAGTTGTTGGAAAGCCTTTGTACACAAACTTTCAAGGACTTCGAGGTCGTTGTGGTGGAGGACGGCTCATCAGAGAAATGCGACACAGTTTGCCAAAAATACGCTGACCATTTGCCTGTCAAGTATTACTTCAAGCCCAACTCTGGCCCAGGACCTTCGCGCAATTATGGTGCCTATCGCAGCCAAGGCGAGTACCTTATTATATTAGACTCCGACGTTATCGTTCCCTCCAACTACCTGGAAATCATACAACAAGAGCTCTATCGCGAGCCTTGCGATGCTTTCGGCGGTCCAGACCGGGCGCATCCGTCGTTCACGCCCATACAAAAGGCCATCAATTATTCGATGACCTCGTTTTTCACCACTGGCGGCATCCGTGGGGGAAAGAAAAAGATGGACAAGTTCTATCCGCGCAGCTTCAACTTGGGCATCAAGAAAAGCGTTTACGAGTCGTTGGGCGGTTTTGCTCCCATGCGCTATGGCGAGGATATTGACTTGAGTACGAGGATTTTCGCCAATGGCTATTCTTGCCGTCTGTTTCCTGAAGCCTTCGTCTATCACAAAAGGCGTGTGAAGTTCAGTTCGTTCTTCAGGCAGGTGAAACATTCGGGCGAGGCGCGTGTCATTTTGAAGAATAAATACCCTGAGACTTTCAAACTTGTGCATCTCTTGCCCGCCGCTTTTGTGGTCGGCAACCTAATTTTGGTATTGTTGGGCGTTTTCTGTCATTGGCTTTGGTTCACTCCCGCCCTACTCTACTGCCTAATGGTATTCTGTGATTCACTGCTGAAAAACAAGAGTTTAAAGGTTGCTTTACTCTCTGTTCCAGCAGCTTACGTTCAGCTATTCGGCTATGGTTTGGGCTTTCTTGAAGCCGCATGGAAAGACATTTTGAGCAAAAAACAGCCATCGAAAACGGAAAAATCGTAATTTCGCAGCATATTTCAATACCAAGTTATCCTATGGGACTTATCAGAATACTGATCATCATCATCTTGATATTCTATGTTTTCAGCATGATTATCAGGATATTATTCCAACATAAAATCAAGAAAGCCACCCGACAGATGCAACAGGAATTTGCAGATGACTATCAAGACACCACAAAAAAGCCATCCAATCCCCATGTTGACCCAAATATAGGTGAATATACTGATTTTGAAGAGATTAAATAGAAAAATATTGATATGATGAAGAATACTTTTTTTCAGAAAAACAAAAACATCCTAAGCATCATTGCGGCCATTATTGCGTTTGCAGCCATCACTTTGGTCTATTTCAGCCCCGTGCTGCAAGGCAAACTCGTCAAACAACATGACATTGAGATGCACAAAGGCATGGCCCAAGAGATTGACAACTACAGAAATGTCACTGGAGAACAGACCCTTTGGACCAACGCGCCTTTTGGCGGTATGCCCGCATGGAACATTTCTGTGCAGCAAAAAGGAAACCTCACCCTACCCTTTTACAAAGCCTTACGAATCGGTTTGCCGCAATCACTCAGTTCTGTGTTTATCAGCATGTTAGGTTTTTTTGTCTTACTTTTGGTGCTCGACTGTGGCTTTTGGATTAGTTTTATAGGTGCCATCGCCTACGGGTTCACGTCATACCTATTTATAGTTATAGGCGCAGGCCACAACGCCAAGGCTATGGCTATGGCCTATATGGCACCCGTCATTGCGGGCGTACTGCTGACATACAAAGGCAAATACCTGTGGGGCTGCATTTTAACTGCTTTTGCCCTTGCCTTCGAGATTCGCACCGGGCACATTCAAATCACGTATTACCTATTATTGATTATAGTCATCCTCATCATCGCCGAACTTATCAGCGACCTGAAAAACAAACAATTAGGACATTTCCTCAAAGCCTCGTTGGGATTAGTTGTAGCCGCCATATTAGGCATATTGACTTGTTCCACAACGCTTTACGGCAACTATGAGTTTGGCAAGGAAACCACACGCGGCAAACCCGTTTTGACCCGCAACGAAGCCAACCAAACCAAAGGCCTCGACCGCGACTACATCACGCAATGGAGTTACGGCAAGGGAGAAACATGGAGTTTGCTGATTCCCAACGCAAAAGGCGGCGCATCTGCCTACATTGGGAAGAAGAATCCAGCTCTGGAAAAGGCCGACCGCCAATTCAGAGACAGCATCGCGCAGAGCAGTGCCTATTGGGGCGACCAACCTGGTACGAGCGGACCAGTTTATGTTAGTGCTATCGTGGTGTTTCTCTTTGTGTTAGGTGCTTTGACCGTGAAAGGCAAACTGAAATGGGCCTTGCTGATTGCAACCTTGCTCTCCATCCTGCTCAGTTGGGGCAAGAACTTCATGGGATTCACCAACTTCTTCCTTGATTATGTGCCGTTTTACGACAAGTTCCGAGCCGTTTCCATGACCTTGGTCATTGCCGAGGTCACCATGCCTTTGTTGGGTTTCCTCGGTTTGACCGAAATCGCGAAAAGCCCCGAAAGTTTCAAGCAAAACCTGAAGAAATTCTATATTGCGTTAGGCATTACGGCTGGCATTTGCCTGTTGTTCTACCTCGCACCGAAAGCCTTCTTCAGCTTCCTCAGCCAAAACGAAGCCGAGCAGTTTGCCGCCATGAGCAAAGGCAAAGACGGAGCCCTTTACGCTAATTTCGCTACACAACTTGAAGACGTGCGTGTAGCCATTTTCCGCAAAGACACCTTGCGCAGCCTGCTTTTCATCATCCTTGCCGCCGTGCCGATTTTCCTATATGGCAAGGGCAAGCTGAAAGGCCAGATTGCCTTCCCGATTCTCGCCGTTTTGGTGCTGATTGACATGTTTCCCATCGACAAACGCTACCTCAACAACAACAATTTCCTGCCGAAACAGCGGGTCAAGAATCCATATACCGAATCGGTGGCCGACAAAGCCATCCTCTCCGACAATAGCTTGGATTTCAGGGTTATGGATCTAACCAAGGATATGTTTAACGATGCGAGCACATGCTATTTCCACAAGTCGCTCGGGGGCTATTCGGGAGCCAAATTGCGCCGTTATCAAGACATCATCACGCAATACCTCGGTGGCGAACTGAACCAGCTTCGAGGCACCAAATCAATACAAGAAATGATGCAAGTCATGGCACAACTAAAAGTCGCCAACATGCTGAATACTAAATATGTCATCTACAATCCCGAAGCACAGCCCATTTCCAATCCTTTCGCCTTTGGCAACGCATGGATTGCCAACGACATCAAATGGGTCGATACTCCCAATGATGAAATCGATGCCATAGCAAACACCGACTTGCAACATACGGCCATCCTCAGCAAGGAGTTTGCACAACAAGTTGGAAACTACAGACTTACGGACAGCATTTTGCCACAAATTGTATTAACGGAATACCAGCCTAACAAACTAACTTACAGATTCAGCGGCGTTTCGACAAGCTCAACGGCTGCCGACTATTTGGTCGTTTTCTCCGAAATTTGGACCTCAAAAGGCTGGAAAATGTACATCGACGGACAAGAGCAGCCTTTGTTGAGGGCTAACTACCTGTTGCGTGCCGCCCTCGTCCCGAGCGGCGAGCATGAAATCATGATGGAATATGCACCTAAAGCCTACAAAACCGGTAATACGGTTACGTTTGCCAGTTCGCTGATAATGATTTTGGGCTTGATTGGAGCTATCTTGTTCACAATCAAGAAGAAAAAACAAGAAGCATGAAGCGCGTCTTGATTATCACATATTATTGGCCACCATCTGGCGGCAGCGGGGTACAGCGATGGTTGAAGATGTCTAAATACCTGCCAGAAAACGGCTGGCAACCTGTAATTTACACGCCAGAAGAGGGCGAATATCCCATTTTGGACCCCTCACTCGAAAAAGACATCGCACCCGAAGCCGAAATCATCAGGCGACCCATTGTGGAGCCTTATACCTTGTATAAAAAGTTTCTCGGCATCAAGAAAAGCGAGACGGTGAAGGCTGGTTTCATCAAGGAAGAAGGGAAAAAAACGGGATGGAAAGAGAACCTTGCAGTATGGATTCGTGGCAATCTGTTCATTCCCGATGCGCGTTGCTGGTGGGTAAAGCCATCGGTGCGCTACCTGAAGGAGTATTTGAAAAACCATCCCGTAGACGCCATCATCAGCACGGGTCCGCCACACTCCATGCACTTGATTGCCATGAAGTTGAAGGAAGCCTTGGGCATCCCGTGGATAGCCGACTTCCGCGACCCTTGGACGGAAATCGACTATTATGACGAGCTTAGACTTACAAAATGGGCCGACCGCAAGCAACATCGTTTGGAGCGCGAAGTGCTGACCAATGCCGACAAGGTGGTCACTGTAAGCTGGAATTGGGCAAGAGGCCTTGGAAGATTGGGAAATAGAAACGTGAGGACGATTTACAACGGCTTCGACCGCAACGATGACGCTCAAACGCCAGTAAGTCTGCCCAATACTTTCACTATGACCTACTTGGGTGTTCTCTCGAAAGCGCAAAATCCAGAGAAGTTTTGGCAAGTTTTGGGCGAATTGGCAAAAGAAGACAATGACTTTAGCAAGAATTTGAAAATCAGATTAATAGGTCATATTGACAATTCTGTGATTCGCTCCATTGAGGAGCAAGGATTGAGCAGTTATGTTGCTTTGTCGCCCTACGTTCCACACGACCAAGTGTCGGCAGTGCATTGCAGTTCCACCTTGCTTTTGCTTTTCCTCATGCCCGACAGCGAACCACGCGCCAAAGGCCTACTGACTGGCAAACTTTTCGAGTACATGGCCTCGGGGCGACCCATCCTCTGCATTGGGCCCGAAGACGGCGACGCAGCACACATCCTGAAGGAAACCCATGCTGGCCAAACCGTCAGTTTCGAGGACAAGGAGAAGATGAAGGAAATTATTAAAGACCTCTACCAGAAGTATTTGGAAAACGGCTTGCCTACCAATAAAAGCAAGGAAATTGAGAAGTATTCGCGGAAGGCTTTGGCGGAGGAATATGGGAAACTGCTGGATAAAACCATAACGGAATGATGCCATGATACCCAAACAAAGACTGGTGTTGGGAAGTGATAATTCAAAATAACGAGTGACAAGCATGGACAAAAACTACTGGAAAAACATCTATTCAAAGCAATCGGAAGGCGAACAGCCCTCTTTGTTTGCTAGACATATTGCTGAAGCTCTCCACATTGAAGGGAAAAAGCTGATTGAATTGGGTTGCGGCAACGGGCGTGACGCTATCTTTTTCGCCAACGCCAACGCGCAAGTGACTGCCCTCGACCAATGCGATAACATCATAGAACTGCTCAACTACCGTTATCGAAAAGTCGAAAACTTGTCTTTCAAGTGCGCGGATTTCACTTGTTTGGACGACAGCAACAAATTCGACATAGTCTATTCGCGATTCACCCTTCACTCCATATCAAAACAACAAGAAGAAAAGGTGACAAGATGGGCATTCCGCAACCTCAATCCCAAAGGGAAACTTTGCGTCGAGGTCCGAGGACAAAAAAATGAGATTTACCAAGTCGGAATCCCTGTAGAGGGCGAGCCTGATGCCTTTATTCTCAATGACCATTACAGGCGGTTCCTTCATTTTGAATCCTTCTGCAAGGAATTGGCGGGTCTTGGTTTCAAGCTCGACTATGCCAAAGAACAAAAGGGATTTGCACCATACAATGGTGCTGACGAAACATACATAAGAATTATTGCATCAAAATAACGAATAATGGAAGACTGTACAAAAATAAACGAAGAAGGCACCCTATTAAGAGGTATTCAATTAAGACAGTTAGACATTCTGATTGAAGTTGACCGAATCTGTCGCAAACACAATATCAAATATTGGATTGATTTCGGAACCTTGCTAGGTGCTGTACGACATCAAGGTTTTATTCCTTGGGATGATGACATCGACATCACAATACCAAAAGAGGATTATCAAAGATTTAAAGAAATCATTCAAGACGAGCTTCCAAAAGATTTCTTTTTCCAATCTTTAAAGACAGATCCCGGTTATAAGCTTCCCACAGACAGAATTCGTTACAAACATTCAATCTATGTTACTAGATTTGATGACTTTACTAAAGAATACCATAAAGGTATTTTTATGGACATTTTTATTGCAATTGATTACCCAAAAGGCAATCCCAAAACAATTAAATTCATTGTAAAATGGTTATCAAAAATTAATTGGTTTCTACATGTAAAACAAGATATTACCTTGAAAAACCAACTTGCTATACTCACATTCCCAATCGCCAAATTCATTCTTACTTCAATTTGGAAAGTTCTATGCCTTTTACCAAAGAATCGAATCGGATACGACACCAAACATGTACCCTACGGAAGTTTCTATCCAAAAGAGTGGGTGTTTCCTTTACATGAAGTGATTTTTGAAAACCATCGGTTCTTTGCGCCGAATCAACCTAATCCATATTTGACCTCTATCTACGGCGACTACATGCAATTACCTCCAGTTGAAAAGCGAAAAACCCATATCATTCACGCAGCATTTGAGTAAGAAATGTGACAATCCTTTCACAAGCTTTCCCATCACCATAAGGATTCACCGCCTGCGACATCTTCCTATACTCATTGGCATCATCCAATAGTAGCGAAACGTCTCTGATAATCTTCCACATATCCGTGCCGACCAGTTGCACTGTACCTGCCTCAACGGCTTCGGGACGCTCGGTCGTATCGCGCATCACAAGAACAGGCTTCCCCAGTCCTGGGGCTTCCTCTTGTATGCCACCGCTATCGGTAAGTACTATGGAGGCAATCTTCATCAAATATATAAATTCCAAGTATTCAAGTGGCTCAATAAAGAAAACATTGCCCAAATGCGTTAAATCCTCACCAAAAACAACATGGATTGGCTTTCGCACATTGGGGTTCAAGTGCATAGGATAAACGAAATCAACACTCGAATAGGTCTGCGCAAGTTTTTTGATTGCGTTACAAATATTCAAGAAACCCTCTCCAAAATTCTCTCTTCGATGCCCTGTAATCAGGACAAGCTTTTTCCCGCATGTTAAACGCCCAATGTCATAGCCAAACGACAACAATTTGCTTTTCAAAACTTTGTTGAGTCCATCATCAGAACTCATTTTGGCCACAATCATTTGGAGTGCGTCAATAACCGTATTGCCGGTAACCGTTATTCTTTTGTCCGAGACACCTTCCTTCAACAGGTTTTGGCGGCTTAGCTGGGTCGGAGCAAAGTTGATTGATGCAATTCGCCCTGTGATTTGACGATTCATCTCCTCTGGCCAAGGACTATAGATATTATGTGTACGCAATCCCGCCTCCACATGTCCCACCTGAATCTGCTGATAGAACGCTGCCAGCGCAGCCGCCATACTGGTTGTGGTGTCACCATGAACCAAAATCACATCTGGCTTCGCTTCATGTAGCACCTTCCTCATACCCATCAAAACTTTTGAGGTAACATCATACAAATCCTGACCTTGCTTCATAATATTCAGGTCATAATCAGGAACAACGCCAAAAATCTTCAAAACCTGGTCGAGCATTTCGCGATGCTGGCCCGTCACACACACCTTTGTTTCAAAAACATCGGGGTGTTTCTTTAACTCAATCACCAACGGACACATCTTAATCGCCTCGGGACGTGTGCCGAAAACCAACATTATCTTTTTCATAGGAACCACTCTTCTGTATTAAGCGAGGCATGAATAAAACTCAACCAATTTACAGCCATCCACCTTCCAATTATACTTGTCAATCACAGCCTTACGGCCATGCTTGATGTAGCAGCTCAATTTCTCTGGATGTTCGTAGAAATCGGCAATAATGGCTGCCAATTCTTCAGGCTGGTCGTAATGGTAGCTAAGGCCGCTTCCCGTTTCGTCCATAATTCGCACCAATGGGTCGCAATTGGAGACAACCATCGGTATTTCGGCGTACATGTACTGGAAAATCTTATTCGGAATGGTATTGTCAGTATGACCTGATTTGACATGGGGAATCAATGCAATATTGGCCGTTTCGTACAAATCACAGATTTGGGTATATGGCTTATAACCATGGACTGTCACATTGTCCTGAACTTTCAATTCTTCAATGAGACTCTTGATATTCGCCAGATAACTGCCGCTGCCAACCAAATCAAAATGGACGGGGACATTCTTTTCTTTTAGGATGGAAATGGCCTTAATCACATATTGGATGCCTCTGTGAAAGTTGATTCCACCAACATATAACATCCTGATTTCGTTGGTATTAAACATTTTTCGTTTAGGCACATCAAACTGCTCTATATCCAAAGTATTAGAAATAACAACCACTTTTTCAGGAGATATTCCCAAAGCCTCAATTCTCGTTTTAGCCTCTTCAATCACCACGATAACCCTATCGGCCAACTTGCACATCTCTTTTTCATACCTTACCCATTGCCTATGAGAAGATAGCATCTTGCCCAAAAAAGTATTGGTATGTGTGGAAAGCTGCAACAGAACGGGCCAATTTTCGAACAAGTCAAGCACAAAAATGGTTCCATATTTGATTTTTGCCTTGTACCCTATTCTCGCCAACGGCAAATCGCAAATATGTATTGCATCGAAGTGTTCTTGGGCAAACAGTTCATCTACAAAACGCCGCCAATAGTTGAAATAGAATGGAAACTTCAATACTCCAACACTCGACTTGTAGATGAACTTCGACATAGGCTTACGATGGACCGTGCCATAAATGGTCTTTTCTTTCAGAGATTCACCGTCTTTCTGTACACAGGCTACATGGACATCGTTACCGGCATCCGTCAAAGCTTTCATTTCATTTTCAACCCTTACATTCGGCGGAAAAGGATGATCCAATATGAATAGTATTTTCATAATAACCTATCTTTTGAACAAATTTAAAATACAAAATTACGACTTTTTCCGAAACCACGATAAAAATTCTATCACCTTCCCCTCCAAATCATTCACCGACTGCGAAACCTTCAATTTATACAATGCCACCATTCCCAAGACGATGAACAGGGCTGATTTCAAGGCTGCATTGATGATTTGGCCGAAAATGGGATTCTCGAAAAGATTGGCAAACATTGGCGTTAATGCACTTGTCCACAGCCAATTGAGCGCAAACAAAGCCAACACAATCGCCGCCACGGGGATTAGTTTCTTCGACAGCGGCATCACGCCGATTTTCCACTTGATAAAGGCCAAAAGCAAGGCGAAATACACCAAATAGGACCCAACATTGGCCAAGGCACCGCCTGTGATGTCCCATTTTGGGACGAGCCAACTGTTCAGGATGATGGACATTGTGGCGAGCAAGATGGTGAAAATCAGCGAATAATAGTAATACTTAGAATAACTCAACGCTGTGGTTATCACGCCGAGCGTGGAATAAACGAGGCGGCTCAACGAAAGGATGAGCGCTGCCCACTTGCCCAAACGATAGATGTCACCATTGGGAAGCAGGTCAAACAAAAAATCAATATTAATCCAAACCAAAAAAAGAACAAAAGATCCCGCAATGAACTGATGCAGAGCGACATTCTTACACAACGAATCGGCCGTTTGTATGTCTTGTTTGGCCATAGCGTCGGAAATGTGCGGCCTCGAAATGGCGCCCAAGGAACGATAAGGCATCTCAACAAGCGCCGCGATGTTGGTGGCAATGGTGAACACGCCCGCCAAATGGAATCCAGTCTTGCTTGCCACGAAGAACTTGCTCAACATCGGGATGACGTTGCCCGCCAAAGCCGCAGTAATCATGAACAAGGTGTAGAACAGGAAATCACGCTTCAACTGCGGTTTGATGTAATCCCACTCGATCTTGAACGACACCCGCTTCAGCGACAGCAAATAGACGACATTAATCAAGGTGGCAAGGCCGTAAAGGACGCAGAAAGAAACTATAACACCATCAAAATCAATGACTTTGTAGAAATAGAGCAAATAAATCGCCAAAGTCCCCACTCGCAACCCCACCTCGCGGATGAACTTGGGCAACACGATGCGGAGCAAAAGGTTGCTATTTGTCTCAAAAACAGACAAATACAGCATAAAAAACGCCAGCGGAATGACGAAATCCACATATTTGGCGAACAAGTCGGCACCGACCTCGGAGTCCTTTGTGAAGAAATCGACAATGGCGCCCTTGAAAAGGAAAAACGCCAATAAAAAGATGGTGAATCCAATCAGCGGGACAAGCAAAGTCCAGCCGAAAAAGCCGTGGTCGCGGTGTTTCTCATCCTTGAAGAAGGGATAATAGCGCATGGCGGACGAGTTGGTGCCCAACTGGGCCAAACCGCCAAACAACAAGGAGCATTGCAACAAGATGTCGATGAGGCCAATTTGCTCAGGCTGAAGGGCTTTCGTCTGGATGAAGAAAGTCGTGACGATGCCCACGGCCACCCCGATATAGGTGGCGATGGTGCCCTTGATACTCTGTCGTGCTACGATGCCCATTGTGCCAATTTATGACGGATTACCCAACTTTTCAAACTCCTCTTTCAAGTCAATAGTCTTTTCGTATTGCTCGTCGGAACGCTTGCGTTCATGCTCGGCAAACTTCTGGTACGCCTTGATAATCAACTCGTAATCCTTGTTTTGCTCCTCCAAGTCATGAACCAAGACATTCTTCTCCTCAATGCTTCTCTTCAACTCCTCAATGCGTTCCAAACGGTATTCATTGGCGGTTTGATAGGCCTGAATGTGTTTCTTCAAGTCCTCGATGACGATTTCGCGACGGCGAACCTCGTCTTCCGCGTCACTCAGTTTGTCGTATCCGCGCCGAATGCCCGAGTTGAGGTCGTTGCCAGCCAAAATCAGGATGGCAACAATCCAAATCCAAAGCAGGAGTATGATGAGCGTGCCGATGGAGCCATACAACACGTTATAGCGTGCAAAATTGGAGATATAGGTGTTGAAACCCACAGTTCCGAGAACGAAAAGCGTGGTGGCGAGAATCGTTCCGGGACTGAAAACCACGAAGTTGCGATAGCGTTTTTCCCCGTTGGGGCCAAGCCGCTTGAGTTCCTGACGGTAATGCTCATTGAACCTGACATTGCCGAAATAATACAGCAAAGCAATGCCAAAACAAAGGGCGAAAACACCTATCACCCAACGCAATACCATGAACAAGAAGAAGGTAAACGAACCTCCTTCAATGATTTCGTTTGTGACCAAATATTTCAGGGCCGTGCCACCCAAAGCAATCAGCAAAACCGAAACCACCAGCAAAGCCCCGATAATGATGAGCATAATGATGGCAAACAACCGCTGAATCACCCAGCCTTTCAGCCCCAAGCCCTTGAAAGTGAGGTAGTCGGCATAGACATTTCGGAAACCATTGAACACAGCCACGATGCCGCTTGAGCCAAACACCAAGCACAAAACGACACTGATGGAAAGCAAGCCATCGTGGGGCCGATTCATGATGCCATCGATGGTTTCCTTAACGTAATCCATTGTCCCTGAAGGGATAAGGAAATCATCCAAGGCTAACATCACCCTTCCGTAAAGGTTTGGGATGGGGATGTAAGGAATCAGAGTGAAGAAAAAGAGAATCAGCGGAAAGAGCGCGACAAAGAAATTGAACGCCACGCCAGCGGCGCGGTCGACGGTGCGGCCCTTGGTGAACAGTTTGAAGAAGTCGATGAGCACATCCATCAGCGGCAACTTCGTGCCAGGGAAACGCACCAAGCGCAAGAAGTTGTCGTCGCGGTTGTACCACTCCTTCACTGTCTGCATTTTGGCTTCCAGCCAGATTGCCAGTTTTCCGTCTTTCTTTTCTTTGTTGGGCATAAACGGAGTTTTATGGCGCAAAAATACGGGTTTTGTTGCAATGAGCCGATAAAAATCCTATTTTTGCGGCATTATGACCAACGAAAACAACACCATATCCCACGAAGGCATCGTCACTAAAATCACCGACGACGAATTGGAAATCAAGATATTGGCGCAGAGTGCGTGTGCAGCTTGCCATGCCAAGAGTGCCTGCGGCATGGGCGAACAGGCAGAGAAAATCCTCACCGTGCCACGCCCCAAGGGCCAGGACTTCACGCTGAACCAAAAAGTGAACGTGAAAATGGCCATTGGGCAGGGCAACAAGGCGGCGGTTTTGGCCTATCTCATCCCGATTCTGTTGCTTTTGGCTGTGCTTTTCGTATGCCTCGGCTTGGGGCTGAACGAAAGCTTGTCGGCACTCATCGCCATCGTCGCGCTGATACCTTATTATATTATACTCTATTTGCGCCGCGACAAACTCAAGAATAAGTTTTTATATATTATTGATTAACAATTAGTTACTTTAATTTTTGAAATTTTATATGATTCGTATAATGCAAATTGTATAATTTTGTAATGTGATTTGAATAATTTTTCCTTTGCCAAAAAAAGGAGATTCCGTAATTTTGCAGGTTCTTTAAAATCGAAAACAAACTCAAAATTCTTTTTTAAATGAGTAACACTTTATTTATTTCCCTTGCGGTTCTCGGAATCTTGGGCGGCTTACTGGCCGTGGTTCTGTACTTCGTGGCACAGAAGTTCAAGGTCGAGGAGAACCCGCTGATTGACGAAGCGGAGGCTTGCCTGCCCGGCGCCAACTGCGGCGGCTGCGGCTTCGCGGGCTGTCGTGCCTTGGCCGAGGCCTGCGTGAAGCAAGCCGCCGAAAAAGGCAACATCGACGGACTGGCCTGCCCCGGCACCGACATGGGCAAGGTGGCCGCCGTCCTCGGACTGACCGCCGCCGCCTTCGAACCTAAGATTGCGGTGGTGCGTTGCAACGGCAGTTGCCAAAACTCACCCTCCAAGGTGCATTACGAAGGCGCCGACATTTGCGCTTTCGCCAACACGCTCTACGCGGGCGAAGGCGGTTGCTCCAAAGGCTGTCTCGGCCTCGGCGACTGCGTGAAGAAGTGTAACTTCGACGCAATCCACATCGACAAGGAAACGGGCCTGCCCGTCGTCGACCCCGACAAGTGCGTGGGCTGCGGCGTGTGCGCCAAGAACTGCCCGCGTGGCATCATCGAAGTGCGCCCGCGTGGCAAGAAAGACCGCCGCGTGTTTGTGTGCTGCGTCAACACCGACAAGGGCGCATTGGTCGTAAAGAACTGCTCGGTGGGCTGCATCGGCTGCCAGAAGTGCCTGAAAGAGTGCCCCTTCGAGGCTATCGAGATGCGCGGCAACTTGGCCTACATCGACCCGGCCAAGTGCAAGGCCTGCGGCAAGTGCGTTGAGGTCTGCCCTCGTGGCAGCATCCACGCCATCAATTTCCCGCCTCGCAAGCCGAAGACCGAAGACCCAAAAGTTTTGCAAGGCGCAGAACCCATCGTGAAGCCACAGCCGAAACCCGAACCAGTTGAGGTGAAAACTGAAGTCAAACCCGAAAACACCGTCAAAGCATGAACCCGATAAAGACTTTCCAAAAAGGCGGCGTGCATCCCGAAGAGAACAAACTCTCGGCTCACCTGCCCATACAAGACTTCCCGATGCCCAAACAGATCATCGTCCCGCTCGGACAATGCCTTGGCGCACCGGCTGAATGCATCGTCAAGAAAGGCGACCGCGTGTTGACGGGACAACTCATCGGCACGGCCAAAGGATTCGTCTCGGCCAACGTCCACTCGCCCGCCACAGGCACTGTTGCCAAAGTCGATGTCGTGATGGACCACACAGGCTACTACAAGCCTGCCGTCTTCATCGACCGCGAAGAACAAGACGAATGGATCGAGGGCTACATTGACACCGATGAACTGCTCACCGACATCAAATTGGATTCCAAGCAAATCATCGACAAGGTGAAAGAATGTGGCATCGTCGGCATGGGCGGCGCCACCTTCCCCACCCACGTCAAACTGATGGTTCCCGAAGGCAAGAAAGCCGAATACATTATTATTAATGCCGCCGAATGTGAGCCTTACCTCACCTGCGACTTCCGCCTCCTTCTGGAAAAAACACAAGAATTCCTCGTCGGCGTGAAAATCCTGATGAAGGCCGTCAACACCGACAAGGGCATTATCGGCATCGAGGAAAACAAGATGGAAGCCATCGAGTTGCTCGACAAGACCATCAACGAGCACCGCGACCTTTACAAAGGCATCGAGGTGCAACCCTTGAAGACCAAATATCCGCAAGGCGGTGAGAAGCAATTGATTAAGGCCGTCACGGGTCGCGAGGTACCTTCGGGCAAACTGCCCATCGAGACGGGTTGCGTCGTCGTAAATGTGGCATCGACTTACGCCATTTATGAGGCCGTGCAAAAGAACAAGCCCTTGATTGAGCGCATCGTCACCGTGACGGGCAAGTCGGTCAAGAAGCCAGGCAACTTCCGTGTGCGTTTCGGCACGCCTGCCGACCTCCTTATTGAGGCCGCTGGCGGTCTGCCCGAAGGCATCACAGATGTCATCAACGGCGGCCCCATGATGGGCAAGTCGGTGTCGGTCACCAACTTCCCGTGCATCAAAGGCACTTCCGGCATCCTCCTGATGACCTTGAACGAGGCCCAAGACCGTCGCCAGACCAACTGCATACGTTGCGGTCGTTGCGCGATGGCCTGCCCGATGGGCTTGCAGCCGTTCCTGCTCCACAAGATAGCCAAGCAGAACAATTTCGACGAGACGGAAACGAACCACATCATGGACTGCATCGAATGTGGCTCGTGCGAGTTCACCTGCCCTGCCAACATCCCGCTGCTCGACTACATCCGCTACGGCAAGGCCAAGACGGGTGCGATAATTAGGGCGAGAAACCAAAAATAATCGGACTATGGCTTATGGCCTATGACTATGGCCGCTTTATCCAAAGCAAAAACTTCCAACCCTTGGTTTAAGCAGCCATAGTCATCAGCCATCGGCCATCAGCCTAACAACAATTAAACGATTAAACAACCAACATTTCAACAATGAACAAATACACAATATCCGGTTCGCCGCATGTACACTCGACGGAAAACACGCAGAAAATCATGTATCGCGTGATTCTCGCCTTGGTTCCCGCCTTGCTTGTGGCGATTTATTATTTCGGCTGGTATGCGCTCAGGCTGACCCTCGTTTCGGTGGCTGCCTGTATGCTGACCGAATGGCTCATCCAGAAATTCCTCATCAAGGGGCCTTTGACCATCAATGACGGCTCAGCCGCTTTGACTGGTTTACTTTTGGCCTTCAACGTGCCCGCCAACCTTCCCATTTGGATGGCAATCGTGGGCAGCATCGTCGCCATCGGCGTGGGCAAGATGGCCTTCGGCGGCTTGGGCAAAAACCCCTTCAATCCCGCCTTGGTAGGCCGTGTGTTCATGCTCGTGTCGTTCCCGACCGCGATGACCACTTGGCCGCAAGCCCAGCCCATTTTCGAAAAAGGCTTCTTCGCCGATGCCGTCACGGGTCCTACCCCGCTCGGCATACTGAAGGAATCCGGCGTGGGTTCGCTGGCTGAGACAGGCGACATGCAGTTCCTTGACATGGTTCTCGGCAACCGTGGTGGTGCCTTTGGCGAGGTTTGCGCCATCGCCCTGTTGCTTGGTGCGATTTACCTTTTAGCCCGCCGCGTCATCGAATTCGTGACACCTTTGACCATTCTGCTCACGGTGTTCATCTTCACGGGCATTTGCCATCTCGTCAATCCGGCCAACTTCATCGCGCCGTGGTACCATATCGTGTATGGCGGCCTCATCCTCGGTGCCTTCTTCATGGCGACCGACATGGTGACCACCCCCATGACCATTCGAGGCAAAATCCTGTTTGGTGTCGGTGTGGGCTTGATAACGGTGGTGATTCGTCTTTGGGGTGCCTATCCCGAAGGCGTTTCGTTCGCCATCCTCATCATGAACGCCTTCACGCCGCTCATCAACAAGGCCTTCAAGCCGTATGTTTTCGGTGTCGTCAAACCCTCTAAAAAGTAAACGTCATGGCAAAGAAACCATCCACCTTAATTAATATGGTCGTCGCCCTGCTCGTCATCACGGCGGTTTCGGGCGGCCTGCTCGGCCTCGTCTATGGCATGACCAAAGACACCATCGCCGAAGTTGATCTGAAGAAAAACCAAGCGGCCATCGAAGCGGTTTTGAAGACCGACACGCCCATTGACCGCATTGAGGAAACCATCGTCGACGATTTGACCTACAATTTGGCCTACGATGCGCAAGGCAACCTGCTCGGCGCTGCTGTGAAGACCTACTCCAATGCCGGTTTCAGCGGTCGCATCGAACTCATGGTCGGCCTGCTCGTCGACGGCACCATCAATGCCGTTTCGGTGCTTTCGCAAAGCGAAACTCCCGGCTTGGGCGCCAATATGGTGAATCCGAAATTCAAGGACCAATTCAACGGCAAGAATCCTGCATCCTACAACCTGAGCGTCAAGAAAGACGGCGGCGACGTGGATGCCATCACTGCGGCCACTATCAGTTCGCGTGCCTTCACCGGTGCCGTGAAAATGGCCTGCGATAGTTTTGAAGCGAACAAGTCAAAATTCATGAAAGGAGGACAACAATGAGTAACAATCTGCAAACCTTTACCAAAGGCCTCGTCAAAGAGAACCCGATTTTGGTGCTGCTGTTGGGCTGCTGCCCGACCTTGGCCACCACCACCAGCGCCATCAACGGCATGTCGATGGGCCTGGCCACCACCTTCGTCCTCATCATGTCGAACTTGGTGATTTCGCTGCTGAAGGGCTTCATCCCCGACAAGGTTCGTATCCCCTGCTTCATCGTGGTCATCGCCTCGTTTGTGACCATCGTACAATTGGTGATGCAGGCCTACGTTCCCGATATTTACGAAACCCTCGGTCTGTTCATCCCGCTTATCGTGGTGAACTGCATCGTGCTCGGTCGCGCTGAGGCCTTCGCCTCGAAAAACCCAGTTTTCCCGTCCATTCTCGACGGTGCAGGCATGGGCTTGGGCTTCACCTTCGCCCTGACCATTTTGGGCTGCATCCGCGAACTCCTTGGAAGCGGCTCCATGTTCGGTTTCCGCATCCTGCCCGAAACTGCCAACATCCTGCTCTTCATCCTGCCTCCGGGCGCGTTCATCTGCCTCGGATTCCTTATCGCTATCGTCAACCAATTCAGAAAAGAAAGTCATTAAGCCATGAAATACCTCATCATCATACTTTCGACCATCTTGGTCAACAATGTGATTTTCAGCCAATTCCTTGGTATTTGCCCCTTCCTTGGCACTTCCAAGAAGACCTCAACGGCCTTGGGCATGGGTGCCGCCGTCATCTTCGTGCTGACCTTGGCCACCCTCGTCACATGGCTTGTGAACCAGTACATCCTGATTCCGTTGGGCTTGGACAAGTTCTTGCAGACCATTGCCTTCATCCTCATCATCGCCGCCTTGGTGCAGATGGTGGAGATCATCTTGAAGAAAATCAGTCCGTCGCTCTACACCGCGTTGGGCGTGTTCCTGCCGCTGATTACGACCAACTGCGCCGTCCTTGGCGTTTCGCTGACCGTGGTCACGAAGGAGTTCAACTATGGTGGCGTGGCCCACATGCTGAGCCTTGGCGAGTCGGTGGTGTATGCCGTCGGCATTGCCTTGGGCTTTGCCTTGGCCTTGGTGCTGTTTGCGGGCATCCGCGAGCATATTGATCTGATGGAAGCCCCCAAGGGCATGAAAGGCACCCCCATCGCCCTGATTATCGCCGGCATTTTGGCTATGGCGTTCATGGGATTTACGGGAGTGGTTTGAGTACTATGAGTGTGCGTATGGGCAGGGACTCACGTCGCCTGCTTACTGATGTGCCGTCCCTATGGGACTGGATTTGACTTTAAGGAGCTGAGATTTCGGCTCCTTTTTTGTTTTTTTCTACTTTTTTTCCATTTTTTTCCCCATTCTTGCGCTGTTATTATGGAATTTTTCTATATTTGTCGGTTCAAATACAGGCATCTTTCCCCTGAAAAACTACGAAAATAATTAAATATAATATTGATAACCAATAAATTAAAGCACCATGAACAGATTCACTACGACGATGATAGTTGCCCTCATATTGTCGGTAATCCCTGCAAGGGTTTGGGCACAAGATTACATGTCAAATCAGACCAATGCTACTCAAAACTACCAAATCAGGGAATATGAAAACGGATTCCTTTTCAACGTTTTCGAAATTGAGAATGTGGAGGAACGTGTTCAGTTGGCAGCAGCACTTGCCACGAGCGAAATCTGGCTTTGCAACCCGACCGACAACCCCGGAGAATTGTTCATCAGGCCCAACAGCTACTACGCCGACATCCCGATTTATGCCGAATTCGATTATCTCAGAATGACGCTTCGGGAAGAATACCAAGCAGCTTCATTGTTGCCAAAAGAGGAATTTGCTGAAATCTTCGGTTCATGGGCTCACAATCTCAGCAATGAATACTACAACTTCTTGATGTCAGACCATCTTGACCGTGCCAACCATTGCATGGATGCCGAGCCGTTCTGCACTACCGATGTGTACAATTTCCCGGCCCTCAATAGCGGTTATTCATGGTCGGGGCCGAACTACGGATGCCTAAACACCTCTCCTACTTCCCATCATTCTTTCTGGTACTACATGAGAATCGGCGTTGCAGGCAACATCACCATCAAGATTGAAGCCAATTTCGATGTCGACTTCGCCCTTTGGGGACCTTTCGCCAACGAAACCGACCCGTGTCCGACATCAGCAGGACAAGCTGGTCAATTGACTGCAACTTGCACCAATTGTCCTAACAACACCTCAGCCTCAGCTAACTATCCCTATGGCAACCTTCATGATTGCAGTTTTGATGCACGACACTATGAGTATGCTCACATCGTGAATGGGCAAGTTGGACAATACTTCATTCTTCTTATCACAAACTGGAGCGGAACTGACGGCAGCATCACTTTCCAAAAATACGCCGGTGATGGCGAAACCGACTGCGGCATCCTGCCTCCTTTGGTCAATAACGAAGGTCCCTACTGCGTGGGTCAAACCATTCACCTCTCCGCCAATGGACAAGCTGGCGCTTCTTATAGTTGGACAGGCCCTAACGGTTTCACTTCGAACCAACAAAACCCAACCATCAACAACTGCACGATGGCCCATGCCGGCACCTACACTTGCACCATCTCCTTAGGCACTGCAACCAACAGCGCGACCACCGAGGTTGAAGTGTTTCCGCAACCCACAGCCAACTTCACTTACACTTCGGTATGCAAAGGCAACCCGACGCAATTCACCAGCACCTCCACCACCAACCCCACCGGACAGCAAATCCAAAGCTACCAATGGAATTTTGGAGATGGACAAACTGGTGTAGGCCAAACCGTTACGCACACTTACGCCCAAGCTGGCAACTATCAAGTGACCCTTGCAGTTGCTTGCGGCAACGGCCTTTGCACCGACCAAAAGACACAAACCGTGCCCGTGTATGCCGCACCTGTGGCTTCAGCCACCGCCAACCCCAGCACCGTTATTTATGGCGGCACGGCCACCCTCACCGCCAATGCAGGCTCGACCGGCACATTCAACTTCCATTGGGAACCCGCCAACATGGTGGTCAATCCCAACTCGCAAACCACCCAAACCGTGCCGCTTCAAGCCACCCAAACCTACACCGTGACCGTCACCAATCCCCAAGGCGAATGTAGCAGCACCGCACAAGTGACCGTCAGCATGGAAGGCTCCAACATGACCGCCCTCGCCGCCGCCGACCAAACCTCGCTTTGCGAAGGCGAATCGACCACGTTGCACGCCTATCCTTCGGGCGGCACGGGCAACTACACCTACACTTGGACACCCGCCAACTCACTCAACAACGCCGCCATCCAGAATCCCGTGGCCACGCCGCCCGTCGGCACTACCACCTACACCTGCCATGTGAGCGACGGCATCACCGGACAAGACGTAAGCGTTTCGGTCACTGTCCACCCCAACGAGGAAGCCCATGTGTATCAGACCATTTGCGAAAACGACACCTACAATTTCTTCGGCCAAGACCTGAACGCGCCTGGTGATTATGACCACACCATTGAAACGCAATACGGCTGCGACAGCGTCATTCACCTGCATTTGGACAACTGGCAGGTTTACGAAACTCCCATCAACGATCGTTTCTGCCAAGGCGAATCATACCAATTCTTCGACCAAACATGTACTTCGAGCGGTATCTATCGCCACACCCTTGAATCGGTTCATGGTTGCGACAGCGTCATCAAGCTCAACCTGATTCAAGACCCCATTTACGAAGTCTACCTGACCGAATCGACATGCCAGGGCGGCGACGGTTACTACTACAACGGCGACTATCTACAGCCCAGCATTTTCCCCTATACCTATGTGTTTGAAACCACTGCTGGCTGTGACAGTGTAGTCATCCTCAACATCGAAGAGTCAGAATACAACTCAAAGACCTACAATGTTTCGCTTTGCGCCACCGAGTACATTTGGGGGTCAAATGGAGTCACTTATTATGAATCGGGCACCTACTACGACACCCTTTCGGTTCCCAACGCTTGCGACAGCACCCTCGTTCTGAATCTTGAACTCAGGCCAAGCTACAACACACCGGTGCCAGTCACCAGTTGCGACACCTACCGCTGGAAAAACGACACTTATGGCGTTGACACGACCTTCACCGAAAGCACGGTTTACACACACCACTACACCAACGCTTTCGGCTGCGAAAGCGAAGCGACCCTCTACCTCTCCATCAACGACCACGATGAGGTCACGGTAGAAGTGCCATTAGATGAGAGTTGCGACAGTTACCTTTGGGACCCGCAAGGCCACGAATACACTCCGGGCAGCATTTATGTCCAAGGCAACGCCTATGACCCTGAAGACCATGTGTTCGACATTTCAACTCATGGGACTCCATACGTCAGAACCTATAAGAACATCTACGATTGCGACAGCGTTGTGTCGATGAATGTCACATTCGAATACACGCCTCACCCCACATCCATCTACCCGATGGATGCCACCAACACAACCCCCCACTGGCCCATCATTGCCACGGAGTTCCAAATCAACACTTACGATTTCAACCTTTGGGATGAGAACCCGAACTGCCACTGGGACACCGTTCAGTGGAGCTGCGACGAGGCTCCTGACTGGATTCTCGAGCCCTTTGGCGACAATGGAAAATGCTGCAAGCTGTATGTGCTCAGTTGGGTTGAAGACACTGTTTGGCTGAAAGCCAGAGCCTTCAACCGCTGCTCGCCCGATGAAGGTGTCGAACAAAAGTATTGGCTCGTGAGTTCGTTTATCGGC
>Ga0326514_10000604_pt1 | contig 24319 bp, 24 predicted proteins | sample 3_2548_0518_D_FD_203653 | JGI IMG/M metagenome (GOLD analysis project Ga0326514, IMG submission 203653) | Bovine rumen microbial communities from UC Davis, California, United States - 3_2548_0518 | ecosystem: Host-associated > Mammals > Digestive system > Stomach > Rumen | place: USA... | reverse complement strand
TCCGCCACTAACCGCTCCATTAGTAAACTAAAGGTTAAGTTCGTTCGACTTGCATGTCTTATGTGCGCCGCCAGCGTTTATCCTGAGCCAGGATCAAACTCTCTTGTTATTGTATCTATATTTTACTCTTTCGAGTTTATATAAATCTAACTTAAAGTTTTTCTCAAGCTCTTTAAATGCTTCTTACTTTTTTAATAAAAAACTTTTAAAAATTTTACTTGTTCGGTACTAATTTTTGGTTTAAAAATTATACCGCTTCGGTTTATTCTCTAAAGGATTTTATTGTTTACTTTTCAATGTACTTTGTATTCGTTTTTTTATACGAACGTTTTGCATTATACTATACCTTTTTTTGTTTGTCAACACTTTTTCGACATTTTTTTTAAAAACTTTTTTATTCCTTTTAGGGCAAAATAAAAAACTAGTAATTTCTTTGTTTTATTCTATTCTTTGGGTTCATCTTTTATTACTAATTCTTAAGTTTATTTTATATTTTTTGTCTACAGTTAAGGTACTTTTTTATAATAACATTTTTAATATTAAATGTCAATATTTTTTTGAAAAATATTTATAGAAATTTTTTCCTTTTTTCTATATCTTTTTTCAAGAAATATTTAATGCTTTTTCATAATACCACCTTTAAGTTTTTATGTCAATACTTTTTTTATATTTTTTTAAATTTCTACTAATATTAAATCATCTCCTATACATTTTATATTATCCCATGGAATAACGATTTCATTATTTGAAGAAAATATATTCATTATTTTATTACTTCCTGGAACAATAATATGAGTGATTTTGCCTGTATCTAGATCTGCACATACATCTTGAACAAAACCTAATCTTTTTCCGTTATTTATATTTATAACTTCTTTATGTTTAAAATCTAATCCTTTATCTCCCATTATTATTTCTCCTTTATATTAGTAATTATTTTCTACATATATTATATTCATTTATTATATAATATTGATTAAATCTTAATATTGATAAAAATTAATTTTACTATTTTAAAAATAACAGAATTCTCAAATATTTAATTTAAAAGCTAAAAAACTTCAAAAGTTTTTTTACTTTTAAAGTTTTTTACATTTGTTCATACTATAAAAATTTATATTACTTATTCTATTTACTAATTATATGTCAATATATTTGCTTAACCAATTCCTTGTTTCTTCATCATTTTTAATTGCATCAACATCTGGATTTATACTTGCATATACTTCTCCATTTTTTATTATAATAATAGAACCTCCATTAAATTTGTTTGTGTCAATTTTTGATTTTTCAAGTGTATCATCTCCTGATGGAGAATCAGAGGTATATAAATATGAATAACTATTTTCTTTAAGTATTTTTTTTGCTCCTTCAACAACTGAATATGCTCTTTCTTCACACTCTTTAGTATGATATAAAATAATAAAAGATTTCTTATTATCTACTAACCTATTAATAATCTCTACTCTATTATTTAAAGCTTGATTTAATTTTTCATTTTGTTTTTTACTTTCTTCTCTACCTAATTCATTTATTCTGTAGCCACCATTATCTGTAGCTTCCCAATATTTCTCATTTGGTTTTCCATTTATATGTTCATCTATATACATAAATTCTTTTCTTATTTTTTCCAAATCATTTAATGCTAATTCATTGGCTTCTTTTGATATATCATCTAGTCTAATTCGAGTACTTATTACTTTTTTATTTACAGTTACTTCACATGAAGCATTCTTATTCCCATCAATAGATTTGGCTGTTATTGTAACAGTTCCTATCCCTATTGCTCTAACTAGTCCTTCATTTGTAACAGTAGCTATCGATTCATTGCTGCTTGTCCACTTTACTTCTTTATTTGTAGAATCATTCGGTAATACAATAACATTTAATTTAAAAGATGTACCTTCTTCCAATTCAATTTTAGAAGTATTAATTTTTAATTCTGTAACTTTAATTATAGGCGCTCTATAATTAGCAGATTTTGTTAATTTCTCAAATTCTATATTGTGGTATGGTACATTTTCAAAATCATAAGTTACTACTCCATCAACTTCTTTTTTAACATTTATACTATGATTTCCTTTATAATACCAATAACCTCCTGTATTATATATTTTATTTTCATCCCATCCTAGTGATACCAAGAAGTTTTTGGTCATTCCAGCATATCCACCGCCACCACACATTAAGAATATTACTTTATCCTTTGGAAAAATTTTTTCAATTATATTCATTGACTCTTCATAATTTGCTATATATGTTCCATTATTGTCATAAAATAATGTAGTGCCTGTATAAGTATCTCCTACCTCACTTGGTAATTCAGTAACTGGAATTATATATGGTAATGGAATAACTTCAAATCCTTCAATATACCCCGATAAAAATCTATCTCCTCCAATTGCTTCATAATTACCAGGATCTTCTAACATCCTCATATCTCTATAGACCGAGTCTGGTCTATTTAAATATTCATCAATTGTAGCTTCATTTATATTCTTGTCTATTCCGAGTTCTCCTCTTGCTCCTCCAGTAATTTCTGGTTTTGGCAGTTCCTTAAGTTTGCTTACCTCTATATTAGTTAATTCTTCCTTGTTATTTATTACTAAAAATGTAACAACAATAGTAGTTAAAATTACCAAAGCAATACTAGAAATAATTATAATTTTTTTCTTCTTACTCATTAAAATCCCTCCTCTTTTGTGCAACCAAGCTATCATGAGTTTTTTAACTTTTAGACCTTTGGCTTTGCGTCATAAACTTTCGTTTATTTTGCCTTTTAACATATACACTATAATTATACCATTATCGCCATTTTTTTGCAAATAAACGCAAATATAATTATATTATCTTTATTATATATATATTATTGATATTTTTCGTTATAAAAAGCCAAAAGTTAACTCTCTTGACTCAAATTATTTATAATATCTTTTTATATGGTCTATTGCACTTTTTTCTAGTCTAGAAACTTGTGCTTGTGATATACCAATTTCATCTGCAACTTCCATCTGTGTTCTTCCATTGAAGAATCTTTTTACTACTATTGTTTTTTCTTTATCATTTAACCTTTCCAAAGCACTTGCTATTGTCATATTTTCTGCCCAAAGTTCATCTGTATTTTTATTATCTTTTATTTGATCTATTATATATATATTATCTGTTCCATCATTATATATAGGTTCTTGTAATGATATAGGATCTTGTATCGCATCAAAACTAAAAGTAATTTCCTCTCTCGAAACTCCTAATTCTTTTGCTATTTCATCTATATGTGGCTCTTTTCCTTTTTCTTTAGTATATTTTTCTTTAAACTGAATTGCTTTATATGCTAAGTCTCTTACTGATCTACTTACCCTTATACTATTATTGTCTCTTAAATATCTCTTTACTTCACCTATTATCATTGGAACTGCATAAGTACTAAATTGCACATTTTGACTTAAATCAAAATTATCTATTGCTTTTATTAGACCTACACATCCAATTTGAAATAAATCATCCGCTGTTTCTCCTCTTCCATAAAATCTTTGTATTATACTTAAAACCAATCTTAAATTTCCTTTAATAAATGTTTCTCTTGCTTCTTCATCTCCTGTCTTTATTTTTACAAATAGTTCTTCTTTTTCTTTTTTGCTAAGTAAAGGTAATTTTGATGTATTTACACCACATATTTCTACTTTATTATTAAACAAAAGAAAAACCTCCTTTGAAAATACTTAATTTAAGTATTTCCAAATAGAGATTTTTTATACTTTACCCTATTTTACTCACTATTTCTTTTTTCATTTTATTTATTATTTTCTTTTCTAGCCTTGATATATAGCTTTGTGAAATTCCGAAGTTCATCTGCTACTTCTTTCTGAGTTTTCTCTTTTCCAGTTTTAAATCCAAATCTCATTTCCATTATGTCTTTTTCTCTATCTTTTAATTTTGATATTGATTCTCTTAACAAAGCTCTATCAACCTCATCTTCTAAATTTCTTGAAGTAATATCCGGTTCTGTACCTAAAATATCTGAAAGCAATAATTCATTTCCATCTCTATCTCTATTTAAAGGCTCATCTATTGACAATTCGCCTTTTATCTTGTTACTTTTTCGTAAGAACATCAGAATTTCATTTTCTATACACCTTGATGCATATGTAGCTAATTTAATATTTTTACCTGAATTAAAAGTATTAACTCCTTTCATCAAGCCTATAGTTCCTATTGATATTAAATCTTCAATACCTATTCCTGTATTTTCAAATTTCTTTGAAATATATACTACTAGCCTTAAATTTCTTTCCACCAATATTTGTCTAGCTTCTAAATTGTTTTCTTCTGATAATTTATCAATATAGAATTTTTCTTCTTCAGGTGGTAATGGAGGAGGTAATGTTTGACTTCCCGCAATATAAAAAATAGGTAAATATTCTATTTCATTATTTTCATTTAAATATTTAGCACATACTGTACTAATACTATTCTTTAAAAACTCCACTATTTTCATTTTCTTAACTGTTCCTTTCTACAACTTATATCAATTTGGAAAATAATTGTGCTTTTGTCAAGGCAAACAAGTGAGAAGAATCCGAGGCGTGCTTGCTGCACGTCGCAAGCTGAGGCTGTTAAGGCTTTGCTTGTTACAGCCTCAGTTAGCAGTGCTGGATTTTCGAATACAGTTTAACATAGCCAAAACGCAATTATTTTTCAAAGATTTTATTCTATACACTCTACCCCTATTAAAGCTCTATATTCTCCTCTTTTAGTTAAAGATTTATTATACATTCCAATAATTACATTGATTTTTTTCTCTTTTTCTTCTGCTGAAATTTTTACATATTCTGGTTTAATTCCTAATAGCATCCCATTTTGTTTTCCAAGCGATGAATATGGAATTAATTTTAGTTTGGATATATATTTTTCTTTTATTTCTTGGGGTATTTCTTCAAAACCACCTCCTATAATATTATCTAAATTATTTAAAATTTGTTTTGGAATACATTCATATAAAAGAGTATGTTCAAGTACAATTACTGGAATATTTGTAATCGGTTCTTTTAAACAATTTCCAGTATCAACCATAGCGGTTGTTTTTACTATTTTATTATTAATTTTTATTTCTAAATCGCAGAACATATCTTTTTTTGAAAATTTGCCTTTTACAATTTTAAATCCTACCAATATTACTAAAAGAGATATAATTGCTCCTAGTAATACTGTCTTTAATGGATATGTGCCTAAAAACAATCCATTTTTCATTAAAATATCTTGTGGTTTTAATATATAAATTAGTGCAAAAGCTACACCTCCAAAAACAAATGAAGTTAAATAAAATATTACCAGTTTTTTCCACATTTTTTTTATACTTTGTGGATTAAAAGCTATATATACAATTAGTATAGATAACAATATCTTCATAATAATATTAGAATATAATTTTAGTATCCCCATATATGCAATAACAGAATATACAGCACCTAATAAACTGGCGACAAAAATCCTTATGTATTTTATTTTTATTTTCAATATTATTGCTGTTGCAAACAAAATAATAAAATTCATAATTATATTTTCTACTAATACTATATCAATATATATAGTCATACAATCACCTGCATAATTATTATACTACTTGTTCTTTAAAAAAAATGTCTTTTCTTATATGCGAAAAAAAGAAATAATCGGTAATTTTCGATTATTTCTTTTTATTTATTTCTTTTTATTCTATTATGTTATAGATTTTTACATATTTTTATTTTTATTTTTTCTCAAGAAAGAAGGAATATCTAAATCATTTTGTGATGAACTTGTATCTGCGCTTGATGGAATTGAATTTATTTTCTTTTCCCATGTTTTTGTAACTATATTATCTACACCAATACTTGATATTGGTTCATTTTTTTCAAATCCTGTAGCAATAACTGTAATTTGGATTTCATCTGTCATACTTGGATCTGTAACTGTACCAAATATAATATTTGCTTCTGGATCAACACTACGTTGAACTAATTCAGCAGCAGTATTAACTTCATGTAATCCTAAGTCTTCTCCACCTGTGATATTAATAATTACACCTTTTGCTCCTTCTATTGATGTTTCTAATAATGGACTTTGAATAGCTTCTTTGGCAGCATCTTCAGCCCTATTTTCTCCTGTTGCTTTACCAACTCCCATATGAGCCATTCCTTGATTCAACATTATTGTTTTAACATCAGCAAAGTCTAGGTTAACAAGTCCTGGTATTGCAATTAAATCTGATATACCTTGTACACCTTGTCTTAATATATCATCAGCCATTTTAAAAGCTTCTATTATTGAAGTTTTTCTATCAATTATTTGTAATAATTTATCATTTGGTATTACAACTAATGTATCTACTTTACCTTTAAGGCTTTCAATTCCACGTTCCGCTTGTGATAATCTTTTTTTACCTTCAAATGTAAATGGTTTTGTAACAACACCTATTGTTAAGATTCCCATTTCTTTTGCTGCTGCTGCAACTATTGGTGCTGCACCTGTACCTGTTCCTCCACCCATTCCGGCTGTAACAAATACCATATCTGCTCCTCTTAATACTTCTGCTACTTCTGCTTTATTTTCTTCAGCTGATTGAGCTCCTACGTCTGGGTTTGCACCTGCACCTAATCCTCTTGTTATTTTTTCACCTATTTGAATTTTAGTACTTGCTTTAGAAGTTTGTAAAGCTTGTCTATCTGTATTAACAGCAATAAAATCAACGCCTTTTATTCCAGCTTCAATCATTCTGTTAACAGCATTATTTCCTGCTCCTCCTACTCCTATAACTTTAATTGTTGCTGTTCCATCCATCATTGTTATATTGTTATCGTCATTATTGAAATCCATCATTATAGTTTTTCCTCCCTTTCTTGAACTGCCTATATATTACAGTTTTAAATAATTATCTTTTATTATATTTTTAGCACAATCCCTATATTTATTGGCTAATTAAAATTAAAAACTTAAATTATGAATAGAAAAAATCTTTTATTCTTTCTAATATTATCTTAACAATACTTTCATTACTTTGTGTATCTATACTACTTGAAACTGTTTTTGTGAACGGTCTTGCTGCTATATATCTAACAAGTGAATAACTTGTCCTATACATTGGCTTAACAGTACTAATAGCTCTTCCTGTTGATATTTTTACAGGAATATTTAAAGTAATCTTACCTGCTACATCACTTTTATTTATATTTACAATTCCTTGCCCTGTTAATATAACATTATTTATTTTTTGTTTTAAACCTTTATTTGTTATATCTTTATTTATAATAGAAAACATTTCTTCAATTCTTGCTTCTATTATTTCAATTAATTCTGAACTTTTAATTATCTTATTTTTATTACTATCTTTGCATGTATTTAAAATAATATCATTATCATTATCTATAAATGATTTTAAAGCTAATCCATATTGTCTTTTTAATTTATCAGCTTCTTCCTCTGAGATATTTAATACTAATGCTATATCTTTAGTTATATTATCTCCACCCACTGGAATTGAATTTGTATATAGAAAAGATGAGCCTTCAAATACACCTATATCAGTATTTCCTGCTCCAATATCAAGTAGCATTATATTATCGTGTAATTCATTTTTATCTAATACTAAATTTCTTTCTGCTAGCGTTATTGGTACAATTCCATCTATCTCTAATCCAACTTTTTTAAATATACTATTCAATTGTCTTACATAATCTTTTTCAGCAAGTATAACCTGTGCACTTATAGTAAATGATGAACTTAAACTTCCCACTGGATCTGTAACAATCGTCCCATTTTCAAGTGTTATTTTGTCAGGTACAATATCTATTAATGATTTATTTTCAGGAATCTCAATGTCTTTTACTTGCATAATTGCACCTTGAACATCTCGTACAGATATACCAGCATATTTGTCTTTTACAGATCTTGTTATACTATTTTGAACTATTGTGACATATTTACCTGGAATAGTTACGTATGCAGAATTAATTTTTAAATTTGTTTCATCTTCAGCATCTTTTATAGTTTTTGCTAAACTTAGGATGATTTCTTCTTCGTTTATTATTTTTCCCTTCTTTAGTCCACTACATTTATATGAGGTATTACATACAATTTCAATTTGCCCAAAATTATTTACTTCACCTACAACAGTGCAAACCTTACTTGTTCCTATGTCAATACCTACAATGATATCCCCTATTGCCAAGTTAATTCCTCCATTTTTTAGTATAAATTTCTCAAGTGTATATATATTACATTTTAAAAAAAATGTCAATAGAAAATGTTATATTTTTGTAATATTTTTGTAATATTTTCGTAACATATTGTATTATGTAAAATATATTCTTTGTAATAAAATTTTAAGAACTCATCTCTCTATTTAGAGATGAGCTCTATTGAAATTAATTTTCATTTTCTTCTTTTATGTCAGTATTCTTTTTTCCTATTTTATTAAGCCATTTATCAACATAGTATCTTCTTATAATAGCTAAATTTACAAACATTCTTCCAACAAATACAACTATTGCTGCTAAATAAATATCTACATTTAATTTTTGTCCTAATATTGTTAAAAGAATTGCAAGTATTGCATTTCCAAAAAATCCAGTAACAAAGATTTTTAAATCAAAGTTTTTCTTTATTACAGATGTAATTCCTCCAAATACAGAATCTAATGCAGCAATTATTGATATAGCTAAATAACTTGAATATGTATAAGAAATCATTGGTGCATTCATTCCAATTAATGCTCCTAATATACATCCTATTAATATTGCTATAAAAATCATATTTTTCACATTCCTTCCTATTTATTATTGTGCGTACTTTAATTTAATATCTTCATTATATTTTAATATTTTAACCATATTTAGTTTATCTATTGATACATCTTGGCCAATTTTTTTCATTTCATCTACATGGCCACCATTTCCAATCAATGCAGTTTCTAAGTGTGATGAATTCCCTATTGCTTTTATAACATAAGGTGCCAATATCCTTTTTCCATTTACTTTTACAAAAGTTTCATTTATATCTACAATATCACTCATATTAATTATTCTTTCATCATTAATTGATATTGCTTCTGCTCCTGATAATTTTAATGCATTTACAATAACTAATAAATCATCACCATTTATTCTTGCTATTTCTTCACTGTCCGTTTCTCTTAATGTTACTTCTATTCCTTGACCTTGTACATCTATTTTTCCAAGAGATAAATTTACTTGCTCTAATTCTTCGTTAACAAGTTTTTCTGTTTCTTCGTTTGATTGACTCGTAGTATTATATTCTTCAATTTTCTTTATGGTTTCTTCGTATTTTTGATCTGTTTCTTCATATTTTGATTTCCAATTTGCAAGTTCTGTTCTTAATTCCGCTTCTCTCATATTCTCAATCGAAGTTATATCGGTTTGGTTAACTATTTTAAATTGCATTGACATTACTAATGTTAATGCAAAACAAACTATAATCATAGTAATAATCACTGTAATTTTACCCTTTTTTATACTTTTTTTCATTGCTTCCCCCTTATTTATTTAACAGTTTGTGCATATTCATAATCTATTACGCCTGTGTATTTAGGTATTGTTATATTGTTCGATTTTTTCAAATCTGCACCCACACTAGCATTTCTTAATAATTCCAAATATCCTCCAGGCCTTGATAATCCTGCTAATTGTTCTGGAAGACCTATTGCCTTTATTACAAATGGAACACCAACTTTTTCTCCATTTATATCTATAATATTTCCTCCACACGAAATTCCTGTCGATGGTACTATTCTTTGGTCATTTATAGAAATTGCTTCTGCTCCTGCATTTTTCAGTTCATTAACTACTCCTAAAATATCTACATCATGTACTAATAAAGTACTTGGATTTAAAACACTACTCGCATCTTTTTTACTATCACTTAATGTAACTATTACTCCTGGTCCTGTTATTTCTGTCAATCCTAATATTTTATTTCCTTCTTTTATTTGTTCTTCTTTTTCTGCTAATTCAGAATTATTTTTTGTAGAATCTTCTCTCTTCTTTTCTAATTCTTTTTCAGCTTTTTCTAGTTCACTATATTTATTATCATATTTTTCTTTGTATTTTAAAACTTCTGCCCTTAAATTATTCTCTTGATAATTATTACTTACTTTTGAATTTGAATTTTCAACTGTTCTTATTTGAATACATATTCCTAGCGTTAATGCAAAACACATAATTCCTAAAACTATACTTATTGTTTTTTTGTTTAAAATATTTTTACTTTCTGTATTTTCCAAAACAAATCTCCTTTCTTTTTATACTTTTTCTCGAAAATATGGTTGAAACTTATTATTCAAATCCCCATTAACATATATGTCTCCTTCTTTTCCGTTCTCTTGTTCCATAATTGCAAGTATATATAACATTTTATTACTTAAATTAGATGTATTTCCTATATGTACTTTTTTCTTTTTTTCTTCTAAATAAATAGTATAATCATTTTTGTTACTAATGTCAACACTCGTAACTTTACCTTCTAAACCATTTTCATTTGCTGAACTTATTATTTTTATTACTTCTTCTAATCTGTTTAAATCCTCATTATTTAGTCTACTTCCTGGTATTACTTTTTCTTCCTCTGTTGTTATCCCATAAATAATTATTAAACCTTTACTGTCTTCCGATAATTCTAAAAAATATCCTTGATTATTTATATACATAAATTTTCCCATAAAGTCTATACTATATTTAGGAGTTCTTTCTTCAACTTTAATTTCAACAGTATTGGGAATTTTTCTTTCTATACTTACATTTTCTATATATGCATTTTCCTTTATTTTTTTTGAAGCATTTCCTTTATAGAATTTAAATATATTTTCATCTATTTTTATTTCAGATAAACTAATAATAGTATCACTTGAAACCTGACTGTTATTTGTTACTTTTATCTCTTTTATATTAAACAATGGTGATGTCATTGCAAATATTATTGCACCACCTATTAATAAAACAATTAAAAATAGTTTTATTAATAGTTTTACTCTTTTATTTCTCTTTTTTCTTTTCTTTTCCTTAATTTCGTTTTGCTTTGTTCTTCTTTCTTGTTTTTTTATTCTATTTTTGTTTGTCATTTGAATTAATTGTTCTGTTTCAAAATCAAATTCATCGTTTAATTTTTCTTCACCTTTATTTTTGCTTCTATTTTCTATTTGTTTATTTTTAGCTTGTCCACTTTTTTTCTTTGAAGTTTCTTTTTTGGTTAAACTCAATGTCTCATTCCTCCTTCTATAAGGCATTGCATAAGTAACTATTTTATTATTACTTATGCATACTAATCTATTTTAAGTATTTTAATATTTTATTCTTATTTTATATCTACACCTATATTTGTTAATTTTTGTTCAAACTTTTCATATCCTCGTAATATATATTCTATATTTTCAATTCTAGTTGTTCCTTTTGCTATACTTGCCGCAACTACTAATGATGCGCCTCCTCTTAGATCCGTTGCTTTTACATTTGTTCCATATAGTTTTCTTACTCCCTTTATTACAGCTGTTCTTCCCTCTATTGAAATTTTTGCACCCATTCTAATTAATTCTTGTGTGTATTTATATCTATTTTCAAAAATGTTTTCAACTACAACAGACGTTCCCTTTGCAGTAGTAAGCATTGTTGCAAATATAGATTGCATATCTGTTGGAAATCCTGGATATGGCATTGTTTTTATATCAACAGCTTTTAATTTACGAGGTGAATTAATTTCTATTTGTGATTTTTTTACATTTAATTTACATCCGGCTTCTTCTAATTTATCTATTATAGGAACTATATGTGTTTCGTCAATATTATTTATTACTAAATTTGAACGATTAATTGCCGCAAGGCAAAGAAAAGTCCCTGCTTCTATTCTATCTGGCATTATATTATAGCTTATATCTTTAAGTTTTTTTACTCCTTCTATCTCTATTCTGCTACTTCCAGCACCTTTTACCTTAGCTCCCATTCTATTTAAGAAGTTTTGTAAATCTATAATTTCTGGTTCTCTTGCTGCATTGGTAATTGTTGTAGTTCCGTTCTGCTAAACAGCTTGCAAGTATTGCATTTTCTGTTGCACCAACACTTGGAAATTCTAAGTCTATTTTTTCTCCTACTATTTTATCACAACTGCACTCAATATTTCCATAGTTTTTTGTAATATTTATACCTAATTTTTCAAACGCTTTTAAATGTAATTCAATAGGTCTTGCACCAATATCACATCCACCTGTTTGTGATAGTTTGTGGATACATAAATTTCAAGTGGAATGCTAACCCTCCATTTTCATATAATTCCTTATACATTTCATCTGTTAATCCATATTCTTTCTTTATATCTTTAGTTATTTCCTCTTTATCAAATACTACTATTTTATCAAATAATCTTGATAGCTCTTCTTTTGTTAACCCATTTGCTTTAATATCATCTATCGCCTTAAATATTAAATCTTCTTTATCTTCTAATTTATTTAATGTATTAAATTTCGTTTCTATTTCTTGCAATTTTTCTTTTTCATATTTTATCTTTTTTTCTAGTTCTTGCTTTTTATCTTTATATATAAATTCTGGTATTAAATCATTTAACTTATCTTCATATACTTGTTTAAATTGCTTTTCTAATTTTTCTAATGTTTGTTTAGATTTGTCTAAGTCTTTTTCAAGTGTAACTTTATTTGTAGAAATTGCTTTTACATTGTCCATAACAAAGTTTTTAAATTCTGGATTACTTACTAAATTATCTATATATGCATTTACAATTTGGTCTAAATATTCTATTCTAATTCTGTGTGGTTTGCATCCATAATCTGGTCTTATATCTTTTATTGCACCCTCATTGCTATATTTTTTGCATAAATAGCTATCTGGTCTTTTTCTTGTACCAGTATTTCCTTTTCTTTTATACATAGGTGTTCCACATCTTCCACAATATAAAAGCCCTGAATACAAGTTATTATCAGTATCTACAAATTTAAAACCATTATTTATCTTGTCACTTTCTTTTTTTCTTTTCCTTCTTATTTTTTGCACTTTCTCAAATAATTCTTTGTCTATAATGGGCTCGTGATGATTTTCTATGATAGTCCATTCTTGCTCTGGTTTTACCCTTGTTTTTTTAGATTTAAAACTTAATTTTTCTGTATGCCCCCCAACATAGTCCCCAGTATATCTTCTATCATCTAATATTCTTACAATATGCTGTGCTTTCCAATTTGCTGTTTGCTTTGCATTTACAAAATTTCTACTTTGAGATGGTGTTGGTATTCCCTTTTTATTTAAGTGTGTTGCTATTTTTTGATAGCCCCAACATTTAGAATATAGCTCAAATATTTCTTGTACAACTGGAGCTGTTTCTTCATTAATTACTAGCCTTTTCCCATCTTTGTTATATCCATAGATTGCTTTTACAAGTAAATCCCCTTCTTCTATTTTGTGTCTCAAATTTCTTCTAATATTTTTACTATCATCTCTTGCTCTTCTTTCATTAAACCAAGCATATAAACCAAACATTTCCTCATTATATTGCTCATCTTCAAATATTATTTCTACACCTTGTTCTTCCAAATACTCTGCAAACTCTAATGCTTCTCTTTGATTTCTTCCAAGCCTTGCAGAGTTTTTAAATACAATTACATCTATTTCTTTTTTTCTTGCTCTTTCTCTAATATCATCAAACCTACTAAAATCTGTTCCACTTTTATCATCATCCATTATAATATCTACAATATTGGTATATCCATGACTTTTACAATATTTTACTAATAAATCTCTTTGTGTTTCTATTCTTTCATAATTTTCTCCATAGTCATCTCTACTTTCTCTACAATAGATTACTACTCTTTTTTCATTGTTTTGTTTTTGCATGATATACCTCCAACTTTTTTATTGCATATATAATGTATCAATAACATATTTTGTTTATATTTTCTTATTGTTGCTATTGTATATAAAAAGTTCTAAAATTTCAAGTTGTTTTCTAAAAATTTTAGAACTTTTTTCAGATGACTACATTTTGTTGCCAACTGGTTACAATTTGTAACCAGTTCAACTCACAAGAAATTCTTGAAAGTTGCAAAAAATCTATTGACAGCCTGCAAATCTTTTCATATACTAATAGTGAACTACTGAAAGTACGAATGTGCCGTAGGTGGTGTTTTTTTATTTTGGATAGATTACTAATCCATATTTTTACAATGGATTTTACCAAACTTCTGTAACGAGTAATAATTTATTTAATTTTTCGTTCTTTGCAATGTAATATGCATAGCCATGATTCCAATTATTAGGTTTATATGGTTTACTATCAAACAAATAGATTTCACTATTAACGAAAAATTCTTCTCCCTCTTTATATTCAAATATTACTGGTATATGTATACCATATTTATCATATAAAACATTAGAATTAATTCCTTTAGTTTCTATTATTTCTTTAATCTGATCTTTGTATTTTTTCATATATTCATCTATTCTATCATTATCCATTTCTAACAATAATTCAAAACAAAATCCACCTTGCAAAAATTGTGGTCTATAATAAAATTTAACTCTATTATCTTTTATTAAATCTTGAGGTATTTCTTTTGGAAATTGAAATCTTATTTTCTCATATCCAGCTATATTACAAATATGTTTATATCTCAAAGGATTGTCCTCATGAGAAGTTCCTTCTTTAACCATAACAATTATGAGAGTATAAAAATTCACTATTAAAAACAATATTATTAGAATAATTGAAATTATTTTGCCTTTCCTTACTTTTATTTTTTTATTTTTTGTTAAAAAATACATCAATGCTATTAATATAATTGGAATAATTAATATAAATGAAACTATTATATGTGTATTTATTGTACAAAAATTATATTCCCAAAACCAAAATGCATAATTTATTGATAATAATATTATTGTTATTATATAAAACTTATTATATTTTACTGCTTTATTATTATTGTTATTCCCAAATAAATAGTCATACTTTTCCATATAATTCCTCATTTCTACAGTTTGCAAGATATTATTCTACTTATTGAACTGGTAACAATTTGTTACCAATTGGTTAGCAATACTAACCAACTAAATTTTTTATTAGTTATTTTAACTTCTTTTTATCCTTTTCTTTTAATTCTATCTGTTTTTCTTCTTCATCAATATATTTATAATTCAATCTGTTTGTTTTAGTCACAACTGATTCTCCAAGATTTTTCTCAATATCGTCTCTCGCAACTTTGGCAGCATGTCCTCCCATTTTAGCAACTTTGATATTTTCTTTTAATCCGCTTGGTTTTTGTTTTGCTGCAAGTCTTTTTGTAGCTTCTTCTGATAAATCTGTTAATATAAGTTCTATATTATCCATATTATCTCTTAAGTTTTCTTTCCTTAATCCTTTATATTGCTTATATTCTTTCGCTGTCATTCCAGACCATTCTTTATATATTTCATTTGTTAAAATTGCATATTCAACATTTTTTTCAATTCCATTTTCTTTCCATACATCAGTTAATTTTTTTCTTTCTTGAATAGATTTCATTCTTTTAGCAATCCATTCTTCATCATATCCTTTTGTCCTATATAAATCAATTGCTCTTTGTAATGCTATAGATGGATCAAAAGTTTCATCAATTTTTTCTTTTCCTAAATGAGCCAACCATTGTTTTATCGGTTCTGCATTTTTAGATGGAATTGACTCAATTACACGAAACATTCCTTCAATATCACATACATCAGTCATACGATATTTTCCATCTTGTGCTTTTAATTTCAACTGGTGACAATTTGTCACCGTTTCATTTCCTTCTTCTTTAAGCCTTTGTTTTAATTTATTCCAATATTTTCTACCATCTTTACTTACAGATAAAATACCAACTATATCAACAATACTAATATAATATTTTTCTTCATCTTTATCCCATACAGTTCTTATAGTTTCATTATTAAATATTTTGTTAATTAAATGCATTTTGTTTTCGTCCATTTTATACCTCTCTTTCTTAAGTTGTTAGGAATTTTTAAATAACTCAATATCTCTTTTATTTCTTCTATTTATATCATATTTCTAAAAATTTTTCAATGTTTTTAACGAAATTTTGTTTTGTTTTTTCATTTATATTTTTCTTTTATTCTATCAGAGATAATATCGGTGAATACCTGTTTATAATCTTCTATTCCACCAACATTAGATTTTGGACAAATAAATACTGCAAATGGTAGTTTATCTTCTTTCTTTATGTTTTTATTATCCTTTGCCTTTTCCAGAATATTCACCTACCTTCCCCTAATTTATATTCATAGACTTTTTGTCCTTATTACTAAAACTACAAGTGGTAAATTATATACCCATATGAGATTTGCCCTCATTCCTCTTTTTAGAGAATTGTCCCTTTACATCACGTTAGCCAGACAGAAGTTTCATTATCTGTACTTGCAGTTAATATTAAATTTTCAAAGTTCATTTCCATTTTTTGACTTTTTTCTTACTTTGTTGTATAATTATGTAAATTTCTTATGCATATATTATAATTGCTTATAAATTTATTTAACACTGGACAACCTCAAAAAATTTTTATTTCATTTTAGGTTGTTTGATGTGGAGGTGTTTTATTTGTATTATAAAATTGCTTTTGATAAAAAAGATGAATTAGAAATTTTTGTTTTTAATCATATGTTTTACGATTCTGAAAAAAAGATATTTTTCTCAACTTATAAAATGGAACATTTTATAGGTCCAATTGGTTCTTTTCTTCTTATGTTCTTGAATACAGATTTTGAAAATGATGATGAATGTAAATCTTTTATATTTTGGTTTTGTTTTGAAAATTTATATTATCAAAAATATCCTGAAATAAAACAAACAAATAGAAAAACAATAAGTCATTTAAAACTATCTTTTTCTGAATTTGTTAAAGAACTAGATGAAATTTCAAATGAAAACAAGGAAGAATTTTTATATCTAAAACAAACGTTATTAAAAAATTTAAGACTTCCTTATGATTCTAATATTTTTAGAGAATGTGAACATGAAGCAGGATATAGTAAAGAAGAAATACAACAATCAATACAAGATGAAAAAGACTTCTACAAAAACAAATCCATAAAATATGATGAAACAGAAATTAATGGATTTATAGAACATTTAAATATTAATTTTGAAACTATTAGCTTAATACTTAGTGACATCGATATTACTAAATATAGTATTCCATATTTTTTTGAAGGGGAAGATATTATGGGGATTATTGCCCTAATATTTAAAGAATTTATGTCTGACAACCATAATACTATAAGGCAATGTCAAAACTGTGGGTACTACTTTGTTCCAAGTAATTTAAAAGAAACCAAATATTGTAATGCAGAATATAAAGATACAGGAAAAACTTGTAGACAAATTGGTAAAGAATTAGCATATAAAAAAGCTTTAAAAGAAGATAAAGTTTTAGATAAATATAGAAGAAGATATATGTCACTTGCAAGTTCTGTTTCACATTATGGAACAGATAGTGCAATTCGAAGATTCGAAAAATATAAAAAAGATGGTGCTATTATGAAAAAGAAATACCTAAATAAAGAAATTACTCCAAAAGAATTTGAAAAATGGATTAATAGTACAAAAGATTAATAATTACTCATTATAAAAACCTGTATAATTTAAATTACACAGGTTTTGTTATTTTACATTATCTTAAGAATTGTAAAATAAATTTTCTCATTAATTATATTATAACCCTCTAATTTCTTCTATTTTTTAATAATTGCAAAAATTCTTCTCCACTTAGTGTACCTTTTTCCATAAGTTCATTGATTACTTTATCAAATACTTCTCTATTATCTTCTAACATTTTTTTTGTTTCATTATAACACTCATCTAATATTTTTTTCTTTTCCTTATCTAAAATTTGTGTCATCTCTAATCCAAGTTTAACACTTCTTGCACTCATTAACCCCAGTGTCTCTGACATTCCATCATTTTTTAGAAAAGTGTCTATTAAATTAGAAGCTTTTTCTAGATCATTCCAACATCCACTAGATACTTTTCCTAAAATCACTTCTTCAGCAGCTCTACCTGCTAAATTTACATCTATTCTATTTAAATAATCTCTTTTGGTTAAATGCAATTTTTTCTTAGGCGTTGTATGCAATACATACCCTAATGCTCCGTTCCCCTCTGGAATTACAGTTATAAGTTTTAATGTTGTATCTCCATTATGCAAGTATTCTATCAAAGCATGTCCTATTTCATGTATTCCTGTCCATCTTCTTGCTTCGTCATCAACATCAGATGGTAAAACCACATTTTCTTCATTACTGAATGTTATTTCGACCATATCTTTAATAGTAGGAATATCTTCTAGCATCAAAGTATCAATATTTTCTTCTAACTTCTCACTCATAGAATGCTTTATAAGTATTTCTTGTAATAACTTATCAACGAATCTACCATTACCAAAATTTTCAACAGAGCTAAAATATTTAAATATTTCCATTACCTTTTCTTTAACTTCTTTATTTACTTTTAAAGAATATTTTTTACATTTTACTTCAAAAATTTTATACAGTTCATCTTCCCTATAATTTTCAAATTCAAATGTATAACCTATTCTTGAAGCTATACCTGAGTTAGAGTTTACAAATTCTTTCATTTCTTTTGTATATCCTGCAAAAATAACAACTAATTCATCTCTATAATCTTCCATTGCTTTTATTAAAGTAGCAATAGCCTCTTGTCCAAAATCTTTAGCATTATCTTTCGGTGTTAGACTATAAGCCTCATCTACAAATAATACTCCACCTAATGCACTTTCAATTACCTTTTCTGTTTTAAGTGCTGTCTGACCAACATATTCAGCAACTAAATCCTTTCTTTCCACTTCTACTAACTTATTTATTCTAATACTTCCAATATTGTATAGCATTTCTGTTACTTTTCGTGCCATAGTCGTTTTACCAGTTCCCGCATCTCCATTAAATAACATATGTAATCTCATATCTGGTAAACTATTTTTAGCGTTTTTGGATAATTTATCTCTGAATTGAACATATTTACCTAAGGCAATAATATCTTTTTTTATATTTTCCATTCCAACTATTTCATTAAATAATTCTTCTATTTTCTCTGGATGTCTTTCTCCAGAAGATTGTGTTATTATTTCTTCTATTGTTGGAATGCTATTTTTAGTTAGTTTTAGTAAATCACTATCTTTTAAGTTTAATGTTGATTGTTTAGTTAATGTCTTTTGTAGAATATTATCTACATATCTACCGTTTCCAAAATTTTTTCTATTTCTTCCAAAATTTATAATCTCTCTTAATCTTTTTTCTGCCTCTTTATCTATTGTAAATCCAATTTTTTTAGATTTTAATTTAAAAATTTCAAACAACTCATCTTCTGTATAATCTGCAAATTCAAATGTATAACCTATTCTTGATTGTATTCCAGAGTTTGCTCTCAAAAATTCTTGCATTTCTTTTGAGTATCCAGCAAAAACGACAACCAATTCATCTTTATTGTCTTCCATTGCTTTTATAATTGTACTTATTGCCTCTGCTCCTGCTGATCCTGTTCCTTGTGCTAAAGAATATGCTTCATCTACAAACAACACTCCACCGAATAGCTGAATTTATTACTCTACCTGTTTTCATTGCAGTTTGTCCAGAATATGCTGCAATTAAATCTTTGGCCTCAACTTCTATACATTTATTTTCTTTTATATAGCCCAAATCAAATAATGTTTTTGCAACCATTCTAGCAACTGTTGTTTTTCCGTGTTCCAGGATTTCCTAAAAACATCATATGTAAATTAAAACTTGGAATCTTCTTTCCTAATTTTTCTAATTGTTTTTGTAACTTTAAGAAATAGTTTAACTCTGTTATTTGCTGTTTTACATTATTCATCCCTATTAGATTTGAAAACATTTCATCTAACGTAGTTTCTTCATATCTTTCTCTTGGTAGTTGAATTTCATTTTTTCTTGATACATAACCAGCCAAAAATAAACTTAAGTCTTCATTTTTAAATGGAAAATATTTTCTATTTCTTTCCAAATATTCTAAAAGTGTTTTTTTTGTATCTTCTTTTATTATATTCTTATGATATTGTGGTAAATTTTCTTCAAACATTTGTAAAATGCGTTCATCTTTATAGTCTTTGAAATAAATACTAGTATCAAATATATATGGTAATTTAGCATTTGTTGTAAGAAATTTTTTTAATTCCAATGGTGTGCAATTTATAATAATATATTTTCCTTTTGCTTGATTAATAATTTTTTTAATATTATTTCTATTAGCTTTTCTTCCTGCTTCTGCCGAATTAGAAAAATCATCATTATTAGTAATAGCATCTAAATAATCTTGTATTTCAACTACTGAGTACAATTTGTCATCTTGTAAAACAAAATTTGATGTTAAGTTTATATTAGTCACATTATCTGTGCTAATTTTACCTATACGATATAAATATTCTGCAACTTTTTTTATTGCTCCATCTTTGCCAGTTCCTTCTTCACCAATAAAAGCACATCTCAGTCCCTTAATACTAGGTTGTGCTAATGGAACCAAAAATTCTTCTATGTCTGAATCCAATTCCATTTTTTTTAATTCATTATAATTTCTTGCATATACATCATTATCTGTTTCATTACTATTAAATTCTTCAACAATCTGCTTTTCACTATCATTTCTATTCTTTAAATACCATATATACCCAGCTAAAACGATAGGACAAGATAACATCTTACAAAAATTAGTTTTTGATTCATCACGTCCTTTGCATATTGTATTAAGTGAACTATTTGGATTAGTAGAAAATTTAAAGGAATAGATATTATCATTTACAATTCCCCTTGATATGCTTTCTATAAGTCCTTGCTTTTTACATACTCCAGTATGTAAAATTATAATATTTCCATTTTCATCTAATTCCTTATTTACTTTTACTAGGTTTAATTCCACAAGTTTTTTTGCTGTTTCTTTTACATTTGGTGCAATTCTGTCATAATCCTTTCCAGTCCAATCAAACTTAAAATCAATTAGCATCTGTTCTTCTTTATTTTCTTCCATAATTTCTCCATTCGATTATATATATTACTTATTTAACTAATATGCTTTTCAATTAAATTAACTAAAATGAAAAAATTTTTTTATTTTATTAAATATTCTATTAAATATAGATTCTTTATATTCTACTAAAGCAACCTCATTTTTAATAATATTTTCTTTTGTTTCAATTTTTTGATTACGTTTTCTAAAAATATCATCTGGATTGTACTTTTCTCGTAATTCTTCTTGATATTTTAATTCATTAGCTCGAAATAATTTTAATAAATTATTCTTTTCATTTTCTGTTTTACACCAGTAATTTGTTAATAAAATTGCTAAAATTTCTTTAGTATCTTCTCTTATTTCTTGATCGCACAAAGCAATATTCTTATTTAAGTGTTTTATATAATCTTTACTTGATTTTTCTATAAAAAAATCATATACTTTTTCAGGAATTTTATTTTTATCTTCCAAACTCATATTATCTAACACTTCAACAACTTCAGCATAAGCCATTCCATCCATTCTATTTCACCTCATTTGTAAACTTTAATTTCGTTCTATATCTTTTTCTTGTTCAACTTGTCTATCTTTTTTTATAGCATTCATTCTATTTTTGTAACCACTCTCTTTTACATCTTTTACTTTTTCAGTTATATCTTCAACACTAAATTCTGGTGGCTTAACAGTATTAGCATCTATTTCTTGTTGTAAATGTTCTCCATATTGTCCTAATTGTTCATATACTACATCTTTTTCTTGATCAGATATTTGAGGTTGATGTTCTATTTCTTGAGGTTTCTGTAATTCTTCTCTTCTTTGTTGCAAAATTTCCATCTGTTTTTGAATCTCTTGCATCTTTTCTGTTTCTCCCATAGAAGCTGCAAGTTCCATTTGCCTTGATAATTCTTTTTCAGCACTAGACAAATCACTTCTTTCTTCTGCTAATACAATTCTTTCATCTTGAATAGATCCTTGTTCAGCATTATATGCTTCTATCTTTTGTCTTAATATATCAAATCTCTGGCTATGTTCACTTGAATCTGTAACAGCTTGAAAAAACAACTGAATTTCTTCTTCTGGAACAAATTCTCCATTTTCTACTCTTTTTTCAATTTCATCAAGTTTTCTGGATGTTTCTTCATCTAATGTTTCTCTATCTCTAGCTCTTTGCAAAAGCTGTATAAGCGATAAATCTCTTTCATCTTGATTTAGCATACTATTTGTTATTTCTTTGCTCATTTTATAAAACCTCCTTTGTATTTAACATTATTTTCTATTTCATATTTTTTATATCTCTAATTATCTTTTTATCTAAAGCTAAATTTGCTCCATATGGATCAATTACAAATCCTATATTTTGATTTGATTCTACTAATAATAAATCAGCATATTGATTAAAATTACGAATTACATATTTAATAGTTAAATTTTTATTCCATTTTTGTGCCTCTTCTCTGCTTGTAAAAGCCAATAATAAACTATCTCCTTTTGAATTTCTTATAATTGCCATCATTTTTGTACCATTACCTTGTATTCTTATAGGGCAATAGAAACTGGTTTTTTTAACTTGTTCAATAACTCTAGCAAAACTTTCTGTGTCATTTTTATTTCTCCACTCATTTATTAATTCTGGTAATTTGCTAGTTCTTTCATCTTTTATTCCAAGTATACCATATATTTCTTTAATAAAACTATCATATTCTTTTTTTTCTTCTTCGTTTAAAAGATATCTATCTACGCTATATACTTTATTATTGAGCTTTGTATGAAATTTATTAGCAGAAGAACTTCTTGGATATTTTATTTTTTCACTTTTTATTTTATCCATATTTTCTATTTTTTCTATATTATTATTAATTAATTTCTTAATCTTTATAACAAAAGAGGTATCTAGATATTCTTCGCTTTCAATTTCATTTTCTATATAATATACATCATTAAACATGGTTATTCTTTCATATTTTTTATAATTTGGCATAAGGCTACCATGAAAAAATATAAAATAAAAATCTTCTTCTTCTAAATTATTCAATCTCTCCTCTTTTCCTTGCAAGATATTCCCCCCTCCTATTTTTCTTTATCTTTTTCTTTTGATAACATTTTATTTAAAAATTTTTTTACCGAATCTATTGTTATTTTAGACCTTGATGTTACTTCTGTTATTTCTTCTTGTAATTTTTCCCCTATAGTTTTTCCATTTTGTATGAAATTCCATTTGTCATTCATAAAATTCTTTTCTTCAGTTGTTCTTGTTGCAAAACCAAATTCATTGATTTTTTTCTTTACTACCTCTAATTCTCTGTTTGGTATGTTTTTATTCTCTTCACCAAACCATCTTGCTGTTTGAATTTCTTTTTTTTCTAAATTTGAATCATATAATGTTTCTATTATTTCTCCATCGTAGTAATCTTTATCATCTTTAGTATGTTTTTTTATTCTTAATTGATTGTCTCTTATATTATTCCCCTCATTTTGAATATAATTATATAATGTAGATTCTTGTGGCATAAAACATCTTGTTATTCCACCAGTATAAAATGTTTGTCCAGCAACTATATTGTTATGTTCTTGTGTGTTCTCATATCTACAAAACCAGATATTTCCATCTTCCATTATTTTAAATGTTTCTATTCCTTGTTTAAGTTTTTCTATACAACCTTGTTCATCTATATTAATCCCACTTATATAACTATCTCCTAGAATGTCTTTTGCTTCTTTTATAAGGAGATTCTTTTTAGAAATATATCTTATAATATTAGTATTTACTCCTGCTTTAGTTAAATACTCTATTATTTGTTCTTTATCTCTCATATGTTTTTTATAATGGCTCTTATTTTATTTAATATTCTTTTGAAAATTTTGTCTTTCTTTTTTATCTCTATTGGCAAACAATCTTCGCTTATTATTTTTGTTTTTCTATTGCAAAATATATCATCTGGATTATATTTTTTCCTTTTTTCATTTTCTAATTCTATAAAGTTATTATTATATATTTTACAAAGCTCATATTTTTTTTCATTATCTAACCAAAAATTATAATTTATATATGATAACATTTCCAATGTCTCTTTATGTACATTTTGTTCATATAATTTTTTAGTTGTATCATATTTAAAACTAATATCTGTAGTTTTAGATTTTCTTATTAATTCTAAAATTTCTGATGGAATTTTAGATATAAAATCACTTTCAATATAGTTCAGTATCTCATTAGTTTCAGCTAATGCAATATAATAATCAGCCACTATTTTTCCTCCTTTACTATAAT
>Ga0326514_10000602_pt1 | contig 24432 bp, 31 predicted proteins | sample 3_2548_0518_D_FD_203653 | JGI IMG/M metagenome (GOLD analysis project Ga0326514, IMG submission 203653) | Bovine rumen microbial communities from UC Davis, California, United States - 3_2548_0518 | ecosystem: Host-associated > Mammals > Digestive system > Stomach > Rumen | place: USA... | reverse complement strand
ACATGAAGCTCATCCGGGACGCACTGGCCAGCAAGGTGAACATCCTCCAGGCCGACCCGAAAGGAGACGAGCGACAGTGCCAGGAATACCAGCGCCTCCTGGACACCTTTGAGGAACTCATCCTTCGCCAATAGTTTATTATGCCAAAAATCAAAGACGAAATATATCAGAAGATAATGGACCGCCAGAACGAACCCGACGTTCTGGAGGACATTATCAGGGAACACACACAACTCCGGAAAGAGGGCGTATCGTTCCGGGGGGAGTGCCCCGTCTGTCATTCACCGCACGGCCTGTCTATCACGCCCGGGAAGGGCTTCAAGTGCTTCGCGTGTAATGACTTCTCCGGCTACAATGCCTTCCACTACCTCACCAAGGGCTTCAACATCCCCGCACAGCAAGCCGTCGAAGAGCTGGCCCAGCACCTGGGCATCCTCGTAGAATACGAGCAGACCGAGCGGCCCATGGCCACCCGGAAGACAAAGAAGAGCTCCGACTTCTGCCGACGGATGCTGGAGGCCTCCGGACTATCCCGGCAGGATGTCACGTCCAAGGTGAAGGTGAACCCGGGAGACAGTGACGCCAGAGACTACGAGACATTCCACCCCGGATCGATGACCCCGAAGGGAGACATCACGGACGGAGACGACGCGGTCATCGAATACTTCGACCTCGATGGGAACCGTGTCATGTTCACCCCGGACAAAGAGGCAACACCCAGGCCTTATTGTCGTGTCAGATACCAGAACCCGGAGCTGCACACCGATAAAAAGGAGGGGAAGGCCATGAAGTACCGCTCCCCGTATGGGGCGCCCGCCTTCATTTACTACCCGCAGCGGATCCGCCAGGCCTACCAAAACCATGTGGCCATCGACCGGCTCTACATCCAGGAAGGCGAGAAGAAGGCCGAGAAGGCCTGCAAGCACGGCATCCTGTCCGTGGCCGTCTCCGGCATCCAGAACATCGGAGACCGGCGGAAGCAGCTGCCGGAGGACCTGGTGAAACTGGTGGAAGTCTGCCAGGTGAAGGAGGTGGTCTTCCTCCTGGACTCCGACTGCATGGACCTCTCCCACAGCCTCCGGGTGGACGTACCTGTAGAGCAGCGCCCGCTGAACTTCTTCCACGCCGTCCGGAACTTCAAGGACTACTTCACCACCCTGGCCAAGCAGCAGCTGTACGTGGAGATTTTATTCGGCTACGTAAAGAAAAACGACGCCGGCGACAAAGGCATCGATGACCTCCTGGCCAACACCCTGAAAGGGAAAGAGGACGAGCTGCTGAAAGACCTGGAATCCGCCCGCGTATCGAAGCCCATGGTGGGCAAGTGGGTCCAGCTGTACAAAATCACCACCATCCCGGACAACAAAATCAAGGAGATCTGGCACCTCCAAGGCGCCAAGGAGTTCGCCACCCAATACTTCAACGAGCTGAAGGATCTCCCGGAGTTTATAATCGGCGGCCGCAAATACCGCTTTAACGAGGCGGGCGAGTTTGAAAGCGCCCAGCCTATCGAACCGGACGAGCAGTTCTGGACAGAGACCAGGAAAAAGGACGGTAGCGTGGACTGTTATTTCGACTATGATGGCGCGAAGAAGTTCCTGGAACACCGTGGCTACTTCCGCCATGAAAAACCGAACCAGGAGTACGAGTTCGTCGCCGTCGAAGGCCGCATTGTCAAGGAGGTGAAACCTCACCAGGTGGCCGACTTCATGCAGAACTTCGCCGTGGACACGCTTCCCAAGCATGTCCGCAACATGTTATACAAGGGGAAGCCCCAGTACTTCGGCCCCGTCTCGCTGTCCATGCTGGACTACTTCCGGGGAGAGTTCGGAGTCCCCACCCGTGGTACCGAGCGCCTGTTCTTCCAGAACTCCATCTGGGAAGTGACTGCCGACGGCGTGAAGACCATCCCCTACACCCAGCTGGGCTTCTATATCTGGGAGACCCAGCGGAAGCACTTCGACGCCTCCCTCACCTCCGAGCCCCTGGTTCACATCCAGCAGCTGGAGGATGGCTGGTCCTGCCAGCTCACGGAGACCGGCCGCCTCTGCGACTTCCTGGTATTCCTGGAAAACACCAGCAACTTCACGTGGCGCAAGAAATACAGCGAAATCACCGAGCAGGAGAAGAAAGAGAACGCCCAGCACCTCCTGTCCAAGCTCTCCGCCTTCGGCTACATGGTGGCCACCGCGAAAAATAAGAGCATATCGAAGGCCGTCATCGGCATGGACGGAAAGCAGTCGGAGGTGGGCGTCTCCAACGGCCGAAGCGGCAAGTCCCTCCTGGGCGAAGCTGCCCGCCAGGTGGTGGCCACCGTTTATAAAAACGGCAAGGAGTTCTCCGGCGGCAAGTTCAGCCCCTTCGTCTGGGATGGCGTGGATGAGCGGACCCGCTTCGTCTTCATCGATGACGTCCAGCGGGACTTTGACTTCGAGAGTCTCTTCAGTCTCATCACCGGCGACTGGCCGGTGAACCCCAAGGGCGAGAAGGGCTTCACCATCCCATGGTCACGCTCTCCGAAGATCTACCTGACCACCAACCACGCAGCCGTGGGTGACGGTGCCAGCTTCGAGGATCGCCAGTGGCTCATCGCCTTCTCTGACTTCTACAACGCCAAACACAAGCCCATCCACGACTTCGGCACCCACTTCTTCGCGGAAGAGTGGCCGGATCAGCAGTGGAATCTCTTCTGGAACCTGGTGGCCACATGCCTCCGGATTTATTTCAAATATGGCTACATCGAGGCGCCCGGCGACCGTCTGGAAAAGAGGAAACTCCTCCAGGAAGTGGGCGAAGAGTTCGCCCTGTGGGCCGACGAATACTACAGCCCCAGCACGGATCCCGAGCATCCGTCCAAACTCAACCAGATCGACATCCCCAGGAAGGACATCTACGACAACTTCCTGGAATACATCGGCCCGGCCAGGCGCAGCTTCTACAACCCCAAGAACTTCAAGGGGAAACTCATCAAATACTGCGAGCTCCGCGGCTATTATTTCAACCCGCAGCGCTTCCATCCGGAGACTGGAGAGTACGAACCGGACCGGAACGGAGTCCCCTCCAAGGACATCAAGCGAAACGGCACGGAATACTTCACCATCGGCACCCCGGACTTCTACGAGGTCCACAAGGCCGACCTCCTGGCCAAGGACGGCGCAGAATTACCGCTGGAAATCAATGACGAAGACCTGCCTGAATAATAATGGAACAGTACCTACTGCGCACAGACTGGCAGATCCAGGCCTTCCGGAACCGGTACGCCAAGTTCATCCAGAACAATCACGACCGGTTCCTGGAGTGGTTCCTGAAGCTGCCGCTGTACGAGTGGGTCCGGATCCCCTTCCAGGAGTCGAAGATGGAGGCCGGGCTGGGTCTTTTCTGCCTGCTCTACATCGACGGAGAAATCAACCTCTGCGTAGACAGAACCGTCACGCACATCCAGCGCTTCGCAAATAACGACAAAGAGTACGAAGAATACATTACCAAACACTTTAATAAACAACCTAAAAAGTTATGAACAAGCACCAAAAATTGAACGAAGAGCACCAGGCCCAGATGGCCGGACTCTCCAACCCCGACCGCTACACGTTTGTGGACCTCGGCCTCCCTTCCGGCCGTCTCTGGGCCACAGAAAGCGCCCCGGGCTTCTACACCTATGACGAAGCCGTGGACACCTTTGGCGAGCTGCTTCCCAAGGGCTCGGCCATGGTGGAACTCATCGAGGAGTCCACCTGTACCTGGAACGACGAGAAGAAAGGCCTGGACATCACCGGACCCAACGGGAACACCATCTTCCTCCCGGCGGATGGGTATCGCTGGGGGATGGAAGTCAAAAACGTGAAGCTGGAGGGTGACTACTGGACCCGGATGCCTGGCAGCCAGACCTACGCGCGCGGCCTGTACTTCGGCTCGGGCGGCGTGTACCCCCTGAACGGCAACTACCGCTCCTACGGCTTCTCCGTGCGTCCTTGCCGAGAATTGCATTGAAACCATTGACAACTGCCGGCGCCTATTTGCCAGGCGCCGGCATAACCACACACACAAATGAACAAACGCCCCATTGCCACCTCGCGCATCATCCATAGCGGAATAGGAGACAGCGCCGTCGTTTCCATCCTCATGGCCATGGCCACCTGGACCAGAAAAAGCCGCAAGAGGAAGGAGTACTACCGCCACGTCGTGCGGATTGCAAAGCTGGACCCGGAAGAGGCGGACGATTATATCCACTTCGCAGCCACCGCCGCCTCCATGGTCCTCCAGGGTCAAGTCCGCGTACAAACCATCCTAAAAATGAGGAAAAAATCATGAAAGCGCCATTTACCCCCCCCCTCCCCAACAATACAGCAACGGCCCACGGGTACAAGGATCTCTGCGCCGGCTGTCCTCGCCGCATCCACGGAAAATGCAGGTGGGAACCCGGAGACTACTGCAAGGCCATCCGCTCAAAATAAACACTGAAGCCATGAAGACCATCGAACAATTCACAAGCAAACAAGCCGCGCAGCGGTTTTCTGCAAAAATAAGACAGGCGGCCCCCGTCTCATGTTCTGGCGTCTATGTTATGAACCACCGCTACGCCTGCACTGTCACCGGCGACTTCACCCAGGAGCAGCTCCAGCAAGCTAAACTGTAACGCCATGGAAAAGAACAGAACAACCCGGGAGCTTGCGGAGATCCGGATGGATGACACCCGCATCGCCGTCTACCAAGGCATCGCTCTCTACAAAGAGGAACTTTGCAAGCACCTCATGTCCTTCTACAAGGGAGAGCTGGCCGTGTATGTAAAAAGCGCCGACGTCTTCCACCAGCCCGTCCACATCCACATCGGCAAAGGGGGCCACGTCTACATCGAGAACGGCGGCGAGGATTACTTCGTGGGAGAGGACCGCCTGGAGATGATCATCGACGAACTCTGCGCCGGGCGCGTTTACCAGAACGGGAAATACTCCAGGAGGGTCGGCTTCCTGCTAGCGCCATTAAAGAAGACCCTGCCGATGCCCTTCGACCATATACTCCCGCCTTTTTGACGTATGAAGAAGATCATGTTCTCACACAAATGGGGCCTTCAACAGGCCGTCATCGACGGAACGAAGACCACCACACTCCGAATCATCCCAGAGAAGACCATCAAGGCCTCGAAGGATCCGGCCAACCCCTTCGACTATCCGGACCGGGAGAAACTCATCCTGGCCGCCCCCTATAAAGTGGGCGACGTCGTGGCCGTGGCCGAAGCCTATCAGGACATCTTCTCGCCCCTGGACTGGGTGAACCGACTCATCCACCAGGACGAGCCTGGTTGGAAGAACAAGATGTACGTGAGCGCCGACCTCATGCGCTACTTCATCCTCATCACCGGCGTCTCCGCCAGGGAGGTCCAGAGCCTCACAGAGGAAGAGCTGCTGGCCGACGGCCTGCACACCTTCCGGGATGCAGCGCTCCAAGTCCGGCCGACGATAGCCAAGGAGTTCCGGAACGGCCGCCTGGTTCCGGAGTTCTTCTTCCAGACCATGCACCTGGACATCCAGAAAGACAACGCCCTGGTGTACCGCTACACCTTCGAGCTCTGCCGGAGAGGCACCTGCCGCGTCTGCGGCTGCACGGAGACATCCCCGTGTTTATACTGGCGCCACGGAGTCGCCCAGCCCTGCTGGTGGTTCGATGCCTCCGAGACGCTCTGCAGCCACTGTGCAATCCCGGAGATAGCCGACAGTCCGGACACCATTCACGCTATAAAACAGCAACCATGAAAAAGCCCCACATCACCCAGTACTGCATCCGTGGGAACTCCCGGATGACCAAGAAAAAGGAGATTATCTCCGGCCCCTTCGACACCCAGGCCAAGGCCCTGGAAACCCTTGCCTATATGGCTAAATACTACAGGAAGACCCACACCTACGCCCGTGTGGCTAAAATGAAATGACACCAGACATGACACTCCAGGAGGAATACCGGGCGCAGCGCGAAAAGCTGGCCACCGGCTACGGTTTCGGGGATTTTATCGACATGTTCGCCACCCCGATGGAGCCGCCTGTCTTCCTATCCGTAGGCCCGGATAAAGCAAAAAGCCAGACAGTGTAAACGACGATAACCCCAACTGCTTCTAATCATGGAACTAACAGCAGAAGGACGCCCGGCCCGTAACTTCCAGACCGGCACATTCCTGAAGGGACACATCCCGCATAACAAGGGGAAGAAATGGAGCGAGTGGATGGATATGCGGAAGGCCCGGAAGGTTCTCCGCATCGGCATGAAAAACCTGAAGGGCCGCTCCGATATCGGCGGATGGAACAAGAAACCGGTAGTGGCCATCACTCCGGCCGGCCGCTGGATCTATTTTGAAAGCGCCGCAAATGCCGAGCGGATCACCGGCCTGATCCGGAGGAACATCACCCGCTGCTGCCTGGGAAAGTGCAAGCACTGCGGCCGTTTCCGCTGGTTCTATTTCGACTCAAATGAATGGATTAAACTGGTAAAACATGAGCGGTAGAAAAAGGACAGGTTGCATTTACTATGAACACCACGCCCATTATTTCGTGAGGGGCGTCGGCTGGGTCAAAAATGATATTTGGTGCGGAGAACTGACAGTGTCCGGCCACCGATATCGTAAAAGGAGCATTAACTATAACACGGTCCGCTTCTGGTTGGACCAAATGAAAGAAAGATTCAAAGATGAATAAATTATACACATCATTCCTGGAACTGGTCCGGAAAATCAACGATGACGCGCTGAAGGTGTTCGATGACGCCTTGACGTACATCCTCCGCTACTTAAGCATCGACACTACGGATGCAGTATGGCCGCACGGAGAGCGCGACAATCAGGCCTTCACGCAGTTTATGGCCGACTATTTCCAGTACCAGAAAGAGCAAACTGTCACAAAGTTCTGGTACGATGCCTGGGGAGACATGTTCATGGAGCTCTCCGGGAAGTTCAAGTCCTTCCGCGGCCAGTTCTTCACCCCCGCGTCCGTGGCCGACCTCTGCGCCAGGATGAGTGAGCAGGAGAGTTCAGGAGCCAGGCCGGTCATCAACGACTGCGCCTGCGGCTCCGCCCGTATGCTCCTGGCCGCCGAGCAGCTGGCTTACGAGCGGGGCTCCGTGCAGCCCTACCTTATCGGAGAGGATATCGACGGGATGTGCTGCAAAATGGCCGCCATCAACCTGGCCGTCCATGGATGCCTGGGGGAAGTGGTACGCCATGACTCCCTTCAGCACCCGGATGAGCTCATTTATGGGTATATTATAAACGAGTCCCTGTCGGCCGGCCACTCCTTCCCGTCCATCCGCCGGAGCGAGGATAAGTATGATTTTATGAAGTTTAGGAAATGAATACACCATCAGAACAACTTGTAGAAGATATCCGTATCAATCTCTACGATGCCAAGGTAAGCCCCGATGTAATCCGCGCCGTGGAATCCATCCTGGATATCTCTCTAAGCCGGTATGAGGTCAAGGAGCGAGAAGCCCAGCTTGTGGTATATGACAATGGCGACGCTGACCTTGTCAAGAAGTTCTTTATCTCCAAGGCCGTGCAGGGCTGCACCGAAAACACGCTCGACACCTACCGCCGCGTCCTGGCCTTCTGCATGAAGAATATCCAGAAGCATCTGAAGGACTACACATCAGACGACATCCGCGCCCTGCTCGCCTATCTGAAGATTAACGGCAAGTCCAGCGCCTACATTGCACTCAACCAGCGGACGCTCTCCAGCTTCTTCGGATGGTGCGAAAAGAACGACCTCATCAACCCGAACCCCATGCACAAGGTGGAGCGCACGAAAGTCCGCTACTTTCAGGAGGAGGCGCTCACCCTGGAGCAGACGGAGATGGTCCGCTCCGCCGCCGGTACCAAGAGGAACAAAGCTATCATCGAGATGCTGTACTCCACAGGATGCCGTATCTCCGAGCTGTGCGCCCTGGACAGGAAGGATATCGACTGGGATAAGATGGAAGTCACCGTCCTCGGCAAGGGTAAGAAATACAGGCAGGTATATATCACCCAGAGGGCCAAGTATGCCTATCTGGAGTACGAACACATCCGGAGGGATAAGTCTCCGGCACTTTTTGGATGGGACCCCGAAGCCACCGAAGGGCAAAAGAAAGCCCAAAGAGCCATGTTTGAGCATGCGGGATGGGAATACGACCCGGATAAGGCAAGACTGAATCCGAACTCCGTCGGCGGCTTGCTGCGCCGGATAGGCAAGGCCTGCGGATTCCGGCTCCACCCGCATCTGCTCCGGAAGAGCGTGGCCACTCATGCCCTGCAGCGAGGGATGCCCATCGACGAAGTCCGGATCATGCTGGGCCATGACAGCATAGCCACCACTACCATCTACGCCCAGACACTGAAGGATAATATCAAAGACTCTCACGAAAAATATGTTTAGCGCAGAATTAACGGCCGGAAAAGCCGAAAATACAGAGCTCTGGAGCACCCTCCGGGGCTTTTTCGTACCCCAGGGGAGGAAACCCGCCGGCTGCCCGGCCCGCGGCCGGAATAGCGGCCGGCGTTAAGCCCTATTTTTGGCGGCTTTTTTTAGGACTTCTCGGAGCATCTGACGCTCTGGACAGGGAAATCTTCACAGCGAGAAAAAAGCCGTCAAAAATAGACCTTTTTCGAGGTGCCCGTCAGGGCGCAAGAGGAACATCTGAACTGGATCTGAACTGTGTTTCAGTTCTGTTCGAGGCTCCCCGCCTCGCTTCTCCACCCCTTTCCCAAGGAAAAATGAAAAAACTGAACTGGGCGTAATATATTGGGAATCAGCGCGAAAACCCCAATATATTATTATTTTTATTTAAAAAATAGAGACACCTTGTAAAAAATGAGGAAAAATCTGAACTTTTGAACTGCGTCCCGTCCCATACTGATAATCAAATGGTTAATCAGTTCACATTCAGCACTGTGGCAGCACTGTACCATCAGCACTGTGTGCTGAACTGCCAGCACTGTCCAAAACGGCCCACAGTGCTGGAGTGTACTGACGTAATCTGCTATAAATCAGTAATATAGTATTTGTCAGTTCAGAAGTTCAGATTTTTTGCACTTTTGAACAAGGAGGGGGTGTTTTGGTCAGAAAATCCGGAAAATTTTTATATTTATTCGCAGAGGGTCCCAGTCCCCGGAAAAGACCGAATTTTTTTTGATATTTGCGCCATGGCTCCAGACATCACCAATACCCAGACGGTCACAGTGAAGGTGCTCCCGGCTCTCCGGGCGTACATCCTCGCCGTAAACAATGACTCCGACATCATCCTCCCGAGCCGTGAGTCCAGGCTGTGGGGTCTGGTGAAGATGCACCTGGCCACCATCCAGCCGGATTACAAGCCGACACCAGCAGGCGGATCGGAGAGCTGCATCCGGATCGGCATCTACAAGACCAAGCGCCAGGAGTACAACCGGAACGCCCGCCGCGTCATCTACCAGGAGACCCTCTTCCGCGACTATCTGACACCCGCCGGTCAGAAGGCCATCGCCGACTATCTCACCAGGTACTTCAAGCAGACCTTCAGGAGCTACATGTCCGGAGCCCTGGGCAATAACGACGAGCTCTCCATCCACGACGCCATCCTCCAGTTCTGCGCGCTTTACAAGATAAACATGGACATCATCACCTACGAGATGCTCCGGAAGGACTGGTTCCGCTTCCGCCGCCGGCACCCTGCCGGATATGTAATTCCGATAGAAAACAAAGACTTTTAGAAAAAAGTCACCCCCCGAGAAGTCCCACTTTTTAGCGTTCATTTTCGCCAGTTATGACAGAAATCTCCAGCCACTTCGCACTCATCGACCCCGATCTCATCCGCGAGACCATGAAGCTCCAGCGCGTCACCTATATCCCGACCGGTTCCCAGGAGTTCAACTGTATCGCGCCCGTCTCCCTCACCCAGACGCCATCCACCGGCAACTCCGGAACCGTCTGGAACATCTCCTTCAGGGCGGTGACGAAAGACTGCACAGTGCGTGAGTATAACGGCAGCCGCTATTACATCGCCGTCATCATGAGCGACGGGTCCGCCAGGATCATCGGTACAGCTTCGGAGGTTCCCCTGGTGACTGTGACCCCATACGGGAACTCCAGCGAAGTCGCCACCACCTTCAGAGCTGCCGTTCCTATCGACCTGTAGCAGGTTTTCTGTCCTATTTTATACCGTTTCGGCTGCGTAATTTTGCGAAAACGGTATAATATGAAGCACAAACCACAGCCGACCATTGTCTTCCTCACTGACATCCCCGCTCCGGCTTCCGGAGACCAGGAGCTCATTGTCATCTCCGACGAAGACAAAAAGGCATACCGAGAGGCCATCGTCAAGCCCTCCGCCTCCCTCCTTGCATATCCTTCCGACTTTTCCGACCCGGAGATCCAGGCCGGAAGCATCGCATACCATCCCATTTTCGGCACCATTTCCTACCGCTCCTGGTGGCGCTTCTCCACGGCCCAGTTCATGGCCGACCTGAAAGCCGCCGAAGAGAACCCGAACATCTACGGCCACCTCATCCATGTGGACAGCGGCGGCGGTGACGCCTTCGGGCTCCACGAGGCCTTCGAGCTGGTGCGCGACCTGAAGAAGCCCTGCGTGGCCGTCATCGAGTCCTGCGGTGGTTCCGCCGGTTACTACCTGGCAGCTGCCGCCGATAAGGTGTACGCCTCGGCGGAGTTCTCCATGGTGGGCTGCATCGGCATCGCCTCCGTCATCGTGGACGACTCCGAGTACTGGGAGAAGTCCGGCGTCAAGTTCCGGACCCTGGTCTCCAACTACTCGCCCCTGAAGAACAAGGTCTTCCACGACGCAGAGGAAGGGAAAACGAAGGAATACGTGGAGCGCTACCTGGACCCCATGGCGCTCCAGTTCATCAACGACGTGAAGTCCGTCAGGCCTTCCGTCTCCGAAGCCGCCCAGCAGGGCGACACGTTCTACACCCAGGAGGCCATCGCCGCCGGGCTCATCGACGGGAAGAAGTCCGTGGATGACGTTCTGGACGAGATGCTCTCCGAAGCTGCTGCCGCCATCGAGAATCAGCACATCGAACAGATAACTCCATCCGTAGATATTAACACCTTAAATTTCAACTAGTAATGAAGAAATTTGTTACCAGGCTGAAGGCCGTGGCCGAGAAGCTGGGCCTCCAAGCCAAACTCGCCGACAAATCCCTGTCTGCCGAAGAGCAGAAGCAGATTGTCGCGGAGTACCAAAAAATCCACGGCGAGGGCTCCTTTGACGCCGACAAGGCGGAGTTCGAGGCCGAGCAGAAGACCGCCAAGGAGAACGCAGCCCTCCAGGCGACCTTCGCGTCCGTCGCCCAGGAGCTGGGTGTAGACGTCACCGCCGAACAGGCCAAGACTCCGGAAGGACAGGCCAAGATTCTGGGCGCCATCTCCGACCTGAAGGAGACCATCACCAAGATGGGCGCACAGAGTCAGGACCCCAAGCCCGAGGCCACCGTCGTGGCTCCCGTAGCCGTGACCGGTCTCCACACTGCCGAGGCTGCCTTCGGTATCAAGCACCCGTTCTACGCCACCACCAAGCGCTACAACAGGATCCTGGTGGAAGGCAAGATCACCGGCACCCCTTCCAAGGCTGACCGCGACACCCTGGAGGCCGACGTGACCGCCTACGCCGAAGGGCTCACCGCCCGCTACGCCGAACTGAAGGAAGCCGGCCTCCTGACCGCCATCCGTCAGGGCACCGTGGATCTCACCGCTCTGTCCACCGACACCGAGATCGGCACCCGTCAGTTCAACATCCGCCGCGATATGCTCATCGCGCGCATCGTCACCCTGCCTTCCCTGGCCGACATCTTCCCCACGGTGTCCAACGTCCAGAGCGGTCAGGTGATCACCAACGTCCTCCTGTCCGAGGTCTCCCAGTCCTACCAGGCCGGTGAGGTCTTCAAGGGCGGCGCAGAGTTCATGCCGGAGAAGGCCATCGTCCATGACGCCATGGCCAAGGTCCTGTTCGAGGATATGAAGCAGCTGGAGTACAGCTACCTCAATTATCTGAACCGCGAGGGCTCCGACCCCGTGAAGTGGACCCTCATCGAGTGGATCATCCTCCAGCTGGCCACCCAGATCAACAACGAGCGCGTATCCCGCTCCATCGTAGGTGTGCGTGTGGAGCCCGTCAAGGGTGTAGCCTCTCCTGCCAACTTCGCATCCACTGGCGTCCTCTGGCGCCTCATCTCTCTGTTCGAGGGCAAGAAGCTCCTGCCCTTCACAGACAGCGCCCTGGCCGACTACAGCGCCTCCGACTTCGGCGACGTGGTGGTAGCCTTCGTGGAGAAGATCAAGGTGGTCCAGCCGGAGCTCGGCAAGAAAATGACCATCTACCTGAACGCCACCCACATCCCCCTGTACCGCAAATGGTACCGCGCCACCTTCGGCAAGGACATGGACTTCGAGGGCGAGGCAAAGAACAAGGTGCCCTACCACGACAACCCCATCAAGTGGGTGCCTAACATGGGCAACCTGAAGTTCATGTTCGCCACCATCGAGGGCAACATCGAACTGCTCCAGAACTTGCCCGGCGAGGAGTACAACACCAAGTTCGAGCGCCATCTGGAGGAGGTTATGGCCTACTCCTACTGGAAGGAAGGCTCCAGCGCGAGCTTCGTCGGCAAGGCGTTCCAGACCCTGGCCGCCCTCATCGCCAACGCAGGCGCGGGCCAGTACGTGTTCATGAACTGGCCGGTGATCGAAATCGCCGCCGACGCTACCACCCCGTCCGTAAAGGACGCATCCGGTGCCGACCTGGGCTTCCTCCTGAAGACCAACGCGAACACCAAGGCCACCGCCATCACCGACATCCTCGGCGCCAAAGCAGGCGTGGTTTACCGTATCGAGTGCGGCAGCACCACCAACGCCACCACCATCGCCAAGAGTGGCAAGTTCGCCAAGCTCACGGCAGCATGGGAGCCCAGCGCCGTAGGTGCCTACCTGAAGGTGTACTACAACCCGGCCGATGACGAGTTCATCGAGGTAGCCCGCGGCTAATCTTGTAACCAAGGAGGGCCGGTCCATCCGGCTCTCCTTTAATAAGCTACAGCCATGAAGAAAGTACCTACCATTGCATCCGTAACGGACCACGAAACCCAAGGGAAGCGCATCTACACCGACATCTTCCTCATCCCGGAGGATTCCGTAGACCTGTCCACCGAGCCGGAGATCGACGAAGAGGAGCGGACCATGGAAGCCCTCACCATCAAACAGGGAGAGGCCTGGGTGAAACACCAGGCCGTGAAGTTCACCCCGGCCGACACCAACGAAGGCCAGGGCGGTGACATCACCACCGACGTGAACGGCAACCTGGTCTACACCGTAGGCGGAGACCGTCCGGAGATCGACGACTTCATCGAAAACCAGCACGGCCGCGGGTTCTTCATCGGAACCATCGACCGCGTCTCTGGTAAGAAGAAGATCTACGGCCGCCCCCGCTGCCCGTACTACTTCCAGAACCACAGCCGCCGGAAGAACGGAGAGAACACCAGCTGCGACATCACGTTCACCAGCCCCTTCATCTTCCAGCCCCTGGAGTACCTGGGCGAGTTCACCACAACGGTCAAGCCCGGAACCTAACAGGCAACCATCTCACCAGACAGGGCCGCAGGAGCAGGCGGCCCTGTTTTATCTAAAGACCCCAAAAGATGTACGACTTTCTCACAAAGAAAAAACTAAAGAAACGCGCCCAGGCGGGCCATATCCAGACCTATCGCGCCATGCTTTCAGAGCGCCAGGTTCCCGCCTCCGGCTGGGTGGCCATCAACCCCCAGGAGCTGGCCGAGGATCTGCTGTACATCCTGCTGGACTACTACAGCATCGAGGAAATCGAAGCACGGGCGAGCGGTGCCGTACCGGCAGCCGACCATTTTCGTGACGCCACGAAAATGACCGGAGACACCACTGGCAGTGAGCCGGTAAAAAAAAAGTTTCTAAACAGCAGGAATATCCGAACATCCGCTGGAAAGACATGGACGACCCTGTCGTCCGCCTGGCGGACAGTATCTTCTCGGATCGCATCAGCTGCTGGCAGCGTCTTCAAGAGCTCGAAAAACTGACGCAGGAAGAGAGCGCCCCGGTGGCCATCCTCCAGGAGATCGTCCAGCTGGAGATCCGCCGCGAGCTGTGCTTCCAGGAGCTCCGCCACCTGAACGACAAGGGATCCTTCCTGGGCAAGCATCCGTTCATCTCCCAGAAGTCCGAGCGCGAGCAAGTGTTCCAGATGCTCAAAGACGACCCGGAGAAATACTTCGACGAGCGGAAGAAAATCGAGGACAACATATCCCGCTACTCCTCACAGATCAACGGAAAAAAATCATCTGAAGCCGTCCGTGAACGTGCGAAGGCCAGCCTGGAAAAGTACCAGGTGAAGCTCCAGCTGTACAAGGACGTCTTCCGGGAATATATGGGCAGACAATGAAATTTGAAGACCACACCGAAGAGTTCACCAACCAGGTGAAGGATCTGGCCGTCATGGGCCTGGTGCCCCGTCAGATAGCGGAGCGCCTATGCCTGGAAGGAGAAGAGCGCCGCGCCTTCATGATAGCCATCATGACCGACAAACACCCGCTGCACGAGGCCTACATCACCGCCCGGCAGCATGGGATGGAGGATGCCGACACCGCGCTCATCACCCTGGCCGATTCCGGTGACACCGACGCCCTGGAGCTGCTCTACAAGGTGCGCTGGCAGGATAACGTGAACAAGGTGAAAAAAGAACTATTTGACGTATGAGACCAGACCGCCTCGAACTGCTGGCCACCTATGACGCCGACGCCATCCAGTCCTTCCTGGCCACCCGGAAGTCCGAAGTCATCCCTCCGGACATGCGCGACTACATCCTCCAACTGGACTCCCTGGCCAAAATCTTCCACTACCACAAAAACAGCCAGAGCCGCGCCATCGAGGAGCTGCGGAAGCAGTGGCCCACGCTCACTGTTTCCCAGGCCCGGGAAATCTACCGCGACGCCATGGAGTACTTCTACCAGGACGCCGGTGTCAGCGCCAAGGCGTGGGATAACAAGTACGCCGACGCCCTGGACGACCTGGCCCGCGCCGCCATCGCCGCGGAGAAGTTTGCCACGGCCGAGAAGGCCTTCACCAAGGCGCACGAGCTCCGGACCAAGCAGCGGGAGCAGGAGTCGTTCCAGTGGCACGCGCCGGTCTTCTTCATCAATATCAACGTAAAGCCGGAGGATCTTGGCTATGCTTCCCAGCGTCTCATGGATATAGCCAGACGCCACGAGGATGACGAACTCCGGAAAATGATCAAGGGCCTGGAGACCACCGATGCCGAGAAGATCCGGCTCATGAACGAGGCAGGCATCCAGGATGCCCAGCTCGTAGAAGAAACCCCTGAAGACGATGAGTAAAGCACCCGCCGCTCCGGACTACGTGGAGCTCTACCAGAACAAGGTCCAGGCCCTGGTGAACATCGTGGACCCGAACAAGCTGTTCGCCATAGCGGGCCGCGCCCTGGGTAAGACCTCCCAGATAACGGCCCGCCGGATCCTGCGTGTGGCCGATGAGATGCCCAGGGAGGCCTCCATCATCTCCCACAAGAGCTTCGTGGCCCTTTTCACCAACGTCATCCCCACCGTCCTGGAGACCTTCCGCTCGGAGGTGACGATGCCGGACGGCAGCACCCGCCCCCAGCTTATCGAGGGGGTGGACTACGTGGTGGGAGAGAAGGACCTGCCCAAGCACTTCCAGAGCCCACGCTACCCGCTCCTGTACCCGGAGCGATCCATCGTCTTCGCGGATGGGCACGTGCTGCAGGCCGTGTCCATCGACAGGGCCGACTCCATCGCCGGCCGGTCCGTGGTGCACGCATTCCTGGAGGAAATGAAGTACAGCGACGGCGAGAAGGTCCGGACGCGCATCATCCCGGCCATCCGCACCTCCCGTATCGGCATGGGCTCCGAGGCCCACAAGTCTCACCTCCATGGCGGCATCACCGGCGTCACCGACATGGGCCGCGTCTCCCTGGGCGAGTTCAACTGGTACCAGGACTACGAGAAGGAGACCGACCCGCAGCTCATCGCCGACATCGTCACCCTCTCCCTGGAGATAAACAAGGCCCAGTACAACGTCTATATGGGCCAGAACGTGGCCGCGGCGCAGAATAAGATCCGGAAGTACCTGCCGCTCCTCCGAAGGCTCCAGAAGGGCGCCACGCTATACGTGCGCGCCAGCACCTTCGCCAACCGTGACGTACTGGGCCTGGAGTACTTCAAGACACAGCGCGAGATCCTGGCCATGTCCGAGTTCCTCTCCTCCATCTGCTCTATCGGAGACCGTAACCGGGACAACCTTTTCTTCGACCTGTGGGATGAGCAGAAGCACACCTACGACGACAGCTACAAGTACAGCGTCATCGACAAGCTGAACCTGAAGGAAGCCTTCCGCATCACAGCCGAACACCTGAAATACTACCAGCCCCACGAGAAGCTGCTGCTGGGCTATGACCCCGGCTCCTTCTCCTCCGTGGTGGCCGCCCAGGTGGACCGCAGCGCCAACACACTCCGGATCCAGAAGGAGTTCTTTGTCTATCCTCCGGAGGATGCCGCCGACCTGGCCGCCCAGATAAACGCCTACTACGGCGCTGCCGCGAAGCTCCGGCAGATAGATCTGTACTACGACCGCGCCGGCAACAAAAAGAACAAACAGTACGAGAAGGACGCGGAGACCGATGCCAAGCGCCTGAAGAAAGAGCTGGAGAACTACGGCTGGCGGGTCCGGCTCATGAACCTGGGCCAGGCCACCATCTTCCACTGGCAGCACTACCGGCTATGGCGCCGGCTTCTGGCCGAGAACGAACGCAGCGTCCCCCGGATCCGCATCGACTCCAATGAGTGCCAGAACCTGGTGAGCGCCATGTACTGCTGCAAGAAAATCCCGGGATCCTCTCCCGTGGAGCTGGACAAAAAGCCGGAGAAGACCGTGCCCATCCAACTCCAGGCCGGACTCACGCCGCAGATCCCGTCGGCCATGACGTACCTGGTATGGGGGCTGTACGAGAAATTCTTCCCGGGCGTCAAATCCTTCACCAACACCGGCGGCGGTTTTCAGAATTTTATGGGATAAAATCCTGCACTTTCCCCTCTTTTGTGGCAAAAATACCAGAAAAGAGGGGGTATTTTTTGCATTTTCACACACGGAATGTGGGACACTGTGAGATTTATAAAATAGCTATCCTTCTGTGACTGGGACAGTTAAGCAAAAAATTTTCATCGTTTTCAAAAAATCCGCGCTTCGAGAGCGCGCCGCCGCTCATTTTTCCGTTTGTAATGCAACGGGCCGAAGTGACGGAAATATGACAGACCGCCCGGTTTTTGTCCTTTTCCGGGAACGGACTCCGGACTATCTTCGCATCAGATAAAAAAGGCATGGAAACAATCAAAGGAATAGCAGCGCTACAGAGGGCCGAGCTCATCTCCAAGATGGGCGGCAGCTTCTCCATCTCCTTCTTCCCCTTCTCCAGGAAGAAGCCGTCGGCCGACCCGGACGCCCAGCTGAAGACCTTCCAGAACTGCACCATGCGCCTCCCGCTGCCCCACGATAAGTTCGACATCGACGGCAAGCACTTCTTCCTGTTCACAACCGACGACGATAAGCCGCGCGCCTGCTACCGTGTGCTCATCCGTTACATCGGCTTCTCCGACGAAAACAACAAACTGTATAGAGTCCTTTGGTATGAATAAATTCGGCATTATAACCGGCGCGGGCTATGCCTTCACCTACCAGATCGGCAAGGGCCCCATCGCATCCCTGGACACCAAGGCACCGTCCAGCTCCGAACGCTCCGTCCCCCTCTCCGCGCAGAGGATGAACCCCTACTTCTTCTGGCCTGCCGGTGAGCATAACGATGACCCGGACGTCTGCGCCGACCTTATCAGCGGGAACCGCCTGCTGCCCTCGCTCATCGAGAAGCAGGTGTCCATCCTGTACGGCACAGGCCCGATGCTCTTCACGGAAGAGATCCAGAAAGACGGCACCGTCAAGCGCCGCTACCTGAAGGACCCGGAGATCCAGGAGTGGCTGGAGAGCTGGCAGCAGAACGGACTGCCGGCATCCTACCGCGACTACCTCCGGAACTGCATCCGCAGCTACTACTACAGCGAGGGCATCTACACCCAGTGGCACCTGGCGAAGGCGCTGCTGGCCGACCGTAAGGCCTCCCGCCCCGTGGTGGGTCTGGAGCATTACTCGGAGCTGCGCTGCCGCCTGGCCACGCTCACGGACATCTCCCGCAAGTCGGACGTGACGTCCAAGGACTTCGACAAGGTCCTGGTGGGCAACTGGAAAAAGGGCGGGCAGACGCAGGAGTTCAAGGCCTACAAGCGCTTCAACCCCGCCAACCCGCTGGCCGTCTCCGGTGCCATCTCCTACTCCAAGAACACCAACTACGAGACCGACATCTACGCCACGAACGTCTTCTTCAAGGGCATCAAGCCCTGGATCCGCGGCACCAACTCCACCCCGGACTACATCAACAGCTTCCTGGAGAACTCCCTGTCGGCCCGTCATCACGTCATCATCCCGGAGGCCTGGTTCACCGCCAAGGCGCACGCCCTTCAGGAGCTGTGCGACCTCAATGCACGGAAAAAGAGCGGAGGGGCCGCCGACAGCGAGCTCATCACCATCAAGGTGGGCGAGGAGACGCTGGAGGTGGGCACCGAGTACACCGACGCCCTCCTGGACAAATACGCGAACATGGAGCTGGCCAACCTCACCAACTTCCTGGCAGGCCGCGGCAAGAACCAGGGCAAGACCTACGCCACCCGCTCGTTCATCAATGAGAACGGCGACGTGGAGAAGTGGGAGATCGACGAAATCCCCCAGAAATACAAGGAATACATCGAGGCGCTCATCACCTACGACAAACGCGCCGACATGGTGCTCCTGTCCGCCAAGGGCATCGACCCGTCCATCTCCAACATCACCAGCGACGGCACCATCTCCAAGTCCGGGGCCGATGCCTACTACAATTATATCATTTACCTGACGCAGCAGTCCATCCCGGAGGAGGTGGTGTGCGCCGACCTGAACCGGGCCATCTCCATCAACTTCCCGGAGAAGTACCGCCAGGGCGTGCGGATCGGCTTCCACCGGCCCACCGTCCAGCGCCAGGAAGACGTCGCACCCTCCAACCGCATGTCCAACCAACCCGAGCAGCAGTAAGCCATGAAACCCACCGACCTGTTCACCGACCTGAACGACTTCCAGGAATACACCGCCGGCCTCACGGCCGACACCACCTACGCCCAGCTGGGCCCCTCCATCACCACCGTCGTGAACGCCACGGTGCTCCCCATGGTGACGGCCCAGGTGTACATCGCCCTCGCCCAGGCCACCGGCCCCCAGGACGGAGACTCGGAGGAGCAGCAGGCCATCAAGACGGCCGCCCTGGAAGGGAAGGAGCTCCTGAAGACCGCCGTGGCTGCCGGAGCCATGCTCCAGTACCAGATCTTCGCCTCCGTCAAGAAAAACGGAAGCGAGGGCTCCCTGTACAAATACCAGCACGAGGAAATCAAGGACCACTACCGCGAGGCCCTCTGGGGCGCCATGGACCGCCTGCTGGAGCTGCTGGACGCAAACCCCGACATCGGGGAATACAAGGAAACCGAAGAATACAAGCAGCGCCAGCAGCTGCCCGTGAAGACCGCCCTGGAGTTCGACCGCTACTACGGCATCGGCGCCAGCAGCTTCTTCTACCACAAGGTCCTCTTCCTGCTGCGCCAGGTGTGGCGCTCCGACGTGAAGCCGCTCCTCCCGAAGGAGCCCACGGAGGAGATGACCGAGCTGGCCAAGGAGGCCCTCTGCTACAAGGTGGTGGCCCTGGCTGTCATGCAGTTCGACGTGACGGAGCTCCCGCGGGCCATCCGCTGGGATTACAACCACGAGTACACGAAGGGCTCCGACCCCCAGACCCGCGCCAGTCTGTATGCCCAGCTCATCGCCCACTTCAACGCCGACGCCTCCAGTCTGGAGAACCTGAAGCGCTCCGCCGCCGGAGCGTCGTCCGTGGTCATGAATAACAACCGGGAAGAGAACAAATACTACGGCGTACTATGAACAAGGTCAAACTGAACGGCTCCACCTACCTCCTGCCTGCCCGCTGGAGTGACATCCGCGACCGTGCCCAGTTCGTGGATATCTGCCGTGCGCTGCTGGAGTTCGAGACCGGCCTGACCTCCTTCGATGAGTTCCGCCTGTCTCTGACCCTGGCCATCCTGCGCCTGAAGCCGGAGAAGCTCCACGCCTCCGAGGCCCTGCACGAGAACCTCTTCCGGATAGCGGAGCTGCTGAACTTTCCCTATGCCATCACCGAGCACCCGGACGGCTCCCGCACCGCCACCTTCACCATCCGCCTGGAGCAGAACCTGCTGCCGGATGCCGGTGGTGTCACCGGCTACAAGTACGTCACCGACGCCGCCGGCATCGTGGACACCAACCTCACGGCCGCCCAGTACGTGGAAGCCCTGGCCATCCTGCCCCACGTGCGCGCCGCCCTGTCTGCCGGCAGGGATGCAGACCCGGCCCTGGACGCCCTGGCCCAGACGCTCTACCCGGGAGCCTCCGGGCTCTCCAGGGATGAGAAGGTGGCCATCTTCTACAACTACCGCGGCATCATGGACACCATCGCCGCGGATCCGGACTACGATCTCATCTTCAACACCCAGCCCGCCAAGGGTGCGCCATCGCCGGTGGGCCCGCAGTCTTCCATCCTCGCCCTCTCCAAGGCCGGGTTCGGCAACATCGAGCAGATCCGCGCCCTGGACGTGTACACCTACCTGGCCGCCCTGGTCCAGCAGACCGTGGACTCCATCCGGGCCCTCGCGGGCTCCGGCATGAAGACCGGGGAGGTGGCGGACCGGCTCCGCCTGGATCCCGAACAGGTTGCCCCCTATATGCAAAACTGACCCCGCCATGTTTATCAAGGACATCTTCCAATACTTCGCCGCCTTCGTTCCCGTGGACGTCCTGGCGCGCACGTTCCAGCTCTCCAGCGGCCAGGAGTACAAAGCCTTCAAGGCCGAGGTGCTCCAGGCCCAGAGCGACCACCGGCTCCCCGGCATCACGGACTTCATCTTCGGGATAGACGCAGACATGATCCGGCAGCGCATCACCTCCGTCCGGGGCCCCTATCTCTTCGTGGAATACAGCCGCGTCACTTCCACCATCGCCTCCAAGGTGGACCGGAAGGACGACCGCTTCCACGTGGCCCTCTCCGTGGCGGCGCCCCAGCCCGACAACTACGACCTGGTGGGGAGCGCCCTGGACCAAGACACGACCCTCGCCCTCATCAGCGCCATCCGGCGCCACATGCGGGATGACGATGACCCCCAGCGTGGCATACAGTGGATGGAGTTCCCCGCCACGCTGTCGGTCTGGTCATCCAAGGAGCTCTCGAACTCACACGGCTGGTCCATGGAGTTCGACATCCTGGGCGTGGACATCATATAAAGAAACCGGCAATCCGGAATCTGTTTGTTCATAATTTTAGGTTTTTTATGGCTGAAGGCTCGCCGGGAGGCGCGCCTTCAGTGTTTTTACGGCGATACAAGAAAAAAGTTTTGCAAAATAAAAATAAATCCCTACCTTTGCGATGTCTAACATATCGCCAAGTCTATATCGGGGCGCCTTCTTTCCGGAGACAGTTCCCCATACAGACAGCGCAAAGAGAAATTTGCCCAGGTTCGCGGCATCCGTAAGGACCCGCAGCAGCGCCCCGGTGATGTGTTAGACAGAGCCTGGGCTTTTTTATACCTATTGCTTTATGTCTAACAAAGCAACCGCCCCGACCCAGAAGGGCATCAAGGCCACCACTGAGGCCATCGAGAACATCCTGGAAGGCAGCGCCCAGCTCCAGATGTGTCTGAACCTTTACAGCGCCGCAGCAGCGGACAATTCCATCCCCATCGACCAGCAGGCCTGGAAGGAGGCAGCCGAGCTCATGCGCGCCCTGAACCGTCTCATGTACGGCGAGAAGGCCCGCATGGACCACATGGCCAGCAACCTCCGCGTGGAGACCACCGTCAAGCGCTCCGTGCGCTCATTCCGCCGCAAGGCTTCCATGAACATCGCAAGCTAAAGGAGGACCGAGCCATGAACGGAACCATCAAACGCATACACATAGACCGCGACGACGCCTATAAGGCCGCCACCATGGACTTCTACCGCGAAGGCGGCACCGTGACCGTGGAAACCCGCGAAGACTGGAAGAACGCCCTCGTGGCATCCGACGGGATGACCTACAGCCGGCACACGGCCGTCTGCGACCTCCGCGACTTCGGTCCGCTTCCCGAGAAGCTGGGCTGCTACCACGCCTACACCAAGGGAGGCATGGAGTACATCGAGTTCTTCCTGGAAAAGGAGGAATACCGCGCCCTGGAGAGATACATCAGTTTTGGAAAATGGGAATAGGAGGACCGAGCCATGGACGAACCCATCATAAAAAGCACCGGCCAGGCCGGCACCGTCATCCAGGACTCCCTCATCCAGGCCATCGCCGCCCTGAAGGCCGCCGCGAGCCCCCTGGACAATCTGGAGCTGCACACCAGAGGGGAGAAAGCCTACAGCCAGATCGAGGAGATATACGACCAGATCGCGGAAGCCCAGACCGTCCTCTGCGAAATCCTGGCCGACCATTTGATAGACCAAAGAAATCGTGTATCTTTGTAGTGCCATGTTCACCGACGACTTCACCCATCAGATAGGCTCCGTGTTCAACGTCCAGACGACCGCGCTGCTCGCCAAGCAGAGCGCCGTGGCGGCCAGCACCTTCACCAGGCGCACCGGCCGCCTGTCGGCATCCCTTCAGGACCGCGCCACCATCACCGGCACCGCGGCCCAGCTGGAGTACCCCAAGTACATCCGCTTCCTGGACATGAAACGCAGCCGCACCGGAGCACGCAAGATCCACGGGCCCATCTATAACCGGCCCATCTACGGCTATCTGGTGGGGGGCGTCCGCCGGTTCCTGAACGCGGCCATCCCCAAGGCTATGATCCGCGCCATAGACGGCGCCATCACCAGCGTCAAATAGCCATATTTATCCCAGGAAAGGGCAGATGCAAATCTGTCCTTTTTTTATTTGTGTTCCGGGGCTATTTTCGCCCAGAATAAAACCCCGGGATATATGGGAAAACTGGAAAATGAAATAGTCAAATTTATCGCCGAGGTAGAGCTGGACCCGCAGACTGCGGCCCAGTACCAGCAGAACCTCGCCGACACGGAGAAGCACAACGAAGCCCTCCGGAAGTCCATCTCCGAGACCGTCAGGAAGATGGAGGAAATGCGCGCCCAGGGTAAGCAGAACACCGAAGAGTTCAAGCGCCTGCAAGCCTCCCTGGACGCCGACGTGAAGGCCCTGAAGGAGTCCACCAAGCAGTCGGACAAGTACGCCGCCGCCCTGGGCGTCCAGGCCATGAGCATGACCCAGCTCCAGCAGCGCGCCAAGCTCCTGCGGAAGGAGATGAACGCCGTCCACAAGGAGACCAACCCCCAGCTGTGGGAGAAATACCACAAGGCGCTCCAGGTGGTGGAGAAGCGCATGGCCGAACTGAAAGGAGGCACCACCAGCTTCGGCAAGGCCTTCTCCGGACTGAAGGGGAAGATCGTCCCCACCTTCGACGTGGTGGCCCTGGGTCTCAAAGGCATCCATGCCCTGGTACAGGGCGGGAAGAAGCTCTGGGGAGACCTGAAGACCGAGACCCAGAAGTGGGGAGACGCCATCCAGGTGGAAGTGGCCGCAGCCGAGGCCGTCTGGCATCACTTCGTCAGGAACATCTCCGCCTCCCGTAACGAGATCACCCTGACCTACAAGGAGGTGGCCGCCCTGGCCCGTGAGGCCGCCAAACTGAAGGATGAGATCTTCGAGCTCACCAACTCCTACAAGATAGAAGAGGCCCAGGCCCAGAAGACCATGCAGGAGCTGGAGGCTACATTCCGGAACACCTCGCTCCCCATCGAGGAGCGCAAGAAAGCCCTGGAAGACATGAAGGCCCTGGAGCTGCGGCTGGCCAATGACCGCCTGCTCATCGCCCAGCAGGAAGAGGATGCCGCCTACGAACACTTCCGCATCCAGACAGCCCTGGACCGCGATGTCGCCGAGTCCTTCATCACCAACTACCTGGAAGCGAAAAAGAAAGGCCTCACGGAGGAAGCCGAGGCCTACGCCCAACTGATCGGCCAGGAGGAGTACCTGAACACGGCGGTCACCTCCGGCGCCTTCGTCTCCAAAAAGACCTACCAGAACACCTGCGACAATCTGGAGCGCGTCCGCCAGAAAATCGCCGACACATCCGACGAGGTGAAGACCTTCTACGCCCAGCTCCAGCAGTACAACCTTGGTGATGGCGCCGCGACCGCCGCCGCCTACGCTGACGCCGTGGCCGGCCGCATCCAGGCACAGGCCGCAGCTGACCCTTCCGCC
>Ga0326514_10000601_pt1 | contig 24435 bp, 10 predicted proteins | sample 3_2548_0518_D_FD_203653 | JGI IMG/M metagenome (GOLD analysis project Ga0326514, IMG submission 203653) | Bovine rumen microbial communities from UC Davis, California, United States - 3_2548_0518 | ecosystem: Host-associated > Mammals > Digestive system > Stomach > Rumen | place: USA... | reverse complement strand
CTCAGTGTCGGTGATAATACCGGTTAAGATGCCTGACACCAAATACTGGCAGCAGTATCGCGATGCAGGGGAACCTTTGGTGTTGCTTAGGGATAATACTACCAAACCAATGATACATTTCTTGCCTGTGTTTATGAAAAATAACAAGATCACCGATGCTGACCTCGCCATACTGACCAATGGTGTATCAACCAGTATCAGTGACGCTTGGGTAAACGGTAAAAAACTCGTTGAGACCGATATAATCTGTAAGAATGGCTATATCCATAAAGCAGACGGATTGGCTACTGCTGCAGATAATATGGCAGAGATTGTGCATAACCACCAGAATATGTCGCTCTTCGCATCACTACTCGACCGTTTCTCCGCACCCTATTACGACGATGGTGCCACCAAAGAGTATAACCGACTCTATCAGAACGAAGAGAAAGTGTATACGCTGAAATATTTTTCGCAGAATAGTAATATCCAGGACTATCCCGGGTCTGAGGGTGGGGCTCTGGAGAATGACCCCAATGGTCAGCCTGTGGATGCTACACTGGCGTTTGATCCCGGATGGAATCAATATATGTATTCTAACACGGCAGGACGTGACTTGCATTATGATGCTGGTGCACTTCTCGTTCCTTCGGATGCCGCTTTTGATTTCTGGTGGAACCACGATGGCAAGAGCCTGAAGGATATGTATGGCTCGTGGGAGAATGTACCCATGAAGGTGCTCGTCAAACTACTCGACATTAACTTTGTGCGTTCGTTCACGGAGTCTGTGCCATCGAAATTCAAAAATATCGTGGATAATACCAACAAGGTGCCTATCGGTATTACCACAGATCACGTGGATAGCTGTTTTATGGGGTGCAACGGTGTGGTATATCTGTTGAACCGGGTGTTCACACCGGCTGCCTATAGTTCGGTATCGTTCCCGGCATTGGTCAACGAAACGACCATGAACGTAATCTATTGGGCCATAGAGAAACTGGAGTTTGAACCTTACCTGAACTCTATGGACTCCTATTACAGTTTCATCATTCCCACCAACAATGCCATGTTGACTTATGTAGACCCATGTACCTACGGCAGTCCGCAACCGATACTCTATGAGTTCTTTTGGAATGCAGAGCGTAAGACGGTAGGCGCACACCGGTATTATTACGATCTGGCAAGCGGACAGAAAATGGAAGGGGAATTGAATGATGCCAGTGATGACCAGATACAAAACCGACTACGTGACATGCTTGACAACCTGATCATTGTCGACAGCTTGGAGAGTGGCCATAGCTACTATCGTACGAAAGGTGGGAGCGTCATTCGCGTAGCCAATGCCGGGCAGGCGGGTTCGATGACAGTTTCCGGTGGCTTGCAAATAGAGCAGGATAGACCGATTACCATTAGCCGCATCTACGACCAGACATGTTCTGGCAATGGAAAAAGCTATATCATTGAAACCAGTCTCCCCTTGTCGAGCCGGCAGTCGCTCTATAGTCTGCTGAACGGGCGTGATGAGTGCAATCGTTTCTTCGATCTGCTGACCAAGGGGGGGAGTGCCAACACCTTGTTGAAGGCCAGACAGGGAGGGTACACCTGCCTTGACTATAACTGCGCCCTGTTTGATGCCTATAATTATACAGTGTACGTTCCCCTCAATGTGGAGATTGAGAAACTGCATGAACAGGGATTCCTGCCTTATTGGAGTGACTATGAAGCCCTGGATACGGACAGTGTACTCAGTAAGAATGCCACACTACTGCGTCAGGCACGTAACATTATCTCTAACCGTATACACAACTTTGTGAAATATCATATACAGGACAACTCTGTCTTTATTGGGGGTAATCCTGTTTCGGGCGTGAAGTATGAGACATCGACCCTGAACCCGAAGAATAAGCGATTCTATAGCATTACTGTTACTGCAGACGATAACCGTTTGATCATAGAAGACTTGCAGGGGAACACGCATCGGGTGCTGACATCCGGCGGTCTGTATAACCTGATGGGTCGTGAGTATTGGATCCAAAATGCCAATAACCAGAATCACAATGAGATGCTTTATAATGCAAGCGATGTCGTGGTCCACCAGATTGATAGCCCTCTGCTTTACGACGAGTCTCAACTTACAAGTTGGAAAGAGGAAATAGAGGGAATAAAGAAATGAATAGTGAATAGTGAAAAAGTGAATGATGATGAGAAAGTTTTTTATTATATTGGCACTTCATATCCTATTCGTCAGTACAGCTCTGGGGCAGATTACTGCTGTTCATGGTTCTGTGAGCGACGACATGGGTGAGCTGATGGGTGCTTCGGTATGTGAGATAGATGGTAGTGGACGTATCATAGAAGCTACGACGACTGACATGAACGGAAATTTCTCAATGCCTGTCCGTAACCCTAAGGACAGAATCCGTTTCAGTTTCGTGGGTTGTAAGTCACAAACACTACCTATCAACCGCGAGGAGTATAAAATCAAACTGGAGAGTCAGACCAAGTTGAAGGAGGTCACAGTCACTTCCAGGCGTCGTATCGGCAGCGGATTGCCTATTCCTGAGCGTGAGGTGTCGTACGCCACGCAGACCATCTCGATGAAAGAGTTTGAGGGTTTGGGCTTGAATACCGTCGACGAGGCTTTGCAAGGACGTATTGCCGGTCTTGACATCGTGGCGGTCTCGGGCAATCTGGGAGCAGGCACCACCATGAGGCTTCGCGGAGCCTCGTCGGTCTCGACGCTTACCAGTTCGAATCCGTTGATTGTGGTCAACGGCAACACATGGAACGTGGATATGAGTAATTTCGACCTGACAAATGCCAACGATGAGCAGTTTGCACAACTACTGAACGTGAATCCCGAAGACATCCAAAGCATCACGGTGCTGAAAGACGCGGCGGCTACGGCCATTTATGGTTCGCAGGGTGCCAATGGAGTGATTGAGATAACCACCAAACGAGGTACGCGTGGTGCGCCGAAACTGACCTACTCACTCCGTCTCACAGGTACTTATCAGCCTCGTGGTTATAAGATGCTGAATGGCGATGACTACACAATGCTGTTGAAAGAAAGTTATTTCAACCCGGAACAAAATGATGCAGCCTCAGACATTCGGGAGTTGAACTACGATCCCACGTTCTCAGAGTATGAGCAGTATAACAATAATACCGACTGGGTGGACGCTGTAACTCAGTGGGGTTTGCGTCAGAACCACTATCTCTCGGTTACCGGTGGAGGTGAGAAAGCCACCTTCCGCATCAGCGGTGGCTACGACCACGAGACAGGTTCTGTGATTAAACAGCAACTGGACCGTTTCTCGACCCGTGTGGCCCTCGACTATTATGTCAGTGAGCGCATCAAGATATCGACCAATTTCTCGCTGACTTATACCGACAACGACAAGAATTATGAGAACCTGCTCCCGATAGCTTATAAGAAGATGCCAAATATGAGTATCTATGAGCAGGATCCGTTGACAGGACAGAACACAAGTAAATATTACACCATGCTTCAGTCGGGTAGCGATGTTTTTAAGGATGACCAGAAGGTATATCCCAATCCTGTGGCTGTGGCTCATTTGGCCAAGTACAACGACCGCACTTACGACATCACACCGGAATTGGAATTGAACTATCATCTGATGGGACTTGACGACCAGCACACCCAATTGAACTGGCAGGGCCGGGTCTACATGAACATTTTCAATGAGTATGTAGACAAATTCTATCCCAATGTGCTGACAACGGTATCGTGGAATAACGGTGTGAACAGTGCCTATACGGGAAGTACGAAGAGCGTGGCCTTCAATACTAAGCAGACACTTACACTGATACCTCACTTCAAGAATGAAGATCACTCGCTGATGGCCATGGGGCGTTTTGAGCTGACATCAGGCAGTAGTAACGGTCAGGGCACGGATGCCACGAAACTGCCGTCGGGTGGTATCATCAGTCCGACGGTGGCTGGCAAGGTGACAGGTATGAGCAGCAATTTCAGCGAATGGCGCTCAATGTACTATACTTTCTCGACACACTACGCATACAAAGGACGGTATGTGGCCGACTTCTCTTTGCGTGCCGATGGTACGACGAAGTTCGGTCCCGACCGTCGCTGGGGATTCTTCCCCGCCGTATCGCTCAAATGGATTGCCAGCGACGAACGGTGGTTGCAGAAGGCATTGGGCATAAACCCCGACCGACCATGGCTCTCGATGCTGGCTATTCGTCCGAGCTGGGGTAAGGTGGGTAACCAGCCCGGTCGTGACTATCTGTATGAGAGTATTTATAGCAGTGGAACGCGCTATATCGACATGGCGGCTATGAACCCTGATAACATCCGGTTGACCGACCTGCGTTGGGAGACGACGACAACATGGGACGTTGGATTGGATCTGGGACTTTTCAATGACAAACTGACCCTGCAGGCAGAGTGGTATCACAGCACTCGTCGCGACATGCTAATGCCGGATGTAAGTATTCCGTCGACTACTGGTTACTATACGCTGGCATACCGTAATATAGGATCGATGCGTAACATCGGTTGGGAGTTGAACTTGAATACTAACCGTCTGATAGAGGCAGGCAAGTTCTTTGCCGACATCAATATGACGTTTGGCAATAACTCGAACGAGATCCTTACAATGGATGAAACGGTTCTGAATTCGCTTAACTCTGAGTTTCACTATGAGAACCGGGAGGTACTTCAGCGAGTACAACTGAACAACCCCTTTGGCGCAATTTATGGATTCCGTTTCAAGGGTGTATATCAATACCAGTATGAGACGTTTCTCGACATGACGCCCCAGGAGCGGCTCGACTTCATTGCTCAGGGCAAGACAGCCCCATACGTAGTCAGCGATATAGGAGAGATCGTGGTGGACGATGAGGGTAATCCTGTGAGAATGGTATATAACTATTCGCATGACGGTACTGGTAAGAATTATGAGTTCATGGGCGGAGATGCTATTTATGACGATGTGAACTACGATGGGCAGATTAACGCCCTTGATATTGTGTATCTGGGTAGTTCACTGCCAAAGCTGACCGGTGGTTTCGGATTTACATTGAACTATAACCGCTGGAAGTTGAATACCCAGTTCAACTACCGTGTTGGCAATAAGATTCTCAACCTGGCACGTCTGGATGCCGAGGCGATGTCGAACAATAACAACCAGAGTAAGGCCGTGAACTACCGTTGGCGTAAGGAGGGTAATGAGACTGTCGTTCCCAGGGCTATGTATGGCACAACCACCAACTACAACACGCTGGTGAGTGACCGTTTCGTGGAAGATGGTTCGTTCCTGCGGTTGAATTACCTGCAGTTGTCTTATAGTTTCGATCCGAAATTCATCCGGCGAACTTTGGGTGTCAGCCGTCTGAGTTTCTATGCCAGTGCCAACAATCTCTTTATTATCACCAAGTACAAAGGTGTTGACCCGGAGGTAAGCTATGGCGGATACGGTGCAGCCGTCGACGGTGGACAGACACCCCGTGCAAAGTCATATACCTTCGGCATTACGGTGGATTTCTAGTTTATGGTTAATGGTTTATAGTTTACAGATATGATTAAGATAAATAAAAAGAATAGTGTGAAAGTCCTGATGGCAGGAGTCTTCTCTTACCTCTTACCTCTCACCTCTTACCTCTTTGTTTCCTGTTCGGACTTTCTGGAGATAGAACCACAGGAGTTGATCGTGCTCGATAAGTTCTGGAATGAAGAGGCTGATGTGAACAGTATGGTGTCGGGTTGTTATTCTACCATGCAGTCACAGGCAGTTATCAGCCGTATGATGGTTTGGGGAGAGTTTCGCAGCGATAATATTGTCGGGGGGCGTAATTACGAAAATGATGTTCAGATCTCCAACATCTTCAAGGAAAATATCAATGCCAGTAATTCATACGCAAAATGGGGAGACTTCTACAATGTGATCAACCGGTGCAATACTGTGCTGAAGTATGCTCCCGTGGTGGCAGAGAGGGATCCAAGTTATACGGAGAGTAAACTGAATGCGACGATTGCCGAGGTGACGGCTATCCGTGCCCTTATGTATTTCTACCTGATAAGGACATTCAGGGATGTGCCATATATCAGTGAGCCGTATTTGGATGATAACCAGCGGATGGATGTGCCGGCAGCACCGTTCGACTCAGTGCTTACGGTGATGATCGAAGATCTGGAGAGAGTGCAGTCGATGGCGGTCAGGCGCTACCCTGTGACGAAGAGCTATTATCAGCACGGCCGTATCACTCAGGATGCCATTCACGCCATGCTCGCTGATATGTATCTGTGGAAGCAGGATTACCAGAATACGGTGAAATATGCAGATATGGTGATACAGGCAAAACTTGACGCGTATGAGACGAAGAGGGCTAACAGTTCATCGGCGTCGTTGACGGGTGACGATGGTCTGATTGACGGATTCCCGCTGATCAGCGACAATTATCTGACCGGTAACTATTATGGTAATGCATACGGGGAGATTTTTGGTAATGGTAATAGCGATGAGAGTATCTTGGAGCTGATTTTCATGAACGATGACGATATGTTGGCCAACTGGGCGCTGAGCAGTTTCTATGGCAATGCTACGAACTGGCCTGGACTGGTGAAACCAGCCGACTTTATCGGAACTGACATCAGCGATGAAACCTTCAGCGTGTTTCTCAGTAAATATGACAGTCGCTACTATGAGAACCTGCAGGCGGTACAGGGTCAGTCGAATTCGTATGGCATAAGCAAGTATATCTGTAAGACAGTTCAGGTGGATCTGACCAAAGCCGAGATACAAGCCATTTACATCTCACCCTATCTGGAGGATAAGTGTCATGCCAACTGGATATTATACCGTCTGAGTGATGTGATGTTGCTAAAGGCAGAGGCTCTTGTGGAAATGGCCGGCGAGGAAACCGGCATCGACAGTGATGAACGGCTTCAGGAGGCCTTCAGGATTGTGAATGCCGTTAACAAACGCAGTAATTGTTCGTCGGGCGACAAGAACCTTGATCAGGGCAATTATGAAACCAAGCCTCTGATGAGGGCTCTGGTGCTGGAAGAGCGTCAGCGGGAACTGATGTTCGAAGGTAAACGTTGGTACGATCTGGTGCGCCGTGCACGGCGCGACGGAGCAACCACCTTCCTCGTGGGCTGTGTGTCGCGTAAAGGTAGTAATAGCGGTGCCATATCGAGCAAGTTGTCACGTATGGATGCCATATACTGGCCGTATCACATCGATGAACTGAAAGTGAACAGTTATCTGGTTCAGAATCCGGCTTTTGGCAATGGTGAGAACTCAAGCATCGAACGGACGAAGTGAAACGATTAATAAAACTGAAAAAAGATATGAAAGCAAGATTTTATAAGGTGTTGCTGGCGATGCTGCCTCTGCTCACTGCATGTACGGATGAACCGGACTCGTCGAATTTCTATACCTTCAAAGGGCAGATGATGAGCGAGTATCTGAAAACACATGAGAACTTCAGTCAGTTTTCGGCTTTAGTGGAGCGCACGGGTATGATGAAACTGCTCTCCACCTACGGCGAGTACACTTGTTTCGCACCAACCAATGAGGCCATGGACAGCTACCTCCGGAAAAAGGGAGTCAGCGGGATAGATGCGCTGTCGTATGAAGACTGTGACACACTGGTTCGCACCCATCTGGTGAAGGATATGTATACTACAGCCGATATGAATGATGGGGTGCTCTCAACGGCCAACATGAACCGGCGGTATATTGAGGTGAGTCATGGTGTGGATGAGGATAATAATGGCGTGGTGTTTCTCAATGGCACATCGCACATTATCTTTGCCTTACAGGACGACTCGGTGGAGAACGGTTTTGTACAGCCCGTTACCGAGGTGCTTGAAAGCAGCAACCGTATGATTCTCGATATGCTGCTTCAGAACCCCCATATCAGTATCTTCGCCAACGCACTCCAAAGAGCGGGCTTTGGTGAGGTGCTCTATCTGTATCGTGATGAGGCATGGGATAAGGAGAAACTGAACTACCCGCGGATCCGCTATGTGTCGCACGTGAACAAGGAGACGGCTACGGTGCCTGACGAGAAACGCTTCGGTTATACGATCTTCACGCCCACCGACTCGGTGTTGCGGGAAAAATACGCCATCACCACGGTAGAGCAACTCTACCAGAAAGCCTGTGAGATATACGACCGCATCTATCCTGAGGATGCCGGCCGGGATTATCATGACTTTACGCAGATCACCCATGAGAAGAATCCGTTGCACCGGTTTTTGGCATACCATATCCTGACGCGTGACGTAAAGGGGTGGAACTACCTGACGCCATACAATGACATCGGTATAGAGACCCGAGACATGAACCCTGTGGACTGGTACGAGACGATGCTCCCGCACACCATGATGAAATTTGAGCGGTTGACTGTCAGGAAGTGGGCTGGAGGAAGCACCATCGGACAGCGCTATATCAACCGACGTTACGATGATGAGTTCCAGATACCAGGCGTCTATATATATCCTACAGTGGAGAAAGCGTATAAGCAGGATGCACTGAACGGGCGGTATTTCTATACAGACGATATCCTGGCTTTCGACGAGCAGACGCGTGATGAGGTGTTCAACACGCTGATCCGCATGGACTTCTCTACGGTATTCCCGGAACTGATGACCAATGACATCCGTCTGAACCAGCGTAACAATGGTGTAAAGAATCAGGACCCGGACTATGATGAGACGGGTAAATACGGAAGGAATTATTATTTCCCGAATGGTTATCTGGATGGCGTAACGATCAATGAGGGCAGCTGGTTTGTATACCGGCGTCCGCATGACTGGTACGATAGTTATGAGGGTGACGAGATGAACCTGTTCAAGGATTTTGACTTTACCTTCCGTCTGCCACCGGTGCCCTACGAGGGAGAATGGCAGATCCGACTCGGTTTTGCGGCAGAGCCGACCCGTGGTGTGGCACAAATCTATTATGATGATAAGCCGCAGGGTATCCCGCTCGATATGACAAAGAACCTGAATGATGCTTCTATCCTGGGTTCCAACTGGAAGGCGGACTACAACACGATGTCGACCCTTGACCTCTCCACCGATCAGAAGGAACTGAAAAACAAAGGCTATTACCGTGGTCCGACAGGAGGATATCACTATCCTTACGGTGGTGGAAATGACCATGTGTATTTTGCACGCCAGTCGAACACCTACCGTATGGTGCTGTGCACGACCCATATAGACCCGAGTGAGGACCATTTCCTGCGTATTCGTTGCGTTTCGGCAAAACAAGGTAATGACAATGAGTTTATGCTCGACTTCCTGGAGCTTGTACCAAAGAGTGTCTATGGTGTGACCGATGAGGGCACTATGGAACCAATGCTGTAATTGATGATTTTAAAGTTTGAAGGTTATGATTTTCAAGACAAATAATATGAGAAAAGCCTTATGTTTGGCTGTAGTGTTGACTTTCATCTCATGTAGCGATGAATGGAACGACCATTATGAGGTGTCGGTTGCCGATAATGGCACCCTTTGGCAGGCCATTTCTTCAAGGCAGGAGCTGAGCAATTTCTCACGGATCGTGAAGGCCTGTGGCTATGATGTCGTTCTCAATGGCGGACAGACGTTTACCGTTTTTGCACCTACTGACGAAGTCTTGTCACAGGCTGAGGCCGACAGGCTGATCGCCGACTATCAGCAACAGGCGGCTGCCGGTGTGCGCAGTAATGATAATACTGTGGTACGGCAGTTCTTGCAGAATCACATGGCTTTGTACAAGTACCCAGTGTCATCGTTGACAGACAGGATGATTACGTTGATGAACAATAAGTATGCCCACTTGACTTCAAGCACCCTTGAAGGCAGCCTCTTCCTGACGAGCAATACGCTGCTTGATAATGGGCTCCTCTTTACCCTTGACCGGCAAGTGGCCTATACACCTAATGTTTTTGAATGTCTTGGTCACGATGCCGAACTCGATAGCGTCTACCAGTTTCTGAACAGTCATAGTGTATATGAGTTCGACGAGACGAAGAGTGTTGCCGGGGAAATCATTGATGGCGTGACCCACTATCTTGATTCGGTATCGGTCTTACGTAACGACTTGCTCTCCACTTTAGGGCTTATCAACTCTGAAGACAGCACCTATTGGTTCATCGCTCCTACGAATAGTGAGTGGAACCGATTGGTTAAGGAGTATGAAACCTATTTCAATTATCCTCAGAATGTGACCCGTCGTGATTCTATGATCTATACAAATTCGCGTGTAGCATTGATTGGTGGCGGCTTCTTTAGCCGGACCGTCAATCCAGACGTCGCTTTTCGCGATTCTGCCGTTTCCACGATGGCTGTTACTGGCGAAATGAGGCTCCTGACAGGTGCAGACAGATCTTACTATGTCTATCAGAAGCCTTTTGATGAGGGTGGCGTGTTCTATGGTACAGAAGATGTCCTGTGCAGTAATGGACATGTGCGGAAGGCGTCTGAATATTCTGTTTCCAAATTTGATTCCTTTGTTCAGACAATCAAAGTCGAGGCGGAGAATGTGCAGAGACAGGATACCATCATCAATGCTGTCGAGCCGCTGACAATCCGGGAGGTGCCTTCAGGCAATGACTATTATGGGCAGGTATCCGGCAACTCGTTTGTCGAGGTAGTTCCCAGCACGCCTGACGCCAATGTGCAGGTGAGCTTTAGACTGCCGGAGCTATTGTCGGGGATGCCGTACAATATCTATGGCGTTTTTGTTCCCGCTACAGCTTACGATCCTTTGTCTGTGGAGGAAACGCATCGGGCTTATCGCGTTCGTAGTATGATCCGTTATCCGGACCTGAACGGCGTGGAAACGATGAGACGTTTTAACCGGAATATCAATGTCAACACCGAAGTGGTTGATACTGTGCAGTTAATATCCAATATCACTATCCCCACTTGTTCATACGGCTTGTCGGAGCCGAAGGTGAAACTCGACTTGCAGTCGGGTACTAATGGTGCCACACTGCGGCTCGATTGTATTATTGTCAAACCTGTTAGAAATGAGGAATAAGATATGAAGATAACTAAGTATTTTTCGTTTGTCGTTGTGCTGTTTGTAGCATTACAGCCGACACCTGTATTGGCACAGGACGATGATATCGCCGATCCTGACAAACCTAAGAATGAACGCAAGGAAACAGCTCGTAAGAAGTACTCTACCCGTGAGATTAAGGGACTCATTTTGGATGCCACAACCCGACAGCCCTTAGCCGGTGCGTTGGTGAGTGCTGATGGAGTGGATGGTTACAGTGTCCTTTCGGGTAGTGACGGTTCTTATACGCTCAATGTACCGTTGTTCTCAAGTTGTGTGGTGATCACGGCTCCCGGGCATAATATGATGAAGATGGGACTAGCCAGTGAAGTGACACAGAAAGATGTGTTTCTATACACCAATAGCTTCAATTCCGAATATGAGACAGGTACGAACGTGACCGCTTCTGTAAGCACCAGTGACTTCCGGTTTGCTCCTTCGGTCAGTATTGAGGACGAAATACAAATGCGGCTTGGTGCACAAGTGCATACAACCATGCGGAATGGTACGCCCGGTATTGGAGGTGTTATGATGATTGGTGGACTTAACTCTCTGAATGTAAATGCCCAGCCACTGATTATCATCGATGGGGTTATTTTCGACCAACAGTATTCACGTACACCTTTGCATGATGGCTTTTATAATGATATCCTGACAAATGTGTCACCTTCTGACATCGAGAAGGTGACGGTACTCCGCAACGGAACAGCGCTTTATGGTGCCAAAGGAGCAAATGGTGTCATATTGATTGAAACCAAGCGTAACAAGTCAATGGCAACACGTATTACGGCCAGCATATCTGCTGGCGTTACACTCGAGCCAAAATACTTCGACATGATGGATGCTACACAATACAAAAGTTATGCAAGTGACTTGCTGGCTACTTTGAAGACAACCATCAAGGACTTCAAGTTCCTCAATGAATCGCCGACCTACTATTATTATAGCCAATATCACAATGACACAGACTGGAAGGACTATGTCTATCGTACAGCCATCACCCAGAATTATGGTATCAATGTGATGGGAGGAGATGAGATTGCCGACTACAATCTTTCGCTTGGATATATTACTAACCAGAGTACGTTAAAACAGAACAAAATGAATCGTCTGAATATCCGTTTCAACTCAGACATCAGGCTGACTCAGCAATTTGATATTCGGTTTGATGCCTCGTTTGCCAATCAGACACGAAATCTGCGTAACGATGGTGCACCAGAAAACTATACAGAGGGGACTCCAACATCAACGGCTTTCCTGGCATACGCGAAGAGTCCAATGCTGAGCCCTTGGACCTTTGCCAACGGACAGATTCGTGATGGCTATATTGATGTTGCTGATGAGAGTTATCTCGACGAAGCATTGGCAGAATATAGCAATTATAACTATAAGTTGGCAAACCCATTGGCTATCAATGAATACGGAGAGGCAGAAAATAAGAACCATTTTGAAAACTCGATGGTAAACCTGAGCGTTACTCCAAAGTACAGGCTGGGTCAGCATCTGGCACTAAGCGAGCACTTCAGTTATAATCTGGTTAATACTAACGAAAAGTACTATATTCCTATGAACGGCGTACCATCTTACTATGTTGCAGGTGTGAATGCCTATTGTGATAATGAGGTACGTTCGATGGCCAGCAAACAGAACTCCGTGATGAGTGATACCCGCTTGGACTACGAGAATCGTTTTGACAGGCACTATTTGAATGTCTTCGGAGGAGTGCGTTACAATAGCGAAACGTACACATTGAGTGAACAGTTGGGTTACAATACCGGTAGTGACAAAATGCCAGCCGTAAGTTCCTCTTTGGATCACTCGAAGCCTTCGGGTGGTAGTGACAAGTGGAAGTCGATAGCGTGGTATTTGCAGGCCAACTATAACTATCTGCAGCGTTATTATCTACAGGCTAACCTTTCATTGGAAACTTCATCGCGATTTGGTAATAATGCAGATCAGGCGGTGAGGCTCTTTGAGGTGCCATGGGGCTTCTTCCATGGTGTACAGGCTGCATGGGTTCTTTCCAACGAGTCGTGGCTGGCTGGCATCAAAGGAGTTGACTACTTGCGCCTTTCATTAGGTTATGACTTTAGTGGTAACGATGACATCGACTATCATGCTGCACGAAGTTATTTCAGCTCGAATAATTTTCTTGAGGATGTGTCGGGACTTTCGTTTGAAAATATTGGCAACAACCACTTGCAGTGGGAGGTTACCAAACGGTTGAATATGGGTATTGAAGGTAATTTCTTCGATAATCGCCTGAACTTAAGGGTTAACTATTTCCGCAGCACTACCGATCACTTGTTAATGTATCAGAAACTTGGCTATGTCACAGGACTTTCCCGTAACTGGACCAATGACGGCTCTATGGATAATCAAGGCTTCGACGTGACGGCTATTGGGAAAGTTCTGGCACTGAAGGACTTCCAGTGGGAGCTTGGTGTCAATATCGGGCATTACAAAAATAAGATAACCGAATTGGCAGACAATCAGATTGCTATTGACAATACACTATATGGAGCAACCATCCGTACTGCCGTGGGGCAGGCAGCCAATATGTTTTATGGTTATAAGACCTTGGGGATATTCTCCACATCAGAAGAAGCGGCCTCTGCCGGCCTTTATATTCTGGATGCCAATGGTGTTGACCGGTTATATTTTGGCGCTGGCGATATGCATTTTGCAGATATTGATGGTGATCACCAAATTACTGAGGCCGACAGGGAGTTTATTGGTGACCCCAATCCGGATATCTATGGTAATATTTTCACTTCCCTAGCATACAAGCGATGGAAAATGGATGTCAACCTGAATTATTGTGTTGGAAATGATGTTTATAACTATCAGCGTAGCCAACTTGAAAGTGGTAGCCGTTTTATGAACCAGACAACGGCAATGACCCGTCGTTGGCAGACAGAGGGACAGCTTACTGACATGCCTCGCATCACTTTTCAGGATCCTTTAGCTAATGGGCGTTTCAGTGACCGTTGGATAGAGGATGGTAGTTACTTGAAATTGAAGAGTATTACTCTGAGTTATGATCTGCCTATGCATTCTACACTGCTTCAGGGCTTTCAATTCTGGATACAAGCTAACAATGTGTTGACCCTTTCGAAGTATCTGGGTGCAGACCCTGAGTTTGCTATGACAGGGCGTGTTATCGGACAAGGCATCGATCTCGGATGTTTACCTCAAAGCCGTAGCTTTGTAGCCGGAGTGAAGATTAATTTATAGTTTACAGATTACAGCTTACAGAAGATGAAACAATATATATTATTTGTAATAGCAGCCACGATGTTGGTGTCATGTGGCGATATGATTTACGACGAGTCGGACCAGGTGACATACGCTGATAAGGAACATCTCACCAGCGATGCCGATACGTTATGGTCGGTTGCAGGTATAATCAATAAGATGCAGGTTATAGCCGATCGGACCATCCTGCTTGGAGAGATGCGTGGTGACCTGGTGGACATAACTTCGAACAGTTCTGCCGACCTTCGTGAACTGGCATTTTTTAATATCAGCAGGGGTAATAGGTATAATGTAGTGCGCGACTATTATGCCATTATCAACAATTGTAACTACTATATTGCGAAGGCTGATACGGCCCTTAGAAACAACCGTAATGAACGGGTGTTTATGAAGGAGTATGCTGCCGTGAAAGCATTTCGGGCATGGACTTACCTGCAGTTGGTGATTAACTACGGGCATGTGCCCTTTATCACAGAGCCGATTCTGACCAAGGACGACTCTGAGCGCGACTTCCCCCGCTATGGTATACAAGACATCTGCCAGTATTTTATTAATGATCTTGCACCTTATGCTGACATGGAGACACCAAACTATGGTGCCATCCGCAATACGGATTCGAAACTGATGTTCTTCCCTGTTCGGATTCTGCTCGGCGACCTCAATCTGTGGGCAGGAAACTATCGTGCTGCTGCGGAGAATTATTACCAATATATCAGCAAGCGGAATGGTTTGAACGCTGCATACCCCACAAGTACTAATTGTGTGCGTTTTGCAACCAACGATTCTCACTGGATGAGCATAAGCGACTCTTGGTCAACGGAATTCTTGACGGAAACGGCCTCTGCCAATTCAGAGCTTATTACCATGATACCTGGTGACTCCATTCCTTCAGAGGGTAATTACAGCGAATTGCGTGACCTGATGAATACTAATGAGAACAATAGCTATAAGCAAAGCATCGTGCCGTCGAACCGACTCTTCTCGTTATCAGCCAGTCAGAAGTACTGTCACTACACCACGGGTGGAAAATTTGTGTTTGCTCCAGTGGAATTGGCTGACAACCGTAGCGGTGACTTGAGACTTCAATCCATTTACAAGACGCTTGATGGAACCAATGGTAAACGTGTTGACAACTACGTCACAAACGGGAAATACAGTACGCGTAATGTGCATATTTATAGACGGACAATGGTGTACCTTCGACTGGCTGAAGCTCTGAACAGGGCAGGATTCCCGCGTTTTGCTTTCCAAATACTGAAACGTGGTATCAACAACTCGTGTATTGAGAATGAGGTGATTCCCTACTATCAGGCTGACGAGGCTTGGCTCAAATCATTCGACTTCCCCAACAACAGCTATATCCTGGAAACAACGGCAGGATTGACGAACGAAAACACAATGGGTATCCACTCGCACGGTTCTGGTTATACGGCCTGGAATACGGCATACGAGATGCCTGTAAACGAAACATTAGAGGGACAAGCACTTATTGACTGGCAAATAGAAAAAGTGGAAGATTTGATTATCGATGAGGAAGCCCTGGAGTTTGCTTTTGAAGGTTATCGCTACTACGATCTGATGCGTGTGTCATTGCACCGCGGAGATCCGACCTATCTGGCCAACCGTATTTATATGCGTCGTGGTGAAGCGAATGTGTCGGATATGCGCGCTCAGATTCTGGCAGACCTGAATGACATGAACAATTGGTATCTGAAAATCGATGAATAGAAGGAGTTTTGCCGCTGTTGCAGTCGTGCTGACGCTCAACGTACAGGCACAGAAAAGAATCTATATTCCTGAGGATTTGCAGGGCATGGATCTGCAAGCAGACAGTTCAAGGTGGTCGTTTAAGCGGTCAATGGAAACCGACGACTTGATTTTTATGTGGGAACGGGGATTTAATATCAAAGATTCCCAAGAAGTCTCTGGGCCTGATCTCGAAGGAAAACCGATGAAATTTAACCTGGCAAACCTCAGAGACCGAGTACAGAGCTTCTATCATTTTTTCCGTGATACGCTCGGTTTTGTCAAAGGTGAATCAAAAGCCGACCGATATAAAATGATGGTCATGGTGAACTACTCACTTGACGGGACAGCCTATGGGGGCACTTACGATAACTTCATCGGAGCACTATGGGTAGCTCCAAACCGGATCCAGGATTTGAAAATGAACTGTATGGCTCATGAACTGGGACATTGTTTCCAGGCCCAGATGATGGCAGACAGTATTAGCGACTGCTGGGGCGGAACGGGTTTCTTCGAGATGACCTCGCAGTGGATGCTCTGGCAGGTGAATCCTGACTGGCTGACAGATGAGAACTATCACTTTGAGGCATTTCGGAAACTGACACACAAGGCCTATCTGCACATGGAGAATATTTATCACTCACCATACGTGATACAATGGTGGAGCGACTTGCATGGCAGGCAGTCGATAGCCGAACTATATCGTCATGGCAGGAGGGGAGAAGATCCTGTGATGACCTATAAGAGGCTGTATAGCATGAGTCAGAGTCAGTTTAATGATGAAATGCTTAGGGGTTATCAGCACTTGGTAAATTTCGATTTCAGCCATGCTCGGAAAGAAACACGGAAATATGCATGCAGCTTTGACACTGAACTGATTGAAGGCAAAGATGGCTGGTTGGTTCCCAAAGACGGTTTGGAGGCATATGGTTTTCATGCCATTCTGCTCGATGGCAGGGTCAACCTACAATCACATGTCTTCCAACTCAGACTGAAAGGAGATCAACTGCGTTATGGATTCGTGGGCGTGACCACAGATGACAGGGAAATCTATAGTGACGTGAATGCCACAATATTTAATGTCCCTAATGGGCAGATGCTCAAACATCTTTATCTGATAGTAATGGGAGCCCCTGAGCGGCATCAGCAGAAGGGAATGTCAACATTTCCATACTCATTCATTGTAAAATGATGATAATTGTCTGGGAAATTTGCTGGTTTAAAGTTTTATTTGTATTTTTGCCGTGACAATGAGAAGAATAGCATTACTTTTCGCCTGTGTCTGCTGTTTTGTGGCAATGTTTGCCCAGAATGATTACCGTCAACGTAGGATCACGATGAATGATGGTCTAACGGCTAATGCTGTGCGTAATATCGTTCAAGACAAACATGGGTATATCTGGTTTGGTACCGACAACGGCCTTTGCCGCTATGACGGACGCAACGTGTTGCCATATCGTATACCAGAACTGGGAATGAACCAATATGTGTCATCGCTGATAGCTGATGGTGATGGGCTCTACGTCGGAACGGAGAAAGGGGTGTTCTTTCTCAGTTTTGAACGCCGAAGATTTGAGAAGCTGCCTGCCGACTTGAATTCCACGACCTCCAGTATGTGTATTGATAAGGAAGGCAATCTGTGGATTTCAACCTTAAAGCAGGGCGTCTGGCGCTATATGCCATACACCCGGCAGATAAAGCATTATGATGACTTCAAGACTTCGGGGGATGTGGTGTCACAGGTGTTCGCGGACAACAGCAACCAGATTTGGACGGTTGCCAACAGCGGACCGGTGTTTGTAACCAGGCTGAACCGTCTGCAGGACCGGTTTGAACCAGTCATGCTTGACTGTGAAGGTGGCTACAACTCGCTTTGTATGACCCAGACGCGCGACGGACGGATATGGCTTGGCACATGGGAGAATGGACTTATGTTGTTGCACCCCGACGGCAAGTTGGAACGGAAGATAGATCCCGAGACTACGAAAATAGGGTGGCATATCCATGCCTTATATCAAAGACAGGATGATGAAATCTGTATCGGATGTGACGATGGCATAATCAGTTACAACCCTAAGTCGGGTGAATGGTATCGGATGGACGATTCACGATTTGTCTATGCGATGTTGGGCGATACGGAGGGCGGATTTTGGATTGGTACATTCTATGGGGGCGTTAGTTATCTTTCACCGGTAGGAAAGAGATTCGAAGGATACTCTGTCGGCAACGGCTTACCGTGCAATGTCATTTCACGTTTCTGTGAAGACAATCAAGGTAGGATTTGGGTGGCCAGCGACGATGGCGGACTTCTCTGTTTTTTGCCAAATGAGGGACGTTTTATCGGTTATCCTCATCAGGACCAACTTTCCCGACTAAATGTGCACGCCCTTTGTATTGATGACAATAACGAGCTTTGGATAGGCACTTATACTGATGGCGTCTTGGTAATGAACCTTGGAACAGGCAACCTGAGACACTATAAACAGACAAACGACCCAAACAGCCTTGACAATATGAGTTCGTATGCCATTTTTCTTGATTCGCACAAACAATTGTGGGTTGCTACAATGGAAGGACTGAACCGCTTCGATCGCGAACATAATAGGTTCGATCGTATTGGAAAGACAGGCGCCATAATCATCGATATCGACGAGGACAAAAAAGGGAACCTTTGGCTTTGTACTCAGGGAGAAGGACTCTGGCAATACGATCGTAAGAGCGGGAAATTGCGCAATTTTCGATATAATTCCGATGATAAAGCCAGCCTGCCAGATAATCAGGTGAACTGTGCTTTCATCGATGAAGGAGGTCAACTGTGGATAGGCACCTTCAGTGGTCTGTGTACATACGATACCAGCCATGACAGTTTCCGTCGTATTGGGTTGGACGTGCCGAGTCAGGACATTCAAAGTATCATTGAGGATCGTGGCGCACTATGGTTGTCCACAGAACGGGGTATCGTGAAGTATGTGCCAGGCGAAAACGTACAATTGTTCACACTCCATGATGGATTGGTTAGTGAACAATTCCAGCCAAACAGCGGCTTAAAGACAGGCGACGGCAGGATATTCTTTGGGTCTACAAGTGGATTCAATGCTTTCTATCCGTATCAGATCAAAGCCAATCATGTGATACCACCCGTCTATATAACTTCGCTCCATTTCATGAATAAAGAAGAATCCGAATGTCAAAACTTGCCACTCGATCTCTCGTTGACAAAAGAGTTGTCTTTTGGTTACGATGATGCCCGGATGCTTACCTTGTCTTTCGCCTCGCTAAGTTATTGTGCTCCAGAGAAAATACAATATGCCTATATGCTTGATGGATTCGACCGTGACTGGAATTATGTGGACAATCAGAATCGTGCTACCTATACCAATATTCCTGCCGGGACTTATATATTCCGTGTTAAGGCCACCAATAACGATGGCGTGTGGTCGACAAATGAAGCTACACTCAAGATTATTGTAAGGCCACCTTTCTGGTGGAGTTGGTACGCCAAAATATTCTATCTTTTGTTATTGGTTCTTGCCATTTGGTGTTATGTGCGTTATAGGTTGAAACGTGCAGAGCAGATTCACCAACGGGAGCTGCAAAAATTGAATGAGCAAAAAGAGAAGGAGGTGCGCGAAGCTCGTCTTAACTTCTTTACAATGATAGCCCATGAGATTCGTACCCCTGTATCGTTGATTATAGGCCCGCTGGAAAAACTGAGAAGCATGGAGTCAAATCCACAATTGACTCTTATTGAGCGCAATGCCCATCGGCTTTTGGAACTCGTCAATCAATTGTTAGACTTCCGTAAAGTGGAACAGCATAGCCTGACGATGCACTTTGCACCTCAAAATATCTACGAACTGATAGCTTCTGTAATCGAACGCTTTGTGCCAACTTTCGAGCAGAATGGCAAAAGACTGATAGTAGATTATCCCGACGAACATTTTACGGCTATCGTTGATAAGGAGGCGTTGACGAAAGTTGTGAGCAACCTGTTGACTAATGCTAATAAGTATACTAAGGACAAAGTGCGGCTATCTTGCACCGTCGAACCTGACAATGAGCGATTCCGAATCTGTGTCAGTGATAATGGTATTGGCATCCGCGAAGAAGACCGTCAACGCATCTTTCAGCCTTTCTTTCAGGCAGAAGGTAATAAACCAGGAACAGGCATTGGACTGAATATTGTTAAAAGCATCGTCGATCAGCATTATGGTGAGATAAGTGTAGAGTCAGAAGTGGGCAGAGGATCGACTTTTACTGTCATCCTGCCTGTGGTACAAAGGGAAACTGAAGAAGGAAATAAAGTTATTGAGAAAGAAAGAGAACGGTACTCTGACAATGATGTCTCAGAACTGGAGCTGACGTCTTCTCGTGAAGTTCAGCCATTTCGTTCTCCCCAAAGTGCTTCAAATCCGGTTATGCTGATTGTTGACGACTCAGACGACATGCGTGATTTCCTGGCGAGCAACTTCCGGAATCAATATGAAATCATAACTGCTAAAGACGGCATTGAAGCTCTCAGTATCTTGCAGAAACATGAAATAAACATCATCATAAGCGACTGGATGATGCCTCGAATGGATGGTGCAGAGTTTTGCCGAAGGGTTCGCCAGAACCAGTTAACCAGTCATATTCCCTTTGTAATGTTGACAGCTAAGACCGACGACGATTCTAAAGTGACAGGTATGGACGTGGGTGCTGATACATATATCGAAAAGCCTTTCTCCGTTCAGTATCTTGAAGCATGTATCCGCAATATGCTCCAGATACGTCGCAACTTGATGGAGAAATTCTCCACACAGCCCCTAGAGCCAGTCACAAAGATTGCCCAAAATCCGACGGACAACAAGTTCCTCGTCAAGATGAACGAAATTATTGAGGAGAATTTCTCTAATTCTGATCTCAATGTTGAGTTTTTAGCGAAACAGCTTAATATCAGCCGTAGTGGACTCTTTGCCAAGATTAAGACTCTTGCAGATGTCACACCTAACGAGATGATACAGATTGTTCGTCTGAAACGTGCTGCCCAATTGTTGCACGAAGGTGATCATATGGTAAGCGAAGTGGGCTATATGGTAGGTTTTTCCAATCCGTCCTATTTCTCGAAATGCTTCCAAAAACAGTTTGGCATCCGCCCTGTCGACTATATGAAATCAAAAAATGATACCTGAGGAATGTAGCTTATGGCTTGAACCCCTTTTGCCAGACGGTCTTGACTCCATCGCAGAGGTCGTAGAGAATATGGCGGCCCTGGATACGACGGCCAGCGGGGAGGAAACCGCAAATGATGCGGGTGATGTGCTGTCGGATGTTGAAGGCTTTCGGATCATCCACACCGATACTCTCCACACGGAGACTGAAACGACCGATGCCGGGAAGTACCACCGTCTGACCTTCCCGCAGTCTCTCTTTCAGAATATCCTGTAATTCCGTCACGACACCGACGATGGATCCTTCAGAAAAACCGCTGTTACGACAAGCCTCAGCTGCAATCTCATTGAGCGTCACCTCACCCTGACTCACAGCCTTAGCAAAATATTTCCCATAAGAACTGCTGCTCTTAATATTGTTCTTGATTAATTTTATATGTACTGCCATTTTGATTTGATGATTTATATAAATCTTACACTTTTGCTTGTAATTATCTTAATATCAGCCTTATAGATTGAGTGACAGGTTTTATAAACCTTACACTACCGTCACTTGATATAAAACAACTTGTTTTATTTTCTTAAAGGCATGTTATCCATTATTTAAAGGCATCTTAACGACAGTAAAACAAGTTGTTTTACTTTTAACTACTATATCCCTTCAATCTTAAATGCAGATCCTTTGTTATTACGCTTGCGTTCATAACCCATTTTCGACAGCCGTTTCCCGAGTTCAATATCCGTTCCTTTCTTTATGGTAAAGGTAGGAAACATCTTCTCAAGTCGTTTCATAATCAACTGAAGAGATACGAACTCAGCATCATCAGGGGTGTCTTCAGGCGACAGATAGGTGAGTGCTATCATCTGTTCGTAACTGCTGACTTGCTGGAATGGCTCGTTCTGCTTGATGATACGGGCATTGTCATCATCCTCAAACCAATAGCGACGGCCCTGCTGCAGTTCGGCATAAAGCTGGCTGTAAAGCTTGTCGTAATAGATGATCCCGTCGTTGTCGATTTCCTCAGCATAGACGCAGATGAAACGGCGGGAACCCGTGGGATCCACCAATGGACGACGGTTGTTGGTTGTGGCGATGAACGAAGCAAAGCGCTGACGTTCTTCCATCGTCTTCCCGTAGGGCGGACGGAACTTCACGTCGTGCTTCGAGAGCAGATATTTCAGGATAGGCTGCTGCGACTTCGACATGGCATCGAACTCGTCGATGTTGATAAGGGCATACGACGACATGGCAATGAAGATGTCGTTATCGTTCTTCATTGACAGGCGATCGTTGAAGTAGATCTGTAGGTATCCAGGCAGCAGACGCTTGCAGAAGGTGGTCTTTCCGCTGCCCTGAGGTCCGATGAGCAGGGGCACGATGGCGTTGCCGTGCTGGCGGTCCTTGCCAAGCCACTGCGCCACCATCGAGAGCATCCACGTGTGGAAGTCGCTTTCCCAATACGGATTGTCGGTCTTCACGCGACGCGCCAGCTCACCCACATAGTCAGTCTTGCCATTCCACTTGGGTAGGTGTTTGATATAGTCCTCCATCGGATAGTACTTGGGGATGAGGTTCGAGTCGATGTAGCGATTCAGATCCTTGTCCCACGATTCGACACCCGCCTTAAGGGCCTTGATGGCCATCGTGTTGCGGGCTGCCTGATCCAATGGCCAGAAGCCATAGCCCACGGCATTCAGACGGTATTCGGGCGTGCCAGTCATCACATTGAGGCGTAATGTGTAGTGTTCCTTCATATAGGCCTCGGTCTTGTAGGCGAGCAGGGCTGAGGGACGGGTGAATTTTAGGGGAACGGTCTTTAGTGTCTCGCGCAGGTAGGCGGTCTTGAAGACGGTCTCGATTGTTTCCTGATTCTTCAGTCCTCCGAGCAGCGGGATGAAGGTACACATACGTGCGCACCAGGCCTGTGGCAGACCCATCTGGCGACAACCGTCAGCCAGCTGCTCCAGCACGGCATCCGTGAATATTTCATCTTCCCAAATATCGCGATGTGCTTCAATGGCGACATTGAGACAGTCATGGAAACGGCGCATGCGGCTGTCGTGGACAGTCAGCCCAGGAATCTCCTCTGGCCAGTTGTAGTCGCTGATAGTCTCCAGCATAGGTCGGAACTCTGGCGACTCTTCGGGTTCGGAGGACACGGTGATGGCAATGGCCGAGGGGTTATAGAAGGGCTGAGGATCGTAGCTGGTCATGCAACAGCTTGAGAAGGTGGGTTCCGTCTCTACAAGCGGTGTGCCCAACTGCGAAGAGTAGATATAGTGTAGTTTACGGAAGGCATTGAGAAGGGATTGGGTGTTTGGTGATGGGTGCTGGGTGTTGGCGGTTTCCGCAAAAGCGTATGGGCAGACGATGCGGAGAGAGTGCCCGTCGTGACCGATGAAACAGAGCAGGGTGTAGGGCTGCTGGATGGCGAGGCGCTTGTATTCCTGAACAGTTGGCAGGTCGCGCAGGTTCTCCAGCGACAGCAGCACGAGCGCATTGATGCTTTTGGCCTTCAGCTCACCGTTCTGCTTCATCCATTCTGCAGTAAAACATACCTCCTTGTTATAGTCACGTACATAGTGATGACGGTAGGTTCCGTCCTTCAACTGCGCCACAAACTCGTCGAGTTCCTCGCGCGTGTACCGCTTTTCATTTCTTTCGTTGTTGATGATTGTTATCTTCATATCTTTGTTGGTGTTTTAACAAGTGCAAAGATACAAAATTAATGGCAAAAATGCAAGACTTTTACACAAAATCTTGCATTTTACATTAAATAGTGTAAGATTTGTAAAACCTTACACTATATTTTACTATCTAATAATCAGTCTGTTGAATCTAAAAGTGTAATGTTTCTATATCTATTCTTTATTTCTGATTTCCATAAGGTAAAAGGCTTTCAGAACGTTTGGTGAAATACGGAATTCGGACAATTACGCGAATGGGTGGAACCGGCCGTGCACAACTTCCAGATGGTAAAGAAATCCATCCGAATTCAAAAGAGTGTGATTTCCCACAGATAATGAATTGTGATCTCTCTGACGAACCAAGATTACTCTTTCATAGAGATTTGTTCCTATTTCACACTTGTATAGGTTGTCGTGTTAGCGATCTATGGAAAATGACTAAGCAGAGTGTGACAGGAAATGTTGTTGAGTATATCGCAGGAAAAGGAATTAATGGCGATCCTAAGACTATTCGCGTTCCATTGAACAAAACAGGCATATCTATTCTTGAAAAGTATAAAGATTACAAAGGG
>Ga0326514_10000599_pt1 | contig 24450 bp, 26 predicted proteins | sample 3_2548_0518_D_FD_203653 | JGI IMG/M metagenome (GOLD analysis project Ga0326514, IMG submission 203653) | Bovine rumen microbial communities from UC Davis, California, United States - 3_2548_0518 | ecosystem: Host-associated > Mammals > Digestive system > Stomach > Rumen | place: USA... | reverse complement strand
CAAAATATGCATGTGAATGGTCTCCTCCAACATGCCTGTTGTATTGGCAGAAATGCCTGACCGGATGATTATCAATGTTTAAGTCTTTGGAACTTTCACACTCGCTGGCCCATAGTCCCATTGCCTGAATGATATCATCGTCAACGCATCTTATAGAAAATTCATTGTCCAATTCATACTCATCATCGCTAATTTCTCCACCTGAGTATTTTGAAGGTATTTCAAACTTCACATCGTTTATTTCTATCTTTTCACTTGCATTAACGCAATTTGCAAGCAAAAATATGATGAGTAAAATTAAAAAAATTCGTTTCATGTTACTAATGTGTTAGTAACTATTTAAATACATTTTCATAAAATTGTGTTGTAAAAAAAGAAAAAGTTCTTTAAAGAATTAATTATTTAATCCTTTAAAGATTTGTCTACGATCCTATGCTTTCTATTCCTTTTGTAGCAAGTAATTTTGTAAATGCACCTTCAGGCTGCATTATGATGTTACCTTTAGAATATTCGTCTAGTGCAGTTTTTATCATTGTTGCTTTTTTATCAGGGTTTGCTGCTGCTTGAGCAAGTGCTTTAACGAGTACCATTACTGCATCTGATCTGGACATTGTTCCGGTAACTCCCTCATTTCCTGCATAACCATTATATGCATCGTTTTCACGAATAATATCTGTCGCACTGAGGTTTGTCTCTTGTCCATCGACTTTAAGCGGTCTGACTGAATTGATTACGTTGTCTACTCCTTCATCGTAAACAAGAACTACTGCATCTGCTGTCAAGTTGGTATTTGCTTCCACAATTTCTTTTGCATATTGCATACCTTGCTCCACTCCGTCATAAAGTGAATCGTGAAGGAACATCTTTCCTCCTCCTATTGCACTGGATGCGGGTTGTGTTGGGTGTGTCATTCCACCTGGGTATATTGGGGTGTAATTGGCAAAACTACCGTTTTCCAAATGAACTATGAATGCCATATCGACACCACCGTTAGATTGCTCATATTTGTCTGCAGCTAATATAAGAATATCCTTATTTTCTTCTGTCAAGTTAGGACCAGTGTTTAACGCTCCATATATTGAAGCCAAAAGCCCTACCAGAATAACCAAAAGAATAGCTATTATTAATTTTTTTGTTCTGGTCATTTTTAATTCCCACGCATTAATTAATGTTTTTAAGAATTAAATTTTTAATCAAATAAAAATCTATTAAGATACAATTAAATTGTTCTCATTAATTATTTCTAAATATCTAATTATATAAACATTATTGAAATTCGGCCATTTTAGTTATTTTTTCAAGCATATTTTAAAAACATTTTTATACACAGAGTATTAATAAATTATATTATGGCAAAAGATGACAGAAGCAGCATCAATCCATTTACCGGAAAATCACATTTTGACATGGTAAATGATGACAAGTTCCTCAGGCAGTCCTATGAGGAATATTATGGAATGATTAATCAATCACAACTCCTCGACAATACTCGTGATGGGCAAATCGTTAGAAATGTGGCTATCAGACTGATACATGCCGTTGAGGATTATTTAACTAAAATAGACAGGCTCGATTATGTTGCCGATTACTATGATTGGGATTTTCATCTCGTGGCTGATGAGACGGTAAATGCATTTTGCATGCCCGGAGGCAAGATTGTAATGTTTTCAGGCATATTGTCTATTGCAAATACGGAGGACAAGGTTGCATTTATTTTAGGTCATGAAATGGCTCATGCACTTCTTGATCACTCAAGAACAAGAGTCAGTGCTCAAAATGCCCAAAATGCAATATCTTCTGCAGCTTGGATTGGCAGCATTGCCATGGATTTGGTGGGATTGGGCTCACTTGGCTCTTTAACTCGTGCTGCAACCAATGTTGCAAGCATAGGCTCACAGTTTTTCCTGATGAATCCCTGGGGCAGGGATCAGGAACTTGAGGCTGACCGCTTGGGAATGATGATTATTCATTGGGCAGGTTATGACATTTCACCGATACCATCGTTCTGGCAATCCATGGCAGGTCACAATTCCAATGAGCATGACTTTTTTTCCACACATCCTGCCGATTCCAAAAGAATCGCCGCTATGAATGAGCTGATTCATGAAATCAACAACGATAAGGATTTTTACGCGCAGCCGGTTTTGAATGAAACTCCTGTGCCTAAAGAGGAATTCATGGATTCCCATAGGATGGGTGATGATATCAAATATTGTCAGCAATGCGGTGCGAAATCAGGTATTGAAGATAAGTTCTGCACCAACTGTGGTGCCAAATTTGAAGTGGATATGAAATGCGGCAGATGCGGTGCTTCTGTAGATGATGGCGATATGTTCTGTACGAATTGCGGAAACAAATTATGAGGTGATAATGTGGAGGAAGATGTAATCAAGTATATTAACAGGTCAAGTTATAGGGTTCGTGCCTTTAAGGCAATCGGTGAAGAGGTCAAGATGCCCAAAGAGATTGCCCGTGACAGCGGTATCTTGCAAAACCATATTTCCAATGTTTTAAGGGAATTGAAAGAGCAGAATGTTGTGGAGTGCCTAAATCCCAATGTCAGAAAAGGACGTCTTTACAGATTGTCCGATGAGGGCTTGGAGATTTTGGATAAAATCAAATAAACTTTTTTTCACTTATTTTTTTTGGCTTGATGGAAAACTTTAAATACAATGATGTGTTAATATATTGTGTGTAAGTTAAACACAACTTAACAACCTATAATTAACTGGAGTGAAAAAATATGAAAATGCCTCAAAATGAAAACCTGGATTTAGTATTTATCATGGACCGCAGCGGATCCATGAGCGGATCAGAAGAAGACACAATCGGAGGATTCAACTCATTCATTGAAAGGGAAAGAGACAAAGGATTAAACACTCGTGTAACCACAGTTCTTTTTGATGATCACTATGAAGTGTTATACAAAAGAAAGGACATCAACCAAGTGGCAAAATTGACCCGTGACGAATACTGGGTAAGGGGATGCACTGCGCTTTTGGATGCAGTCGGAAAAACAATAAACATGCTCGACCATGAAGTTGACAACAATGTGCTTGTTGTAATAATGACTGACGGAATGGAAAACGCCTCTAAGGAATACTCAAAAGACCAGATACGCAATCTTATAAACAGCCACAGCTGGGAATTCATTTACATTGGAGCGGATATCGACTCCTACAGCGAAGCGAGAAACATAGGTATAAGAAAATCCCGTGTTGCAAACTATAAAAAAAGTAAAAAAGGATTTGAAGAGGTTTATGAATCCATTGAAAATGTTTCACATTGTATGAGAAATAATATAAGTTTGGATGATTCCAAATGGAGTGAAAAACTTGCAAAATATGATTAATCATATTCAATTCCCATTTTTTTAAATGCTCGTTTCCTCCTCATGCAGCTTTCACAAACACCGCAGGGCTCACTTTCTCCCTTGTAACATGAATAGCTTAACTCCATTGGAGCGCCTGTATCAACACCTAATTTAACAATCTCCTCTTTGTCCATATTAATTGCAGGTGCTTCAATTCTTATTTTTTCAGGTGAACCCACACCAATCAATTCATTGAACTTGTCCATATACTCTTTGGAGTTGTCGGGAAAGGTAGCTCCCTCTTCACCATTCCATCCTACAATGATTATGTTTGCGCCAATGCTTTCGGCATAGGAAAGGGCAATGGATACAAAAACAGTATTTCTTGCCGGAACCCAAACATTGCTTGCAGATTTACTGCTTTTTTTCAAATCATCAAGGTCACTTTCTTCAAGCTCTGGAATATCTTCATCACTGTTCAGGCTTGAATTGCTGATTTTTGACAGCCATGGAAGGTCAATCACTTCATGATGCCAACCCATCTTTTCACAAATTCTTCTTGAAGCTTCAAGCTCCTGTGTGAAAGCCTTTTGACCATAATTGAATGTTAATGCATAAATCTCATAGTCATTGTCATAAACTGATGTTGCAACGGTGCAGTCAAGGCCTCCTGAAAAAACGGAAATTGCCTTCATCGAATCCTCTCCATAACATCCCTCAGGGCAAGGCCGCTGTCTTTGGCAATCCTTTTTAAATCTTCATATTCAGGTCTCTCGGATATGATTTTGCCGTTGACATAGCCAATTTTAAATGTGACTTCATAATCCTTGCCTTCAATGTTGTATGATTTTTTAACAAATTCACGTTTGCTTATTCCTCTGTGGATATGTGGGGCAATCCTGATGCCAAGGCTGCCTGTTTCCTTAAAAATCGTATCAAGAATCACTTCCCTTTTCTCTTTTCTGGAAATGACCTTGAGAAGACTTCCCTGACGGTTCTTCTTCATTATTATTGGTGTTACTGACACGTCACTTGCACCTGCATCAAGAATAACGTCAAATAAATACCCGATTTCCTCTCCGGTGAGATGGTCGATGTTTGTTTCGATAACGTCCACTTCATCAGAGGGGGTCATGTCTTCACTTTCAATTATTCTCATCACATTCGGGTGGTCAAAATCCTTTCTTCCGGCACCGTAACCTGTCTTTTTGGCTTTCATGAGAGGAATGAATTCCACAATTTCGTCACACAGCTCCATATAAATTGCGCTGCCGGTAGGTGTTGCAAGTTCGCTTTCAACAGGGCCTCCAACAATATTGGCTCCCATTAATATCTCAACAACCGCTGGGGCAGGAACAGGGATTGTTCCATGTGCTGTCCTAACCTTTCCGCCGCCAACCGCAATTGGAAGTCCAATAATTTTTTCCTTATCAAAATCCAGACTGTAATATGCGTATACTGAACCTATGACATCTGCAACCGCATCGCTGGCACCGACTTCATGAAAATGAACTTCATCTAAGGTCTTGCCGTGGACTTTGGCTTCGGCCTTTGCTATCCTTTCAAATATTTTCATGGAAGTGTTTTTAACATCTTCATCCAGATCCAGATTCGCAATTTTTGAAATGAAATCCTTATAGTTGACTGAATGCTTGTGCTCCAGCATTTCCACATGGCAGAATGTGGAGCTGATTCCGTGTTTTGAAACCCTTGTGAATGTAACATTGACTTTTCCAAATTCTTCGGCGGATTTTTCCATAACTTCTTTTAATTCATTTTCATCCGCTCCCAAATCAACAAAAGCACCAATGAGCATATTTCCGGCTATTCCACTGGATTGTGGGTCAATAATTATTGTCATAATGTTAATTCCTAATTCTTGGTATAATATAAAATTTAAATTAAATAATTAATATATATTATCTCATGGAATTTAATGTCATCGAAAAAGATTATGGAATCTGCATCAGCAATCCGAATCATTTTTTAGCGTTCAGCGATTTTACGGTAAGCGATGGAATTGACATTATTGAAAACGTCAACATCGTAAAGTCTGGTGATGATTATAAACAGACCGCTAAAAGGGCAGAAACCTTCAATCAGTTTCAGGGGTCATACATTGCTCAGGCAACGGATTGCCTTGATTATTTTAAAAATACATATGGTGACATTACTATTTTCACATTCATGGCAAATGATGTTTGCATTGAACAGTTCACAGATCATCTGAAAGTTGCAAACTCGCCTAAAGGTTTTGCTGATGCCAATATTGGCATAGGCCACATAATCTATATTGATAAGAGGATGTCTCCAAAGGACCTGCTTAAATTATCCAAGCTGATAACCAATGTAAAAGCAGAAAAGATGGCTCAGATGGCATTGCCGTTACATATTCAAAATATTTTAAACTCCAATGATTTTCTGGCGGTTCTGGCAAATCTTGATGAGAGTGACGCATCAGGTTTGGACATTAACAATGCTTCCTATGATGACATCGATTTTGGCGAGCTTAATGAAAGAGTTTCCGATGCGGTTGAAATCAGCATTGAGGATGCCTTTGAAAAAATGAATCTGACATTTGGAATTCTGGACTATCTTGTATCCGAGGGCATACTTATTGGAGATTTGGTGGAAGCGGGAATGGAGCTTATTGATGAAAGTGATGCGACTTCAAATCTTAAAGACAAATTGGAGGCGCAGATTCTAAAATCATTGGCAGATGTTAATGTGATTCTTTTGCTTTTTGCGGCCATACGTCTGCAACATGATTTGACTGACGGGAGAATACGCGAGGCCAAAGGCAATTCAGCTCAGGTGTACTCTGATGAGGTTTTCGGTTTTGCCATATCAAATCATATTGCAGGAACAAAGGCTGCGCTGAATTTCAGAAGATACATTGACGCAAAACCTGGAATCATCTGGGGATTGCCTAAAGTGTTGGACGATGCATTTGCGGGATTGATTGCAGGATGTGTATCAAAAATTTTTGAGGAATAGACATGGAAGAAGACAATTACTTTGAAGATGAGGAATTTTCGCCGGTTAAATCCATTTTGGGCCTTTTGACATTTTCAACAATACTTCCAATTAATGTTTTCACATCAATTGAGTATATGACAAAGTTAACATGGTTCTGGCCCTTTTTACACTTGTTTGTAGGTGTCTTGGCAGCAATCTGCGGTTATGTTTCCATGGAGATTCTGCATCTGAATTCATTTTTCACAGCAGCCATCGTTTATGCGTTCCTAATGATAATAACAGGTTACAATCACCTTGACGGCGTGATGGACATGGCAGATGGAGTAATGGTTCATGGAGAGCCTGAAAAAAAGATCAGGGTCATGAAGGATTCCTCAGTTGGTGCCGGAGGGGTTGCAACATTATTCATCGTTGCAAGCCTTACAGTAGCCGGATTATACAATATCCTGGATTATCATTTCATATTGGGGATTATAATATGTGAAATGTGTGCAAAGACTTCTCTTCTAACCGCTGCATTGTTTTCAAATCCGCTGGTGCCGGGTATCGGGAGCTATTTTATAAAAGAAACCAATCCTGCCAATTATTTTGCATCAACAGTGATTGTGGCGATAATTGCATATCTGATTGGAGGGTTTGCGGGCATTGCAGGTGTAATCGGTGCGATTGTCTCAGGCGCCATTATAGCTGTCATTGCAAAAAGGAATTTTGTCCTTGCCAACGGTGATGTGTTGGGAATGAGCAATGAAGTTGGAAGACTGTTCTCATTATTATTTATGGCAAGTGCTTTATTTTTCATTTAATTGAATTTAACACGTTGAAATCAATATTGAAGTGTGCTTATACATTGTTTTATATATTAGAAAGTTTAAAGTAGTATTGATGAGATTTACCACTAATCATGTCCTTTAAAATTTCAATTCCATATTACGTAAACTCATGAATAATGGCAACGCATGTTCACCTCCACTTTTATTTTTTTCTTAGTGGTTTTTCTCATCAAAATTTAAATAATCCTAACAATTAATAATTAAATGATAATATGAATGTTAATGTTTTAAGATTGGATCACAGATTAAAAAGGGACACCCGTATAACAACTCACGTGTGTCTCACTGCACGTGCATTCGGCGCAAGCAAAATATACCTGGCCGGTGAACGCGATAACCGTTTGATGGATAATGTTAAAGACACTGCCTCAAGATTTGGAGGCAATTTTGAAATAGAATACACTGAAAGTGCAATGGGTGTAATCAACAAATGGAAAGCCGATGGTGGAAAGGTGGTGCACCTGACCATGTACGGTTCTCAGGCTCATGAAATCGCACCTGAAGTAAGACGTGACGGATCAGATATTCTGATTGTCGTAGGCGGTGCAAAAGTTCCCGGAAAAGTCTATAAGGCTGCAGACTGGAATGTATCTGTAACAACACAGCCTCACTCAGAGGTGTCTTCGCTTGCAGTATTCCAGCACCTGCTTATGGACGGTAAGGAATTCGAGCTGGAATTTGAAAATCCTGTTTTGGAAGTCATTCCGACAGCTCACGGTAAAAATGTTAACGTTCACAACGAAAACCGTTAGGAGATAAAGTCATCAAGCCTCTTGATGGCCTTTAATTTCTCATCTTTTTTTATCCTTGCCTGGTCAAGGGCATCCTTTATTGTCTGAATTGAATTGTCATAGACTTCACGGTCAACTGGATATGGAAAGCCATCCTTTCCGCCATGTGTGAAACTGTATTTTACTGGATCCCTCCAGCTTGCAGGCTCACCGTAAACCAAATCCGATATTAATGCCAGTGCCCTTATTTTTTTAGGGCCGATTCCATTTAGCAAAATCAGCTCCTCATAGTTTTCAGGCTGAATCTCCCATGCTTTTGTCAGCACTTCAAACTCCTTGTCGGAAATGTCCATGTCAAGCACCGGATGATGGGTGGGCATTGTGAAATCCTCCAAAAGCGTCTGATTGTTTTTTCTTTTAAAGTATTGTCTTAAATGATTCGGGTTGTCATTAATCAAATCAACACTTATTTTTTGGGCTTCCTTGCTTTCTTCGGAAGGCATATTCAATGTGTTCGGTGTCATCTGGTCACATGAAATTCCGCTGTGGGGGTCATTCAGCAAATCATCGACTTCACTGCCTAGCCAGTGGTAGCGTCGGGCATACTTGTTTTTAGTGTTTAGGCCCTGCTGGACCACTGCCCAATCTCCCTTTTCGGTTACAAAGAAGTTGTGCTGATATAATGTGTATCCATCCTGAATGCAGGAATTGTCGATTTTAGCAGACAACCTGCTTGTTTCAACAAGCTTTTCAGTTGTTTTTGTCTTCAGGTTAAACACTTCTCCGGCATGCTTTATTCCATCAGGGGTCTTGCGGGATTTTGCACCCTTTCCTCCGGTCAGATAGATTCCATGCTCTTCCGGTGACAATGATTCCTTTAGGGCTCCGAGAGTTGTTGTGGTTGTTCCCGAGGAGTGCCAGTCAAAACCTAAAACACATGAGAATGCCTGAAACCAGTACGGATTGGAGATGCGATTTAAAAATTCATTTAAACTGTACTCTTCAATGATTACTGATGCCAGAGCTCCTGACAGCTTAACCATTCTTGAAAATAGCCATTTTGGAGGATGGCCTCCATGTAAAGGCAGATTGACTGCTCCCCTTCTTTTCATGAATAACTGATATGTTTTTAATAAATATTTACTTTTTTCCAAGAGCATTTGGTAAACATTTTTTTTAAAATATGTTACATTTGGCTCAATTTTGATATATGAACAAAACTTTAATAAATGATGGTTACTAAAATTATTAATGTTATATTTATTAACAATTTATTTAATCAAAATTATATAGGAGCTAATATTATGGCTGTAAATAACGGAGATTTTGTTAGAGTAAACTTTACTGGTAAAATAAAAGAAACTGATGACGTATTCGATACTACTTATGATGAAATTGCACAAGAAGCAGGGATTTTCGATGAAAACAAAACTTACAAAGCAATTCCTATTGTTGTAGGTGGAAATCACTTATTGCCTGCAATTGAAGAAGCAATTATTGGTTTAGATGAAGGAGAAACCAAACATGTCGAAGTTGACTGTGATAATGCATTCGGACCAAGAGATCCTAAAATGATTCAATTAGTGCCTATGAGAGAATTCAAAAAACAAGGCATGACTCCTGTTCCTGGTATGAGGATCCAATCCGAAGGTTCAACAGGTAAAATATTAACCGTAAACGGCGGAAGAGTAAAAGTTGACTTCAACCACGAATTAGCTGGAAAAGACTTAATTTACGATGTTGAAGTAACTGAAATCATCGATGATGAAGAGGAAAAAATCAAAAGCATGATTGAATTACACTACTCCAATCCTAACGTGGACATTGACAAAACCGAAATCAACATCGTTGACGGCGTTGCAAACATCAAATTAGATGAAATGTCCAAATTTGACCAACAATCATACATGGATGTAACATTCGCAAGATTCAGAATCGCTAAAGACATTTGGGACAACATTGAAGAAATCACCAAAGTCAATTTCGTAGATGAATTCGAAAAAAGAGAAGAATCTGACGACGAAGAAGACGAAGAATAAGTCTTCTTAAATCCTTTTTTTATCCTGGATTGCTACAATTCCAGGAATATCTTTTACTTTTAACTCAAACATGGCTTCCATGCCTTCATTTTCAAACAAGACACACTTTTTTTCCAGAACCTTGCTTGTCAGAAGTGCGGCAACAGGAGGGGTTATTACAAAAATGGACCTGTATTTTGCAAGTGCCTCAACGCTTTCATCGCCCAGCATTCCCTTTCCTACATGAATTTTAACGCCGGCCCTACTTAAGATAGGTATTGTTGATTCAATTTCAACCTTGCTGCTTGTTGTTGGGGCAATTCCAGCATCGCTGAAAGCGGTGTGCATGATAACGCTTCCATTCAAATCAAAGGGCACATCGTCCTTTTCGATTAGCTCGCCAAGTTGCGGAAGTGCCGCATCACGGCCTGTGTAGATAGTTCCGGATATGCTTATCTGGTCTCCCACTTCAAGACCTGCAATGTCCTCATCGCTGATTGGGGTGGTTAATCTTTTCATATATTTAATTATGTTTTTAATTTTTATTAAATTTTTAAATTTTTCGTGATTTCGCATAAGATATTTAAATGTTCATCAACATAAATAATATACATTCTATATTTATTTATCATAGAATTGTTAGGAGATTTTAAATTGATTATTATTGACGAAGAATTATGTAAAGGATGTCATCTTTGCTTATTCATGTGTTATAAGAATGTATATGCAATTTCTCCTGAGGTTAACAAGAAAGGCGTGCAGTTGCCCTATGTTAACTTTGAAGACAGATGTACCAAATGCGGCACCTGTGAAGTTGCATGTCCAGACCAGGCAATAACCGTGGATTTGCCTGAAAATTGGTGGATGCAAGATGACAGTATGAATTTCAACCCTCATTTCACAAAGGGGAATAAGTAGGTGTTATAATGTCTGAAGAATTTTTTATACAAGGAAATGAAGCATGTGCTAAAGGTGCAATAGCTGCAGGATGCAGGTTCTTTGCAGGTTATCCTATCACACCATCTACTGAAGTGGCTGAAACTTTAGCCCGTGAATTGCCAAAAGTCGGAGGTTCATTTGTCCAGATGGAAGATGAAATCGCATCAGCCGGAGCAATCATCGGAGGTTCATGGGGAGGATGCAAATCCATGACCGCCACATCAGGTCCCGGTATCTCATTGATGCAGGAAAATATAGGATATGCATTCATGAGCGAAACTCCAATAGTAATTGTTGATGTTCAAAGGGGTTCCCCATCCACCGCTCAACCGACAATGGCTGCACAGGGAGACATGATGCAGGCACGTTGGGGATCACACGGTGACTACGAACCAATCGCATTATCTCCATCAAGCGTTCAGGAATTTTTTGATTTCACAATAAAGGCATTCAACCTCGCAGAGGAGTACAGATGTCCTGTATTTGTAATGGCAGATGAAGTTATAGGACACATGAGGGAAAAGATTATTGTGGAAGACGACATTGAGATAGTACCAAGAAAAAGGCCTGAAAAAACCGATGATTACCTTCCTTTTGAAAATGTTGAAAACGGAACAACTCCAATGCCTGCATTCGGTGACGGATTCAATATTCATGTGACAGGACTCACTCACGATGAAAGAGGATATCCTGACACCAACAATCCTGAAACCCATGACAAACTCATTCAAAGAATTTGCGATAAGGTATTGAACAACAGGGATAAGATCTGCTCTGTAAGAGGTGAAAACTGTGAGGATGCAGATATAATAATTGTATCCTATGGTGCTCCGGTAAGGTCAGCTGTTGAAGCTGTTAAAAGGGCTAGGGCAAACAATCAAAAAGTCGGATATGTTAAAATCGACACTCCATGGCCGTTTCCGGATGAACAGTTAAGGGAAATCACAAAAAATGCCAGCGATGTGATTGTCGTGGAAATGAATCTCGGTCAGATGTATTACGAGATTGACCGTGTGCTTAAAAGAGACACTAACGTTCATTTGATGGGTGTCATTGGAGGATTATTGCCAACTCCTGATGAAATATTAGAGCAAATTTCAAGAATCGGAGGTAAATAAAATGTCTGAACATAAACAAAACAGATTCCTTCCATACTTGAGGGAAGACAGATTGCCTCATATTTTCTGTCCGGGCTGTGGAAATGGGGCCATAATCAATGCATTTTTGGCCGCAATGGAAAAGGCGGAAATGGATTTCGACAATATCGCAATGGTTTCAGGAATAGGATGTTCCTCAAGAATTCCGGGTTATCTTAAATGTGATTCTCTCCACACCACTCACGGAAGGGCATTAAGTTTTGCAACTGGACTTAAAACAGCCAATAAGGATTTGGATGTTGTTGTATTTACCGGTGATGGTGATGCCGCATCCATTGGTGGAAATCATTTGATTCATGCGGCTAGAAGAAACATTAATTTAACTGTAATCTGTATCAATAATAACATTTATGGTATGACTGGTGGTCAAATCAGTCCAACTTCTCCTAAAGGCAGTTTCGGAACTACTGCACCATATGGTAATCAGGACACTCCATTCAAATTGGCTGAACTTGTTGCTGCAGCCGGCGCAACTTACTCAGCAAGATGGACCACTGTGCAGCTTGAAAACCTTGTATTGTCCATTAAGGACGGTTTGAAAAATCCTGGTTTTTCATTCATTGAAGTTGCAACACAATGTCCAACATACTTCGGTCGTAAAAACAAGTTAAGGACTCCTACAGCAATGGCTGCTGTAATGAAAGCAAACACAGTATTCAAATCCGCTGCAGACAGAATGAGTGCAAGGGATTTGGAGGGCAAAATTGTTGTCGGTGAATTTGCAGACTATACAAAAGATGAATTTACTGAAAATATTGACAAAATCAGTGTGGAAAAATCTGGTAAGAGGACTCTTATCAATTCTGCATATGAAACAGAATTTTAGAGGGATAATATGAGAACTGAAATTAGAATTTGTGGTTTTGGAGGTCAGGGAGTTATTCTTGCAGGAATCATCTTAGGAAAATCTGCAAGTCTTTTTGACGGTAAGGAAGCTGTTCAAACCCAATCTTATGGTCCTGAAGCTCGTGGAGGAGCTTCCAAATGTGAAGTTGTTATCAGTGACAGTGAAGTCGATTATCCTAAAGTTCAAAGTCCGGATATCCTGGTTGCAATGTCAAATGAAGCATTGGTAAAGTATATAGTGGATTTAAAGGACAATGGAACTTTAATTGTTGATCCTGGAACAACAGATGTTGAGGACGTTAAAGAATATATTGATGGACATAACATTAAGGTTTATGAGGCTCCTGCAACCAAAACCGCTACAGATGAAATAGGACTTAAAATTGTGGCGAATATTGTTATGGTTGGAGCCATTACAAAAATTACTGAAGTCATATCAAAACAGGCAGCTATCAAAGCTATTGAAGCAAGTGTTCCTGCAGGAACTGAAGAGAAAAACATCAAGGCTTTTGAAGCGGGATATGCTTTAGCGGAATAGGTGTATAATATGAGATTTTTTGAAAATATAGCTAAACAGATTTTTAATCAAGAAGGAATACCAATTTTGGAAGGTCACATTGCATATTCTCCGGAAGAGGCAATGTCAATCTCTTCTGAAATGGACGTTCCTGTAGTTATTAAGGCACAGGTTTTAACCGGAGGAAGAGGAAAGGCAGGTGGTGTAAAATTTGCCGACAACCCTGGTGAAGCTTTAAAAGTTGCTGATGAAATTTTAGGAATGGAAATTAAGGATGAAAAGGTAAAACACCTTTTAATTGAAGAAAAGGCTGAAATCTTAAATGAATTCTTTGTAACCGTATCTGTTGACAGGGGTGCAAGAAGGCCGGTTATTTTGGCAAGTAAGGAAGGAGGAATAGAAATTGAAAACCTCGCAAAAACCAATCCTGAAAAAATCATCAAGTATTATCCAAATCCATTGATTGAATTCCTGCCGTATGAGGCACGTGAAATCGCAAGAAAGATGGGGGTTCCATCAGAATTGATTTCACCTATGGGGGACATGATTTGGAAACTGTATCAGGTATTTGATAAATATGATGCTGATACTGCAGAAATAAATCCGTTGATATTGACTCCTGATGGATTAATTGCCGCTGACGCTAAACTGGTGGTTGAAAATGACTCATTGTTCAGACATCAGGATCTGGTTGAAAGACTGCACTATAAGAAAAAGGCAGTTGACTTTGTCCAATTGGATGGGGACATTGCCGTTATCGGTAACGGTGCTGGTCTGACCCTGACTGCTATGGACATGATTAAGCTCAACGGTGGAGAACCTGCAACATTTCTGGATATTGGTGGTGGAGCTTCAGAGCAAATCATCAATCAGGCATTGAACCTTGTTTTAAATTATGATCCGGTTAAGGTAGTGTTCTTAAATGTTTTAGGCGGTATCACCAAGGCAGATGATGTTGCCCGTGGTGTCATTAAGGCATTGGATCAGACTGAAAGAGAAGTTCACATTGTCATTAGGCTGACAGGTACCAATGAAAAAGAAGGTCAAAGACTTTTAGAAGAGGCTGGCATTCCATATGAAACTTCCATGGAAAAGGCCGCTCGAAAAGCTGTTGAAATTTGTGAAGAATTAAAAGCAGAAGGGAAATAGATTTTTAAAAACTCATAATGCCTATATATAATGTAATCTGAATAAGTTATTCGAGTAGAACTACTCGACTAATTTCAGATTCATTAACTAATTCTTTGCCACAAGCATCACCTATTTTTTTTGCAAATTCCTTGACTTCATCAAATGTAGGCATATTTTCCTGTGTCAGTCTTTTTCGTGATGATCCGACAAACATGTATGCTTTTACTTCAACATAGTCAGGGTCAGCTTTTTTTATCAGTTTTGCATATTCTTCGGGATTTTCCATATTTCTTCCCTTAACGCAGGTGTTTCTTATGCATGTGCGTGAGTTAAAACTGGACAATATTTCAAGAGATTCATTTAAATTGTCCCATGCATCATTTATTCTAGGTCTGCACACTTCTTCAAATATTTTCCTTGAAGGTGCATCCAAGGAAAGGTATAGTTGGTATGGGTCGTTTTCAAGGTTGCCCAATCTGTCTGCACATTGGCCGTTGCTTACGACAAATGTGGTGAAGTCCCTGCTGTTGAACTCACCAATCAGCTCATCAATTTTCGGATAGAGTGTAGGTTCTCCGGCAAGGGATATTGCGGCATTGTTCGGATCGGTCATTTCCTCCAATTTTTTCTTATTTGCATTTTTATTTCCGTAAAACCCGCATAACAGGTTGTTTTGAGCCTTGATGGCTCCGTCCACTATGGCTTTCGGGTCGTCATATTCCTCATCTTCCCATGTTGTCTGGGTATATGTCAAGTCCCTCCAGCAGAATTCACATTCCTGCTGGCAGTTTGGAACGGCTGGAGACATCTGAAGACATCTGTGAGATTGGATGCCGTAAAACTTTTCCTTATAGCAAACTCCCTTATCAGATATGCTCTGGCGTGTCCAATGGCATGTTTTAACTGCTGCATGCCCATGTTTTCCTACAAATCTGTATCCGCTTTTTTCTAGTTTTTCTATCTGCTTTTCATTGAATGACATAAAATCAAGTTTATTTTTAGTTCTGATACTATATACATTTTTACAAGTCCATGGCAATATTGCTTTTAATGAACAAAATTTACTTTATCTTGTAAAAACTATTTATATGTTTAAATTTAATATTAATTATTATGAGATTATGGAGTAAAAATCAGGAAAAATTATTTTTCGATAAGTCAAAAAATTTTGCAACGCCCGAACAGCTGTTCTACAGGACGGATGACGGAAGATTGGTGACATACTGGCCAAAGGGCTATTCGGGGGTTAAATCAACCTTGCAGGCAAGAAACTCGCTGATTGGAAATTTCACTGAAAAGTGGGTATGCGACCTGCTGAATTATATGCTTTGCGATGAGGATTTATACGTAATCCAGCAGGCACAAATTCCTTCAATTGGAATAACTCACAAGTCTCCGGCAGACATTGTCATTGCAACCGCAGACAAAAAGGTTCTGATGGCAGATGAGGTCAGGCTCATATTCGAAGTCAAAATGTCTCTTGTGTGGAACTGGCAGTACGATGATGCCACAGGCATTGTAAAAGAGATTGGCGATTACAGGACTCATCAGGGACGTCCAAGCTTCACACGTTCCGATTCCATTTTAAAGGCTATCGGTAAGGGAATTGACATAAGGGTTTCAAACGTCAGGGCATCAAAAATTCCGCTGATTATACTCGGAAATGCTCCCCTTTCCAATGGATTTTGCAAAAAGGCGGACTATCTGAAGACTTCCGGAATCATTCAGGGATTCTGGTCTCTAAACCCATTTCCCCTAAATCACGGAAACACCAGAAAGAGAAGCCATAAAAATGGATTTGTCAGAATGGACAATGTTGATGAGTTAAATATGAGTTTGAACCAATTATTTAAACAGGATTTGAATTTTTTCTCAGGAATGGAAAATCCAGAAAAGCTCGGTCAGCTGATTGAAATAGCCAACCGGGAAAATACATATGAAAACAAGGGATTGAAGTTTTTAAATCTCTTAAAGAGGTCTTGAAATTGGCAAGGAAAACTCAAACAAAATCATTCGGTTCGGTTGTGCGAGAGTCACACAGCTCAAAAAAATTTTACAGTTCAAAACTATTCGAGGAATTTGAAATTCCCAAAAAAATAGAATTCAAACAGCAGTCTATTGAAAAGGACAAGCTGAACAGGTTTTACTGCAAGTCCAGTGAGGTGATGGATGAAGTGCCTGATGACAGTGTTCATCTGATGATTACATCCCCTCCATATAATGTGGGAAAGGAATATGACAACGACTTGACGCTGGATGAATATCTGGCCTTATTGACAAGGGTTTTCAGTGAAGTTAAAAGAAAGCTTGTCACAGGAGGAAGGGCATGCATAAATATGGCAAACATCGGCAGAAAACCATACATTCCCCTTCATGCAATGGTAATTGAAATAATGCTTGATTTGGGATTTCTGATGAGGGGGGAAATAATATGGGATAAATCCGCAAGTGGAGGAGGATCATGTGCATGGGGAAGTTGGATGTCCGCTTCAAATCCCGTTTTAAGGGATTATCATGAATACATTCTCGTATTTTCCAAGGACTCCTATTCGAAAAATAAAAAGCAGGTCAAAAAGGACACCATCGAAAGGGATGATTTTATTGAGTGGACAAGAAGTGTCTGGAAATTTCCCGCAGTCAATGCCAAAAGAATTGGACATCCCGCACCATTTCCGATTGAACTGCCTCGCAGGTTAATAAATCTATACAGCTATGAGGGAGATGTTGTTTTAGACCCATTTGCAGGAAGCGGAAGTACTGCAATTGCAGCAATCCAAAATAAGAGAAATTTCATCTGTTACGATATCAAACAGGAATATATTGATTTGGCGAAAAAGAGAATTTCTAATCAAAAATTTATTTAATGATGTAGACTAAATATTTAATTAATAAAAAATTGTGGGATTATTATGGACACTCCAATTGTAATATTAAATTATAAAACTTATTTGGAATCAAGTGGTTTGAATGCTTTAAAACTTGCACATGACCTTGAAAGCGCTGCAAGTGAATCTGGAATTACTATGGTTGCAGTTCCTCAGGCTGCGGATATCTATAGAATAAGTGAAGAAACTTCACTTCCTATTTTTGCTCAACACATTGATCCTGTATCTCCTGGAGGCCATACTGGATCTAATTTAATAAATACATTAATCGAAGCCGGAATAAGCGGATCTTTAATCAATCATTCAGAGCAAAGAATGAAATTGGCAGACATCGATGAAGTTGTAAAGCTATGCAGGGACAATAATATTGAATCCTGTGTTTGCACAAACAATATCGACACTTCAAAGGCAATTGCCGCTTTGTCTCCTGATGCCGTTGCAGTGGAACCTCCGGAACTTATCGGTACCGGAATTCCTGTATCTCAGGCTCAACCTGAAGTCGTTGAAGACAGTGTAAAGGAAGTTAAGGCAATAAATAAGAAAGTTAAGGTATTGTGCGGTGCAGGAATTACAACTGGTGATGATATGAAAGCGGCCATGGATTTGGGTGCAGATGGAGTATTGCTTGCATCTGGAATTATTAAGGCTGAAAGTCCAAAAGATGCATTGCTTGATTTGGTAAGTAAATTATAGAGTGAGAAAATGGCTAAAAAATTTAACACTATTGATGATTTTGATGTAGAGGATAAGACAGTACTTGTAAGGATTGATATCAACTCACCGGTGGACCCTGGCTCAGGAATTATTTTGGATGATACAAGATTGAAGCTGCATGCTCAAACCGTTAAGGAATTGTCAAACAAGGGTGCAAAAGTTGTACTTCTTGCACACCAGTCCCGTCCGGGTAAAAAGGATTTCACAACATTATCTCAACATGCTGAAGCACTCTCAGACATTTTAAATTTAAGGGTAAAATACATTGATTCAATATTTTCCGAATCAGCTAAAGATGCAATCAAATCTTTAAGGCCACATGAAATTCTTTTGCTTGAAAATGTAAGGTTCTTTTCAGAGGAAACCCTTTCAAGAACTCCATTGGAGCAATCAAAAACTCATCTTGTAAGTAAATTGTCTCCATTAATTGATTATTATGTAAATGATGCATTTGCGGCAGCTCACAGGTCACAGGCATCATTGGTTGGTTTTACTGTTAACACTCCTTCCGCAGCCGGAAGGGTTATGGAAAAGGAATTGACAATCATACAAGATGCACTTGATAATGTGGAACATCCTTGCGTATTCCTGCTTGGTGGTATGAAACCTGATGATTCAATTGATGTGATGGAGAATGTTTTAAGCAACGGTACTGCAGATTCCATCTTGACAACAGGTATTGTTGGAAACATTGTATTGTGGGCATCCGGTGCTGATATCGGTGAGGTAAACAGAAAATTCATTGCAAGTAGAGGATATGAGGATATGGTTGCCAAATCAAAGGAATTGATTGACAGATTTGGAGATAAAGTAAAATATCCTATTGATGTTGCATGTGAAATTGACGGTGAACGTGTGGATTATGATTATCGTGAAATTCCAAACGAATCAATCTTTGATATTGGTGTGAAAACCATCAATTACTATGCAAAGGAAATCAGGGACGCCAAGGCAATATTTGCCAATGGTCCTGCTGGAGTGTTTGAAGATCCTAAATTTGCAATGGGTACAGAAGATTTAATAAATGCTATTGCAAAGTCCGACGGTTTTTCACTTATTGGTGGAGGACACATTGCAGCTGCTACTGCTGGACTTGGTTTGGAAGACCAGATGAGTCATTTAAGTAGTGGTGGTGGGGCTTGCATCAGCATGCTTGCAGGTAAAAAGTTGGCTGCTGTTGAAGCCTTAAAAAATAGTAAAGATTAGCTATTAAATATATTTAATAGCTTTTCTGAAGATTTTTTCGGATCATCTGAACTCATGATTGCACTTACAACAGATAATCCTTTGATTCCAGTGTCAGTTAATTCATGAGCATTGTCTAGGGTAATTCCGCCAATGGCTACAACTGGAATATTTATTGAATCCACAATTTCTTTTAAATCTTTTTTTGTTATTTTTGGAGCATCGTCCTTTGTTGCAGTTGGAAATACTGCTCCTGTTCCAATATAATCGGCACCATCCTTTTCGGCCTTTTTTGCCTCTTCAATTGTGGCAGCTGAAACGCCGACTATTTTATCGGGTCCCACCAGTTTTCTTGTAACGTCACATGGCATATCTGATTGGCCAACATGAACTCCGTCGGCATCAATTGCAAGGGCAACATCAACCCTGTCATTGATGATCAGTGGCACATTATACTGTGTGGTTATTCTTTTGACTTTCAATGCCAGATTGTAGAAGTCCAGTGTGTCTGCTGTCTTTTCCCTAATTTGAACCACACTGACTCCTCCCTTTATCGCTTCTTCAATTGTCCTTAAAAATTTTTCCACATCGTCACTTTTATCTGTGACAAGGTAGAGTGATAAGTCTATATCGTTCATAGTATCCTGATGTTTGATTCGTTCACTAAGGTTTCGCTGTCTGTCTTGTATAGGTAATCAATTAGGTATGCTCTAAATGAACCGGTTCCTTCATCTTTTTCATCAACTTTTGCTCTTGCCTTTTCACCGGCAATGTTCATAGCTAAAATTGCCACAAGACTGCCGTCAAATGCATTTGAACCTCCAATGCAGCTTCCAACGATTGATGATAACATACAGCCGCTTCCGGTTATTAAAGGCATCATGTCATCTCCATTGTCAATAACGACTGTGGTTTTTCCGTCACTTAAAATATCAAGGGGTCCGCTTGCAAGTATCACGGTATCTAATTTATTTGCAAGTTCACAAATCACTTCACCGTTTGCCTTTAGGTTTTCTTCAGTAATGAGGTCATCAGCATTAACATCCACACCTTTTGCAGTGTTGCTTTCATCCAAAACTCCAACTAATTTGGCTATCGCTTTAATTTCAGAGATGTTTCCCCTTATTGCTGTGATGTTGTAGTTTTCTATTAGGTCGAGTGTTGTTTTGTTTCTAAGTTGTGTAACTCCGACACCTACTGGATCTAAAATTATTGGGGTGTTTGTTTTGTTTGCGGTTTTGCAGCTTATTTTCATGGATTCTATTTGGTCCTTGCTTAATTTTCCAATGTTTATTACAAGCACGTCTGCTATTGTCACTACCTCTTCAAGCTCTTCTGCATCTTCGGCCATGAATGGTGAGCCTCCGATTGCAAGTACTGCATTTGCACAATCATTGATAGTTACTGAATTTGTGATGCAGTGGGTTAAAGCATTTTTTTCACGAATATCTTTTAGGGTTTTGTCGATTTTATTTAATAACTGATTTTCATTAGTTGACATATTATTAATTATAAATTTTTTGTTATTTAAATTTTGATAAAAAAATTATGATTTATAGAAAAGTATTTAAATAACTTTTAATATATATTGTAGTGTTATAATATTTCATAGTGTTGCCTCGGTGGCTCAGTCTGGTAGAGCGCGAGACTTGTAATCTCGTGGTCGCGGGTTCAATTCCCGTCCGGGGCTTATAATATTATGATTTTTTCATAAATTTTTTCATGATTTTATGAAATATCGTAATATTTATATACTTGAAAGATATAATATTTTATTAGTATGTCATCTACATGCAATATGTGTGTGGGTCCGTAGGGTAGCTTGGTCGATCCTTTGGGCTTTGGGAGCCTGAGACTCCGGTTCAAATCCGGGCGGACCCATTTTGCCCGCCTTAGCTCAATTTGGCAGAGCGTTGGACTGTAGATCCAAATGTTGCTGGTTCAAGTCCGGCAGGCGGGATTTTCAATTTATTTATTTGGAATCATATGTAATTTTTATGAAAATTTGTGATTTTTCCATAACCTTTATATATGATGAAAAATATATTAGTTGATAGTGTATTATTACTATTTGAGGGTATGCCCTGGTGGTGTAGGGGCTATCATGTGGGCCTGTCGAGCCCGCGACTCGGGTTCAAATCCCGGCCAGGGCGCTCATATCTTAAATGGTATAATATGTCATATAGGCCTGTAGCTCAGTCTGGCAGAGCGCCTGGCTTTTAACCAGGCGGCCGCGGGTTCAACTCCCGTCAGGCCTGTTTCTAATTTTATATTTTAACTTTTTTATTCGGAGGAAAAAATTTGAAAATTGATATTCAAGACCATATGCTCGTACCAAAGCATGAAATCATGACTGAAGAAGAAATTTCAGATGAATTTAGTAATGTTGATTATGATTTTAAAGATCTTCCTAAAATAAAATCACATGATCCTGTTGTGAAAGCTATCGGTGCGGAACCTGGTAACGTTTTGAGAATAACTAGGGAAAGCCAAACTGCCGGTGTATTTGTAACCTATAGGATTGTTGAAGATTAATCGTTTATAATATAATTTTAGAGTTGTGAAATTTAATATAGTATAATTTCTGTCTTTTTTGTTTTTTTAGAAATTCATTATAATAAATTTGACTTAGTTTGAGAGGAATTATCTTAATGGAGATAGTTATGAGTAAATTAAGAATAATGATTAAATGAATTAGGTAACGTTAGGAGCAGTCCTAATTAATATATTATTTTTATTTAGTTAATTATTTTTATTGCGTACGTAATGTTGGAGGATATCCATGACAGAGAATAATTGGAAATTAGTTGATGCATTTTTTGACAAATATGATTTGGTGGATCACCATATTAAGTCATACAATGATTTCGTGAATAATAGAATTCAGAACATCATTGATATTACCGAACCTATTACTTTGGATGATGGTAAATACACTTTAAAAACTGGTAAAGTGCGTATTGAAAAGCCATCCAACAAAGAAGCTGATGGGTCTCGCAGTGAAATCGATCCTACCGAAGCAAGACTTAGGAATTTAAATTATTCTGCAGACATGTACCTTGAAATGGCACTAAATGAAGAAGGAGAAGATAATGAATTGGAAGAAGTATACATTGGTGAACTGCCGGTTATGCTTAAATCTGACATTTGCCATCTCAATGGACTCAGTCCTGAAGAATTAATGGAAAAGCATGAGGACCCTCAAGATTTAGGAGGATATTTCATTGTAAACGGTTCTGAAAGAGCAGTTGTAACAATGGAGGAAATCGCTCCAAACAAAATTATTCTTGAGCGTTTAGGTGAACCTGAAGAAAGACATGCGAAAGCTGTTGTAACTTCTATCAAAAGTGGTTTCAGGGCAAGAATTACTTTAGAATATAAAAAGCCTCGTAAAAATGGTGTATTTTTAAGAATTTCATTCCCTTACCTTCCGGGAGAAATTCCATTAGTAATCCTGTTAAGGGCTCTTGGATTGGCTACAGATGAAGAAATCATTACAGCAATTTCAGACGATAACAACTTCCAGATGATGATTGCGGATGACCTGCAGGTATCTGATGAATCATTAAAATTGGATCAAAAAGAAATGGACGGAATGTCTTTCGAGGAAAGAAGAGATTACTTGCAACTTGCAGCTATCAAATACATTGGTAACAGAGTAGCTAAAAACATGCCAAAAGACTACCGTTTAAAACGTGCTAAAGATGTAGTGAATCGTTATTTGCTGCCTCACATGGGTACTGAAGAAGAAAGGTGCTATGATAAGGCAATATACTTAGCTGAAATGACTGAAATGTTATTGGAAGTAATTGAACAGAAAAGAGAACCTCACGACAAGGACCACTATACCAACAAAAGACTCAGAGTATCTGGTGATTTAATGGAAGACTTGTTCAGAGTGGCTTTCACTAACCTGACTAGAGACATGAGTTATCAGCTTGAAAGAAGCCTTTCACGTGGTAAGGAGCTTTCAATCAAACAGGCAGTACGTAGTGATGTTTTAACTGAAAACATCAAGCATGCAATCGCTACCGGAAACTGGGTAGGTGGAAGAGCTGGGGTTAGCCAATTGCTGGATAGGACAAGTTACATGGGAACACTTTCTCACTTGAGACGTGTCGTATCTCCATTGACCAGAAGTCAACCTCACTTTGAAGCAAGAGATTTGCACCCAACTCAATTCGGTAAAATATGTCCTAACGAAACTCCGGAAGGACCTAACTGTGGTTTGGTAAAGAACTTGGCTTTATTGTGTAATATTTCAGAAGGCTCAGATGAAAAAGAAATTATTGATGTTATTGAAACTATGGATGTTGAATTGATTTAGGGAGGTGAAAAGTTGTCTAAGAAAATAAATGCAGCGTTAAAAAGAGCATATTACTATTTCGATTTTAAACAAGTAGTTCCTTACAATGAAGTTGTAGAAACCATTCAAAAATTTAAAGGATTAGAAAATTTGGATGATGAACTAGCAAACAAAATCAATCAATATGCTGAAGAAATTGAAGAGTATTTTGATACTCCTGAAAAAAGAGAAGATGATACTGTAACTGATTTCGCTAAAAATGAACCAAGGAAAAGTTGGGAACATTATACTGATGACTTTGACTTTACTATTGATGAATTAGGCAGTGAACAACTTGCAGACGAAGAAGCTGGTGAAATCGAACCTGATGTTGAAGATGAATTAGTTGATTCCACTGAACCTGCTGTTGAAGATGAACCTGGTGATATCGAACTTGTTGAAGATGATGAACCTGGTGATATTGTAGTTGTTAAAGATGAACCAAAAGATGTTGTTCCACCTAGACCAATCATTAAGGAAAAACCTTCTCAAACCAAAATTTACATAAATGGTGAACTTTTAGGATACTGTGCGGACCCAGTCAGTTTCACTCAGGAAATGAGAGAAAAAAGAAGAAACGGTGAAGTGTCCTACGAGATGAACATTACTTATTATGAAGACAATAATGAGATTTACATATTCAATGACCCTGGAAGGGCAAGAAGACCATTGATTATCGTTAAAGATGGTGCTCCTCTTTTAAAAGAAGAACACTTAAATAAAGTTGCCAACGGTAAGTTAAACTGGGATGATTTAATCAACAAAGGGCTTGTTGAATACTTGGATGCCGAAGAAGAGGAAAATTCATACATCGCTATGAGTTTGGCTGAATTGAATGATGAACACACTCACTTGGAAAT
>Ga0326514_10000598_pt1 | contig 24462 bp, 17 predicted proteins | sample 3_2548_0518_D_FD_203653 | JGI IMG/M metagenome (GOLD analysis project Ga0326514, IMG submission 203653) | Bovine rumen microbial communities from UC Davis, California, United States - 3_2548_0518 | ecosystem: Host-associated > Mammals > Digestive system > Stomach > Rumen | place: USA... | reverse complement strand
TCTGAAACAGGAATTCGATCATCGGAAGAGTGAGCGGGCAGAGGCAATCTCAGATCATCCGCTTGCATATCCGACCGTAATTAACATGTATTCGATATTGATGCTGACGGTGATCGGAAGCAGTGTTGTTACAGCGTTCGCAACGGATGCGATTCTGTCCTATCTGGCATTGCTGGTCTGCTATACCGCAGGCACCTTCCTGTATCGCAGAAAAATCGAAGTGGATCTGAAACGGACCGGCATCTTTGTTCTGGAAGCGGTCATTACACTGGGCCTGATGGCACTTTGCTGGAATACAAAAGGATTTGGACTGGCGTATCACTATGCGCTGGATCAGGGCTATGTTCTGGTTTATGAGTACAATGCAGCAGTCGAAGGGAATGACCTTGGCAGACATTATGAAACGGATTCGGATGTATCTGTAGACTTCTCCCTGTATCTTTCCACCAGTGAACTGGACCGTTATCCGGAGCTGCTGAAGCTGCTGGAGTCCAAACGACATCTGGCCATCGAATCGTTTTATCAGAAGTATCAGGGCTGGTCGGAAAACCTGCGGGTATATAACCGGGATCGATACAGTGACCGTATCATCAATGATTACAGCTATCATCCGCAAGTGCTGTTTACCGAAGAGGAACTGAACTATATCAGTCAGTATACGGATGTAACCGTCCATGACTATGAAAATTTTGAGAAGTGGAACGGAAACGATATCCCGCTGAACGAGTATCTGAGTCATCGCGGTGATAATTAAAAGAGTCAGAATATGGTAAAGTGCTGTAATTGTTACGTATATCCTGCAGAATTTTAAAGCATGTATTGACAGCAAAATCGAAAAGAATTATAAAAAGATTGTTGAAACGGTTTGTTACTCTCCGGGAGGCATCACCAAACAGCGCTTGTTTTTGGGTGATGTGACGGAGAGTTTTTTGTTGGAAGGGAATCATGCAGGTTGTAAAGAAGATCAATAACAATGTAGCTGTTTGTGTCGATTCTGACGGGAATGAGCTCGTGGCGTTCGGGAAAGGTATTGGTTTCCCAAAGACGCCATATGAATTGAACGATCTTTCTCTGATCGAACGCACGTTCTATGGAATCGAGAAGGGGAATCTCGCATTACTGGAACAGATCGACAAGAAATATTTTGATGCTGCAGCCAGAATTGTTGACTATGGAAGTGCCCGGATTGAAGCAGTATTGAATCCGAATATCGTATTCACGCTTGCGGATCATATTGCCTTTGCAATTGATCGTACAAAAAAAGGGATGTATGTGAAAATGCTCCATATCGGAGCACTGCAGGCAAGATATCCGGCAGAAACAGAAATTGCACATCAGGCAAGACAGTTTCTCAACAAACAATTTGGTATTCATCTTACGCAGGATGAAGAGGCCAGCATTGCGATGCACTTCATCAATGCAGAAAGCTATGTGCGGAATAAAGATGATGAAGAGATCGACATGATTCAGGTGACAGATGATATTACCAGGATCATTGAGGAATACTACGGGATTACGATTGATCGAAAAGGCTTCAATTACAGCCGATTCGTAACACATCTCGAATATCTGATTTCCCGCAAGGAAACGCACGCAGAGGTTCTCAGTGAAAACGAGAAAATGTTCGAATCGGTTCGAAATGAGAACTCCAGAGCATACGAATGTTCGACAAGAATAGCAGCGTATGTAAAGGAATCGATGCAGTGGCAGCTGAACAATGAAGAGCTGTTATATCTGATGCTGCATATCAATCGACTGACCTCAAGAGAAAGCTGAAACAGGCTGATCCGGTGTATCAGCGCGCAGACACACCGTAAGCATAGTAAACAAAACAGAAATGAAGGAAGGAATATATTAAATGGCAGACAACAAGGCTATTGCTGAGGCTGTACTTACGGCAGTCGGCGGAAAAGAAAATGTCACATTTGCGGCACACTGTATTACACGTCTACGTTTTAATCTGAAAGACAACTCTATCGTAAAGGATGAGGAAGTAAAGGCAATCAATGGTGTCATCGGTGTAAATCGTGCTGGTTCACAGTACCAGGTTATCATCGGACCAAATGTAGATCAGGTCTATAAGGAGCTTTGCGCAATCGGCGGATTTGAAGCACAAGGTGCGATCGATGAAAATCTTGACGCTGCAGGTGATAAGCAGCCATTCAGCATTAAGAATCTTGGTTCAACAATCATGGACTATCTGTCCGGTTCTCTGATTCCGGCAATTCCCGTCATGCTTGCGGCATCCATCTTCAAGATGCTTTGTGCCGTACTTGGGCCGTCCATGCTCAATGTTCTTTCGGAAACATCGGAACTGTATACGCTATTTACGTTTGTGGGAGATGCTGGTTTCTACTTCTTCCCGGTACTGATCGGTTACACAGCAGCTCGTAAGTTTGGTCTTACACCTGCACTTGGAATTTTCTTCGGTGCGATTCTGATTCATCCGACCGTCATTAACATTGCATCGGAAGGCGGAGCATTTCATGTCTATGGAATTCCGACTGTACTGCAGAACTATTCCGCAACAGTTCTTCCGATCCTTCTGACGGTATGGATCGCTTCCTATATTGAAAAGTATTTCAAAAAGGTGATTCCTGATGCTCTGCGAGTACTGGGTGTTCCGACTCTTACAACGATTGTTGTTCTCCCGCTGATGCTTTGTGTGCTCGGGCCTCTGGGCGGCTGGCTTGGCAACTACATCTGTGGTGCAATTATCTGGTTCGGTAATGTTGCAGGTCCGATTGGCGCTATGATTATCGGAGGCCTCTGGGAGTTCCTTGTCGTAACTGGTATGCATCAGGTTATGATCACTCAGATGATTATGGTTTTCACACAGAACGGATATGATCCGGTAGTCTCTCTTGGTGCAGTTGCGGCATCCATGGCAGTAACCGGAATGTGCCTTGGCTACTATTTCGCAACAAAAGATCCGGAACAGAAGAGTCTTGCGATGACAAATACGATTGCTGCGATTATCGGTGGTGTTACGGAGCCGGGTATCTATGGTACAGGTTTTGCTCACCGCAAGCCTCTGATCGGTATGATTGCAGGTGGTGCGGCTGGCGGACTCTATGCGGGACTGCTCGGTGTAAAAGCATACCAGCTTGTTCCGGTTGCGAATTTTCTCGCATTGACGGCGTATGTAGGTGGGAACACTGCTAACGTGATTAATGGCGTAATTTCCGGTGTAATCTCCATTGCAGTTGCTGCAGTAGTTACCTATGTTCTGTGCCGTGGAGACAACCAGAAAGCGTAAGTTAAAAAACTGACAGGAGGGATGAAGATGAAGCGAATTCTGATACGCGCCGATGATCTCGGCTATAGCGAGGCTGTAAACTACGGAATTGCCAAAACCGTTAAGGAAGGCATTATACGGCCGATCGGGGTGATGACGAACATGTCATATACAAAACAGGGACTGGATCTCATTGCCGGCTGTGATATATGCCTTGGTCAGCATACCAATATCTGCGTCGGTCGCCCTCTTACAGATCCTTCTCTCATCCCGTCCATTACAACGGAAACAGGAGAGTTCCGTTCCAGTAAGGAATACCGTTCAGCAAAGGAAGACTTTGTCGTACTTGACGAAGTGATTCTTGAAATTGAAGCACAGTATCAGAAATTTAAGGAACTGACGGGAGAAGAACCGCATTACTTTGAAGGGCATGCCGTAGCATCCGAGAACTTCTTCCGTGGACTTGAAATTGTCGCAGAACGTCATGGCCTTCCGAATCTTCCATTTGCTCTGACCGGACCGGTAAAATTCCGCAATACGATGATCTTTACCGGAATGGAATCCGACAAACCGGATTATGATCCGTTCAAAGCGATGAAAAAGCTTGCGCTGAAGGAATATGGCGATAATGAATGCCCCATGTTTGTATGTCATCCAGGATGGCTTGATAACTACATACTGACGCATTCCAGTCTTACGATTAACCGTACGAAAGAAGTGGAAATGCTGTGTGATCCGAAAACCCGTGAATGGCTTGCAGAGAATGGCATTGAACTTGTCACATACGATGATCTTGCTTAAGATGTAAGCCCGGAATCTCCGGGTTTTAAATTGTTGCTGATGAGCGCCTGAGCGTAATGAACTGGGATTAAGGAAATAAAAAAAGAGGACGCGTTTATCCTGTCACAACAGTTGTGGTGCAGGACAGAAGCGAAGCGGTCTGCTATGATTTGCCTGTTGAGGAAGAAACGATGAAAACTGGCGCAATATTTGATATGGATGGACTGATGTTTGATACCGAACGTCTGTATCAGGAAACCTGGAGAGAACTCGCTGCAGAAATGGGGATTGCTCTGCCGATTGAATTTACCAAAGAGATCAGCGGAACAAGCGGTGATCTGCTGAATCAGGTTGTCATAAAGTATTATCACACGGATCATCCGGAACAGCTGTTTGCGCGCTGTGTAAAGCAGGTAGAACAGAAACTGAAAGAGCACGTACCGGTCAAAACAGGTCTGATTGAATTGCTTGACTATCTGAAGAGCAGTGGAGTGCGGCTTGCGGTTGCGAGTTCTTCCTTCCCGCATGTAATCGAAGCCAATCTTCGCACTTCGAAAACAGATCATTATTTTGATGCCGTTGTCAGCGGTCAGAAGCTGGAACGCGGGAAACCATTCCCGGATATCTTTCTGTACGCGGCGGAACAGATTCAGACGGACCCTAAAGACTGCTATGTACTGGAAGATTCCATCAACGGAGTGCTGGCAGGACTTGCGGCAGGCTGTGAAACCATAATGGTTCCGGACTATGTGGAACCCAATGATGCAATCCGTACCAGCAAAGCACATATCTGCAGGACTCTGTCGGAAGTGAAGGAACAGATTGAAAGGGGAGATTACTGACTATGGATCCGAAACAATATCTTGAAACGATTCATCTGGCAGAAGGACTGAAGAATGAACTGAGACACTGTTATACCAGCACCGGCAGACATGAAAGTGTTGCGGAGCACAGCTGGCGGATCACATTAATGGCCTATTTCCTGAAAGATGAGTTTCCGGAAGCGGATATGGATAAAGTCATACGCATGTGCATAATCCACGATCTGGGGGAAATCTTTACCGGTGATATTCCTTCGTTTCTTAAGACAGGAACGGATGAAGCGGCAGAAGATGCAGTTCTCAGCCGCTGGGTCAGTTCCCTGCCGGATCCCTATCGGACAGAGATGACATCGCTTTATCAGGAAATGAGAGAACGGACAACCCTTGAAGCGAAACTCTTCAAGGCAATGGATTCGCTGGAGGCGCTGATCTCCCATAATGAGTCGGATCTGAACACCTGGTCAGAGAATGAATTCTCACTGAATCTAACGTATGCGGATGACAAAGTGGAATTCTCCGATTACCTGAAGCAGGTGCGGGAACAGGTCCGCCAGGAAACGATTGAGAAGATTAAGACAGAACAGAAATAACAGTTCATATACGTATGTAAGGCCGTCCTTAACGGACGGTTTTCTTCTGTTCCGGAACAGACATCATTTGCAGATGACGGTCAGCAGCGTCACAAAAACAGGAAGATCTGTTTCTGAACGAACCCTTCCGGAGTATGATTACAGTTAGACAATTGATCTGATTTGTCTAAATTCAACATCCGCAGAAAAGCGGTCGAAACAGTTAGCACTACAATGAATTCGGCCATACCTTTCCGTGGTATACAGGGGGAACAGTTATGGAAGAAAAACAAACAGATGCAGGTTTTATGGTGAAACTTGCGACTTGGATCGTTGATAAACGAAATCTGATTTTTCTGGTCACTGTGATCGGTCTTTTATTTTCCGCTGTATCAAGAAACTGGGTGGAAGTGGAAAATGATCTGACTTCATTTCTGCCGGAAGAATCAGATACCAAAAAAGCGCTTAATGTAATGGACGGACAGTTCACTACCTTCGGAAGTGCAGATGTCATGGTAGCCAATGTTACGTATGACGAAGCAGAAGCTCTGAAGAACCAGATTGAAGATCTGGAAGGTGTGCTGTCTGTTTCTTTTGATGACAGTGCGCAGCATTATGCGGATGTTTCTGCGCTGTATTCCATTACATTTGCGTATCCGGATGACGATGAGAAATGTCTGGAAGGACTGGATCGGGTTAAAACAAGTCTGTCCGGATATGACATCTTTATCGATACGGATCTGGGAAACTCCAAGGGCGACATTATCGATCATGAAGTCAGCATCATCATGATCTATGTTGCGATCATTATTGTTATCGTACTTACCTTTACCAGTGAGACGTATGCAGAAGTTCCGGTACTGATCCTGACATTCGTTACAGCGATGATTCTGAACCTCGGCTCAAACTTTGTGCTGGGGAAGATCTCATTCGTATCGAATTCTGTCACCAGCATCCTGCAGCTGGCGCTGTCACTGGACTATGCGGTTATTCTTTCCAACCGGTTCAAGGAAGAGCACCAGAATCTGCCGATAAGGGAAGCGGTCATTACCGCACTGTCCAAAGCGATTCCGGAAATCGGAGCTTCATCTCTGACGACCATCGGCGGTCTAGTGGCGATGATGTTCATGCAGTTCAGGCTTGGACCGGATATGGCAATCTGCCTGATCAAGTCGATCTTCTTTGCGCTGCTGTCTACCTTTATCGTCATGCCTGGTCTGCTTGTGCTGTTTGGCCCGCTCATGGACCGCACCGGTCATCGCAGCTTTATTCCGAAAATTCCGTTTGTCGGAAAATTTGACTACAGCACACGGAAAATCGTTCCGCCGATCTTTCTGGTCGTTGTGATCTTTGCCTACTATTTCTCCGGCTTATGTCCGTATGCCTATGGATACGGAGGCATCGTAACGCCGAAGCTGAATGATATTCAGATTGCGGAAAACCTCATTACGAAAACCTTTGATACCAAGAATATGGTTGCGGTTATCGTTCCGGGAAATGATTACGAAAGCGAACGGAAACTCTATAACGAACTGATGACGTATGAAGAAGTCGACAGTGCAACTGCTCTGGTGAGTGTAGATGCGCTGGGCGGTTATAAGCTTGCGGATGCGCTGAATCCAAGAGAGTTTGCGGAACTGGCCGGCATTGACTATGAAGAAGCGCAGATTCTTTACTCTGCCTATGCGGTTAAGGATGAAGACTACAGCCGTCTGCTGGGACAGATTTCAGATTATGAAGTTCCGCTGATTGATATGTTTCTGTTTGTCTGTGACGAGATGCACAAAGGCTATATCAGCTTTGATGAAGAGACGCAGGAGAAGCTGGAATCTGCTTACATCCTGATGAACAGCGCAAAGGTGCAGCTGTCCGGTGAGGAATATGACCGTATGCTGTTCTATCTGAATCTGCCGGAAGGCGGAGATCCGACCTATGAATTCCTCAATACGATGAAATCGATTGCGGAGAAGTACTTTGGGAAAGGTGAAGTCTATCTGGCGGGCAACAGCACCAATGAGTATGACTTCAAGAAGTCCTTTGCGGTGGATAACACTGTCGTTACGGTGGTATCGATCCTGATCGTGCTGGTTGTACTGCTGTTTACATTCAAATCGGTTGGCATGCCGCTGCTGCTCATTCTGGTCATTGAAGGCAGTATCATGATCAACTTCTCCTTCCCGTATTTCACAAACACACAATTATTCTTCCTGGGCTATCTGGTTGTCAGCTCGATTCAGATGGGTGCCAATATCGACTATGCAATCGTAATCGGCTCCCGCTATCAGGAGATCAAGAATCAGTCTGACCGGAAGACCGCCATCATTGAAACCATGAACTTTGCCTTCCCGACAATCATTACGTCCGGTTCGATACTTGCGGCATCCGGAATCCTGATCGGAAACATGACTTCGGAAGCGACCATCTGCGGGATTGGTCAGTGCCTGGGCAGAGGAACCATCATATCGATTATTCTCGTTATGTTTGTACTGCCTCAGATCCTGCTGGTTGGAGACAAACTGATTGATCATACGTCATTTGAAGTGAAGCGGAAGGAACGCACCGTTTCGCATGGCATGACACGAGTTGACGGCTTTGTCAGCGGAACAATCAACGGCAAGGTAAACGGCTATGTCAACGGTCTGGTGGACGGTGAAGTGAATGTGACACTGGTTTCCGGCAATGCGCAGACCGAAGCAGGCGGACAGCCGCCGGAAGAACTGCCGCCACAGACAGAAACGGAACCAGCGGAACAGGAAGGAGGCGATCATCATGAATAAACTGCGGAATGTGTTATGCAGTCTTCTGGTGGTGTTCTCCTTATGCGGTATACTGCTTCCGGTTTCTGCAGAAGAAGATACAGAAGACGTGATCTATATCGGGAATACGGAAGAATTTCTGACATTCCTGAACCAGTGCAATTATGACGCATGGAGTTACGGAAAAGTCTTCGAACTTCAGGCGGATATCAATCTTTCCGAAGAAACATTCTCCGGTGCTCCGGTATTTGCCGGAACCCTGAATGGAAACGGACATACGGTTTCGGGCATTCAGTTAACGGCGGAATCATCTCCTGCCGGATTGTTCCAGGTCATCACAAAAGACGGTGCCGTGGAAAACCTGAATGTCTCCGCAACCATCACACCAAAGGGAACACAGGTGAATACCGGAGGCATTGCCGGTATCAATAACGGCATTATCCGTTCCTGTTCCTTTACCGGAACCGTGAAAGGCACGCGCAATACCGGCGGTATCGCCGGCATCAACACCGCATCCGGAATGATTCTGAACGGTTCGGTCAGCGGAATGCTGTATGGACAGACAACGACGGGAGGCATTGCAGGATACAACCTTGGCACAATAACCGGTTCGGAAAACAATGCCTATGTCAATACAGATGCGGATGATACCGAACTGAGCGCAGGCAATATCAGCTTTGGCATCTCCCCGGATGCGAAATCAGTGATTTCCCAGGAAAGCGGGATCGTTCGTTCCGACACGGGAGGGATTGCCGGATACTCGGATGGATCTGTGATTCTGTGCCGCAACAAAGGCACGGTCGGTTATCCGCAGGTTGGCTATAACACCGGCGGTATTGTCGGACGCTCCGACGGGCATCTGCTGGGCTGCACCAACTATGCGAAGGTATTCGGACGGAAAGATATCGGCGGCATTGTCGGTCAGGCAGAACCGGATATCTCAGCGAATGTTTCCGCTTCTGCTGCAGCAGCACTGTCCAGTGAACTGTCGGTACTGGAAACCAGCGTGCAGTCGCTGGAAAGCCAGGCGGAAGAAACCGATGTACAGCTGCGGAACCGGATCGATTCCATCAATGGTTATGTCGGCAATGCAAAGGATGCATTAGCGGACCTTTCAGATTATCAGGGAACAGAAATCAGTCAGGATGATCTGGAAGGGATCGAATCCAGACTGCAGGATCTGAATCTATCGGATCTGGCAGACCGTATCGATGTGGATGAAATACGTTCCCGCACCGAAGCGTTCCGTGATCATGCGGAAGATGAAGTCAGTGTTCTGCAGCAGATTGATCTGAAAAGCGCCAACAGTGATCTGATTGCGTCGGTGGCTGGATTAAGCGATCAGGCTGATGTACTGCGGCAGGAAGTTGCCGGCAAGGCGGATGCACTGGTGGCAGATGCCAACCGCATCACAAATTCCATTACTTCCATTGAAACAACACTGAACAACGCGCTGTATGATCTTCAGCATCCGGAAGAATGGGTGCAGGATACATCGGATTCCAATGTGGACGCTGTCCTGCTTGGAAAGATTGAATCGTGTACAAACCGCGGTGAAGTGTCAGGCGCCCTGAATGTCGGCGGGATTGCCGGAGCGATGGGAATCGAGTATACGGCGGATCCGGAAGATGATATCAGCGCAGAACTGGATGGATCGACAAAGAAGCAGTATGAACTGAAATGCATTCTGGAACGGGATGTAAATGACGGTGTTGTTCGTACGGTAAGAAATGATATCGGCGGCATTGCGGGACGGATGGACCTTGGTCTGATCCTTCATTGTGAAAGCTATGGGGATGTCTGTTCTGCAAGTGGGGATGAGGTCGGCGGGATCGCCGGCATCGCCGCCGCAGTCGTTCGCAGCAACTATGTTAAGTGCAGACTGTCCGGAGGCTCTGCCGTCGGCGGTATTGTCGGAGCAGGCACGGCCGGTACGGTCTCCGGTTCTTCCAGTGTCGTTGACTCCAATATCTCGATGGTCAGCATCCTCGATGCGACAGAATCGTATGGCGCGATCGCAGGCACCGATACAGGAACATTTACGAATAACGTATTTGTCTCCGATGATCTTTCCGGCATTAACAATGCAAGCTATGCGGGAAGAGCGGAACCGGTCAGTTATGAGTTCCTGCGGGAAAATTATGAACTGCCGGCAGAATTCCGGAATTTCACGCTGAAGTTTGTGGCGGATGATGAGGTATTAAAAGAAATTCACTTTGAGTATGGGGATTCTTTTACGGAAGCAGATATGCCGGAAATCCCGCTGAAAGACGGAATGTATGCATATTATGACCGTACGGATCTGACCAGTCTGCATCAGGATACCGTCGTGACCGCTGTCTACAGCTCTGATCTCACGGCATTATCCAGCACGGAGTCGCGATCAAACGGACGTTCGATCTTTTACATCAAGGGTCATTTTGACAACGAAGCGGAACTGACAGTCACGGCAGAACCGCATGACAGTGCGTCATTTAAAGTAGTTCGGAATTCGTTATGGGATGCAATCGTCTCGTACATCAGAAGTCCGGGCAAAGGACTCGCATATGATGTGCTGGAACAGTGGCATCTGACGATGCCGGAGGACGGAGCCTCCTCCCATGAAGTGCGGTATTTACTGCCGGGAACACTTACGGATACCTATCAGATGTATCTCAGAACCGATGGCGGCTGGCATCGCATTACTTCCGATGAGGTCGGAAGATATGCCGTATTTGAAGTGGAAGGCAAAGAAGCCGATCTTGCGGTGCTGAGTGCGATTCCGGGCTGGTGGATCTATGCCCTGCTTGGATACATCGTTGTGATGATCGTACTGATTATCGCAATGCGTCATTCCAGAGACCGCAGAAAGAAAACACATGAGGCGATTCGCAGCCGGATTGCGATGGACCGCAGACTGCAGATTGCAGTAGCCGCAGCCTCTGTATTCGGCATCGCTGTCCTTGGCGCAGGCATCTGGTTCCTGCATTCCGCTGCGTCCGGTGGATTAAAAGCCTGCCAGCTGATAAGGGAATATACGAATACGAAACCGCTGGCGATGGAAGGCTCACTGAATCTGAAAGTCGGCAATCAGGATACCGAAGAAACCTTCCTGATTCAGGAAGATGAATCCGGAATCACTGTCATAACAATGAATGATCTGTCTCTGTACTACAGTCAGAACAAACTGTATCTCGAAAACGGCAGAGCATTTGAGATCGGCAGTCTGGCGCCGGATTACGGCAGCCTGCCGGTGCTGGTATCCGAAATCTTTGAACATGCAGGCATTCATACTGCTGCGGAAGGCGATGAGACGGTATACAGTCTGACTGCTTCGCAGGACAGCGCGGAAGAGCTGTTAAAGATTCTGCTGGCAGAATATGCGGATGAGCTGCCGGATCTGAAATCCGTGGATGTCAGCGTAAGAGAACATAATGCGGCATTAAGCAGTATCGAGCTGAATACTGCAGGTGTTCTGAAAAACGCAGACAAGACCGCGTATGATGTGCATTGTGTGCTGACAACACGTGATCCGTCCGTCTATACACTGGCTGTACCGGAAGCGGTAAAAACGGCAGTGGCCGAGAACCGGCCGGCAGATACGGTGTTATCCAAAGACTATATGGAACTGCTGTCCGGATGGGCAATGCTTACCCACAGTGAATCGATGAGTGCGCGTGTAACGGTCAGTGCAGATGCGGATCTGGTGAATCTGAACGATACGCTGCAGTATCACCGCAATTACAATAACGGGAATCCGATCCGTTCCGTACAGAAGGGCAATCTGGTCGTTTATTTCAACGAACATGCCATGTGCACGGAAAACGGGGAATTGCTTGCGGCAGATGATGCACATGCCAGTCTGGCAAAGACCGGAAACCTTCCGGAGCTCCTGTATGAGATCTCGATGAATGGTTCGTTTGATGTATCTTCGGCCGATTCCGCAAAAGTCTTTACGATCAAACTCGATGAAGCATCGATCGCTGCTGTGAAGGAAGCGATCCTTGCGGAACATTCTGATCTGTTAACCGATCTCAGCAGCGGGTCGATCCTGATCGCACTGAATAACGGAAAGATCACCCGGATCAACTGTACGCTGAGCGGCGCTGCAGAGCTTCTGGATGAATCCATACCACTATCGATCAATGCGGATTCAACCATTGACTACAGCGATACCTATACCATTCCAGACCGCGTAAAGAACGCATTGGAGGAATAGACATGCGAAACACAATCATTTGCATCGGTAGAGAGTTTGGGAGCGGAGGACATGAAATTGCACTGCGCACCGGAACAAAAACAGGACTTAAAGTGTATGACGAGGAAATGATCACGCTCGCCTGCGGAAAGGGTGAAGTCCGGGAAGAGATCCTCCGACCGGAAGATGAACGGCCGGTCAATCCGTTTCTGTTCCGCACCATGCATGAAGGAAATGAGAAAGTCAACCGGACCAAGCCGGCAGGCGATGTCCTGTTTGATCTGCAGTCCATGGTGATTAAAGATCTGGCGAAAGCCGGTGACTGCATTATCGTAGGCAGATGCGCGGATGCTGTGCTGAAGCAGGAAGCTGTCGATGTGCTGTCGGTCTTTATCCAGGCGCCGTTTGATCAGCGGGTGAAGCGGAAGATGGAACTCGAAAACCTCCCGCTTGGAAAGACTGTAAAACTGGTCACCCGTACGGACAGGCATCGGAAAAAGTATTACGAGAGTCATACCGGAAACGAATGGGGTGCCAGAAATACCTACGATCTGCTGTTTGATACCGGAACCATGACATTCGATGAAGTGGCAGATCAGATTGTGACGGAATATCAGAAGCGGAAAGCCGCCTGTTAAGAAACAGAAACAGAATCTGTACCAGATGCAGGTTCTGTTTTTTCTGTGAAAAGATTCTGACCCGCGGCAGGCAAATGCCTGTGTTTTTCGTGCTTATTTTTGTATTCTGTATGTAACAGGAGATTTAACGATATGGCATGGGGAACAGTTGCTTTCCGCTCACAATCATTGAATATGCCGGTGGAGATTGAGGTGCTGATACCGCAGTGCGGTTATAAGTCGCTTTCGCAGTCGGATTCCTTCAAGGTAATCCTTCTGCTCCATGGTGCGAATAACGATCGGACCGAATGGCTGCTGAAAAGTCAGATAGCGGACATGGTAAAGGAACTGCCGGTGCTTGTGGTGATGCCATCCGGAAAAAACAGTTTCTATGTGAATACCTGGAATGGCTATCGCTACATGGACTACATTGCAGAAGAACTGCCGGAATTCATCCGTACGCAGTTTCGCGTTTCCGATCGAAACGAAGACTGGCTGATTGCCGGTGAATCGATGGGTGGTTACGGGGCGCTGATCTGCGGCCTGCATCATACCGATACCTTTGGAAATATCGCGTCGTTCAGCGGAGCACTGGATGTTAGAGCGGCAGAGAAAGATCTGCCGAAGATTCATCTGGAACATCTGTTCGGACCGGATTACCGGGAAGAAATAAATCCGGAATATGATCCGTTTCGTCTCAGTAAGCTGGTGCCGGGTGAACAGCGTCCCCGCATCTTCATGTGCTGCGGCAGCGAAGACACCCTGCTGGATATAAACCGGAGCTTTTATGAAGCGATACAAGGGGAATACGACGTCACTGCGGTCTGGAAGGATGGTGCACATGAATTCCGGTACTGGAATGAACGTCTCAAAGACATGTTTGTCTGGTTCTGCGGAAACGACCTGAAGAATGGGTTTTTCATGGGGAGGAACGGCAATGATTTCTGTTAAGCTGAATCTCTTTTCCAATGCGCTCAGCATGAATCAGGACTGCCGGATTCTGCTTCCGGAGCCGGTTCGTGCCGAGGAACAGGTGCCGGTGCTCTGGCTGTACCATGGCGGATCCGGAGATGAGAACGAGTGGATGTATCATTCTACGATCGCAGAGCTCCCGGATCAATACCACATTGCGATGGTGCTGGTGAATGCCAATGATTCCTGTTTTACCGATATGGCTTATGGACTTCCCTATGCGACATATATCGGAAAGGAACTGCCGGAAACTCTGTGGTCCATGTTTCCAAGGCTGTCGGCCAAACGGGAACAGAACTGGATCAGCGGACTTTCCAATGGCGGATATGGCGCTCTGCTGATTGGTCTGACCTTTCCGGAGCGATTTGGTGCGATTGGCGCATTCTCAGCCGGTGATAAAGCAGACGTAACGTATGTCAGAGCCGGAGAAGGAGAAATCACACCGCGCATCCGGATGTTTGGAGCGGAAGAGATACAGGACACACCCTACAGCATCCGCTCTCTTGCCCGGAAGTTATCGCAGGAAAACACCGTCCGGCCAAGAATCTACCATGCCTGCGGCGGCGAGGATCCGTGGCTGGATCTGAATCTGCTGGTAAAAGAAACCTTTGAAGCGCTGAATGATCCGGAATTTGATTATGTATATGATCAGATGGAAGGCTTTGGGCATGAATGGAGCTTCTGGGACTGTGAGATCCGCAAGTTTCTGGAGTATCTGAATCTGCCTCTGGTAAACAGGCAGTAAGGAACAGCGGCACAGTAGGGGCAGACGTCAAGTGCTGCAAGTGAGATCCGAAAACAATGGTATAAATAAACCGTAAGAATCAGGAATCGCATTGGATCGGACAGAGGAGAAGATCATGTTTCAGGAGTTCAATACAGAATTGCCGCAGATTGCACAGAAGGAATTCAATATCGTGGAGTTCGGGGCAGTGCCGGGCGGAACGGTTTCCAATACCGCAGCGTTTGCGCAGGCCATTGCGGCTGCAGCAGAGCATGGCGGCCGTGTGCTTGTGCCGGATGGCATCTGGCTGACCGGACCGATCACGCTGCGCTCCAATGTTGAGCTGCACCTGGCAGATAACAGTCTGATCCTGTCTTCCAAATCCAGAGAGGAGTACCCGCTTTGCATTACGGATTATGAGGGCATTCGCAGGATTCGGACGGTATCGATGATCAGCGCAGAAGGGGCTGAGAACATCGCGATCACAGGACGCGGAACGATCGACGGAAACGGACAGCTCTGGAGACCGGTGAAACAGTTCAAAGTAACACAGCGTCAATGGGACGCATTGCTGGAACAGTCGCCTTACGTAATCGAAGGAAACGCAGGCGGCATCTGGGTCCCGACAAAATCCATTTACGACGGCAGGCATGCCGGAGAACTGTTTCCGGATGGATCGGAATCCGACGCCGAGCTGCTGAAACAGGCAGCGCCCTATTATGATTTCTACCGGCCGGTGCTGCTGAGTCTGCGGAACTGCCGAAGAGCGCTGCTGGATGGCGTCCGCATACAAAATTCTGCAGCCTGGGCAATTCATCCGTATTTCTGTGAGGATCTGACGGTGCGGAATATTACGGTATACAATCCATACTTTGCACAGAACGGAGACGGCCTTGATGTGGATTCCTGCAATCGGGTTCATATCCATCACTGTGATTTTGAGACAGGAGATGATGCGATCTGCCTGAAAGCCGGAAAAGACCGAGAGGCCAGAAAACAGAAGAAGCCATGCGAGAATGTGCTCATTCACAACTGCAGAGTCGGAAGCGGATTCGGAGGCTTTGTGATCGGAAGTGAAATGTCACGCGGTGTACACAATGTACTGATACGTGACTGTATGTTTATTGATACGGATATCGGCATCCGGTTCAAGAGTGCCATCGGCAGGGGCGGAACCGTTGAGGATATTTATATGCAGGATATCCAGATGATCAATCTTCACAGAGAAGCGGTGATCCTGACCATGGATTATGTGCATAACACAATGGATTATAACGATCCCGTGGCTGTAACCACGGATCCGGAGGATATACCGGAATTCCGGAATCTGTATTTTGAACGCTGTGTTTCCAACGACCCGGATGCGCGCGTTGTAATACGTCCGCTGAAAGGATACCCTGACAGTATTCACAATATCTATTTCAAAGACTGCCGGCTGGGAAAGATCAGACAGCAGAAACTTTGCGGAATCGTTTGCTTACCGGGAAGAATGGAGTTCTGCTATACTTCAGACAGAGAGACAGAAGGAGGAATCATGACATTTACTGTAAAACAGGTGGCCGCAATGATCGATCATACAAACTTGAAGGCATACGCAACAGCTGCGGATTTTCAGAAGCTCTGCGATGAGGCAAAAACCTATGGGTTTAAATCGGTGGCGATCAATACGTATCCGGTGGCGATGTGCCGGAACATGCTGGAAGGCTCTGAAGTACTGACCGGAGCAGCAGTCGGCTTTCCGCTCGGTCAGACAACCATTGCGACAAAAGTGGCAGAAGCACAGAATGCGGTCAGAGACGGCGCGCAGGAATTTGACTATGTGCTGAATGTAGGCAAACTGAAAGAACATGATTATGCCTATATCGAAGAAGAAATGAAACAGCTGGTGGCAGTTGCCCGGACAGCAGGCATCTGTGCCAAGGTGATTTTCGAGACCTGCTATCTGACGGAAGAAGAAATTATCGAAGCCGCAAAGATTGCGTCCCGTGTAAAACCGGATTTTGTTAAGACCAGCACCGGATTCGGCACAGACGGTGCCAAACCGGAACATGTCCGTCTGATGAAGCAGTATGCAGGAGACGCAGTGCAGGTCAAGGCAGCCGGGGGAATCCGTTCCTGGGATGCCGCAAAGCAGATGCTTGAAGCCGGCGCAACCCGTCTTGGCACATCCAGCGGAATCCGGATCATTGAAGAAATGAAGGAAGCAGGGCTGGAATGATGAAGCGGGTTGTCATTACCGGTGCCGGCGGATATCTTGCCTCGGTCCTTCGCATGTATAACGAAGATCATATAACGTTTCTTCCGATCACACGCAGAGAGATCGACTTCTCCAAACCGGAGACGGTTTATCCATACCTCTCGGATCTGGATTTTGATGTGCTGATTCATACAGCAGCGAATGCGGTCACGGAATTCTGTGCCAGCCATCCGGACCTCGCCCATAAAATCAATACGGAAGCGGCAATCGAAGCTGCCAGAGCCGCAAACGATAAACATGCACGGTTTATCTTTCTCTCAACCGAGCAGGTCTTCAACGGCAGAACCGATCAGGGACCGTTTACCGAAGCAGATGAACCGGTCTGTGTAACGGATTACGGGAAACAGAAGATCGAAGTGGAACAGTGGCTTTCCGCAAACAGCAGCGACTATGTGATCCTGCGCTTATCTTCCATGTTCGGTATGCCGATGCCGCGGTTAAAACTCAGTTCCAATTTTCTGATGCGCACCTGGACGGCATTAAGGACAAAAACACCGGCGAAGTTTACCCCGAACGAACAGCGTGGGATGACCTATTCCATGACACTGGCAGATCATCTGGATCAGATCATGGAACTGCCGACCGGCATCTATCATGTTTCGTCAAAGAATGACCGGACCACGTATGATCTTTGCCGGTATATTGCCAAAGAGCTCGGATACAGTGACGCAGATATCGAGCAGTATATTCTTCCGGACCCGGAACGCTATGCGGACCGCTTCCGGGATTACCGTCTGGATGCGTCGAAACTGAAATCCTGCGGGATCGACTGCGGCACGATGGAAGAAGATCTTGCGCGCTGCCTGAAAGATTTCGGATGGAAGATCTGAGAGCCGTAATCCTTCATCCGGATACGAAGGGAATCCAGGAGGTCAGAGCACTGTATGAAGAATCGTTTCCGAAAGCGGAACGAATTCCATGGGCGTATCTGATTCAGGAAGATCCATCCCGTATCATGCGGGCGTATTATGCGGATCAAAAACTGATCGGACTGGCGTATACCTTTGCGTGTGCGGATCTCGTTTATCTGCGCTATCTGGCTATAGTCAGAGCGGAACAGAACCGTTCTTACGGAACCACGATTCTGAAACAGCTTCTGGACGAATACAATGATCGGATGATTGTCCTGAACATTGAGGAAGTTGGAAAGGAGACGTCCGGAATCCGGAAACAGAGAAGAGATTTTTACCTGCGGCGCGGATTTCATTCAGCCCGGCTTCATTATCGGGTCTTCGATGTAGACTATGAGATTCTTTCGACACGCGGAACGATAACGAAAGAAGCGTGGACCGCGTTTGCGCAGGCCCATGCGACGAAGGAAATCGCAGACCGGATCGAATACTATGAACCTGACTGATGTGAGCCTTATGGCATCAGCAGGTTTTTTCTGTATGCGGAAAAAAGCCGCCTGGAATGACAGGCGGCAATGGGTTTCAGTCTGGAAGAAATGATTTGGATGATCAGAGATGCTGAATGCGGTACGCAATTTCATCGATGCAGGATTTTGCCTGAACCAGAGAACCCAGGCGGTCAAAGAAGCCGTGGTCCATGCCTTCATAGAAGAGAATCTCATTGTCAATTCCCTGCCATTCCAGGCGCTGCGCAAACGCTTCATTGCAGAAGCGGTAGTAGTCATACTCTGCGATTACAAACAGAGACTTCGGGAACCGGGAAAGATCCTGCGCTCTGGAAGGCGAGACCAGTTCGCTGAACGGATCGACATCGTTCTGGAGATAGAGTGCTTTGACATCCTCCGCCAGTTTCCGGAACCGGTTCAGACGGTTGTAGATGAGGTCCCGTTCGTCCTCATCGCACTGATAGAACAGATAGCTCCAGGGATCTTTCATCTTGCTGGCACTGGCAAGATCCAGCGCTGCGTAGATAAAGAATGCATAGTCCACCTGGATCGATCCCTGCAGGAGTGCATTTGCCGCAAGACATCCGCCGGCGGAGTCGCCGCCGATGATGAGCTTGTTGTGTGTGAGTGCAGAACAGTAATGCAGTGCGGTAATCGCATCTTCAATCGCTGCCGGATAAGGATTCTCCGGCGCAAGGCGGTATTCGGGCGAAATGACGATCGAGCGGGATGTCTGTGCCAGATACCTGCACTGTGCATCTTTATGCGCCACTGAACCGGCACTGAATGCTCCGCCATGCAGGAAGAGAATAATGCGTCTGCTCGAGTTATGCAGCTGGTACCAGCGTGCGGGCAGATAATGGGTTCCGCATGGAATGGAAAAGTCATGTGTTTCGACACCGGAAGAGATATCCATTCCGTATGTGGCGCCGTCCCGTGCTGCGAATACATTGATCGCTTCGGCATCCGGAGCGTATTCTTCATAAAAGCCGCCGCTGGAAGGTTTGGCTTTCAGCTGTTCTTTGACGATTGGGTCAAGCCGGTGCAGACCGGTTTCACCTGTTGATAATGGAAATATTTTTCGGTTCATTGCATCACCCCCAATGATTCTCCGTACGGGCGATTATCGCGTCCTGTGCTTCCGGCATTAATGATACAAACTGTGCACAATATCCGGCAACCCGAACGATCAGATCTTTATACTGTTCCGGAGCCTGCTGTGCATTCCGAAGGGTATCGGAAGAAATAACATTGAACTGGTTATGGTAGATACCCAGTTTCTGGGAAACACGAAGGAAGGATACAAACTTATGCAGATTCTCATCTCCTTCGAGAGATGCAGGCGAAAATCGCATGTTCAGCAGCTGTCCTGCCGCAACCTTTGCGTTCGGCAGTCTGGAAACGGAGTTGATGACAGCGGTGGGACCGCAGACATCGGTTCCCTGCACCGGAGAACAGCCTTCATTCAGCGGTGTGCCGGCATCCCGTCCGTCCGGTGTTGCGCCGACCGCAAGCCCGTTTGGAACGTAGCTTGTGATATTGCTGGTGGACATGGTATAGCAGCTGACAGTTGGCCCCTGGTTTTTCCGCAGGGTGGAATAACCGGGCAGTAATTTCAGATAGGAATCAAAAACAGCTGCAGTGATCCGGTCTACTTCTTCATTGTCATTTCCAAACTTCGGAACACTTCGCACAAGCCTGCGGATTTCTCTGCCGCGGTCTCCCTCCCAGTTGGATGCCATCGCCTCCAGCAGGTCATGGAAGGAAAGGACCTGCTGCTCAAACACCAGCTGTTTCAGAACCATAAGGGCATTGCCGACGACACTTGGACCGATGTTGGACTGTGAGATGACATCATAGCGGCAGCCTCCGTTTTTCAGCGTTCTGCCAAGTTCCATACTGTCGTAAATGAGAGCACTGGCAAACGGATCTGCATCGTAAACCGCAAGAGAGGCATCACAGATCGCATCACATTCCACCGAAAGATCGGTATAGAACTTCAGGAAGCGTTCCCAGGTGCTCCAGACATCCGCATAAGAGTCAAAGCGGGATTCTGCTTCCTCGTTATCATTCACAGCGATCATCCGGATGCCAGATTTGGGATCATAGCCGTTATACAGCATGACTTCGAGTACTTTTCCCCAGTTGACATAGGTCATGCCGGTCGCACGATGACCGTATTTCCCGGGAACTCCGGTTTCCACACAGCCGATCGGACAGTAGTCACGGGCATCTTCCAGCGGTATGCCAAGACCGACGAGACCTTCAATTGCCGGTTCATCATTGAACATCGAAGGCATCCCGCATCCGGTCCGGATCAGTCTGGAACAGGCTTCGAGAAACTCCTTCGGGGAATCTTTATGGTAGCGGGCAGAGAAATTAGGTTCTGCCATGGAGCACAGGTTCATCGCTTCGATACAAAGATACGACAGCTCGTTGGTGCCGTCTGTTCCTTCCGGTGTCAGGCCGCCGACAACGAGATTGGAATACAGGGGATATCCCTGGGAGAAGCGGGTATGACCGTACGGACGAACCTTATTATTGGAAGAATTCATCAGAAACATATCCGTGATCAGTTCCAGCGCATGATCTTTGGAAAGGATGCCGGCATCGATATCATGCCGGTACAGATCATACATATACTGATCAAAGCGTCCGTAACAGAAGGAGTGTCCGTTGGATTCAATCATCTGAAGCATGTGGATCATATAGCAGACTTCAACACCTTCATGAAAGGAACGCGCCGGCTGCTCCATCATGGTCGCAGCCATGTCACGCAGATGCTGCAGCTCCTGTTTCCGGACCGGATCCTTGCAGGAGACAACGGTTTCTTCCAGTAGTGCGGCATATCGTTTGAAGAAATGCAGCATAGCATTCATCGAGATGACGACCGCTTCATAAAACTCGATCTGAGATTGTGACAGAGAAGGATTCTGTAGCTTGGCCTCAGCTTCCTCGGCGAAGGCACGCAGTCCTCTGCGCAGAATGGTCGGGTAATCCGGGACAATATGTCCGTCTCCGGACATGGAGATGCCGCCCCGGTGGAGAATGCCCTGCTGTTCTGCCAGACGGATGGATTCCGTGGTATGCGCATTGACTTCATCTTCATGGGTATGGCCATGCCAGTAGGCATGGATGGAACGAAGATTCTGCTTGGCTGCTTCATCGATTTCAAACCGGTCACCGGTGCGCTGGTCAAACGCATCCAGTTCTTTGATGACCCAGTCAATGGAATATTCGGGGAAAACCGGAGCCGCAAAATTACGACTGGCCTGATTTCCGAAAATCAGAGAGTCCGGTTCCAGATAGATGGTCATATTGGAAAGGGTGTGGGCAAAGGCTTTGGCCTTGCGCAGGATATAGGGCTGTCCTTCCGTCTTCTGAAATGACTCGGTGTAAAGCATTGCCCGTTCGCTGCAGATGGAGGCCTTCCGCTGTTCCATTTTGAAACGAAGACGGTCCAGCCGCTGCCAGTTTACATCTTCTGTTGTCGGTTCATAGAACAGAAACGGTTTCATCGCATCACCAAAAACAGGCCCCAAACTGCTGTCCTGTATGCCTGCATAGTAAATGAATTTACACATTTCGTCGAGATATCCGGGCAAAAAAACCTCTGTTTTGCCAGGAAATACAAGGGGTATGCCGGATGTTTCCGGTTCCGTCATAAACCGGACTTCATGCCATCCGGAACAGCTGAACCCGGTGCCGTTTCACAGAAGAAAAATCGGCAGCGTAGGGATGGTTCATCCGGTATTAGAGCCGTTGACTTTGAAAACGTATCCATCCATAATTGAGGTAGTTGCTGAAGCGGAAATACCGATTTGAAACAGAAGGTAAACCGGGTTTCCAAAATCAGATAATCTGCGCATAATTCTTTGCACTAAGGAGGTTGAAACAGAATTATGAAAAAGTTTTTCCAGTATTTGATGGCTGGCATTCTTGCTATGTCATTAGCTGCCTGCGGTTCGTCCAATGCGCCCGCTGACAACGGCGGCGGAGAAGGAACACCGAGCGAAGGAGGATCAACAACACTGGTTGTTTACTCCCCGAACTCCGACACCGAAGTCGACATGGTGATTCCCGCATTTGAAGACGCAACCGGCATCAAGATCGAACTTGTTTCTGCAGGCACCGGTGAGTGTGTAGAACGTATCGATGCAGAAAAAGAAAATCCTCAGGCTGACGTTCTCTGGGGCGGTATGAACTACGGTGTTTATGTCCAGCATCCGGATCTCTGGGCAGACTACACTTCTGCAAATGAATCCCTCATTGATGAAGCTTATCGTCAGGGAAGTGTGAAGTGCTATACCAACTACATGCTGTCTGGTTCTGGCGCTCTGATCATCAACAACAAACTCGCTGAAGAACTCGGTGTTGAGATTAAAGGCTACAACGATCTTCTGAACCCGGCTCTCAAGGGCAAGATCGCTTCCGGTGACCCGACAAAGTCCTCTTCCGCATGGGCTGAACTTACAAATATGTTACTGGTTATGGGCGATGAAGCTTATGACGAAAAGGCATGGGAATTTGTTGAGAAGTTTGTTGCTCAGCTTGACGGCATTCAGCTTGATTCCTCTTCTGCCATCTATAAGGGCGTTGCGGACGGCGAATATGTAGTCGGTGTTTCCTATGAGGATCCGTGCATCAAGATGCTTTCCGACGGTGCAGACGTTACAGTTGTATATCCGGAAGAAGGCGCTGTATGGCTCCCTGCAGCAGTCGCGATTGTGAAGGGTGCTCCGCATGAAGATGCAGCTCAGAAGTTTGTCGACTTCCTGATCTCTGATGAATGCCAGAAGCTCTATGCAGGAACGACAGCTCGTCCGACCAACACAAGTCTCCCTCTGACAAACGAGTTCATGAAACCGTTCAGCGAGATTAATGTTGCTTACGAAGATATTCCGTTCTGCGCAGAAAACAAGACTGACTGGCAGGCTCGTTACGCTTCCATCCGTGACAAATAATTAAGAGTCATCAATCTAACATATGGGCTGGTCAGGGTGATCAGCCCATATTTTTAAACAAAGGGAAAAGAAGGGTTAGACACTATGAGTGTAAAGATTATTGTTAAAAACGCAGTCAAGAAGTACGGAGACAACACAGTTATCCCAAATCTTTCCGTCAATATTAACGAAGGAGAATTCTTCACACTGCTCGGTCCTTCGGGCTGCGGTAAAACGACACTGCTGCGAATGATCGCCGGCTTCAACAGTATTGAAGGCGGTGACATCTTCTTCAATGAAAAGCGGATCAATAACCTTGATCCGGCAAAGCGCAATATCGGTATGGTCTTCCAGAACTATGCCATCTTCCCGCATCTTACCGTACGGGATAATGTTGCGTTCGGTCTCAAGCAGAAGAAGATGGATAAGAAGACCATTGCAGAGCAGACAGACAAGTTCATGAAGCTCATGCATATTGATGAATATGCAGACCGTATGCCGGAGCGTCTTTCCGGCGGACAGCAGCAGCGTGTCGCACTGGCCCGTGCACTTGTGATTCAGCCGGATGTGCTTCTGATGGACGAGCCGCTGTCCAACCTTGACGCCAAGCTGCGTGTTGAGATGCGCACAGTCATTAAGGAAATACAGCACAATGTCGGCATTACCACGGTGTATGTCACACACGACCAGGAAGAGGCAATGGCCGTATCCGACCGGATTGCGGTTATGAACCTCGGAGAGATTCAGCAGATCGGAACACCGAAGACGCTGTATCAGCGTCCGGCCAATCTCTTTGTAGCGTCCTTCATCGGCCGCACCAATATCCTGGACGGAAAACTCAAAACAGCCAACGGCCGCACGATTCTCTGTCTGGAGAATGGCTATGAAACCGAGCTGCAGAATGTTCGGGAAGAGTGCCGCAAAGATCAGGATGTGAAAGTATCCGTACGTCCGGAAGAGTTTGTCATCAATACCGAAGGCAAGGGAATCGAAGCAGTCATTGATGATTCAGTATTCCTTGGCCTGAATACGCATTACTTCGTTACGACCAAAGCCGGCATCAAGGCAGAAATCGTTCAGGAATCCCAGATCGACAGTATCCTTCCGCAGGGTATGAAGATTCACATGACGGTCAAGAGTGAAAAGATCAACGTACTCACTGCGGATGGATCCGCAAATATTCTGACAGGTGTGCTGAACGATAAACCGGAGTAAAACCATATGTCCGTGAATAAGAAAAAATTCGATATC
>Ga0326514_10000595_pt1 | contig 24506 bp, 33 predicted proteins | sample 3_2548_0518_D_FD_203653 | JGI IMG/M metagenome (GOLD analysis project Ga0326514, IMG submission 203653) | Bovine rumen microbial communities from UC Davis, California, United States - 3_2548_0518 | ecosystem: Host-associated > Mammals > Digestive system > Stomach > Rumen | place: USA... | reverse complement strand
AAAAATGATATTAGAAGTTGCTGCTGATTTATATAAAGAAGATGTAAATAAAGCTGTTGAGTATATAGTAGACAACTTTAAGAAAATAAAGGAGAATTAGATAATGAATGAAGAGTTGAAAATTAAAGAGTCATAAAGACATAAGATTTGAATGAATGTGAGGTCTCAGTTAATTCTGAGGCCTTTTTTAGTGGAGAAAAAAAAATGAAATCTTGGGAAAAAAACAAAGAAAATAAAAATTTTAATGAGTTTTACACTTTATACGAAGAGTGTGAAAAAATATTTAGACCTATTATAGATCAACTACAAAATAAGCATATACATTGTCCATGTGATGATGAAAATTCTAACATAGTGAAGTGGTTAAAAGAAAATACCTCTTCATATATTACATATAGTGGATTACCTGATATAGACATGAATAGTGAAAAAGCTAAAGAGCTGATGTTAAAAGCAGATATGGTTATTACTAATCCACCTTTTAGTATGAAGTATTGGAAACCCTTTTTTATATGGCTTAATGACATCTATGTAAAACAATATAATAAAGATTACTTTATTTTTGGACCAGTTAATAGTTCTGCTTCTTGGTATGATAGTAAATCAAAATTGTTTGAAAAAGTTATATATATATATAGTCTAGAAGGTAGTAGATTTTTAGTTAGACCATACGCTACGAAAGAAGATGGATTAAAGTGTGCAGGTACTATGTGGTATACAAGTCTCAAATGTAAGCCACTAAGTTTAAAGTATAAGCCATCTAAGAAGCCTCAGGAATACTATGAAAATATACCAGTATATAACAGATCTGAACATGTGCCTCCTGAATATGATGACTGGATGTATGTGCCTTGTACCTATCTACGCTTTATAGACTTAGGAGCATATGAGATAGACTATGATGATAAAGGAGTACCAGAAAAGTATATAAGATTAAAAATTAGAAAAAAGTAGATACTATGGATGAGTTAAAACTATTTATAGATGAGGCACTTATATATGCAGCTGACAAGTTTGGTTGGGATAAGTTTATAGCTTCAGCAAGTATAGAAGATGGTATACATACAATCTTGATAGTAGAAAAGGAGAACTAATATGGATAAATTAGAAGAAATGAAGAAGAAGTTATACACTATAGCAAAAGAAGAATGTCCTAGTGTATTAGATGATATGAATGAAATTTTTAGACGTGAAATAGAAATACCAATAAGTAAAGTATATGACATTGAACAAGATGAAAATTGGTATGATATTAATGATTATATGGAGGACTAATAACAATGAAAATAATGCAATGTATTATAAAATTAAATAAAGATGATTATGAAGATTGGGAAAAAACTCAAGATGCAACAGTTTGGGAATGGGAAATTATGCCTAAAGATTTCTTTACAAAAGAGTATAAAAATGTTGCAGATAATGAGATTTTAGTGTTACAGCAAACACTCTTATAGTTTAAAATTAAATTGAAAATAATATAAGTGGCAGAGTAATAAAATGTATACAATTTATATATATTTATTATTATTCTGTCACTTTTTTGTATTTAATATTGTTTAATAATAAGATTTAATATATTTAGTTTATTAATCTGTTATTATCTTTGTATTTAATATAGTTTAATAATAAAATTATAGATTCATTCATAAAATTATTGATTAATAATAAATGGATCATACTATAATTTACGAAAAAGAACTATAATTATAATTTCAAACAGAAAAATTTAAAAAGAATATATGGTATTAATAAAATAATAATAAGCAACAATAATATAAGCTACTTCTATATAAAAATAAAGAAGGGCTTTTTAACAATTATTTATCAATATATATCAATATTTAACTATTTATCTAGTTTTAACTATTTATCTATATTTAACTAGATTTTATTAGTGGATTTGATATATAGAATAGATTATTTATTAATATAGAAGGAATGGTTGGGAGTATAGTATAGTATAGTGATATAAGTATAGTAAAACTATACTTATATTAGTCATATAGTTTAAAGGGATGGCGAGATTGGAAGTATAGTAGTAATAAGATAGATGGTATAAGTATAGTATACTATACTTATACTAATGGGCCAAAATAGTCAAATAGATGTAGGCAGTAGCTACTTTAGTATTAATATAGGTATCTATATTAATACCACCATATAGACTTTAGCAGATTAGAGGCAAAGTGAGGCAAAAATTAGTCAAAATGGTTATAGTGGTGGTGACTTTAGTATAGATATAGTTAACTATATCTATACCACATAGGTCGATTGTGATATAAGTATAGATAACTATACTTATATTGATAGACCAGTCTAGCGACAATTAGTTGAATATAGGCGAAGGCAAATAGTTTAGTATAAATACAGTTATTCTGTATTTATACCAAAGCAGCGACTGATAATTAATCCATATTTGACAAAGATATAGGCAGAGGCAGCCTAGTCAGTATAGATATAGTAAAACTATATCTATACCAATGTAACAGCTTTCAGTATAAATATAGTATACTATATTTATACCACTATGATCGCACTACCATATTAACAGAAAAATAATATCAAACAACCAAACTAGCACACTCAGTATAGATATATGTACATATATCTATACCATTAAAATAAAATAGTTGAATATAGATAAATAAACAGAGCAAAGATGTTCTGTGTTTTTTATTTGACTAAATTTGTATATACATTCGTTTGAAGCAAGTAGTGGTATAGGTATAGATAACTATACCTATACTAATTGGTTTGTATTATTAAATTAATTATATTTAAATATAATAATAGAACATATGTTCTTTATTAATATTTAATTTTAATAGAAAGGAGATACACTTATGGGTTTACATAAAAGAACTGAATTAACAGCCAAGCAAAAACAAGCAGCGTTCTTATATGCGATCGAATTAAAAACTATGAAAGAAATTTCAAGTATAATTAATATCAGTGAACAGTCTTTATGCAAGTGGAAGAAAGATCCAATGTGGCAAGAAGAAGTAGATCGTATATTAAAAGAAGAATGGAGAGAAAGCTGCAAAAGTTTACAAAAAATTATGATAAAAAAAGCTAAAGATGGCGACTTTAAATCATTAGAATATGTACTATCTAGCAATGGTTACAAGGCCCCAGAACAAGTCATTATGACAGAAAAAACTATTAATATAACCATTGACGACGATAACGAAGAAGACTTTAGCGAAGAAGACTATAATGAATAATATTAATTTAAATATTGATCCTAAGGTGTTTCTTCCAAAGTTTAGACCTTTAGTTGAAGATTATAACCATAGATACGAAATTTACTGGGGTGGTCGAGGATCAGGAAAGACAAAATTCATAATACAAAAACTATTACTCAAAGGACTAAAAGAACAGAGATCTGTTCTTTTAATGAGAAAAGAAACTAATAAATTAAAAGACAGCTTATGGAAAGATTTATTAAGAGTTATATCTGAATGGCATCTAACTGAATACTTTGAATATAATAGATCTGAATTAAGAATACAATGCACACTCAATGGTTCTGAATTTAAATGTCTTGGTCTTGACGATAGTGAAAAAATTAAAGGTTATAGTGAAGCTAGTGACATTTTTTTAGATGAGGTAACAGCTTTTACTGTAGAAGACTTTGAACAAATAGATGGTACATTACGTAGTACAAAATACAATTTACCACTTCAATTAATAATGGCATTTAACCCAGTAAGTAGAGCTAATTGGGTATATGAATACTTTTGTTTTGATATAAATAAAGTACCTGATAATACTTTAATTTCTCATTCAACATATTTAGATAATAAATATTTAGATGATTCATATATACAACGCATGAATCAATTAAAAGAAAAAAACTTTAATAGATGGAAAATAGAGGCTTTAGGCGAGTGGGTTACTTTAGGTAAATTAGTTTATACAGATTGGGAAGTACAAGACTTTGATTATCATGATTATTTAGAAGATAGTGAATTATGTTGTGGACTAGATTTTGGTTTTGCGACTGACCCTACTGCGTTAGTTTGTTCTTTGGTAACCAAAGAACAAATTTTTATATTTAAAGAAAAAGTAGTAAAAGGTTGGACAAACGATAAAATAGCTAAAATGTTAAAAAAAGAAGGACTAGAGAAGTCAATAATAATAGCTGATTCAGCAGAACCTAAATCAATAGAAGAACTCAAAAGAGCAGGCATAAGAAGAATAAAACCAAGTAAAAAAGGACCTGATTCTATTAGAAATGGTATACAAAAAATTCAACAGTATAAATTAATTGTGCATTCAAGTTGCGAAAATGTAATAAAAGAATTAGAAAATTACTCATACCAAAAAGATAAACAAAGTGGTGAATATATTAATAAACCAATTGATGATTTTAATCACTGCTTAGACGCACTACGTTATAGTATACAAGTAATAGATAATCATAAAAGAATTGGCACTTTTAATAAAAGCACCATAGGACTATAAGGAGAAAATAATGAGATATTATTTAAAAGAAGATACAGAAATAAATGAAGAATATATAGCGCAATATATAGAAGCAGATGCAGCTAATCATGCTAAAATGCTAAAACTGAATGACTATTATAAAGGTACACATAATATATTAAATAGAACATTCGAAGACCCTAATAAACCAAATAATATGTTAGTTAATCCTTTTGCTAGATATATTACAGATTTATCCACTGGTTACTTTATGGGTAAACCTATCGAATATATTATTGAAAATGAACAATATGAAGAGGTAATTAAAAATATTAATGATTTAAATGGGGAGACAGCTGAAGATGCAGATTTGGCGAAAGATGCATCTATATTTGGTTACGCTTGTGAAATATTATATTTAGAAAATGTAGAAAATGAAGTTGTTATTAAATTTCATAATGTAAGTCCGCTAGGCACAATAATGATCTATAGTGATACTATTAATCCTAAATTAATGTACTTTATAAGATATTATGACTACACAGACATTTTAAATGATGAAACTATCACTTATGTGGACGTATATACTTCAACAGAGATTCGTCATTATTCTATGGATGGTGATACAGTTACATACTTATCATCTGATTCACATGCGTGGGGAGAAGTTCCAGTTGTAATATATCAGAACAATCGAGAAGAAATTGGAGACTTTGAGCCTGTTATCAGCTTAATAGATGCTTATGATATATTAGAGTCTGATTCTGTTAATGATACTGATTACTTCTCAGACGCATATCTTGCACTAAAGGGAGTAGATGGTACTTCATCTGAAGATATTTCAACAATGAAGGAAAACAGAGTTATGTTACTTCCTGAGGGAGCTGATGCATCTTGGTTAATCAAAGAGGTAAATGGTAGTGCTGATGAATCTTTAAAAACGCGCATTGCTGATGATATACATAAATTTAGTTTTACACCTGCAATGACAGATGAATCTTTTGCGTCTAATTCGTCAGGTGTAGCTATGAAGTATAAACTCATGGGACTTGAGAATGCTACAGCTAAAAAAGAAAGATCATTTAAAAAAGGTCTAGAAAAAAGATATTCATTAATTAATAAGATGCTTGAACTTGTCGATCGTACTTATGAAACAGCAATGAGTATAGTCTTTACTAGAAATTTACCAGAAAACATCACAGAAATGGCTGAAGTAATTCAAAAAGTAGGACATTTATATAGTGAAGATACTCAAAGACAACTTTTACCATTCTCAATAGATACAACTACAGAAGAAAATAAAAAAGAGGCTGAAGAAAGTGCTGAATAGTAGCCTTTTTTTTTATAATTATATTTAAATATAATAATAGAACATATGTTCTTTAATTATATTTAATATTAATAAGGAAGTATAAAAATAAATTAAATTTCAAGAAAGAGGTACTCAAAGTAGGAACTCAGAAAGGATTAAAACAATGAACGAAAACGAAAACATGAATATTGAAACTCAAAATGCTGATACACAAGAAAATAATGAGGGTCAAGAAAATAATAATATCACTATGACAAAAGAAGAGCTTACTGAACTTATAACTAAAAAGTCTCAAAGTGAGATTGATCGTCGCGTGACTCAGGCTGTGAAAAAGGTAACTGAAAAATATGAGAAACAATTAAGTCTTTCAAAGCTTGACGAAGATAAAAGGGCAGTGGCTGAAAAGGATTTACGCATTCAGGAACTCGAAGACCAATTAAGAGAGTTTACTGTTCTTCAAAATAAAAATGAAGTAACTAAAACTTTAAGTGCTCGTGGTTTAAGTGCTGAATTTGCAGATATCCTAATCATTGGTGATGACATTGATGCAGCTCAGAAGAACATCGAAAAATTAGATAGTCTTTTTAAAACAGCAGTTGCAGAGGAAGTAAAAAAGAAATTAGCTTCTATTGCTAGTACTCCAAATGGAGGTAACAGTGCTGATAGTTTATCTATACAAAAAGCTGAATTTAAAAAAATGTCTCTTGCTGAGCAGAACAAGTTATATCAAGAAAATAAAGATTTATATAAAAAATTAACAGAATAGGAGATTTTAAAATGGCAAACACTGTTTATGCAAATGAAGTCATTGAAGCAAAAGCTAAAGACTTATTAACAACTTATGTAAATACTAGAAGTATGATGGAGATTGATGATTCTCTTACTCAGGAAGCTGGTATGACTAAAACTATCAATCTTTATACTTATTCAGGCGAAGCTGAAACATTAAATCCTGGTCAAGGTAATACAAAAAGAGGTTCTATATCTTATGTACCTAAAAATTATGAAGTAAAACTCGTACAAGAAGCATTTGATTATTATGATGAAGATGCTATGAAAGATGACACTATAGTAGAAAATATGTTACTTGGTGCTACTCAAGTAATGACTAATAAGATGACCTCTGATTTCATTAGTGCTATCACTTCTGCAGACATCACAAATAAAGTAACTTTAACTGGTGATTTAAGCTATGATTCAATTGTTGATGCTATTAGCAAAATTAACGTGGAAGATGAAAGTGTTCTTTTCGTAGTAATTCCAAACGCATGGAAAGCTGCTTTAAGAAAAGACCCTGATTATACAGCTGCAAGAATGGGAGAAGTCATTTTTAATGGCCAAGTCGCTCAGATTGCAGGAATCCCAGTTATTGCAACTAATGCACTTGATGATGCTAAAACTGCAGTAGTAATGAGTAAAGAAGCTGTTAAATTATTTATGAAGAAAGATGTCGAAGTTGAACAGGAAAGAGACGCTGACACTAGAACTAATAGTGTATATTTAAGAGCAACTTATCTCGTAGCACTTGCAGATGCAACTAAGATTTGTAAGATCGCAGCAGAATAATAAAATAGGGAGGTCTGAGTATGTATGACAAGATAATACAGATCTTGAGTATAGATGAAAAAGATACTCAGGCTCTAGATTTAGTGGAAACATTAATTGATCTTTGTAGTGATGAGGCAGTTGCTTATACTAATGAAACTGACGTAACTAAACTTGAGGAACTTATTATTAGAATGGTATGCGAAAGATATAATACTATTGATTATGAAGGACTCTCAAGTGTTTCATATTCAGGAGTAAGTCAACACTTTATAGATGGTTATAGTGATGGTATTAAAAAACTTATAGCATCTAAACGTCATCTTAAATTAATTTAAGAGGTGACAATAATGAGAAGTAAAGAGAAATACTATTCATTTTATAGACCAACTGTTACTTATGATGAATATAAAGACAGAATATTAGATAATAAGCAACTTGACGACATCAAATTATGGTTAGTAGAGAAAAATATAAATAAGTATGAAGCATATACCATTGAAGGATTAAAGTACGATTATATTGCTATTAGTAAAGATCAGCGACCACAGAAAGAAGATTTAATTGATAATAAAAGAGTAGTATATACTCAAAAAGTTGATAAATTTTTATATATTTATTTAGAAAATATAATAGGAGATGATACTCATGATAGTAACTAAATCTAACTTAAATACTGAAGAAGTCGTCTCCACAATAGAACAAAAAATAAGTGAAAAATTGGAAGATGTAGGACAATTTTTAGAACAAGATGTAAAGGTTGTTACTCCAGTTAGAACAGGTAGATTAAAAAGTAGTATGACGCACATTACAGATTTGACAGATTTAAGCACTAGTATTGGAAGTGACCTATATTATAGTAAATATGTTGAATCAAGAAAGCCTTTTTTAGAACCTGCTGTTACTGGTGATATTCCTAAAATCTTAAACACATTTAAAGATATTATTTAGAAAGGAGTAAACAATGATTACAAAATTAATAGCTGATATAGAAAAAGCTACGAATTTAAAAGTATATGCAGAAGTAACGAATGCAGTTGAAGAATGTATTGTTTATTCTTTTTATAAAGTAACTGATAATGGTGCAGTAGCTCAATATCGTCTTGCATTGACTATTTTAACTAATACCCTAGCTAAATCATTTAATATTAAAGAAATTATAGATAATTTATTAATTACCAAAGGTGATGAACAAAAATACGATGAAATAATTAATTGTGATTTAGGTGGAGGTGGTGGCTTCGTGGGTGATACAAGTTCTAGTTTATACACAAAAGAAATAAGCCTATATGAAGCAATAAATTATTATGACATAACATGTAAAAGTAATGTAGATTGGAGATAAATTATGGCAGTAAGTGAACGCATTGTATTAGGTTCTGGAAAACTTTATGCTGTAGTAGGTACTAAAACAAATGGTGCTTATACAATTCCTGCAGATACAGAATTAGAACAAGAAAGTAACCTCATTGGTTTTATTCAGGGAGGCGCAACAATTGAATATGCACCTGAATTTTATACTGCTGAGGATGATCTTGGTATAGTACAAAAAAAATATCTTACTGATGAAACAGTAACACTTAGAAGTGGTGTAATGACTTGGAATACTGATACACTTAAAAAATTAGTAGCAACAGGTGTTGTTTCAACAGAAGGTACAAAATCAACAATTAAAATAGGTGGAGTTGAAAACTTTGATAACTCTCAATATGTTTTAAGATTCGTACATAAAGATAAATTAGATGGGGACATTAGAGTTACAGTAGTTGGATCTAATGATGCAGGATTTAACATGCAATTCCAGAAAGACGCAGAAACAGTAATTGACGCTGAATTTTCTGCAGTACCACAAGATAAAAAAGGTACACTTTTAGTAATTGAATTTAGTGAACCTGCTAGTGCAGGAGAATAATACAAATGATGGGAGGCTCTGGAATAAAATCTAGAGCCTCTTTTTTTATAGAAAGGGATTTAATAATGTTAAATTTAAGAGATATTAAACAGAAAAATTATGAAATTGTATGGTTTGATGGGACAAAATTAGAATTAAATACACCATCATACGCTTTATATAAGAAGGCTATGCAGTTAAGTCAAATGGATTCAACTGATATAGGTGAATTACTTGACACATTATACGACGTTATCTTTGAGCTTTTTAATAATAATATACAAAATAGATCATTTTCTAGAGAAGAAATTGAAACACAATTCAATATTCCTACAGCTATTATATTTATAAATGATTATATTACTTCAATAAATAATAGCTTGGGGGAATCATAATCCCTTCTCTTCCTGGAGAAGGGGATGAATCTAATAATCATTATGAAATAGAAACATTTGAGTATAAATTAATTGCTGATTATACAAGATTGTCATTTAGTGAAATAATGATTTTAGATGTGTTAACGTATAAAAAGCTTTTACGAGATGCAATCATTTATAGATACGAACAGACTGAGGAAGGCAGAGAATATCTTGAAAAATGTTGGATACTCAGCCAGACGAAGCCTGATTATAAGAAGTTAAAGGAGAAAGCAAATGTTAAATCTAGGTGAACTAGTAATAAAAGTTAAGGTCGACGATACAGATGCAAAAAGTGGCCTAAGAAATATAGAATCAACTGTATCTTCATCTTCTTCTTCAATGAATAAGAGCTTCGTAAAAGTAGGCGATATAGTAAAAGGAGTTTTTAGTTACAAGCTAATTGAAAAATTTGGAAAAGCATTAATAAATCTTGGAAAACAGTCAGTTGAATTATATGGTGACTTTGAACAACTTCAAGGTGGTATAGAAGCCATTTTTGGTGGAGTTGAAGAGGGTGCTGAACAAATAGCGAGAGTACAAGAACTTGGTAATCAAGCGTGGAAAAATCTAACTTTATCACAAAATGATTATTATGAAGCCTTTATGTCAAGCTATGCACTTGTAAAAAATGATATTGAGGATCAGAATGTCGCTATTGAACGAACAAATGACTTACTTCAATTATGCAGTGACTTATCAAATCGTTTTGGATATGAATATACTGAAGCAAGTAATGCAATTAACTGGGCGTTAAAGGGTTCATATGCAAGATTAGATAATCTTAATATTGGTATCGTAGGTACAAAAAAAGGATTTTTAGATGCAGCACATAACTGTGGTTATTTGGTAGATTCAGTTGACGAATTAACTAGTGACGAAAAAATTGATATTATAACTAAATACGCTGAGAAGTATCACGTTTTAGGTACAACTCAAAAGGAAGCTGCTACGACACTTCAAGGATCTTCAAAGATGCTACAAGCAGCTTGGAAAAATCTTTTAACAGCCTTTGGTAAAGGTGATCCTAAAGAATTACAAGAGAGTCTTGAAGAATTAGGTGACGCAGTAGTTACTTATTTAAATAATCTTATACCAATTGTAACAACAGTCGCAAAAAGTGTAGGCAAAGTCATTATAAAGGGTATAACAGGAATAGATTTAAGTGATACTTATGCAAGCCTTTCAGAGAAACTCACTGCTTTATTAAATAAACTTGCTGAAGAACTTCCAGAGTTACTGCCTAAATTAACTGAAAAACTTTTAGAAATATATAATTCCTTATTAGATGAATTAATTGAAATTTCAGAAAATGAGGAATCTAGACAAAAATTACAAGAAGCTGGTATTAATTTAGTAAAGGGACTAGTAATAGGTATTATCAAATCTAAAGCTATAGAAAAAGAAGCTATGCCAGAAATACGAAAAAAAATATTAAAGTATATAGTTGATAGACTTAAACCTGACGTAGAAATAGGTGGAGGTGGAGTAATAAGTAGTTATATACATGGTATGTATTTATTATTAGAGCCAAAACTTCAAGAGCTTTCTGCTTCTATAAAAGAAAAATGGAATACACTTAATGCTGCATGTGACAAGGCATGGGAAACTATTAAAACTACAATATACAATAAAATGTATGAGTTGGCAGATAAATGGGGTTTCTTAAAGTTTGAAAAAAAAATTGCTCAAATTGATTTAAAAGATGAATTATCACCATATCTTGAACCTTTAAAAGAAAAATGGGCAGAATTTAAAAAAGCATTAAAGAAACCAGCAAAACCAGAAATCAATGGATCACTAGTGGATGAGTTCATTTGGTTAATAGACAAAGCTTTAATAGGTTGGGATAAATTAAAAAAAGCATTAGCTGCACCTATTGTAGCTGAAGTCCAATACAAAACAGTACAACTGGTAATGAATGATGTGCCATGGGCACTAGAAACAGCAGTTAAAAGAGCAGCTGAAAAAACATATAAGCATAAACATAGAGGAGGATTAAACTTTGTTCCTGCAAACAATTATCCTGCATTATTACACTATGGAGAAGCTGTATTAAGCAGAGGAGAAGCGAACGCATATAGAAATAATGATATGACAAATATAAATTATAAGGATCTTGCTGCTGCAATGGCAGATTTAATGCCTTCAACTATAGTAGTTCAAACCACACTAGATGGTAGAATTTTAGCTTCAACAACTGCACCATTTATGAAAAAAGCGATAGATCGAATAGATCTGGCTGATAATCGCCAACTTGGACTTGTATAGGAGGTGATAAATTTGGCTTTAAATAATACAAATTATGGCAGAGATGCAATTTATATATATGACAAACTTTTAGAAACACTACCAGGTTTAAAAGGCCACTATTTTACACTTAGGGCTGAAGGTCGTGATGCAATAAATAAAGACACAGATGGAAACTACACTAGTAAAACTATAACTGTTAATTATGTGGTTGATGGAGCTACAGCTGAAGATTTTAAGAATAATCTTGACTATTTAGATCATTTATTGAATCGCGAGGACGCTGACATTTCTTTTAATGATGATTATTCTAATTTTATGATTGCGAATGTCAGAAATTTAGGACTTGATGAAAAATATGCAACATGGGGTATAGGCAGCTATGAGATTGTATGCGAAAACCCATTTCGTTATTCAAAAACTATAAATGAAGTAACAGCTACTAAAGTAACAGATGGAGAACAAACCTTTAGAATTAACTATACAGGAACAGTACCAACTGAACCAGTAATAGAAGTGACACCAGGAGCAGAAAATACTTCTACAAATTATGCACAAAATATGTACCTGGAATTTATAAATATACTTAATACTACAAACAATAAAAATGTTAGTATAGGAAGTTCTTTCCCTGATGGTGAAGCTACTTTAGTCAGTAGCCCTGACTTTAGTCGTACAGGTATAACGACTTTAGGGTGGGACTTTACACCTAATGGTGGATTCTTTCAGGCAGACTTTCAAGATGAAAATTATAACAGGGGTGCAGGACTATCATATCGAGCCATATATCCATACAATTGGGATGATGAAGATTCACATGATCCAGATGATCCAAAAGACTGTAATAATGTACTTTATAAAACTTTAACAACAAGTATAACTCACTTTGTGGCTACTTATTCTATAAGAATGTATGCAGATACTATAGCCACTGGTGGGGCTATAAAATTAACAGCACAAACTACAGATGGAAAAGAAACAGGCGTAGTTATTTATAAAAATAGTTTAGATAATTTAAAGGGTACAGTTCTTTACTACGTAGATGGCAAAATAATGGGGTCAGATTCTATAGATTTACAAAAATATTCAAGCTCTTTAGGACTTACAAGTAAAGAACAAGCATCAGGAGCTGTATTAAGTGAGTCAGGAAAAGTATACTTTATGGATTCTGTTGTAAATAAAAAAAGACCACAAAGTGCTTTAATTGAGCCTAAAGTAGTAGGAAATTATGTATATAATGCTTCTAATAATAATGTCAGTATTAGTAGACTTGGACACTCTTACACATTTAAAGTGGGAAACCTTCCAATTAGACGTTATATCTATGCAAGAGAAAGTGATGTAGACTCATATAACAAATTCAATATTGGATTTAAACCTAATATGATAAGTACCTCATATGGAAATATGGTGACTCATCTTTGTGGACTTAATATAATGTCTTTAACTAAAGATTCTATACTAAATAATTGGAGAATACTCTCACCAGGAAGTACGTTTATACTTAATTCTGCAAATTTGGATCTAGAGCAATCTATGCAAAACACTGATCAAGGTCTATATACACCAGAACTTGTAGGCGTGCATAATTCAGAACATAGTTTATTAATAGAACCAAAAAGAGGAGTAGCTTTCAAATGTTGGTATTATAACAAAACTTCAGGTAACGACCCAGGAATAAAGGCTAAATATAATACAATATACTTATAGAAAGGAGGTAAGATATGCTTTTTTATTTCGCAGATGCGTCTTTAAATATAATCTTTTCTGCCTCCACAGATGAAAAGACAAGTGGGTATAGAGTCATAACTGATAAAACTACTTCAACTTTAAAAACTGGGTCAGACATCTTGGAATGTAGTATAAGTGCTAATGGACTAGATACTTCAGTTTTAAAAGGTTTAGATTGCGAAACTTTTATATTAAAGGAAAAATCTTTTAATATGTCCACTTATGAAATATATCAAATAATGACTACTGAATACTCAGTAGCTTCTAAAACTTTAGACATATATGCAGAAAGTGCAGGAATAGAACTTTTAAATACTCAAGTAGCTGCTTTTACCTCTTCATACTCTTGGGGTATAACTCAAATAGCAGCTTACTTTATGCCAGCAGGATGGAAAATATATAACGACAATTGTGATAGTAGTAGAAAAATAGTAAATTGGAATGGTAATAATTCTTTAACTGAAAGACTTATAAGTATAGCTGACTACTGGGATGCGAGATTCTACTTTACCTTCAATGTGCTAGATAGCAAAGTAACAGAAAAAGCAATTCACTTTAAAAAAGACTCTAATAATTCAGTTGTTGAAATATTAAAATTACATGATGAAATCAGTAATATTAGAATATCTAAAAATATAATGGATCTGGCTACTTGCTTTATACCAACAGGCTCAATTATTGAAGGTTATATAGCTCCAATAAATTTAAAAGGATATACATACTCATACACAGACGAAAAAGGTGATCTTTATGAGGTGGATACATCTACAGGAAAATTAATTAATAGGACGCAGCAGCGCAGACATAGAACAGCTTTTGACGCAGATGGACTCATAATGAGACCATATCACTTTGATACTACAGATCAAGAGATGTTGGCTGGACAGGCAAGAGCTGCACTTCAAAAAGTCAGTTACCCAAAAGTAACCTATCAAATAGAAATTGATCATCTTGATAAACCTGTAGACGTGGGTGATATAGTCTTAATACTTGCAGAAGAAGATGACGTACACATTAGAGCAAGAGTAACTAAAATGGTTTCCTCATATACTGCAAATTATGTTGATGCAGAGGTAGAGGTAATAGAATAATGATGATAGCCCTCTTCATCGAGGGCTTTTTAAATATAAAAAATACCATAAGGAGAAATTTAATGGATACACAAATAATAGTAACAATAGTACTCTCAGTGCTAGCTTCATCTGGACTCTGGCAGTATATCATCTTTAAGTCTCAGTATAAAAGTGCACAGACTCAAGCTATACTAGCTTTACTACATAATGAAATCCACTCTATAGCAGAAGAAGCTATAGAAAAAGGTAGTATAACTGCAGATGAATTTGACAACCTAACGAATTTATATGAACCCTACAAGGCTTTAAAAGGCAATGGTACTGGAGAAGCACTATACCAAAAGTGTAAAAACATGATAAGTAAAGGAGAATAGACTTATGAATTTTGATTTTTCAATTATTAACCAAATTATGATCCCTATTGTAGTAATCTTTTCTTTAATCTTAGGCTACATAATGAAAAAATGGATGCCTATGGATAATAAGGTGATTCCAACTGTATTAGTAGTAGTTGGTGGTGTTCTTGGTGGCCTTATTAGTGGCTGGAACATAGAGTCTATAACTGGTGGAATGCTTAGTGGTCTTGCATCTGTTGGTTTACATCAAGCTTTCTACCAATATATGAAAATAGACTCCACAACTTTAACAGAAGTAGATTCAATGGGACCAGACCTTGAAGCAGAAGCAGAAAAAGTAGAAAAAATAGAGGAAGGTGAGGCAGATGATTAGGGGAACTACACCTACCTTTACTTTAGATGTAGAGGGAATTGACTTAACAGATAAAAAAATAGTAGTGACACTTGAACAAGATGAAACTGAACTTGATATACAAAATCCTCGCTGTGCTGAATCTGAGCGTGGTTGCACTATAACTTTTGATCTTTCTCAGGAACAGACTTTGATGTTTAGAAGTGGTAGAGCTTCTATTCAAGTTAGATGGATTAATGAAGAGGGATCAGCAGGCGCTACTGATGTGGCAACATTCTCAGTAGGTAAAGTTCTCAAGGAAGGAGAAGTGAACTATGAGTAGCGAAAAAATTAAATTAACAGTAAAAGATGGAATACAGATACCTGGTCCTAAAGGTGAGGCAGGCGCTTCTGCTTATGAATGTGCTGTAGAAGAAGGCTTTATAGGTACAGAAGCAGAATGGCTTGCAAGCTTAGTAGGTCCTAAAGGTGATACAGGAGCAACTGGTCCTAAAGGTGATAAGGGTGATACTGGAGCTACAGGCCCAGTAGGTCCACAAGGACCAGCAGGAGAAAATGGCGCTCAAGGTCCACAAGGACCAGCAGGAGAAAATGGCGCTCAAGGTCCACAAGGACCAGCAGGAGAAGCAGGACCTCAAGGACAAAGAGGAGGACTATTCTTAAAAGTTACTTCCTCTCCCTCATCTTACAGTACGACGACTGGTGGATTTAAACCATCATATCGAATGCTACTATCAACCATCAAAACACAGTCAGGTTCTTCAAGCGTACAAGTTGGTGATATAGTATGCTATTCGTACTATCAGTATGCTGTAGGATATGTTGATGCTACATATGCATACTTGTCTGCAAGAACAAACATACAAGGACCAGAAGGACCACAAGGCCCTCAAGGAGAACCAGGCACAGGTGGTGGCAGTAGTGGTACAATAATTAAAGTAATGGCTGAAGATCCAGCAGTATCAGGGCAAACATCACCTGCTGAACTATATGTAATTGACGTAGAAATAGGTGACGAAGTACTAATAAGTAGTGCTAGTGACGCTATCTATAGGATTAATGATTTGACTATGTGGCCTATTACGATATATTGGGATATCCACAATAAAAAAGTATTCCTATACTGCCAGGAGGCGACGTATAACTACGCAACTTATACTGACCTTAAACAATCATTTGTGCTTGAGATCGACTCAGATAATGATCGCATCTCTTTGAGTGTCAACAAGTAAAAAAAGGAGACGAATTATGAGTGATTCAAAACTAGCAAAATTCCACTACTGGACTAATAACTACTCCAGTAGAAATGGACAGAAAATTTCAAAAATTATAATCCACCACATGGCAGGAAACTTGACAGGTAAACAATGTTATAACGTCTGGAGAACAAGAGAAGCTTCAGCACATTATGCAATAGACAAATCAGGTAATATTACCCAATTAGTACACGAATCTTATAGAGCTTGGAGTGTAGCAAATAGATATCAAGATTCTAGAAGTGTCACTATTGAGTGTGCAAACTCTACAGGAAGTCCAAGTTGGAAAATAAGCTCAGCAACTATGAAATCCTTAATAAAACTAGTAGCTGATATAGCTTATCGAAACAACTTTAAAAAAATTACTTATACAGGAACTACTTCAGGCACACTTATGATGCACTGCTGGTTTATGAGCACAGCGTGCCCAGGACCTTATTTAAAGAGTAAATTCTCTTATATCGCACGAGAAGCTGATAAACTTTTACAACAAAAGAGAAAAGATACTAGCACAAGCTCAAGCACATCTTCAAGCTCAACTAGCTCAAAGAATTATAAAGTAAAAGTGACTACAGATGCCCTCAACGTTAGAAAAGGGCCAGGTACTAATTATGCAGTAACAGATTGTATAAGAGATAGAGGGGTCTATACTATAGTAGATAAAAAAGGAGACTGGGGCAAACTCAAAAGTGGCGAAGGTTGGATCTGTCTTGACTATACCAAGAGGGTCTAATTTTTTTTTTTCAACAATTTTTCAACTTTTCAACTTTTTTCAACCAATTTTTTCATATTGGACTTGAAACAAGGACGATAAAATGTTTAAATATCAATGTGTTAATCACATGGTCCATTAGCTCAGTTGGGAGAGCGCCAGGGTGACAACCTGTATAACATATATACTATAAAACACATAAAAAGGCTAGAATTCCAATACTTTGGAGCTCTAGCCTTTTTTCTCTTTTTTACATTTTTTCAACTTTTTTTCAACTAGCTAGTCTTTTTTATACACCTTGGTTAAAATTTCAGCACTTTTTTGATCATAACCTTCTATTACATGTGAATAAAGATCTGCAGTTGTACTGACTCTTGAGTGACCTAGTCGAGCACTTATAGAAACTGGGTCAACTCCTTCTGAATATAACATAGATGCCATAGTATGTCTAAAACTGTGACTGTGTATGTGTGGCAGATCATATTTTTTAGAGAATCTTGTTAGGTACGTGCTTATTGAGTCTGGGTGCAGTGGTTTACCTTTTATGCTCTGAAACACATATTGTGACTCTGGAGCCTCTGTTCTTAAGCAGTTAAGTAGATATATAACATCCTCAGATAAAGTGATTCTGCGTACGCTTTTTTTACTTTTAGGTGTATCTTCAAATACACCATACTCAGGTGCATATAATATACTTCTTCTTATGTGTATGGTACCTCGATCAAAATCTATGTCTTCCCATTTTAATCCTGCAACCTCACCACGACGAGCGCCTGTGTATACAAATAGATAAATTAATGTCTTATGTCTTAAATCTTCTTTGTCAGCACACTCTAATATATGTATTACTTCTTCTCTTTGATAATAATCAACCTCTACTTTCTTTAGTTTTGGTGGTTCTGCTCGCGTTGCTATATTATACAATAAGATTTCCTCTTTGACTGCATGAGTTAATACCATACTTATAAGTCTATGTATTTCATAAATAGACTTTGGTGCTAAAGATAGTGAAGAATAAAAATTATTTAAATCAGACACCTTCAAATCCTTTAATTTTATATGTCCTATACACTCATCTATACGTTTTGAATCATGTAACCATCTTGAATAAGTCCTCTTTTTTATAGCACCTCTCTCGAATTTGAGGTCAATAACATAGTGAAGATACTCACCCAATGTGTACGCTGAGTCACATATTTTACCTCTTTTGCACTCCTCCTCATATACAGTCGCATACTTCTCAGCCTCTTTTTTAGCTTTTTTATAACTCCAGGAGGGATCTACTTTAAAAGTCGTTGAGTATGGTTTTATACCTTTACCTCTAAATACTCTAATATAAAAGCTCTTTAGTGTCCCATCTTTGTCTCTGTATTCCTTGATATGTGCCATTTTACAAAACTCCCATGTTTAATTATATTTAAATATAATAGGATAAACTTTAATTATATAATAATTATATCATGATGTCCAGGAAAAATTAAAAACTGTAGGTAAGTTTAGGAAAAAGTACAATATCGCAATGTATAACATAAAGAAATGAGGACCAAATATGAACACACTTGCTTACTTACTTATTTTTAATATTTGTGGATGTGATGATTGTAGTTTCAATTCTCTCGATTATAAGCCTTTGTCTCTACTATTGGCTTTATGAGAGGGACGTCATCGAATACGAAGATGATGAAACGTTTAATGATATTTAATAATAAAAAGAAGGGATACAGATATGATATTTAAAACAATACTATTAGTAATACTTTTGATAATTAATGTGTTACTACTTTTTTGCATGGTAACTTATGCATGGCTTAAATGGTACATCTGGAAACACAAAGAAGATGTAAAAACAAAAGAAGAATGGAAGTTGATGGAATAATTTGTTTAATCATATTTAATTAATAATAGAAGGTTTAATCATATTTAAATATAATAAAGAACATATTGTTCTAATGTATAAATTTTTTTTTCATTTATTACCTTATTCTTTTTGAGCTGATTATTTCAGCTCATTATGGAACTGTGGTGTATCCAGGAAGCATACACAATATCAGGCCTGTGAGGAGTACGTTCAAATCGTGCCAGTTCCAAATAACATTTCATCCTTTTATAATTATTAATATAGGTTGTTTAATTATATTTAAATATAAGAACAAAACTAATTTGTTCTTATCTGTTTATTCATATCTATATGATCTCTTTTGACCTCTGGTGTGGAGGTTTGAAATATAGCCTCCACCAAACTAGAGGATGTTTAATCATATTTAATAATAAGAAGAGATAGATATGAAGATGTTTAATTATATTTAAATATAAGAAGAGAATAGTGACTCGCACAGCAAAGAATTTGATCACATGGAAAGGAGTCATAAATTATTTAATAATAAGATAATCAAATATGTTAAAACATATTTAATTATAAATAGTAAGTTATTGCAGAGTAATTGTTTTATTGATTATTCTATTCAACAATATCTTCACAAACTTTTTTCTTTTATATCATAATCACAATATACTTTAATTTTAATTTGTTAAACATATGCTTGATTTGGGGTCGACTTCCCTTGGCCCCAAGCCATTAAAGTAGTTGTTTACACATTAATCATATTTAATAATAATACACAAATAATTTTAATACTTTAGTTGTTTACACATCTAGAAGAGTAATCACTAAAAATGACACAAAAAAGTGTGAAATATGTATATAAAAAGAATAAAAAAAAGGAAGAAAAGCTTAAAAAAGTATGGAAGTATAAAAGTAAATAATTAATAAATAAATAAATTAATTCAAAAAATTACGCTTACTAAAAAACTCATTTTTTAGCGTATATAATAACAAGAAAGGTAAAAAGGTATTTATATGAAAAAATTTAACGAGATGAATAGAGAAGAATTAATTGACGCTATCAATAAATTGGAAGCTAGAAAAGCTAAAGCTGAATCTATTGAAGATTATGTTAAAAAAGTAAACAAAATTGGCCAACTATCACACGAGATCTATGTGGCGCAACAATGGCTAGCTGGTACTGAAGAATAATATTAAAAGAAAGAAGAGGTATTTAAGATGTTAAAAGATTTATACAATGCATATGCAGATTATACAGATACTTTATTTGATGATGACTACACAAAATTAAAGGCACAGAATCGATTAGTAGATACATTTATAAAGTATAGTGAAGAAGAAATTAAAGATGAAATCACTAATTTAGAATCATATATAGAATGTTTAAGAACAAAAGTCTTTAAAAAAACTGAAAAAACAGAAGTTAAAGAAACAGTATCTGAAGAAACAGTAGAAGATAAGTACCCTGGAGTAATATTTGCTCCAACTAAAAAAGTTCAAGAAAATGAAGAACATAAAGAAGTACATGATGATTCAGTTGTATTAACACCACCACAAAAGAAAATTTACAACATGTGTGATGATGATATACCATTTTAAGCTGTTAATATAACACATTTGGAGGGAAGTTTAATAAAAAATAAGCTATCACTGAGAGCTGCAACTGCAGCTCTTTTTTTATACAAAAAATTAAATAAAAAAGGAAACATAGATATGAGAACTAATGCAAAAACTAGGAAGACAATGCCAAAAGAATGGCAGGATTTCTTCAAAAAATATAAAGGTAAATATTTCAAAGATGGAATGGAATGCTGCGTAGCTAAGCCTGAAAGTGGATTTGAAAAAGGTTATGCACAGACAGCAGAACAACGCACTCATCTAGTAAACAGAAACTGGGCTGAATCAAATGGTTATAGAAATGAAATGAAATTCATGGATAGATTCTTTGGTTATACTAACTTTATGCCTGGAATCGTAGACATCTGTTGCACATTCCATGATAGTGGTGTCTATATATATGATCGTATGGAAATGATGCGAAATGGATATATGACTGAAAAACCAAAGAAAAGAAAAAATTATTTAAGTGGTGAAGATATGGGTCAAAATAATTATTACAGAGTCCCTCTTCATCTTTGTTACAAAATCATAGACCTTTGGGATGTACCAAGAAGATGCAGTAAACGTAGATTATATCAGATGGCTGTATGGCAGTATGTGGAAATGAATAAGATTCAAGAAGATGGATTCACAATTTATGAAAAAGTAAAGACTTGGAAAGATCTTCCTGATTGGTGTTTTTGGAAATTCATGTTACCAGATGGTACTATCATAGAAGGTAGAGAACAAGCCTTTGAAGATTATAAAAATAAAATTAAAAGTCATTCAAGATATGTTCCAGTAGTAAAATCTTGGAAGGAAGCAAAAGAAAAATAGAATTAATTTAGTTGTAACATTTTGTAGTATAAAATTAAAAATGATAGTGTAATCATTTGTCAAGTAGTTGTTTATTTAGGTAGTTTAGTTGTTTATAAAGGTAATATAAATAATAATAAATAAATAGTAATAAATAAATTAAAATAAATATATAGCATAATTTATATTATTTAGATTTTATACTTTAGAAGGATCAAATATATTGTATAGTAAATACATAATATAAAATCATACAAAAGTATTTGATATACATAATAAAATAATAACTACTGCATTTAATATTTGATACCAACAAAATAAAATAATACAGTCCTCGCCTGCCTCACCCTGGCGCTGGTGACTTTAATTTAATTATATTTAACTATAATAAAAGAATATTGAAGGAGATTAATACTATGAATAAAAGAAAGTTTTTTAAGAATGTGCTAGCTTCTACAGCACATACATCAGCAAATACTAGAATCATTCAAAAATTAGGAATTAATGAAGCAATTGTTTTAGCTGAACTATTTGGTCAGCAACATAAATTTGGCAAAGAAAATAAATTAAAAAAAGGATTTTTTTATGCAACTATGGACTTTTTAACTACAGCTACATATTTATCGCAGAAACAAGTCTCAGCTGCAATTAAAACTTTAGAAGAAACTTGGGTTTATATGAAAGATATAAAAGCTGATGAAGAGGATGTTAAAGAAATTCAAGAAAATAGTGAATTATTTGATGAAGAAAAGAAAGAACAAATTAATAGATTACAGAAGAAAGCAGAAGATAATTTTAGAATATTAATTGATAAATTAAAAAATAAAATTGAAACAATTGAAGCAAATGATTCTTTGACTGTTGAGCAGAAAAAAGAAAAAATTATTACTTTAAAAAGAAAAGTAGGATTTGAAAAATTATTAGAAACAAAAGTTACCACAACATATGGACAGAAGATCAAGTGGTTTAAAATTTTTACTAAAGCAGTAGATCAGTATATCAAAAGTGGTGATGGTAGTGTATCTATGAATACGATTCGCCCAGATGCATTCATAATTTATAACAAACTAGTTGCGAATGAGGTTGGTCCATCTTGTGCAATCGTGTTTAGTGATCTATTGACATCTTTTTATTATACAGAAGATAAGAATCAATTAGTTGAAGATGAATGGTTTAGAAATGTAGTAGAAGATCAAGCTAAAAGATTAGGAGTTAGTAGAAACATAGTCTGTAAAAGAGGTGGTTATCTTGATCAGCTAATAAAAGCAGGACTTATTGAGAAAAAAACTATGCGTTCTAAAAATGCAACTTATATAAGTATTGTATGGGATCATCTTTATGAAATTTTAGGTGGTGTAGTAATTGAGGAAAAAGAAGAAGGCGTATTATTAAAAAAAGTTACTAACGAGGCAGAAGATTTCACTAAAGAAGTTCTTGCTAAAGTAAAAGAAGTTAGTGGTCAAGACTGGGCATTTAATTACAACAGGGTGCAGTTTATACAAAATCGATTAAATGAAGGTCTTAAAAAAGATGACATTTTAGGTATGATTGAACACATGTATAATTATTGGATGCACATGGCAGAAAAAACAGGACTTGTAACTAGATATCAAGGACAGTTTAATTGGACACGTTTATTTGGCAGTAAGTGTAAAGATAACATTGAAAAGATGTATAAAAATAAAGCTAACTCTGAAAAGAAAGCAAGATTAACATTATTAGCTGAAAAAATAGCTAAAAAAGTAATACAGATATCAGATGGTAAAGTAAAATGGGCAGTATATGATTCAGTGTTACCTTTATTAGAAACTCAATTAAATATGGGATTCACAGAAGACGACCTTATTAACTTTGTTGAAGGAAGATACAAACATAAAGTAGATAATAATGAAACCATGAGAAACTTCAGCTGGAAAGGTTGCTTTGATGAAAATAAAAAGTATTCAGCATCTAAATGTATAGAAGCAATGAAGAAAGAAAAATCTGGTCATAGAATTAAGTTTAATAAAACTAATAATAATGAGTCTAGAGATGGAGTAAAAAGTAACACATATACTAAGGAAGAAGTAGATGGCTTCTGGAAAAAAGCAAAAGAATTAGAAGATGCAGGTGAACAAGGAGTATTCTAAAGGAGAATAGATATGGATAAAAGATTTAATCACAAAGGTGAACCATTTATATTAAAGGATGGAACTATAGAAGAAATAAAAAACAATTATGATAAAAAAAAAATCTATCTTACTTATGATGAAAAAGCTGCTACAGATGTAACTACAAGACTTTGGTATGTAGTATATGAACAAACTGAAGAAACTAGAAGTCGTACTTGGCTCTATAGTGCAGGTATCAGTGAGGAAGATATGCCTTTATATAATAAGGTAGCCTCAGCACTTGGTTATTTGTATGACGAAGAGGGTCTAAAATGGATTCAGAAAATCACTAGTTATAAAAAAGTAAGAAAAGAAGACATATTCTAGAGCAATTAAAGCTCTTTTTTTATTGAAAGAAAGGATTATAAAGATATGAAAAAAATGATTTTTAAAAGAAAATGTATGAGTGAGGATGAATTAAGATGGTGGGTAAAAGACGTTTTAAAATACACATCTACAGTGTTTGGGTGTGATAATTTCATCATTTCAGGACACACAGACGAAGATTTTTATGTGATTGTGGCAGTAGAAAAAAATGAGAATTTAAAAACATTGTTCTTTGTAGGATTTGATGGCCAAATACATCATGCGAATGAATTTATATGGAGAGGTGCAATATGAATAAAAAAACAGATTTTTATGAAAAATCAAAAATGATATTAGAAGTTGCTGCTGATTTATATAAAGAAGATGTAAATAAAGCTGTTGAGTATATAGTAGACAACTTTAAGAAAATAAAGGAGAATTAGATAATGAATGAAGAGTTGAAAATTAAA
>Ga0326514_10000591_pt1 | contig 24628 bp, 18 predicted proteins | sample 3_2548_0518_D_FD_203653 | JGI IMG/M metagenome (GOLD analysis project Ga0326514, IMG submission 203653) | Bovine rumen microbial communities from UC Davis, California, United States - 3_2548_0518 | ecosystem: Host-associated > Mammals > Digestive system > Stomach > Rumen | place: USA... | reverse complement strand
CCTTCCAAAATCTTCACCAATGGCATGGTAACAGTAACACTCTTTGGAGTTACGATAGCAGCCAAAATGAGTATCATACCAACAGAAGTGCAGAACAGCATCATCTGACGTGAAGACACCTTGGCAGCGATGGCACTGGAGAACAAACGGCCCACCAACATAAGCAGCCAATACATAGCAGCTACGGCACCACCGATAGTGGCTGCATTGAGCACAGCCTCAGGATGTATCCAAGCACCATTAGCACTGGTGTCAGAAAGATAGAAGTTCAAACCACCAGGAATACCAACCTCTACGCCTACATAGACGAAGATAGCAATCACTCCAAGCAGACAATGGCGGAACGCCCAAGGCGAATGTTCAAACTTGGTGTCAGCAGTGACCTTTCCCATCTCGGGATCCTGAATGGGGATAAACAAGAGGGCGATGAAGGCGCATGCAAAGACAGTCATTGCAATATAGAGCACCAAATTGACATCGGCCATCTGAGTCGAGGCAGTCACAGTACCAATGAGTGCACCAACCAACATAGGTGTCATGGTGCCAGATAGCGAATTCAGTGTGCCGCCAATCATATTGAGCTGGTTGCCGCGGTTGCCACCGCCGCCCAGCAGGTTCAACATCGGGTTGACCACTGTGTTGAGAATACATACAGAGAAACCAGATACGAAAGCCCCCAAAAGATAGATACAGAAACCAGGAATACCGCCAGAGAATCCTGAGAGGAACTGGATAAGCACTCCGAAGAAACCAACGGCAATACCGATGAGAGCAGTCTTCTTATAGCCTACCTTGGTTAGCATTTTGCCAGCAGGGATACCCATGAAGAGATAGGCAAAGAAATTCATGAAGTTACCCATGATTCCTAGCACATTGCTACCACCGATTTCTGGCTGATTTTTCCATATCACTCCAATAGGAGCACCAAGATTCGTTACAAACGAAATCATGGCATAGAGGAAGAACATCGTCACGATAGCGATGATGCTTCCATTCTTTTGTTGTTGACTCATAATGATAATAATTAATAAAAAGTTAGTATAGTTATTCCACAACACCAAAGCGATAAATCGTCTTCTGCTTATAGCGCTGGCCGGGATTCAGCACTACGCTGGGGAAGTATGGACGATTTGGACTATCGGGGAAATGCTGTGCTTCGAAGCATACGGCTGAACGGCGGGGGAATGTGCAACCGTTGGCACCCTTGTAGCCATTCAGGAAGTTGCCGGTGTAAAGCTGAATACCGGGCTCAGTGGTATAAACCTCCATCGTGCGACCGCTCTTGGGCTCTGTCACTTTGGCAGCAAAGCTCAGCTCGCCCTCTTCGCTCTTGTTGAGAACGTAGTTGTGGTCGAAGCCCTGTCCGAAACGAATCTGCTCGTGATTGGCCTCGATATCCTTTCCGAAAGCCTTCGGGGTACGGAAGTCAAAGGGAGTTCCCTCTACCTTGAGAATCTCACCAGTGGGGATAGAGGTGTCATCAGTGGGGAGATAGAAGTCGGCATTAATCTCGCAAATCTGATCCTCGATGGTGGGAGTGGGATCGGCAGCGCCTGCCAGGCAGAAGAATGCGTGGTGGGTTAGGTTGACAATGGTCTTCTTATTGGTGGTAGCAAGATACTCTATCACCAATTCATTTTGGTCGGTGAAAGTAAATTCCACAGTCACATCAAGTTCACCAGTAAAGCCTTCTTCGCCATAGGAAGAGATGCGATGCAGGGCCAATGAACGAGGCCCCATCTGGCGGGCATCCCATACTTTAGCGTTAAAGCCGATGGTTCCTCCATGCAGGTGGTTAGGGCCGTTATTGATAGCCAACTGGTACTCCTTGCCATTCAGGGTGAACTGCCCCTTGCAGATGCGGTTGCCCCAGCGGCCAATCAGCGTCGACAAGTAGGGTTCGTTGCCGCTAGTGAGCTGCTGAATGCTGTCGTGACCCTCGATGACATTAGCCACATTGCCGTCCTTGTCGGGCACCATAATGGCACAGATAGCACCACCATAGTTGCTGATGGCTACTTCATAACCCTTACGGTTGCGGAGAATGTACAAATCGGTCTTCTTTCCATTGATGGTGGTCTGGAAGTTTTCTCTTTTCAGACCACTCAAATTCGCTGTTTCTGTAATGTTTGCCATATAACTGTTGTTTTAAGTTACTAAAATCTTCTTGCAAAGTAACCTAAAAAAAATGAGAATGACGAAAGAAACTTGGAAAAAAACGTTACGAGAGTGTTAAAAACACCTAAAAGCATGTTTTCAGGAAGTCGCCCACTACATAGCTGCTGCCACCTACAAAGATGCAATCATCTTTTTTTGCTGCGGCTCTGGCAGCGATATATGCCTTATACACAGATGGATATGAACCTCCTGTAAGGTTTTGCAGTTTGGCTTTCTCCAGAATAGTAAGCTCAGAAACGGCCCGATGACTTTCTGCCTTGGTAAAATAGTAGATGGCATCTTTGGGCAGCAGGGTGAGCACTGTGTCAATGTCTTTGTCGCTTACCATTCCAAATACAATGTGCATCTTGCGGCAGTTGACTTTGGCCAGTTGACGACTCAGATATTGCCAGCCCCCTACGTTGTGGCCGGTGTCGCAGACCACCAGCGGCTGTCGGTCCACCACTTGCCAGCGGCCCATCAACCCTGTCTGTGAGGCCACATGCGCAATGCCCTCGCGGATGTGTTGTAAAGTGATGACTGGCAGCTGTGGAAGGGCAGGATTCTGCTGCTGGAAGGGTGAATTCTGCTCGAAGGCAGCAAGACGGCTGTTCAGGCATTTGATGGCATGCAGCACCGTGTTCATGTTCTTCTGCTGATAGAGGCCTCCCAGGTCGCCGTCCAGATTACCCCAGCTACGAGTCACATAACGCATGCCGCCTTCAGATGTCATGTTGGCTTGCAGCACTTCGGGCAGGTCTTCGGCAAAAATAATGGGAGCATGGACTTCCGCTGCCTTCTGTTCGAACACGGGCCGAGTCTCATCATGGTTCTCTCCAATCACCACGGGCACATCTGGCTTGATGATGCCAGCCTTCTCGCCGGCTATTTTGGCCAAGGTGTTGCCTAAAAACTGAGTATGGTCATAGCTGATATTGGTGATGATGCTCACGAGAGGGGTGATGATGTTGGTGCAGTCAAGGCGTCCCCCCAGTCCCACTTCAACTACGGCTATATCCACGTTCATGTCCTTGAAATACTTGAAAGCCATGGCTGTAGTGACCTCAAAGAAAGAAGGGTGGAGGGGCTCGAAGAAAGAACGCTCGGTCTCTACAAAACGGGTGACGTATTCTTCGCCGATGGGAGTGCCGTTGATGCGGATGCGTTCGCGGAAGTCTACCAAATGGGGGGATGTGTAGAGCCCCACTCGTAACCCGCTTTGTTGCAGGATGGCGGCGAGAGTGTGAGAGCAACTGCCCTTGCCGTTAGTACCTCCCACATGGATGGACAAGAAATAACGGTGAGGATGCCCGAAATGTGCATCGAGGGCATGGGTGTTGCTGAGGCCTTCTTTATAGCCAGATGCTCCTTGTCGCTCAAACATGGGCATCTGGTTATAGAGATAGTCACACGTCTCTTGATAATTCATTAACTGAAGTAGTTCTTGAACTTCTGGAAGATGCTGCGCTTGGTGGCGGCATCGCCCTTGAAATTGTCGCTGTTGCGGAATTGCTCGATGGCAACCTTCTCTTCATGCGAGAGTGTCTTGGGGATGTAAACGCTGACATTCACCACCAAGTCGCCATAACCTTTGCCATAACCCTGTACGGCAGGCAGTCCCTTGCCCCTGAGACGTAGCGTCTTGCCAGGTTGGGTGCCAGGATCCATCTTCACCTTCAGACGTGTGCCCTCGATGGTGGGAATCTCAATGTCGCCACCAAGGGCTGCTGTAGGAAAGTCGAGCAACAGATTGTATATCAGGTTGTTGTCGTCGCGAATAAAGGTGTCGTTTTCTTCCTCTTCAATAAACACCTGAATGTCACCATTCACTCCTTTGTGGTGACCTGCATTGCCCTTGCCTGGCACATTGACAACCATGCCTTCTGCTACACCTGCAGGAATCTTGATTTCCACCACTTCCTCACCTTTCTCTACACCAGTTCCTCCACAATGCTTGCACTTGTTCTTGATAACTGTTCCCTCGCCATTGCATGTAGGACAAACACCTTGCGTCTGCATCATACCAAAAATGCTTTGGGTAGTGTGGGTAATGATGCCCGAACCATGGCACGTAGGACATTGCTCGTTAGTACTGCCAGGTTCTGCACCTGTGCCATGGCAACAAGTACAAGTAATGTCTTTTCTCACTTTGAACTTTTTGGTTACTCCGTGAGCAATCTCATCCAATGAGAGCTTTACCTTTAGTCTGAGGTCGCTACCCCTGTGTTGTTGCTTACTTCTGCGAGTGCCGCCAAAACCGCTGAATCCGGCATGTCCTCCAAAAATGTCACCAAACATGGAGAATATATCGTCCATGTTCATACCTCCACTTTCAAAGGGATTGAAGCCGCCGCCTCCAGGAGTGTTGAATCCGAAGGTGTCGTACTGCTGACGTTTCTGTGGGTCGTGCAGCACATCGTAGGCCTCGGCAGCTTCCTTGAACTTTTCCTCAGCCTCCTTATTGCCCGGATTTCTATCTGGGTGATATTTGATGGCGATGGTGCGATACGCCTTTTTTATCTGGTCTTCTGTGGCGTTTTTGTCGATGCCCAACACCTCATAGTAATCTCTTTTCTGTGCCATTGAATTGTCAATTATCAATTGTCACTTTTCTATTCTCAATTCTCAATTATTACTGTCCCACTGCCACTTTGGCGTGACGGATCACTTTGTCGTTCAGCTGGTAACCCTTCTGCAGGCAGTCGATAACCTTGCCCTTTTTGTCATCGCCCATGCCTGGCACCATAGCCACAGCCTCGTGGACATCAGTGTTGAATTCAGCATCCTCTGTCTCAATGGGCTTCACACCCAGAGTCTCCAGAGCCTTCATCATCTTGTGGTAAATCAGTTCCATGCCTTCGCGCAGTACAGCCGGGTCTTCGGTTTTGGTGCCATTGTCGATGGCGCGTTCCATATCGTCGATAATGGGCAGTATGGCGGTGACAGCCTTCTCGCCACCATTCAGGATCAGCTCTGCCTTCTCCTTCAGCGTACGCTTGCGGTAGTTGTCAAATTCGGCAGTCTTGTAAAGCATCTGAGTCTTCAGTTGCTCTATCTCTGCTTGAGCCTTCTCCAGCGGGTCTTGCTCTTCAGCAGGCTCCTGGCTTTCCTGATCCTCCGAGTTTTCAGCGTTCTCTACAGCATCGTTCTGGTCAAGAGTTTCCTCTTCTTCCATGTTCTTTATCTCTGCTTCTTTCATGATCTTAATACATTTTTTTTTAGTCTCTATTTGACCTTGTAGCAAATATCGTGCCAACCTCATTCTCCTGTTTAAGAATACAACTCGGCTTTCTTCTCCTTGATGGCTTCGTCGTAGATGTAGTCATCGTAAGTTGTCAGTTTGTCAATGGTTCCCTTAGGGGTGAGTTCTATCACACGGTCGGCCACAGTGTTGATGAACTCATGGTCGTGGGAGGCGAACAGGATATTTCCCTTGAACTGTATCAGATTGTTGTTGAAGGCCTGAATGGATTCCAGATCCAGGTGGTTGGTAGGTGTGTCGAGAATCAGACAGTTGGCGTTCTTCAGTTGCATGCGGGCTATCATACAGCGCATTTTCTCACCTCCCGAGAGTACGCATACCTTCTTCTGGATGTCTTCATCCTTGAACAGCATGCGACCGAGGAATGACTTCATCATCACCTCATTGCCCGTGCCAAATTGTGACAGCCAGTCAACAAGGTTCATCTCACTCTGGAAGAAGCTGGTGTTGTCCAGCGGCAGATAGGCTGTGGTGATGGTCACGCCCCACTTATAGGTACCAGCTTGCGGTTCGCGGTTGCCGTTGATAATCTCGAAGAGGGCCGTCATCGCCTTAGGGTTATGGCTGAGGAACACAGTCTTCTGCCCCTTCTCGATGGTGAACGACACATTGTCGAAGAGCACCGTTCCGTCGGCATCGACAGCTTTCAAGCCTTCTACCTCCAGAATCTGCGTGCCAGGCTCACGCTCCATCGAGAAGATGATGCCCGGATACTTGCGGGTTGAGGGGGTGATTTCCTCCACATTCAGTTTCTCCAGCATCTTTTTGCGCGATGTTGTCTGCTTTGACTTTGCCACATTGGCAGAGAAGCGGCGTATGAACTCTTCCAGCTGCTTACGTTTCTCCTCGGCCTTCATCTTCTGGTTCTGAGCTTGACGCAGGGCCAGCTGACTTGATTCGTACCAGAAGGAGTAGTTGCCTGAGAAGAGCGTCACTTTGCCGAAGTCGATGTCGACGGTCTGAGTGCTGACCGCATCAAGGAAGTGACGGTCGTGAGAGACCACCAGCACACACTGCTCCAGATTCGACAGGTATTCCTCCAGCCACTGCACTGTGTCGAGGTCGAGGTCATTGGTGGGCTCATCGAGCAGCAGGTTGTCAGGATGTCCGAACAGTGCCTTGGCCAGCATCACGCGTACCTTTTCGTTGTTCGATATCTCCGACATCTGCTTGTAGTGCTGAGCCTCCTGCACACCCAGATTCTGCAACAGTTGGGCAGCCTCACTCTCGGCTTCCCAGCCGTTCATCTCGGCAAAGGCCATCTCCAGGTCGGCAGCGCGCACACCGTCTTCCTCTGTCATCTCATCTTTTGCATAGAGAGCCTCGCGCTCCTTCATGTTCTGCCAGAGTGGCTGATGTCCCATCAGCACCGTGTCCATCACAGAGAACTCGTCATATTTGAAGTGGTCTTGCTCCAGCACGCTCAGACGTTCGCCTGGTTGCATCTCTATGGTGCCCTTGTTGGGTTCCAACTCACCGCTGATAGCCCTCAGCAGGGTAGACTTGCCGGCACCATTGGCACCGATGATGCCATAGATGTTGCCACTTGTAAACTTCATGTTGACGTCCTTGTAGAGCGTCTTCTTACCAAACTGGATAGCCAGATTTGTGACTGTTATCATGTTCTTTCTTTCTCCTTATTTGATTGATGTTTCCTCTCTTCTTTCTTTTATTTCAGCCAGCGGTCGAGCCATTGGAAGAATGTCCGCTGCCACAGGATACCATTCTGAGGCTTCAGCACCCAGTGGTTCTCATCGGGGAAGATGAGCAGTTCGGCGGGGATGCCCTTCATACGGGCGGCATTAAAGGCCTGCATGCCCTGCGTGTAGCAGATGCGATAGTCTTTCTCTCCGTGTATGCAGAGAATGGGGGTGTCCCACTTCTCCACCATCTTGTGGGGTGAGTCATGATAGGTCTGCTTGGCACGGGGCATCTGCGGACGGTGCCAGTAGGCCTCGTCGTACTCCCAGTTGGAGAACCAGTTTTCTTCCGTCTCCAGATACATCGAAGCCAGGTTGAAGGCTCCGTCGTGGGCGATGAAGGCTTTGAAACGTTTTTCGTGGATGCCGGCCAAATAGTAGACACTGAAGCCGCCGAATGAGGCACCTACGGCACCCAGGCGGTTGCGGTCAACGTAGGGCAGCGAGTCGGCGGCAAAGTCGATGGCGGACAGATAGTCCTTCATACACTGTCCCGTCCAGTCGCCGCTGATCTCTTCCTTCCACTCCTGTCCGAAACCGGGCAGACCGTGGCGGTTGGGGGCAATGACGACATAGCCGTTGGCCGCCATCATCTGGAAGTTCCAGCGGTAGCTCCAAAACTGGCTCACAGGACTCTGAGGACCACCCTCGCAGAACAGCAGGGTGGGGTACTTCTTGCCCTCCTCATAGTTGGCAGGTAGCATTACCCATACTAATTCTTTCTTGCCGTCGCTGGTGGGCACCCAGTACTGCTCCATCTTTCCAAAGGTCAGCTGGTTCAGTATGTGGTCGTTCTCGTGGGTCATCTGCTCAATCTTTGTGCCCTGCTTCTTCGCCGGCGGCGTCACCATGTAGATATCAGTTGGAGTGCTCAAGCTCTGGCGGGTTGCCAGAATCTGTTGGCCGTTGTTGGCCATCTGGATACTAGTCCAGTCGTCCCAGGTCTCTGTCAGCTGTGTAACTTCACCCTTCTGGCTGGCATAATACATATTGCAGCAGCCGTTCCAAACACTCAGAAAATAGAGCTGCGGGTCGGTAGCCTTTACTTTTTTGCTGCTGACGGGTGCCCAGCAGAAGGCATCGACATCAGACTTCCAAGGGATATAGCGCTTTGTTTCTGTCTGTAAGTCGTAGATGCACAGACGGTTGAGGTCAGCCTCATAGCCGTCGCGCTCCATCGAGAGCCAGGCACAATATCTGCCGTCGGGTGAGAACTGGGGGCTCTGGTCGTAGCCCACATTGTTCTTCAGGTTCTCCTTGGCATTGACGGCCTGGATGGCCAGTGTACGCGTGGGGTCTACCTTGGGAGCTACATAGTCGGAGGGCTTGCAAAGGTTCTTCGTCTCGCGCGTTCCTATATTATAAAGATAGATGTCAGAATCTGTAGAGATAGAATATTCCAATCCGGTCTTTTTGCGACAGGTATAGGCGATGGTCTTCGAGTCAGGGCTCCATGCCAGCTGCTCGATACCGCCAAAAGGCTCCATGGGACATTCGTAGGGCTCGCCATCGAGGATGTCAATCATGGGGTCGGAAGACATTTCTAATATCTCATTTCTCATTTCTAATTTCGCCAGGAATGGATGCAGGATGCTCTCCACATAGTGGTCCCAGTGGCGATACATCAGGTCGGTCACACGACGGCCAGTAGCCTTGGGCAGGTCGCTGGGATTCTCCTTGATGATCTCATGGAAGGGGATGCTCTTCAGGATGATGACCTTTGTGCGGTCGGGCGAGAGCAAGAATCCCTCTACCTGACCATCAGTATTCGAGAGTTGCTTGCGGTCTGTTCCATCGGCCTTCATGCTCCATATCTCGCCACCACTGAGATAGGCGATGGTCTCGCTGTCAAGCCATGCGGGATCGGTTTCGCTCTTCTGACTGGTGCTCAGCTGTCGCTGGTTGCTACCCTCGCTGTTGCAGTCCATCACGCAGATCACCTGACGGCTTTTGTTCTGTTTCACGCTGTAGTAGCCCACCTGATAGGCCACCTTACTGCCGTCTGGCGAGGCGGCTACCGTGCCGATGCGTCCCATAGCCCACAAGGCCTCGGGAGTCATCATGCGGCTTTTCAACTTGATGTTACTCTTGCCAATCACGTCGTCTTGTGCATTGATATTTAAAGGTAAAAAGGTCAAAAGGTAGAAAGGTAAAAACCAATTCACCCAACCTTTTACCATACTGTTAGTTGTTATATGCTTCATATCTCAGTTTATTTTACTTGTTGACCTTTTTGCCCTTTTACTTTTTTACTTCTTCACTTTTTTCTGACAGGGTCGCATGTTAGCCCGCAACCTAACTTTTTGAATATCTTACGGTCTACCTCACTCAGCATAACGGTAGAGTGGACCTGACAACCACGCAGACGGGGCAACTGTTCAAGCGCTGCCCTGCATTGGGCATCGTCTTTTGAGAGAACAGAAAGAGCCACCAGAACTTCGTCTGTATGGAGTCGTGGATTCTTTCCTCCTAAATACTCTATCTTGGTCTTTTGGATAGGCTCTATCATGCTTTGAGGAATGAGTTTCGCCTCATGTGAGACGCCTGCCAGATGCTTGGTGGCGTTCAGCAGCAATGCTGCCGAACATCCCAGAAGCGGTGACGATTTAGAGGTGATGATGGTGCCGTCTTCCAGTTCTATGGCTGCTGCCGTGTGCCCGCTCAACTCTTGCTTGGCGGCAGCGGCAACAGTCACTCTGCGGTAGGCGGTGGTGATCTTGGCCTGGTTGAAGAGCATCAGAATCTTGTTTACCTCTTGCTCGTTGTCTGCACCGTCGGCCATCTTGTTGGTAGCATCGTAGTAGCGGCGGATAATCTCTTCGCGCGAGGCATTGCAGCACACCTCGTCGTCAGAGATGCAGAAGCCCACCATGTTGACACCCATATCGGTGGGGGACTTATAGGGATTTTCGCCGTAGATGCCCTCGAACAGGGCGTTGAGCACGGGGAATATCTCGATGTCACGGTTGTAGTTGACGGCTATCTTGTCGTAAGCCTCCAGGTGGAAGGGGTCGATCATGTTGACATCGTTGAGGTCGGCAGTGGCAGCCTCGTAGGCGATGTTCACAGGGTGCTTCAGTGGCAGGTTCCATACGGGGAAGGTCTCAAACTTGGCATAGCCGGCACGGATGCCTTGCTTGTTCTCGTTGTAGAGCTGCGAGAGACATACGGCCATTTTTCCTGAGCCTGGGCCTGGGGCAGTGACGATGACCAGCTGGCGCGAGGTCTCCACGTAGTCGTTCTTGCCAAAGCCTTCGTCGGAGGCTATCAGCTCCACATTATGGGGGTAGCCGTCTATTAGATAGTGCACGTATGATCGGATGCCCATGCGCTCCAAACGGTGGCGGAACTGGTCGGCAGCACGCTGGCCGTTGTAGTGGGTGATGACAACGCTGCCCACCATGAAGTCGCGGCTCATGAACTCGTCGCGCAGGCGTAGCACGTCTTCGTCGTAGGTGATGCCCAGGTCTGAGCGCACCTTGTTCTTTTCAATGTCGTCGGCAGACACCACGATGACTATTTCCAGTTCGTCTCTCAACTGGGCGAACATGCGCAGCTTCGAGTCGGGCTTGAAGCCTGGCAGCACGCGGCTGGCATGATGGTCGTCGAACAGTTTACCGCCCAGCTCCAGATACAGCTTGCCGTCGAACTGGGCTATCCGCTCACGGATATGCTCCGACTGTATCTTCAGATACTTCTCGTTATCAAATCCTATCTTCATTTCTTATATCCGTTTTGGCGTAGCTTCTGCATTTCCTCTGCCTGTTTCTGCATGGCTTCCAGTCGTGCAGCCAGTCCAGAGACCTTCTTGGGGTTGTTCTTGTTGGCCTGGTAGTTGGCTTCCAGAATTGCCAGCAGTTTCTCGTCGTTGGTAGTCTTGCGCAGTGTCCACATGATGGCTGCCGACATGAACAGTGACACGAAGTAGTAGAAGTTCAGACCGCTGGAGTAGTCGTTGAAGATGAAGAAGAACATGAGCGGCATGATGTACATCATCCACTGCATCACCTTCATCTGCTCAGCCTGCTGACCCACCATCTGGTCTTTCTGCTGCTGCATGGAGAACCATGTGTAGATGAGTTGGGCGGCACAGAAAAGGATACAGGTCAGCGAGAGGTGATCGCCAATGCCCCAGATGTTCTTTCCCCACTCAATGATGGGGTCGTAGGTCGAGAGGTCGCTCATCCATAGGAACGACTGTCCGCGCAGCTGGATGGCATTGGGCACGAAGAAGAACATGGCCAGCCAGATGGGCATTTGGATGAGCATGGGCAGACAGCCCGAGAGGGGTGAGACGCCATACTTTGCATAGAGCGACATCATCTCCTGCTGTTTCTTCATCTGGTCTTCGGGCTTGTCGAGGTGCTTGGTGGCTTCCTCAAACTTGGGCTTCAGCACACGCATCTTGGCGCTCGACATGTAGCTCTTCTTCACCATGGGGAAGGTGATGACCTTCAGCAGGATGGTAATCAGAATGAGCACGATACCCATGTTGAAACCAAAGCCTGTCAGCCAGTCGAAGACATAGAGTGTGAACCAGCGGTTGATCCAGCGCAGCAGCCACCAGCCGAGGTTGACTAGCTGCTCCAAGTCGAGATCCTTGCCAAAGCGGCTCTGCTGCTCCACATCCTGAATCAAACGGAAATCGTTGGGACCGATATACATCTCGAACTCTGTCGGCTTCTGCCCTGTAGGATCGAAAGCAGTTTTCAGTTTGGCATCGAATTGCTTCAGATAGCCCGATCCTTTCTTGTCTTGTATGCTGCTGAGTGTTGCATTGGCCTCAAAGTCATCTTTGGAAATCAGGGCTACAGAGAAGAATTGATTTCTGAAAGCCACCCAGTCGAGTCTTTCCTCTAGCTGCTTGCTCTCATCGCTTGAGTCGCCAATATCCTTGGTGCCTCCGTCTTTCTTCTTATAATATAAAGAGGTGTAACGACTCTCAAACGAAAAACCCTTCTCCTGCTGACGGCAGTGGTCGCTCCACTCTAGTTCCACCTCCTTATAGGATGGTGCGAAGAGTCCACTCAGTCCCTTGGTCTCAAGCGTAAGGCTCAGCATGTAGTCGCGACCTAAGAGGTAGCGCAGTGCTACTTCGCCGCCATTGTTGGCCTGTGCCACCATGGTGACGGTGGTGTCGGTAATATTCTTGGGGGTGAAGTAGAGATCGGCAGTGACTATATTCTCCTGTTTGCCTGCCAACATGAAGTTCAGCTGCTGGTCGTCAGCATCAAACAGCGTGACGTTGTCAGTACCGTCTATACCCTTGTAGCCTTTGATGACTGCTTTCTTGATGATGCCACCCTTGGTGTCGAGGGTTAGCTCCAGTTTCTCGTTCTTCAGCACCACCTTCTGAGATGTTCCGCTGAGGGCGCTGTGGAAGAGGGTCGTCGTGTCGATTGCGGCGGTGCCGACAGAGTCACTGCCAACCACGTTGGCTGTTGTTTTCTTGGCTTTCTCTGCCTTTTCTTTCTCCACGGCAGCAATACTATCCTGTTGGCGGGCTGCTTCTATTTGCTCTGCCGATGGCTGACTATACCAACTGTATCCAATGAGTACCAGTGCTATAAGTACAAAGCCGATAATGGTGTCTTTATTCATTGATTTTTTTATTAATTTGTTATTTTAAGGTGCAAAATTACGAAAAATTCTTCGAATACAGAAAATATTAAGAAATATTTCGTATCTTTGCACCCGAAAAACGTATTGAATATGAAGTACAAGTACATATTTTTGCTGCTCGCAGCCGCTTTGATAGTAACTGACGCATCAGCACAGCGCAAGAAAAAGACCACTAAGGTTCAACCGGTAGTGGAAGAAGTAAAGAGTGCTCAGGAAGAAGTGTCTCAGACTCCTGATACATCACTCGTGGTACGAAACTACATTGACTCGCTCACTGTATTGCGTAAACTGCTTGATTCTCTCGAACAAGTCAATGCAGCTTTGAAATCAGAGTCGACAGACGGACGCTATTACCGCTTGTTCGCTCCTACCACGTTTTATCACTCTGGTGCCAACAAGACCCTGTCTTTGTCGCCTGTAGTTGGCGATGAGGTTACCGATGCCGTGGACGCAGCTCTCATGCAGCTCTATATGCACCGTCCTGACCTGGTGACCAACAATGAGACAGCCCTCGCCAAGAGAGGTTCTTTGCGCGATGATGTCAATCAGGAATTGACACAGAAGGTAGACCTGGTGGATATGGCATCTCCAGTGCCAGAGGAGCCAGAAGCAGTGCCTGTTGCTGTGGTGGTGAAGAAGCCCAACTTCTGGAAATTCAAGGGCGACGGTTATCTGCAGTTCCTGCAGAACTATGTGTCCGACAACTGGTATAAGGGTGGTGAGAGCAACTACTCTGCCGTGGGTGCTGTCACGCTCGACCTGAACTACAACGACAAAGACCGCATCACCTTTGACAACAAGCTGGAGATGAAGCTTGGCTTCCAGACTTCGCGTACGGATACCGTACACCGTTTCAAGACTAACAACGACCTGATTCGTCTCACCAGCAAGTTGGGCCTGCAGGCTCACAAGAAGTGGTACTACACCCTTCAGCTGCTGGCTTACACCCAGTTTATGCGTGGCTACAAAGCCAACGACAAGACTGTCTACTCCGACTTCATGTCACCTTTCGACCTGAATATTGGTCTTGGTATGGAGTACAAGGTCGATGCCATGAAGAGTCGTCTCACGGGTAGCTTGAACTTCCTCCCTGTTTCTTTCAACTTCCGCTATGTGGGTCGCAAGGCACTGGCTTCTCGCTATGGCATCAAGGGCGACCACAAGACCATGGAGGATATCGGTTCGCAGTTTACGGCCAATCTCAACTGGAAGTTGCACCAGAACATTGAGTGGAAGACCCGTTTCTTCGCCTACACTTCCTATCATCGTGCTTTAATAGAGTGGGAAAATCAGATACAGCTCAAGGTTACCAAATATATTTCAGCCAACCTTTTCCTCTATCCTCGTTTCGACGACTCCAACAAACGTGATGAAGACCTGGGTTATTTCCAGTTCCAGGAGTATTGCTCCATCGGTCTGAACTACACATTCTGAGCCAAGCGTAAAACACCAACATGTTTCTACCCAGTTGATAGCTGGCCTGCACATGAAACTGAAATTCTCCATACATTATCATACGATGTGGGGCGAAAGTCTTGCCGTTGACATTGATTTCCACTGCCAGGATGGTACTGTGAGGCATCAAGAGCTGCAGATGAAGACCGATGATGGTGAACGATGGACACTGGAGACTGCGGCGATGATGAGTAGACAGCATCCTTTGTCACATATTGTCTATCGCTACAAGGTGAAAGACAGCGAAGGGCAGACAGCCCGACAGGAGTGGGACATGATTCCCAGAATCTATCACTTCGACGCCTCTAAAGACTATAACTTTCCTGATGAGTGGCGCGACAGTCCGCTGCCCATGCATCTCTATTCGGCAGCCTATCTTACAACGGTCCATAAAGCCCAGACCGTCGAAACGGTGGCACCACTGCGCCAGCCCTTGTTCCGTCGCACCGTCATTTTCCGTGTGTCAGCTCCCCAGCTGAAAGCCGGACAGGCCGTAGCCGTCTGTGGCAGTCATCCAGCCATCGGCTCGTGGAACACCTCGCGCTATCAGAAGATGGAGCCGATGGGCAGGGGCGAGTGGATGCTGTCTGTGAATGCGCAGGGCTGGCTGCTGCCCATAGAATATAAATATGTGGTGGTGAACGAGCACAACCACGAGTTGCTGGCGTGGGAAGAGGGCGACAACCGCCAGATAACGATGACGCTGCCCGAAGGTGTTGCACCAGAGATTCCAGAGGGAGAGGTGCTGGTGCTCCACGGAGGTCATCTGCGACTGCGCGAAGAACCTTGGAGAGCTGCTGGTGTGGCTGTTCCAGTGTTTTCGCTGCGCAGTGAGCACTCCTATGGTGTGGGCGACTTTGGCGACTTGAAGCGCATGGTGGATTGGGCAGTGGCCACAGGCATGAAGTTCATCCAGCTGCTGCCTGTGAACGACACTACCACCGATGGCCATTGGCACGACTCCTATCCCTACAACATCATCAGCACCTTTGCCCTGCATCCCCACTATGTTGACCTGGAGGCTGCCGGCACGTTGCGCTCTAAGGCTCAGATGACCAAATTTCTGCGCCGTCGCAGCGAGCTGAATGCGCTGCCCTATAGCGACTACGAGGCGGTGGAAAGGGTGAAGAGCGAATACCTGCGCCTGCTGTTTGACGAGCAGGGGGCCAAGGTGCAGGCCTCTCAGGACTATAAGGACTTCGTAGCAGCCAACGAGTCTTGGCTCAAGCCCTATGCTGCGTTTTTTTCTCCGGAAAATCCAGAACATTCGGAAAATCCGGGTAAAACCTTTGTATATTTCGTCCAGTATCTGCTGCACACCCAGCTGAAGGCAGCTGCCGACTATGCCCGCTCGAAGGGAGTGGTGCTGAAGGGCGACCTGCCCATTGGGGTGAATCGTGACAGCGTGGAGACGGCCCACCATCCAGAGCTCTTCAACATGGACTCGCAGACGGGGGCTCCCCCCGATGCCTTCTCGCAGCAGGGACAGAACTGGGGATTTCCCACCTATCGCTGGGATGAAAGCATCAAGAACAAAGATGGACAGTGGGCACTGGCCGACTGGTTTAGTCAGCGGCTCAGCCACATGCAGCAGTATTTCGATGCCATCCGCATTGACCATATACTCGGATTCTTCCGCATCTGGGAGATTCCACACGATGCCGTCTACGGCCTGCTGGGCCATTTCTCACCTGCTCTGCCACTCACGGTGGAGGAGATAGAATACTTCGGCTTGCTTTTCCGCAAGGAGCTCTTCACTCAGCCCTTCATCAACGACCGGCTGATAGACAGGGTGTTTGGCATGCATGCCCAGTATGTGCGCGACAACTTCCTGGTGCGCAAGGCCTACGGACTCTATGCTCTTCGCGACGAATACGACACACAGCGCAAGGTGGCCACGGCTTTCGCTGAGCGCAAAGACGAGAGCAGCCTGTGGATTCGCGACGGACTGATGCACCTCATCAGCAATGTGCTGTTTGTGGAAGACCCTCGACAGCCCGACATGTATCATCCGCGCATCGGAGTAACCCACGAGCCAGTGTTCGATGCCCTCTCCAATGAAGAGAAGGATGCCTTCCTGCGGCTATACAACAACTACTACTATCAGCGTCACTCGTTCTTCTGGGGACAGCAGGCCCTGAAGCGGCTGCCCGCTATGCTGAAAGACTGCAACATGCTGATCTGTGCAGAAGACCTGGGCATGCTGCCCGACTGTGTGGAGCCCGTGCTCGACCAGCTGCGCATCCTCACCTTGGAGATACAGCAGATGCCCAAGCAGCAGGGATTCGAGTTTGCCCATCTGGAAGCCAACCCCGTGCGCAGCGTTTGCACCATCTCCACCCACGACATGTCGCCCCTGCGGCTCTGGTGGCAGGAGAATCCAGAGCGGCGCCAGCGCTTCTACATCACTATGTTGCAGAAGGAGGGTAGGGCCCCTGAGCAGTTGCCCGCCCATCTGGCTGAGGAGATTATCGCCCGTCATCTCTATTGCCCCTCCATGCTTTGCATCCTTCAGTTGCAAGACTGGCTGGCGATGGATATGGAGTTGCGCAGCAAGAAGCCGCAAGACGAGCGCATCAATGTGCCCAGCGACGCCTTCAATCGCTGGCAGTATCGCATGCACATCACCATCGAGCAGCTGCTGGAGGCCACCAAATATAATAATAAGGTAAGAACGATGATACAACGCTCCAAGCGTTAGATCGTCATCTCGAAATATCGAAATATCGACTCATCGTAACATCGAATAATGTATAACACCTATATCTTCGACCTCGACGGCACGCTGCTCGACACCCTGCAGGATTTGGCCAACAGCGTGAACTATGCCCTGCGGCTGCATGGCATGGCGGAGCATTCGCTGGAAGACATCCGTCGATTTGTGGGCAACGGGGTGCGCAAGCTAATGGAACGAGCCGTTCCCGAGGGTGCTGAGCATCCAGACTTTGAGGCTGTCTTCGCTGATTTCCGACAGCACTACATGCAGCACTCGCTGGACACCACGCGACCTTATGAGGGCATCTCTGAGCTGATTCACCAGCTCAAGGAGCGAGGCTGTCGGCTGGCTGTGGTGAGCAACAAGATGATGGCTGCCACCCAGCAATTGGTGGCTCACTTCTTTCCAGAGATTGAGGTGGCCATCGGAGAGCACGAGGCTGCCGGCATCCGCAAGAAACCTGCTCCAGATACGGTGTTTGAGGCCCTGCGCCAATTGGGAGTTAACGATTCGCACTTAGCCAACGGCCAGGAGCTAACTGCCGTCTACGTGGGCGACAGTGATGTTGACATAGCGACAGCTCGCAACAGCGGCCTGCCCTGTATCAGTGTGCTGTGGGGATTCCGCGATCGCGACTTCCTCTTGGCTCATGGGGCCACCACCTTCATCAGCTCCCCCTTTGAACTATTGTCTGTAACTCCAGTAACTACTGAACTTCTGTAACTCCTGCCACCCTGTAACTCCTAAAAAAATGAACTTCCGTCAATCCCTTGAAATCATCGATTTCCTGATATCGCCCCACAATTTGACACAGCGCTCAGTGATCTACGACCGCATCATGCTTGTAGCCATCTTCATGGGCATTCTGCCACTCATGTTTCGCGGCCATCATTTGCTGTTCTCCATCTTGGACATCGCCTCCTGTGCATGCTTCATCATCGACTATATTCTGCGCTGGGCCACCTATGCCGTGCAGCATCCTGAACGCAGGGCGTGGAAGTCATGGGTCATCTATCCCTTCACGCCGATGGCCCTGGTCGACTTGCTGTCCATTCTGCCCACCTTCACGCTGCTCACACCGGCCCTGAAGATAGCCCGTTTGTCGCGACTGCTCAAGTTGCTGCGCGTCATCAAGGTGGTGCGCTATTTCGAGCCCTTGGAGATCATTCTTTCCGTCATCCGTCGTCAGCGCCACATTCTCTATACGGTGCTCTCACTGGCCCTGTTCTATACGTTTGTCACGGCCATGATTATGTTCAATGCTGAGGAGGACATCAATCCCAACACGGGCCAATATCTCTTCGACAATTTCTTCGATGCTTTCTATTGGGCGGTATGTACCCTCACCACGGTGGGCTATGGCGACCTGTATCCCATCTCTACCACGGGTCGCATCATCAGCATCATCTCGTCGATGGTGGGCATAGCCATTGTGGCGCTGCCTTCAGGTATTATCACTGCCGGCTATCTGGACGAACTGAAAGAGCGTAAGGGTGAGAGTGCTCCAGACGAGGATCAGAATGACTCGAAATAGAACCGGTCAGACGCGAAAACGGATGTAGGCACGATCATCGAAGGAGTTGTAACCTTCCATAAATGCTTTGGTGGCCTTGAATTCGCCAATGTTCAGCGGGTCGTTCTTGCGTTGAAGCGCCAGTCGCTCTTCCGATTCGGCCAGCGTGGGTGCCAAGAAGGGATATCCGTCGCTGGCCAGCACCACTTCCCAGGGCTCAAAGTCGAGCGTAATCACGCGGACGCAGTTTGGGGGAATGGGAAATCCGTCAACCACAGCGTAGGTTTTGTTCTGTTGCTGCATCGTTTCGAGCATACGGGGGATGATGGCTTCGCGAGCCGTGTCGTGCGTCAGGAAGCTCTCTTTGGGCTCTGGGCTCTGACTGATGATGGCTGCGCGCCGCTCGGCCAACTCTTGTTCGTAGGGCTTGGGGTTGTCGTAATACGTTCCCCCCACCAGGCACTGACAGTCGCCAATCATCCATATCTCCCTATTCAGTCGGCTGTAGACGATGACCGAGGCTGTGAGTCGCTCCTCTGGATGTTCAGTGAGCCGCTGCCAGTCGCTTTTGCTGTAGTGACGGGCGATGGCTCGCGTCACCCCCTGGCAGAACTGCTGGCACGACAGGTTGCCCTTGGCCCTGCGCACATATCGGCTGATGAGCTGCATGCAATATCTGCCGTTGCTTCTGAAGAGGCTGTATCTGCGGTCTGTTTTCGAGGTGGAGCCATCTATCAGAGCAATGTAGTCGCGGGTCACCACAATCCCGTCTTCGCTTTTCTTCGATGGATGCTTGGCATTGATGCTTTGTTCGATGATTTCCATGATGACTTCAGAAGTTCCATTTCACAGCCAGGGTGGGATTGACGAAGAAATGCTTGTCGTTGTAGGTGTTGAAGATGAAGTGATTGCTGATCTCCACCTCGCCACCTAGCGACAGGTGTTCGTTGGCATGATACCACAGCTGGGGCTCTGTCAGTATCACCAGCTGACCGTGGTGATTGGGCTGTTCACCTCGCCAGAAGTCGATGAATCCAGAGAAGGTACATTTCTTGTGGGCGAAATCAGTGCTCCACACACCCGTGAGCTGGGCACTGGCATAGGCATGTGTGCCCAGCGGATTCTCTGCATCTCCCTTGGAGTAGCTCTTGAAATACTGCTTGTACATCAGCTGCACGCTATAGGTGGTCGAGAAGTCGCTGTTGTGACCATTCCAGACGCATCCGAGCAGGGCAGCCTGCTGAAAGCTGGCATGGCGGCTCAGTCCGCCGTCAAACTCCACATGGGCGGCCAGGGGCGACTTCTTGCCCAGCTTGAATTCGCGCGATATCTCTGTGTAGGCGCTCTCCACAAAATGGCTGCTCAGGTCTACGTCTACGAAATAGTACCACGAGCCCCACTTGTCGGCCTTGAACTGCTCCAGTGTGATGGTGGCCGACTGTCGGTCGGCCTCCTCGTGACTATAGATATGTCGACCGAAATCGTAGTGCAACTGGATGTTTTGGGCGGACATACTGCCCGCTGTTGCGCAAAAAATGATGCATGTCAAAATGTGCTGTATACGTTTTATCATCTCATTTGTTTTTGTTTGTTCAATATTTCTGTCATCAGTCGTGCAGCCTCTTGGGGCGCCTGGCTGTCACCCAGCAGCCGATGCACTTCGTCGTAGTCATCCAGCATCTGCTGGCGCCTCGGACCTCCAGGCAGGATGGCGTCCAGCTCCGTGCGGATATTCTCCACGCTGAACGTCTCGGCCACCATTTCGCGCACCACCTCCCTGTTGGCTATCAGATTCACCAACGACACCCATTTCACGTGGATGACGTGGCGTTTCAGGAAGCCTATCAGCTGGGGCAGGGGAGTCTCGTAGCACACCACTTGGGGCACTCCAAAGAGACAGGTCTCCAGCGTGGCCGTGCCGCTGGTCACCAGTGCTGCCGTGGCCTCGGCCAGCAGGTCGTAGGTCTGGTTCATCACCAGCTTCACCTGGCTGCCTGCCAAGAATCGGCTGTAGTACTCCTGGTCGATGGCGGGAGCGCCAGCCAGCACCACATCGTAGGTCTCTGTCAGATGCTCCGTGGCCTGGATCATGGCTGGCAGGTTGTCCTTGATCTCCTGCTTCCGCGAGCCCGCCAGCAGTGCTATGATGGGCCTTCCTCCTTCCTCTTTTCTCCTTCCACCTTCCAAGAACTCCCTCACTTCGTGAGCCGTCGGATTGCCCACATAGTGGATGGGGTAGTGGTGTTTCTTCTCAAAGAAGTCCACTTCAAAAGGCAGGATGGAGAAGAGCTCATCCACATCGCGCTTGATATTCTTGATGCGATACTCTTTCCAGGCCCATATCTTGGGCGAGATATAGAAGAACACAGGGCAGATGTGCTGCGACTTCACATATCGCGCTATGCTGAGGTTGAATCCAGGATAGTCTACCAGTATCACCACATCCGGCTTCCACTCGCGGATGTCCTGCTTGCACTGCCGCATGTTCTTCAGAATGGTGGGCAGATGCAGCAATACGGGCACAAACCCCATGTAGGCCAGCTCGCGATAGTGTCTTACCATTGTGCCGCCCACAGCCGCCATCAGGTCGCCGCCAATCAGTCGGAATTCTGCCTGGCTGTCTCTCTCCTTCAGCGCCTTCATCAGGTGCGAGGCATGAAGGTCGCCACTGGCCTCGCCTGCTATCAGATAATATTTCATGGGAAATGAAAGAAATGGGAAATGAAAGAAATGAGAAATGAAAATTACAGTTTCCACGCTTTCAGGTCGTCCATCGCCGTATAGGCCGTGACATCCATCTGGGTGGGCGTGATGGCCACATAGCCGTGGTCCAGCGCCCAGCGGTCGGTATCCGTGGCCTCAGGCTCATCATTGCGATAGTGGCCCACCATCCACCAATAGTCGTAGCCCCTGGGGTGGTGCACCTTCGTGGTCTCGTTATACCACGAGCCTCTGGACATGCGGCATATCCTGACCCCCTGGTAATCGCCATCTTCCAGCAGCGGGAAGTTCACATTCAGACAGGTGCCCTTGGGCAGCCCCTCGGCCAGCACACGGCGGGTGATGTCTACGATGTATGGTCGCAGCGGGCTGAAATCGGCATCCTCTCTGTGGTCGCACAGCGAGAAGGCCACCGCTGGCAGATACTTCAAGCATCCCTCCATCGTGACACCCATCGTGCCGCTATAGTGGGTGTTCACCGATGCATTGTCGCCATGGTTGATGCCGCCGATCACGATGTCCGGCCTGCGCGGACAGAGTTCAGCCAGCGCCAGCTTCACGCAGTCTACAGGTGTGCCGTTGCACGACCATATCTCTACGCCCTCCTCCAGATGTCGCCGTGTGAGAGTCAGCGGGATGGTGGCCGAGAAGGCGCAAGCCTGTCCGCTGCGCGGTCCGTCGGGGGCACACACGATGATGTCGCCCAGCTGTCTCACCATCTGCACGAGTTCCTGAATGCCCTTGGCCTGATAGCCATCGTCGTTGGAGATGAGTATAAGTGCTTTTTCTGTTTTCATATCAGTTGCAAAGTTACTATAAAGTGAGCATGTGTGCAAGAGTGAGGGCGTTAAAATTCGTTATAGCATTACAAAACCACACAGTTCCACCACGCCCTGAGCGGCCTTGCGGGCGTAGTACTTGTTGTAGCCCGTCGACTTGCGGTTGTTGTTTTTGTACATCTTGAATTTTGCCATAATTTTTCTTAGTAGTTCGTCTTGTTTAACTTAGTTTTTCTGTTTGTTCGTCTTGTTTAACTTAGTCTTTGTGTCGGGAGAGGTGAGCTCAAAATCCTCTCTTTTTGACGCTACAAAGGTACAAAAAAATTTTTGCATCCACAAGTATTTTGTAAAATATTTTCGTTCCAATTATGTTAAAGTAAGTAAGTGCAAGCGCATTTTTTTCACCCATCTTTTATTTCAGCAGAAGGTGATGTGACCTGTTATAAACTCTCTCGGCAAAAAAAAAGAATGAATTCTTTTGTTTTGCTCTCAACTTTTCGTAACTTTGCATCTGTTATGGAGTTCAGTACAAAAATTGATACAGGCGAGGCAGGGTTTCGGATAGGAGCCTGCGAGGAGGTGCTGCTGGTGGGGTCGTGCTTTGCCGGCGAGATAGGTAGGCGATTCAAGGACAACGGTTTTCCGGCGACGGTGAATCCCTATGGCACGATGTATAATCCGGCGAGCATTCTGCACACGCTGGAACGAATGGGAAATGAAAGAAATGAAGGGAATGAAAGAAATGAGGGGAATGAGGGGGCGCGGTTGGCTTCATGGAAGACGGTGTTCTTGACGCTGGGCACCAATCATGTGTACAGGCTGAAGGAAACGGGCGCGATAGTGGACAACTGCGAGAAGCGCCCTGCTGCCTTGTTCAAGGAAGAGGTGCTGACAGTGGACGAGTGTGCCGAATATCTGCGGAAGGCCGTTGACTTGCTGAGGGCTCAACAGCCGGAGGTGAGGGTGGTGATGACGGTAAGCCCCATCCGCTATCGCAAATATGGCTATCACGAGAGCCAGCTGTCGAAAGCCACGCTGCTGCTGGCCATAGACAAGCTCATGCATCAGACATCTGACATCGGCCATCTGTCGTACTTCCCTGCCTACGAAATCTTGATGGACGAACTGCGCGACTACCGATTCTATGCTGCCGACATGCTGCACCCCTCGGAGCAGGCTGTGGAGTATGTCTGGGAGCGGCTCGTAGGGTGGTGCTTCAGCCAGGAGGCACGGGCGTTCATGGACGAATGGCGACCCATCCGCGAAGCCCTGCAGCACCGCCCCTTCCATCCAGAGTCGGAAGAGCATCGGCGGTTCATGGAGAAAACGCAGGCTCGCCTGGAAGCCTTCCGACAGAAATGGGGACTGCACTAGTCATTTCTTTCATTTCTCATTTCTTCTTAGCTGCGGCTTACCTGCAGGCCCTGCTTCGAGAGCGTCATGTCCACAAAGCGGGCATTGGGATTGGGTTGCAGACTGTTGAGCGTCTGTTTGATGCGGGCAGCAGCCTCTGGATCCTTGGCCACCATGTAGAGATAGCCGCCACCGCCGGCACCAGGCAGCTTGTAGCCCAGGCAGAGGTCGTCGACCAGCTGGGTGATGCGGCGCACGCTGTCGGGATTGGTGCCGCTGTCGATAAGCTGATTCTGTTGCCATGTCTTGCGCACCAGTAGCCCCATCTGCTGGAAGTCCTGACGCTGGATGGCCTCGAACACATCCTGGGCATGGGCCTTCATGGCGCGCAGCTGACGGATTTCGCCGCCGTGGTTGAGGAACATGCGACGCACAATCTCGGCCAGAATCTTTTTGGCTGTGCGCGTGATGCCCGTATAATATAATAGGTGGCACTGCTGATATTCCGGCTGGGTGAAGAGGTCGTCGGGCAGCCAGCGCACCAGGGGATTCTGGTCGAAGCCGCGGCTGGTCTCCAAGAGCTTCACGCCTCCCACAACGCCGCCAAACTGGTCTTGCCAGCCGCCGCCAGTGGTAAGCAACTGTTCCAGCACCAGGGTGCGATGGCCTATCTCGTTCTTGTCCCATGCCAGCGAGCAGAAGTCGTTGATGGCTCCCAGCACGGTGGCTGCCAGGATGCTGCTGGTGCCGAGCCCGCTGCCTGCGGGCACCGCTGAGAGCAGGGTGAGCTCGATGCCGGCGCCAAAGGCGTCGAGCTGGGCGCGCAACGAGGGGTAGACCTCTTGCGAGAACTGGGGCAGGAAGCCGGCCAAAGCCAGTGCAGCCTTGGGGATGGAGAAGGGCGAGCCCACCTGGTTGTAGGCTGCCAACTGCTCATAGGTGTCGATGACCTCGATAGCGCCCAGGTCAATGCTTCGCAGCACGATGTGCGCCTCGTGGCAGGGCTTGATATAGGTCTGCAGGGGTGGCTGTCCGTTCAGTTCGATGGCGATGTTCAACACGCTGCCACCTTCCATCAGACAGTAGGGTGGGGTGTCGGTCCAGCCTCCGGCGAGGTCGATGCGCACGGGCGAACGGCCCCACACAATCTGGTCGGGATAGACCGAGAGGCGGGGGGTAGCGGATAACCTGGGAATACCGGATTGTCCGGATTGTCCGGAATATCCGGAATATCCGGATTGTCCGCTAACCAGCCCTTCGCGCAGCAGGCGGAAAGCCTGGGGGCTGTCGCCGTGGAACATGGCGTCGTGGATGCGTGTCATCAGTGGAGCATCGTCGGCTACGGGGGCA
>Ga0326514_10000590_pt1 | contig 24642 bp, 17 predicted proteins | sample 3_2548_0518_D_FD_203653 | JGI IMG/M metagenome (GOLD analysis project Ga0326514, IMG submission 203653) | Bovine rumen microbial communities from UC Davis, California, United States - 3_2548_0518 | ecosystem: Host-associated > Mammals > Digestive system > Stomach > Rumen | place: USA... | reverse complement strand
AGCTGGTTCTGCCGCTAATAAAGCCCGTCAGGCTGGTTATGAGGCTCTTGGACTTGCTGATAATGCAGCTCAAAGTGCAAGAAAAGCAGCTGGTGCTGCGGCTGATAAAGCACGTGACGTAGCTGGTTCTGCCGCTAATAAAGCCCGCCAGGCTGGTTATGAGGCTCTTGGACTTGCTGATAATGCAGCTCAAAGTGCAAGAAAAGCAGCTGGTGCTGCGGCTGATAAAGCACGTGACGTAGCTGGTTCTGCCGCTAATAAAGCCCGTCAGGCAGGTTACGAAGTTCTTGGACGTGCTGATAATGCGGCTCAGGGCGCAAGAAAAGCGGCGAGGAATGTCTCAACGCGTGCGCGTAATGCAGCCACTAAGGCTCAAATTGAAGCTCAGCTTGGAGCGTATAGAGTTCTTGGCGATAGAGGCTTTAACGCCGCAAGAAACGTGGCGCAAGGAGCTAGAAATGCAGCTTCCGCGGCTAGGAGAACTGCTGGAAATGTTGCCGGGAGAGCGAGCGATGTTGGACGTGCGGCATCGAATAGAGCTCGTCAGGCAGGTTACGAAGTTCTTGGACGTGCTGATAATGCGGCTCAGGGCGCAAGAAAAGCGGCGAGGAATGTCTCAACGCGTGCGCGTAATGCAGCCACTAAGGCTCAAATTGAAGCGCAACTCGGAGCATATAGAGTTCTTGGCGATAGAGGCTTTAACGCCGCAAGAAACGTAGCGCAAGGAGCTAGAAATGCAGCGTCAAGTGCTCGTAATGCAGTTACGCAGGCTCAGAGAAATATGGTAAATGCTTATAAGCGCGAGCATCCAAATTCTAGCTTAAGCGATCGAGATATTCTTGAAATGTTCTCAAGACGTAGATGATCGGAGATAGCCATGGAGTATTATAGTAATACGTATTTGATGCACCATGGAATTAAAGGTCAAAAGTGGGGTGTTAGGCGTTATCAGAATCCGGATGGAACTCTTACTCCTGCCGGTATAAAACGCTACGGCGAGCACGGTGGCGACTATCTTAAAGCTCGAAGAGATTATAGAGTTGCTTCTCGAAAAGCAAACCGCGCGAGAGGCGTGTATCGCTTTGCTGATTTAGCCACAAAACGAAACCCAGCAATAAACTGGGCAGTTAATATTGGCGGGTCAATGGCCAGAGGCTCTGTTGAAGCTAAAGCGGTAGAAGCCAAAGATAATTATACCAGGGCGAAGTATACAAGAGATTATGAAACCGGAAGAAGAAAAGCTCTAAAAGGAAAGTATCAGCCAGATGTCGAAGATGAAATTCGATACGGTAGACGAGAATCTGTTCGGATAGCAAAACGTCGAAACCGAGGCATGAGCAAAGAAAAAGCATACCGAGTAACCGATGCAAAGCGTTTGGCAAAAGGTCTTGGACGGGTTGGTGTTGGCATCTTGATGGCTTATGATGTTACTCATGGAAGAAAAGTTACTAAAGCCGTTTTAAAAGGCGGCTTTAAGGTTGGTGCAGCTATTTACAAAGGAACTAAAGCAGCTAAAACAGTATACAATAATTATTATAATACCCAAATACTTGATTCTACGGGAAAGATCATTGCCCGATATCGTGATACTTCGTCTTATGGAGAAGCGATAATTTCCGGCATGCTTCATGATTAAGGGGGCGTGTTATATGACTAATGAGCTTTACCACCACGGCATTCTAGGCCAAAAGTGGGGCGTAAGACGCTTTCAGAATAAAGACGGGACTTTGACAACTGCTGGAAAGAAAAGACGAGGTTTTTCTGAAAAGCAAAAGAAAGTAATTAAAACAGCCGTTACAGTTGGCGCCATTGCCGCTGGAGCGGCTCTTGCTAGTTATGGGGCTTATAAAATTAATCAGAAAACAACGCAATTGCTAATCGATAGTTACTCAGATGTCGGCAGGATGTTTGAAGCACGTGCCGAAAATGCAAACAATATTGCGTTTAGCAGATTAATTGATGCTGAATCCGAAAGGATTAAGGGGTCTTTGGAAGAGCGCATATCAAGAGATTCTTCTGATTATCATTTCAATATTGGGCTTGCTAATCAGAGAATCGCTGATGATTTGAATCAAAAAGCTCTTTCAAAGAAATTTGGAGCCAAAGAAAAGTTGTCGTCGGCGGCTGAAATGATTGCCGTTGGTCCTAAATCATTTAAAAGTTCAAAGCAGCAAAGGATATTTAATGCTGCTGAAAATCGTTTTCAACGCGAAAAGCCAAGATAAATATTTAAGATAAACGCATTGATAGGAGGCATATTCCAATGCCAACGTTTGTGGAAAGGCTCCAGCATGGCTGGAATGCCTTCATCAATAACAAAGATCCGACCGTCAAGCAGCCGTCATATTCCTACGGTAACTATTCATACCGACAGGATCGAAATCGTATCCGAATAGGAAACGAGCGTACGATCATTAATTCTATCTACAATCGAATTGCGACAGACTGCTCCTCGATTGATATTCGTCATGTAAAGACCGATTCCAACGGCCGATTTTCGGATATTATGGATTCCGGGCTGAACGCGATCTTCAGCTTAGAGGCTAATATCGATCAGGAGTCCAGGGCATTTGTTCGTGATATTGTGCAGTCAATGCTGGATGAAGGCGTAATTGCCTGTGTTCCGGTTGATACAACGACAAATCCATACAAAGGCGGATCGTATGATGTTGAAACCATGCGAACCGGTAAAATCAAAAAATGGATGCCGCGGCACGTAACGATTGAATTATACAATGATCGAAACGGTCAGAGACAGGAAGTAACTCTTCCAAAAGAAATGGTAGCCATTGTGGAGAATCCGTTCTATTCCGTGATGAATGAACCGAACTCCACTATGCAGAGGTTAATTCGGAAATTGCGACTCCTCGACGATGTCGATGAGCAGAGTAGTGCCGGAAAATTGGACCTCATTATACAGCTTCCGTATGTGATTAAGACGGAAGCACGCCGGGCGCAGGCAGAACAACGGCGTAAAGACATTGAAATGCAGTTGGCCGGTTCCAAGTATGGCATTGCCTATACTGATGGAACTGAGCGTGTGATTCAGCTAAATCGTTCGTTGGACAACAATTTAATGAAGCAGGTCGAATACCTGACTGAGACACTGATGGGCCAGCTCGGTATTACGAACGAGATCTTAAATGGTACGGCCAATGAACAGACAATGATGAATTACTATAACCGCATTATTGAGCCGATTCTTTCCGCAATTACCGGCGAATTTAACCGGAAGTTCTTAACAAAGACTGCCAGAACAAAAGGGCAGACTTTCATGTTCTTCCGAGATCCCTTTAAGTTGGTACCGGTGTCAAGTATCGCCGATATCGCTGATAAATTTACACGTAATGAGATTCTCTCCTCGAATGAGGTTCGTGGCCTGATCGGCTTTAAACCGTCGAAAGATCCGAAAGCTGATGAACTACGGAATAAGAATCTGAACCAGTCGTCCAACAATCAGGAAGTTCCTCTGGATGCAATTCCGGAAGATAGATCTGATGTGGGCGACGATCTTGTTTTTAAGGAGCAAATTCAAAATGGCGAATAAGTATGACTTTAGCGGTTGGGCGACAAAGAATGATCTCCTCTGCGCAGACGGAAGAGTCATTCGTCGCGACGCCTTTAAAGACAACGACGGCCAGACAGTTCCTCTGGTGTATCAGCATCAGCATAACGATCCAGCAAGTATTCTTGGTCATGCTCTTCTTGAGAACCGGAATGACGGAGTTTATGCATATTGCAGCTTTAACGATACACCGAATGCACAGCTTGTTAAATCTGCTGTTCAGCATGGAGACGTTGTGTCGCTGTCGATTTATGCCAACCGCCTTGTTCAGGAAGGAAAAGACGTGCTGCACGGTTTGATCCGAGAAGTGAGCATTGTTCTCGCCGGAGCAAATCCCGGCGCTTACATTGACAATCCGATCCTTATTCATGGAGAGGGAACACCGGACGAGAGCTATGAGGATCTCCTCGACGAAGCTGTCGTTTATACCGGAGAGCCGATTGAACTCTTCCACGCCGATAAAGATGACGAGGAAGACGAAGAAGAAAATGATGACGTGGCGGAAGACGCCGAGGAGGAAACAGAAATGGCAGAAGCTAATGAAAAGACCGTTAAGGATGTATTTGACGAACTGACGGAAGAGCAGAAGAAAGTTGTTTATTTCATGATCGGTCAGGCGCTGGAAGACGCGAAAGGCGGCAGCGATGACGAAGACGACGAAGACGAAGGAGACGAAGATATGAAGCACAATGTGTTTGACGAAGATTACTATGGCCCGGTCCTTACCCACTCTGATGAGATGGACATCATTGAAGACGCCAAGAAGTACGGCAGCTTTAAAGAAGCTATTGCTGCGTTTGCCGAAGAGAATGGCCTGCAGCATGACGATCTTGCTCCGGTTTCTGGTTTCACTTCTTATCCGGCTGGTGCTACTCCCGCTGGTGTGGATGCCCTGTTCCCAGAGTGGCATGATGTTCGCCCCGGTGCTCCCGAGATCGTTACCAATGACCAGGCTTGGGTTAAGGCTGTTCTGAATAAAGTTCACAGAAGCCCGTTCAGCCGCATTCGCACCTCTCAGGTTGATCTTCGTGAGATCGAAGGCATTCGTGCCAAGGGTTACCAGAAGGGTAAGGAGAAGACCCTCGCTGAAAACTACACCGTCGCCAAGCGTACTACAGAGCCTCAGACCATTTATGCAAAGAGTGCTTTGAACCGCGACGACGTTGTTGATATTACCGACTTCGACTATGTCGAGTATCAGTACAAGATTGACCGCATGCAGCTCGAGAAGGAGCTCGCCCGTGCGATCCTTGTAGGTGACGGACGCGACGCAGCTTCCGATGACAAGATCAATGAAGAGCGCATTCGTCCTATCTGGACTGATAACGGCATCTTCACCATTCGCAAGATTGTCTCTGCTACTGCTGCGGAGAACGATCCGGGCTTCGGTACGAACTATGTTTATGCTCAGGCCGTTGAAGAGACCATCCTTGACGCCATGATCGATTATCGTGGTTCCGGCAACATGGATATGTTCTGCACTCAGCGTTTCTTTAACAAGATCCAGCTCGCCAAGGATCTGAACGGCCGTCGTCTGTATAAGGATAAGGCCGAACTCACCTCTACGCTTGGTGTGAGCGGTGTTTACAACGTTCCCGAATTCGAGAACCTGACTCGTACCGAGGGCTCTGGCGCTTCTGCCAAGACCTATCGTCTGCTGGCAATCATTGGTAACCTGAATGACTACAACATCGGTTCCACCAAGGGCGGCGAGATCACCCACTTCACCGACTTCGACATCGACTTCAACCAGATGAAGAGCCTGATCGAGACTCGCGTGTCTGGCGCGAACACTCGTATCTACAGCTTCATCGTTCTGGAAGAGGAAGTTGCGTAATCTAAATTCCTAAACTGCCGAACGGCAGAAATCCGAATTACAAATTCAAAATGGAAGTGATTGCGTGAAATTTTACGGAGAGGTCGGGTTCGCTGAAGTAACGGAGAAGCGTCCCGGTGTAAAAGTTACGACTCCGGTTGAATACAAATATACCGGGGATGTCCTTCGGCGCAGTCTGCGTTACCAGGCCGGCGAAAGTGTCAATGATACCATTACTCCGTCACAGCAGATTTCTATTCTTTCCGATCCGTATGCCCGCAGTCACGTTGGATCCATTCAATACGTTAAGTGGATGGGTACTGCATGGAAGATCACAGAAGTTTCCGTGCAGTATCCCCGCATTATTCTGACGCTGGGAGGGGCATATAATGGAGCGACGGTCTGATCTGTTGATTCAGGAATTGAAAGACCTGCTCGGCACGGATGAAGTGTATTTTCAGACCTCACCAGATGCCGGAACTGATGACGGGGTTTCTTACCTGTTTACCGGAATTAACTATCCATGCTTTATCATGGAACGTACAACTTCATATCAGCCCAAGGCAAACGATAAGACCTATCTGTTTCGCCCAGGGTATCAAGTAACTTACATCAATCGTGATGAACCGGATCCGGAAATGATTCAAACCGTCATGCGGCATTTTTCAAACTGTCGATATGACCGGCACTTTGTTTCCGACAATCTTCACCACGATGTTTTTATGATTTATTTTTAGGAGGAAATACCATGTCTGTTCTGAAATGGGATCAGGTTGGTGAAAGACTTTACCAGACTGGCGTTAAAAATGGCGTTCTCTATCCTCAGGTAAATAAGGCATATCCGAAGGGTGTTGCCTGGAACGGTCTGACGGGCTTTACCGAATCCCCCGATGGCGCTGAAGCGAACGACATCTACGCCGATGATATTAAGTATCTCAGCATCCGCAGCACCGAGAACTTTAAGTGCACGATCAGTGCATACACGTACCCTGATGAGTTTGCCGAGTGCAACGGCGAAGCGACTCTTATGGCTGGTGTCACGATTGGCCAGCAGCCCCGCAAGCCCTTTGGTTTCAGCTGCGTAACCACGCTTGGCAACGATACCGAGTTTGACGATCACGGTTATATTATCCATCTTGTCTGGGGCGCTTCCGCTTCTCCGTCTGAGGAAGATCATCAGACCATCAATGACAGCCCCGAAGCGATCGAGTTCAGCTGGGAAATCGATACGATTCCTGTCGCTATTGATATTCAGGGCACAAAGTATAAGGCAACTGCACATATGGAGATTAACTCCACCAAGGCTACAGAAGCGCAGATGACCGCAATCAAGAATGTTCTTTACGGGACCGAAAATACCGAAGCGCGTCTGCCTCTGCCAAGCGAAGTGGTATCCATTATGCAGGCTGCTTCCGGAGGATATGTAGAATTTGAAGGTACGGAATTTACGGCCGGAACGACATATTATGAGCGCTCTGGAACAGCGGGTAACTATATCTATACACCGACCTCCGACTCGACTTACGATCCTCAGAAAACATATTATATTCTCAGCTGATAATTTAGCATCGTAAGCTAACGATTATGCAAGAGGGGCTGCATGCAGTAAGGGGGCTGGCAGTCCCTCTTTTTTTAAAAATTGAAAGGAGAATAACAAATGTACGCAAAGAAAATTACCTACAAAGGATTTGACGGACACGATGTTGAAGAGGTTGTCCGTTTTAATCTTACAAAAGCCGAAGTCCTGAATCTAGACATCCGATACGAGGATTATGGAGGGCTGATGGGCTATTACCGCAAAATGATTACCGATATTAAGGATGGAGACGCGAGCTGGAAGCCGTATGTCAATTTCCTGCAGTCGGTATTGCTGGCCGCTTATGGAAAGAGAACCGAAGACGGCCGGTTTATTAAGAAACAGAATGGCGTTCAACTGAGCGAAGAGTTTGAGACTTCCGAAGCATATGCCGCTATTCTGATGCCGCTTCTCACCGAAGAGGGGATTAAAGAACTCGAGCCGATGATGCTCGGTATCTTCCCCGACATGGATGAAGAGCAGTACGAGAAAGGAAAAGAAAAGGTAAAGGCCGATATCGGTCTGGCCCTTGTAGAATAAATTAGTCATGCCGATTCCCATTACGATTCCCGGACGAGAATTATATGATGAAGCCAACAATCGTTTTATTGACATCCCGACGACAACGGTTGTTCTTGAGCATTCTTTGATCAGTCTTTCAAAATGGGAGGCAAAATGGCACAAAGCTTACCTCACGGACAAGAAAAAGACCAAAGAGGAAGTAACGGACTATTACCGATCAATGGTCGTCGGGCAAAAGCCTGTTGATCCGTTGGTGTTTCTGTGCCTGACCAGAAAAAATCGTCAGGACATCGAGAATTATATTAATGATCCAATGACGGCCACAACATTCAGCCGTCAGAATGCAAAAGGTCGTCGGGAAATCATTACGAATGAACTTATTTATTACTGGATGGCAGAGCTTGGGATCCCATTCCAGCCCTGCGAAAAATGGCATCTGAATCATCTCCTTACTCTGATCAACGTCGCTAGCATCAAGCGGCAGCCTTCCAAGAAGATGTCGCCATCCAGTATCGCAAAGAGAAACCATGCGCTGAATGCCGCAAGACGAAAACAGCATGGAACGAGAGGATAAGATACCATGGTTACGGTCAAAGTCAGTGGAAGTTATCGCAAGACCAGAAAGTTTCTTACAAGATCGAAAAAACTTCGCCTTGAATCCATCCTTAGAAAGTATGGCGAAAAAGGAGTTAAAGCTTTGTCTTCCGCGACTCCGAAAGATACCGGAGAAACCGCAAAATCCTGGGAATACGTGATTCGCCATGAGACAAACGGACTGGTTCTTATCTGGAAAAACTCAAACATTGTTGATGGCGTGCCGATTGCAGTTATTCTGCAGTACGGACACGGCACTGGAACGGGTGGATATGTGCAGGGGAGAGATTATATTAATCCTGCGCTCCGCCCTATTTTTGATGCTATTGCAAAATCCGCCTGGAAGGAGGTCACCGAATCATGACCAGCATCGAGGAACGTATTGTATCTCTCGGTTTTAATAATAAAAGTTTTGAACAGCATGCCGCACAGTCCATGTCCACGCTTGATAAGCTTGACGGCATGTTGAATGCTTTTGGCGGGTCAAAAGGTGTTGGCCTCCTTACCGATACCCTTGAGGCGGTATCGAGCAAGTTCTCGATTATGGGAACGATTGGTGATCAGGTTCTCAGAAGGATTGCCGACGGCGCCATGGACGCGGCGAATAAACTGATTCAGGTCGGAAAGTCCATGTCCATTGATCAGGTATCTGAAGGCTGGAGAAAATACGGTGAGAAAACGGCATCGGTTCAGACCATCATGAACTCGACCGGCGATTCGATCGATAAGGTAAACGAATATTTGTCTCAGCTGATGTGGTATTCGGATGAAACAAGCTTTGGTTTTACCGATATGACTTCGGCTTTGGGCCAGATGACTTCTACTGGAGGCAAGGTCGAAAACCTGATTCCGCTTCTGATGGGTGTTGGCAATGCAGTTGCTTATGCCGGTAAAGGCGCTTCTGAATTCAGCCGCGTTGTTTATAACCTGAACCAGTCTTATGGCGCTGGAGCTTTACAGCTGATGGACTGGAAGTCGCTGGAACTTGCGGGCGTCGCTTCAAAAGAATTGAAGCAGGCATTCATTGATGTCGCGATCGCCCAGGGGAAGATTAAAGAGGGCGAAGTTACGGTTGCGAATTTCAACCAGACTTTGTCTAAAAAGTGGGCTGATACGGCAGTCATGGAAGGCGCTTTTGGAAAGTTTGCCGAGATGACGATGGAAGCAAAGCGTTTGATTGATGCCGGAGTGTATCGAAATGCCACAGAGGCTTATCAGGCGCTGGCTTCAAAATACGGCGAAGTAGCTGTGAAAGCCGCCCAGTCTGCTCAGGAAGCAAAGTCCTTTACTGAAGCGATTGAGGCTACCAAGGATGCGGTCAGTTCCGGTTGGCTTACGACATTTGAACATATTTTCGGTAACTATGAAGAAGCAAAAGTACTTTGGACGAATCTTACGGATGTTTTCTGGGAGATGTTTGCAGCCGGTGCTGAGATGCGGAATGAAGTACTTGAGCGATGGCATAATGCAAAAGTCGGCGGCTATCAAACGCTGATGGAAGCGCTGGAGAATGTTTTTGAGGTTATTACAAAACTTACAAATCTGACCCGTGGCGGACTTCTTAAAGTGATATTTGGCTCAAAAGGTGATGATATCCATTCGCTTACGCTGATGCTCATCAAAGCAACGAGATCGTTTAAGTTCTTTTCGGAAGATCTGCTGCGTTTTACCGGTTATGTTGAGCGTTTCAATGTTATCGAGAAGGTCTTTTCCGGATTGCATTCAACGCTTTTGGCATTAAGAGTTCCATTCGTTTTGGTCGGTAAAGCGATCCGCGACGTTCTTGATCCGTTGTTTACCTACAATGGAAATAAGCTTAAGTGGCCAAGAGATTTAGCACTTATTGCTTCCCAGTTAAGCAGCGCGTTTTCTGATTCCATGAATCGTTTTAATAACTTCATGCGAAATGATCAGACTGTAATCGCTTTAAGCAAGCTGGCCAGAGGAATTGCTTCTGTACTGGATTTAGTTATCTCCGGATTCAAAGAAGTGATTTCTTTTATAAAAGACGACATTGAGCCCGAAGTAGAAAAGTTTCGGATCGAATCGTTTCTTGATATTCTGTACAGCATCGGGCGTTTTCTAACTACGCTGACGAGTAATGCGAAGTCTGTTAAAATTGTTCATAATGCTATGGTTCTGCTTGCTGATGTGGTTGGAATATTTGGAGATGTTCTTGATATCGTTGGAATTGCCGCAAAGGCATTCTTCGATTATCTGGCATGGGGGTCAAAAGATTCTCTTCGCGATACAAGCGATGCCATTGCGGTCATTGGGGCAGCAATTTCCAAAGTTCGAGATTTTTTAAATGCTATCATTGAAAGCGACAGCGTTGTACTGCTTGTTAATTCCACACTTTATGCTTTATCTACGGTATTAGGTATCGTAAAAGATGCGATAAGCGGGGTCGTTTCGGCATTTGTTGGATCTGAGACAGAAGCAGAATCCGCAAGCAACTGGATTACGCAGATTGCTACTGACATTGGGCGATTTGGAAGCCTTCTTGCTGATATTCGTGATCATTTAAAGAAGGACGGCGTGTTCGGCAAGATTGGAAATAGCTTGGCCTTGGCATTTAAGGCTATTCAAAGTGTTCTTCAGGTTGTGTCTTATGCAGCAAGAACATTATTGTTTACTATATTTCCCCAGGGGCTTGGCGTTGCGTCTCAAGCTGGAAGTAAGCTGTTCGATCTTTTTGACGGCATCATGAACGCCATCATTCAGATTTCGAACTATATCGTAGATAATAACATGCTCGACAGCGTTTCGAATGCTTTGGGCGGAATCTTTAATATTGTTTCGAGCATCATCGGTTTCTTTACTTCCGGCAACCCATTTGAAACAATTTCAAATGCTCTTAAGGGTGTTTTCGAATGGGGTAAAAAGGCATTTGACGTTATTAAAGATGGACTTCAGGGCGTAGATGCAGGAACCGTTCTTAAAACCGGAGGCGGACTCGGCTTATTAGCGCTTATCGCAAAGAAACTTTATGATATTTTCAATGGAAAAAAGAGTCTGATTGGATCCGTAAAAGAATTTCTTGAATCAACCAGCGAGAGCATTACCGGAATGCTTGACAGCGTCAGTGAGGCAATTGAGAATTTCGCTGAAAACGAAAAAGCGGAAGCCGTGAAGAATGTTGCAATCGGTATTGCTTTGCTTGCCGGATCACTGTTTCTCCTTTCGTTGCTTGATCCAATGTCGTTAGCAACGTCCATGCTTGCAATTACAGTCGGACTGCTGCTTATGGTAGGGGCGCTTTATGTTCTGGACAAGATGGATCTTGAAGAAGGCGTCGCTGATGAATTAAAGAGCGTTGCTATAAGTATTTTACTCCTTGCGATTGCCATGCTCATCATGTCGGCGGCACTTAAAGTCCTGTCAAAACTTGACCCAGCCGGGCTTCTGGTTGCTGTTATTGCGGTTATTATTGTCCTTGCGGCGGTTACATTGGCTCTGATTGCATTCAGTGAATTCGCGAGAGGAAAACGAATGCTTGCTGCCGGCGCTGCGCTCTTTATGATGGCTTTCGGAATATTGATTTTAACTGCGGCATTGGCAGCACTGTCATTTATTCCGTTCGATAAACTTCAAAATGGAATTTTGGCGCTTGCCTTCACATTGATTATTGTTGGCGGTGCACTCGCGCTTCTGTCTCTTGTTGGCCCAAAGCTTTTGATTGCCGCAGGTGCTATTCTCATCGTCAGCGTAGCTATCATCGCGTTGACTGCAGCGCTTTTGGTACTGGCGTTGATTCCTGGCGAAGCTCTGGCTAAAGGACTTCTTATGCTTGCTGGCACATTGATTGTGATGGTAGCAGCCTTGATGCTCCTATCGCTTGTTGGTCCGCTGGCGCTTGTTGCCGCCGGTGCTTTGGCTATTCTCGGCGTTGGAATCTTACTTGCTGCGGCAGGGCTTGCGATTATGGCAGTGGCATTAAGAATACTGAAACCCGTTAAAAGGGATCTACCCAGAATTGCTGCCGGGCTTGCTCTTATCGGTGCTGCAATGCTTGTTCTTGGCGTTGGCGGTATCGTTGCGGGTCTCGGTCTTATCGGGTTCGCCGCAATGATTCCTCTGGCGTTCGCATTAAGTCTTCTGCGGGGTCTTGATGTTGTCAAAATAGCTGCCGGTCTTACACTCCTTGGATTGGCTTTTATCCCGCTCGGGATCGGTGGTTCGGTACTCGGTACCGGGGCGTTTGGCCTCATACTTGGTGCAGCGGGTCTTGCGTTGCTTGGGCTGGCTTTGCCCTCTTTGGCAAAAGGGATAGAAGCCATGAATGGCATCAGTCTTGCTACAATGGCTAAACTTGCACTTGGCCTTGCAGCCATCGGTCTTGCCGGTGTTTTCTTAATGGTTGGCGCTGTCGGATTAATGATTGGCACGCCGGCATTAATTGTATTTTCTAAAGCACTTCCTCCTCTTGCGGATGGGCTGAACGCGTTTGCGAATGTTGCCTGGGGAACTATAGGAAAAGCTGCGGCTATTCTTGCCGAAGCTATTCTGGCGATGTTTGCGGTCAATGTGATTTCACTTCTTGGGAATGGCATGTCTCTGCTTTTAGACTTTGCAGAATCACTCCCAAGCCTGGCAACAGGGATTGATTCGTTCCGTGACGTAAGCTGGGAGGGGATGGGCAAAGCTGCTGTCGCTCTGGCAGAAGCTATTCTGGCGATGTTTGCCGTAGATGTCATCTCGTTGCTTGGCGATGGAATGGATCTGATCGGGAGTTTTGCATCACAGTTGCCGGGACTTGCGGATGCCATTATGTCTTTCGATGGCGTGACCGGAGACAGCCTGGTGAAAGCCGGCCAGGCATTATATGATGCAATTGTATCAATGTTTGCTACAAACATTATTTCACTCCTTGGCAATGGAATGGATCTGATGGGAAGTTTCGCCGAGCAACTTCCGACACTTGCGACCGGATTTAAGGAATTTGATTCGTTGAATTCAGATACAATTATTTCTGTCGGAAATGCTCTTGGAACTTCAATTAAGTCAATCGCCGGCGTCGGATTTGCTTCTATCCTCGATGGAACTCCGGCTCTTGTGAAACTTGGAGAAGCGCTTCCAACTCTAGCGACAGGGTTCAGGGCTTTTGAAGGCCTTGATCCTGAGTGGCTTCGGGGCACAGCTACCGCATTGGCGGATGCAATCAAAGCTCTGACAGGAGATTTCTTCAGCAATTTGTTCACCAAAACGCCTGATTACAGCAGTCTTGCGGCTGGTATTACGCAGATTGCGCTTGCGGTCGCGCTGATTCCGGACGATGGCGGAAATCGCATCATGATGATCGGCGTTGGATTGATGAGTCTTGATTCTACTACTGAAGATATACTTTCCAGTATTACCACAACCCTCATCACGATATACACAAACGTTATACTATATGCAACGCTTACCATTCAAGAGGTTCAGTCGGAGTGTGATAGTATTCTTGAAATATTGCGCGGGTTTGATGAAGATCTGAGTAGTATTATAAACGGAATGCTTAACGATTTGTCGAGTGCTGCGTCAAGTGCGTATAGTTATGGAGCGTCCATTGGCCAGAATCTTGCAAACGGTCTTTGGTCTCAGGTTGCTGCTGTTCAAGAAGCTGCAAATGCTCTTGCCGCGGCCGCAAACGTGTCAAATACGATGGCTTCTAATATTAAAACTGTTGGCGGAATCCATCAAGGTAAACCTTATGATTATGCTATTTCTGGTTTCAAGGATATGTATAATTATCAGACTTCTTTGTTCAATGGCGCAGGTAAAGCTGCTGGCGAAGCATTTTCTTCGGGTGTGAGAAGTTCTCTTGGAATTAATTCTCCGTCTAAAGTTATGGCAGAAATTGGAAAGTTTACCGCCATGGGATTTGCGAATGGACTTTCTGATGGAAGTTCTAACGTAAACTCCGGCGTCGATGCAGTAATGAGTCCGCTTCTGATGGCCATTTCCTCGTTGATGAATGAAGATCTGTCTCCGACCATTACGCCGGTGATGGATATGACAAACATCGATGCCGCGGCGGATGAGTTCAGCAGTATGTTTGATGCGACCGGATCGTATGCGATGGCCGCAGCCGGAAGAATTTCTGCAAGCGATCGAGCAGCTAGACAGGGAACCATTGAATCGAACTTTACGTCAGATAATGGCGGCGTTCAAAATGGAATCACCGTAAACGTATACCCGTCAGCCGGAATGGATGAGAAAGCTCTGGCGGATAAGGTAATGTACAGGATTTCTGAAAAGATGCAAGTTAGAAGGGCGGCGACAGGAGTATGATCGTATTTAACGGCAAATGTAGTGATGACTTTGGCGTTATTGTGGAACATTACCCATCTATTGTATTTCCAGAAAAAAAGATAATTACATATGAAATTCCAGGTAGAAATGGCACGATGGTTCTTGATGAAGGTGCCTTTGCAAATTATGATCAGTCATATGATGTGTTCTTTGATGCAAAAGATAAAGGGGGGCTAAATGCGGTAATTCCACAAATAGCCTCCTGGCTTTTAGCTTGCTCCGGATATCAGAGACTCGAAGATTCATATACGCCAGATTTTTATAGAAAAGCGTATGTTAATAATGCTCATGAATTCTTGAGCTACTTTCATGAATATGGTAGAGGTAAATTAACTTTTAATTGCCAGCCAGAACGTTATTATAAATCTGGTGAAAAAGCTATAGAAGTTTTAAATGGACAGACTTTGTATAATCCAACTGATTTTAAAGCATGCCCCATTTATGATTTTTCTAATTACAGTACTCGCAACAATATTAAAATTATGCTTACAGAAAATGGCGTTACAAGATCCTTTAATATTAAACCACAGTATTATTATAATGATTCTAGGGGAAATATTATAGATGTAAAAAACTTCAATATTCCTACTAATTCGTTTGAAGGAAATTTTGAAGATCTTAAACTTGGAAAAGAAACGACAATTACTTGGGACGGAAACATGAGTTCGATAAAAATAATACCGAACTGGTGGACTATTTGAAAAGGTTGATTATTGATGATACCTATACTATTTGAATATGATGCGACATCTTTTGATGGACTTGGGCTTGGCGAATTATACGATACTATTTCATGCATTGTAAAATCTGCAGATGACGGAAGCTATGAGCTTGATCTTGAATATCCTTTAGATGGAAAAATGCTTTCTGAGCTAAAGATAAATCGCATTATTCTTGCTAAATCAAATCCAAGAGATCCCAATCAAGCTTTTAGAATTTATGGCTATGAAAAAAATATTAATAACATAATAACTGTTAAATGCCACCATATTAGCTATGATCTTAATGACATAATATTTTTTCCTTATGCTGCATACTACACAGACTTTATAGGAAAATGTACACATTCGGCTTATACAGATCCTAGGTATTTGATTAACGATATAAAAAATAGTGATTATATTCTGTATGGTACTAATAATTTTTCGGTAACTGGAGCCGTGTATGATTCAAGAGGATATCCGTACGGATCTCATGTGATTATCGATCATCCTATGAGTTTGCGAAGCGCTCTATTTGGCAGTGGCGGGCTTATCGATGTTTTCGGTGGAGTTTGTCGGTTCAATAACTTCAATCTATATTTCACAGATAATCCTACTCAGAGCGGATACAATAATTTCAATATATATTACGGAATAGATCTGATAGATTTGCGTCAAGAAGAGAATAATCTTGAAGTATATACTGGTATTATTCCATATTATAAAGGAAAAGACAAATCTCTTGACGGAAATACTGTAACTAGGGCGCCCGAAAGTGTTGTACTAGGTGACATTCAATATGCAGAAGGGAACTTTGAGCGACAAAGGATCCTTCCAGTTGATGTAACTTCTGTTTTTTCTGATACAAAAAATAGTGATATTTTAGATCTTGATATATGGACCTCTGGAAATCCTGGCGTTGATTATATTCCGACTAAGGCAGAAGTTGATAATCAAGGTCGAAAATTAATAGCAACAAAAAAATATGGGGTTCCAAACATCAGCATATCAGTTGACGCCGCACATATTGATCGGAATATTTGTTTATACGATATCGTTCATGTTCATTTTGTTAAATTCGGGATTAATGTTGACTCGAGAGTAAATAGCCTGGAGTATGATACGTTACGGGAACGTATTAATCAAATTGAGCTTGGAAGAACAATGGCTAGTGGATTATGGTCATTCTGGGATAGTGAGTATAAAAAAGGAAGATAGAAATGCCAATACGATATGAAGTATGGAGTACTTTGCGCGGAGGCGAAGCGTATAATCCAGCGAATATTTATCCTTCTTCAAGTGAAACCATTACTGTTAATCAGTTTTCTGAATTTTCATTAAGACTGTCCTATTATGATTATACTTATAGTTCTCCAGAGCCATCCACTTGGGAATTTAAATATTGCAAAATGAACGGTTATTTTCCAGATAAAACGACATTTATTACAGACAATTTTGAAACAACAGAAGCCAATTACTATCCGTATGGAACAAATCTTCCAGACCGTCATCATTATTATGTTGATATTCCGTTTGATTCGCGATTTTCAAGTCAAATTGGTTCAACAAAATATTCTGTTATTTTCATGGATGCAAATAATTCAGTTGTTGCAAGTATGCCATTTCAAATAACCGTTCAATCTCCAGATGAAAAAGGGCTTCTCAGCAAGACTTATGAATTAGATTTCTGTACAAAAGAAAAGCCGCTGATTATTAAACTGAGCCAAGGCGATATAAATTTTAAATTTACATTTCGTGTCAAGACCAAATACGGAACCATCGATACAACCGGGATATCGTTGAATAATACGTGTTTAAGAGGAATTTTACCAAATGGAATTCCATTGAATTTATTAAAAGTTCCTACAACAAATACCAATTACTATGGCGAAGGTCTTGTTTGGACGATAACATTGGATGGTAGACTTAATGGAATAGGAAAGCTTATCACATCAGTACCCGGCGAATATATAGTTGCTTTTAGCTTTTGTAACTATGATAATAAGAATACTGAACAACTCACTATCCAACGAATAAAATTTGTTATTGAGGCTATGGCATAAATGGAGGAATACTAATGATCTACTATACGATACCAATTAATATTACGCATGGCGATTATCCTCCAATCGTATATTTGAGCCAATATGATAGTTCTTTTACGTTATATTTCGACCTTTATGCTACCGGTGGAGACCTGGTTATTGCAAGTGGTACCACAGCAACTATACGTGGAACAAAAACAGATGGCAATGGCTATAGTGCTTCCGCAACACTCAACGAAAATAGAGTAGCCGTAATTGGTGATCAACAGATGACCGCGGTTCCTGGAGATAATATATTTGAAATCGTTTTAACTAAGGACGATAAAGAGCTTTCTTCGTCTAATTTCATCATCCACGTTGAACGTGCTGCTCTGGATAAAGACACGATTGTTTCACAATCAAAGATCCGCGAGCTGGTCAACGTTATTGATAAAACGGATGATCTACTTGCTGCCGCCAATAATGTTGAATCAACGCTGACCGATATGCAGGCCATCAAAACACAGATTGAGACGCTGAAGAGTGATATTCAGACAATCTACAACAATACCACGTCAGCTGCTTCAACTGCTGCATCTGACGCCGCTGCAGAAGCGGTCGAAGACGTTCAGAGCGATATTCAGACGATTGTCAATACCGCGGTTGAATCGGCCTTACCATCCATCAATGGCGTCACCATGACCGGAGACCATAATGGCGCATATTACGGTCTTGTCGATGCGGTTCAAGGAAAAGGTCTCTCGACAAACGATTACACGAATTCGGACAAAGCGGTTGTTACAAGGCTCAATGATTCCACAAAATCACTCTCAACGAATGACTACACCGATGCGGATAAGGCGGTTGTGGAGAGGCTCAACGATCCTTCAAAGGGGCTTTCCACCAATGACTTTACTGATACGGACAAGGAGACTCTCGAGAATCTCGACGTTCCGAATCCATCTGCGATTGTCGCACTGCTGGATATTCTGAAAGCCAAGCAGATTCTAACCAACGATACGTATGACCTGATTAAGGACATGCTTTAACAATAAACCCTGGGCAGGAGGAAGAAAAGAATGGATGAGCTATTTCAGTCGGCCTCCGTCGTCGGCGAAAACAGCGAAGATACAACTGAGTGGCTGACTATCGACCACGATTTCAGACGGATCACGATTCCGTCCAAGAAGCAACTGTTGGGCGTTACCAGCGATGAAAATGTCAACATACTTCACTTTCGCTGCCCGCGGTACTGCAATACAATTGACCTCAGTGACTTTGATTTCCGAGTAAATTATATGAATGCGGCAGGGGAAGGCGATGTCTACCTCGTGATTGACAAAGAAGTCGGCGAGGATGAAATTACCTTCTCCTGGACAGTACAGCGTCACGCCTGTCTTTATGTCGGCGATGTGCGTTTTATCGTATGCGCGAAGCTTTTTGATTCCGAATCCGGAGAAGTCCTTCGGGAGTACAATACGGCAATTCACTCACTCCCCGTGGTTCAGGGTCTTGAAACCAATGACGCGATCCGCGAGGATATTGAAGCGAATACGGATATTGTGGAAGAATTCCTTCGCAATGCGCAGGGAATCTTTGCACTGTCTGCAGATGTTCAGGATCTGAAAGTTCGGGTTACGGACCTTGAGCTTGCCACAATTCGAAAGGTTGACGGCGCTTATGTTACAGAAGACGGCTTTTTATATTTGACCTCAAACAGTGAAGATGTCGTCGGTCCCCTTGGTCCGTTCTCAGGCGGCGGGGGAGGAGGCGGAGGTGGCGGCGGAAGCACTACCAACGCCAAATTTACAGCGACGAACTCCAGCGGATGGATGTCCAAGACAATTGCTTCGGACTCCGAATGCTTCGCGTCAATCACCTGGAGTTCGATTGAAGATGAAATCCCGACAGGTCCGGGGCATATCAGCGTAAGCGTAAACAATGCGATTAAGGCGACACTTCAGGTGGATCAGGGTGTTGTTCGAATCGACCTTGCAAAATATTGCAGCGCCGGTCTGAACTCCTGCATTCTGACGCTGACTGATATTTACTCCAATAAAAAGACGTTCGCCTTCTCGATCATGGTCACGTCAATTTCGATCTCTTCGTCTTTTGATACCAGCGTTCCTTATACCGGACGGATTGACTTTCCGTATACTCCGGTTGGTTCGCTTCCGAAGACCGTTCATTTTATATTGGATGGGACAGAGATCGGAACGCAGGAGACTTCGGTTACGCAGCGACAGGTAACCTATCAGATTCCGGCACAGTCTCATGGAGCTCATACGCTCAGAGTATATTTCGACTGCGAGATTAACGGCGAGCAGGTCCGAAGCAACGAGTTATATTTCGAGTTCATCTCAATCGAAGAAGGAAACAATACGGTTGTTATTGCGAGTTCCTTTGGCCTGACTGAAGTTCAGCAGTATTCTTCGGTTATTATTCCATACAGAGTTTATGATCCTCTGAACGATCACTGCGACGTCAGTCTGTATGTAAACGATCAGCTGATTTCCACGCAGAATGTTGACCGTACCGAACAGCGCTATACGTATCGTGCGCTTGAGGCCGGTGATATTCGGTTTGAAATCAAAGCCGGTACGCAGACCAAGCCGATTTCTTTCCACGTTAATGAAGTTGAGGTAGATGTCGAGGCCGAAACGGAAGATCTCGTGTTATATTTGAATGCTGCAGGTCGATCCAATGGCGAAGAGACCCGAAACGTCTGGAGCTACGAGAATCCGTCAACGCATGAGACCATTACGGCTCAGCTTCAGAACTTTAACTGGGTTCTGGATGGCTGGCAGGCGGACGAAGACGGTATTACTGTCATGCGGCTTTCCGATGATGCAAGAATCACGATCCCGTACAAAATGTTCGAGACGGACTTCAAAGCAAATGGAAAGACGATCGAGATTGAGTTTGCAACCAGGCAGGTAGCAGATTACAGCGCGACGATTCTGAGCTGTATGTCCGGAAATGTCGGCCTGAAGATTACTCCTCAGAGCGTGGAGTTCCGAGGCGCACAGAACAATCTAAGCACTCTTTACAAGGACAATGAGCATGTAAGGCTTTCGATCGTCATTGAAAAGCAGCTGGAGAACCGACTGATTCTGATGTACATTAATGGAATTATGTCCAGAGCGATTCAGTACGCATCGGGTGAACGTTTCAGTCAGCTGAGTCCTGTCGACATCAGCATCGGTTCGAATGACTGCGGAATTGATATTTATAACATTCGAGTCTATGACAACAGTCTGAACCGTCAGCAGATTCTGGACAACTGGATTGCGGATACTCAAATCGGCGATCTGATGATCCAGCGGTATCAGCACAATCAGGTTTATAATGATGCCGCGGAAATTATCGCTGCGAATCTCCCGTCCAATCTCCCGTATTTCGTTCTGAATGCGAAAGAGCTTCCGCAGTATAAGGGAGACAAGAAGACAATTTCCGGTTCCTATGTTGTTCCGGGAGATACTTCAAAGTCGTTTACGTTTGAGGGCTGCCAGATTAACGTGCAGGGTACAAGTTCGGCGATTTACTATCGGAAGAACTACGACCTGCAGTTTAAGGGCGGCTTTATCATGAGTAATGGTGTTGTTCCGAATTACAAGCTTCAGGAGGATTCGATTCCGTTTAACCGTTTTGTTCTGAAAGCGGATGTGGCCTCAAGCGAAGGAGCCAACAACACGGAACTCACGATGTTCTATAACGACACTTGCCCCTACCGTACTCCTGCTATGAGGGCAAACGATAAGGTGCGATACGGCATTGAGGGATATCCGATTGTGGTGTTCTGGTATAATCCGGATGATCAGACGACGACATTTCTCGGCAAGTACAACTTCAACCTGCCGAAACGTGCACCGACTCCTTATGGATATTCCGGCAACATGGAAAGCTGGGAATGGGAACGAAACAACTCGGCAAACGTGAAGTTTCAGGATGACGATTTTACATCCATGTCGTATGACGCTTTGACTCAGACTTCCTATCCGACTTGGTATGACGACTTTGAGGCCAGATTCCCGAGTGATGAGTGGAGAGACTACTCGAAGCTTAAGGAATTTCTCAGTTGGGTAAAATCAACCTGGCGAGAAGCAGCAACAAATTCGGCTCTGCCGGCTTCTGTTACTTATATTCTTCCATCCGATGCTACAATCAGTCCCTACACCGCAACTGATGACAGTTTCACGGTTACCGATGAAATGGTTGATGGTGTGGCTACGGGAAGAAAGATCGTTATATTTACAAAAGATACGGCTGCGTATCGACTCTCAAAGTTCAGAGCAGAACTGAGCGATTATGTGGAAATCGACAGCGCAGTCTTTTATTATCTGTTTACTGAGCTGTTCCTGATGATCGACAGCCGTGCAAAGAACATGTTCGTCGGCTTCGACGGCAGTGAAATTTCATAAGGAGGAAAATCAAAATGGCGGATTCAGATCGTAAAATGGATCGCCGGGCAGTATTTGAGCCGTACGATATGGATACTGCGAACGGCACCAACAACTCCGGCGTTCTGATGTTTTCTCCTTATCTGGAGGATACGGACACTGTCGACAGTGTGATCAGCGGAGGGGACTCCGGAGGATCGAATGCACCTGTGTACAACGCGCAGGATTCAGTCTTCTGGAATAACCTCCGCGATGCTTTTCGAGGCGAACTGACCCAGATGTACCGTGATCTTCGTACGGGTGCCTGGACTTATGACGCTATTGAGAAGCGCTTCGAGGATCATCAAGCTTATTGGCCGGAAGCGATTTTCAATGAGGATGCCTATGTTAAGTATATTACGCCATTGGTTGATCCTGTCACCGTGGATGAGGAGACCGGAAGGCTGATTCGAACCGACCGGTATCTCACCATGCTGCAGGGAAGCAAGGAAGAGCAACGCAAATGGTGGCTTTATAACCGCTTCCGCTATCTCGACAGTAAGTACGACACCGGAAATGCATCGGCGAACGTTATTAACCTTCGACTTTTCAACGCCGGTGTTCTGAAATACAAAATGGCAATTCCCGGTTATGCAGCAGTCAGTTTCGGCGGCGGCACAACCCCGGTGATGATCCGAGTAGACGCCGGAGAAGAAGCTTCGTTTCCATACGTAGTTCCGACCGGTGTTACGGAAATGGAAACCTGGATTCATTCAGGGAATCTTGTTACTGATATTTCGGATCTGAGCGTGTTTTATCCGAACGAATGCGACTTTTCAAAGGCAACTCTGCTAAGGAGACTGAAAATCGGTGACGGGACTGCTGGGTATTCCAACGCAAACCTGACGACACTAAATGTTCAGAACAGTCCGCTTCTTGAGTATCTGGATGTTCGGAATTGTCCGAGGCTTGGCATTACGCTGAACCTTGAGAATTCTCCGAGACTGGTCGAAGCTTATTTCGACGGCACAATCATGACCGGCGTCGACCTGGCAGACGGCTGCGTTATCGAGAAACTGCATCTTCCGGGAACCATTACGACCCTGACGCTTCTGAATCTTACGAAGCTGAATGAGTTTGTGCTTCCGGATTACACGAATATTTCAAGGCTGATGCTCTCAAATATTGATACGACTGTTGTTCCGTTGGTTGATATTCTTGAGGATATTCCGGCAAATTCCCAGGTCAATATTCAGGGGCTGTATCTGGAATTGACTAACAAAGCCGCAATTGATGACTTTTATGATCTTTTGGACACCATGTCCGGCGTGACACGGGAAAAGAACCCGACGACCGGTGAATGGATCTACCATGATGAAACAAAAGCTCTTGTCAGCGGAGAAGTTCACGTCGATCAGCTGAGCGGTGATCAGATTACGGAGCTGAAGGCACGGTATCCTTATATTAATCCGACAGCCGATCATACGACTACGCTGCTTACGTACTATAACTACGATGGCAGTGAGATTCTGCATACAGAGACAATTGTCGATGGTGGAAATGGCATATGGAGTGGCACCCCTGCAAGAACCGCGACAGCGCAGTATACCTACACGTTTGCAGGTTGGAGTACAGTTCAAAATGGAAGTGCTGAGAGCGCCGCGAGGAATGCCGTAACAGCGAACAGAAGTGTGTATGCTGCATATACCAGTGTCGTAAATACTTATACCGTCACGTGGAAGAATGCCAATGGTACAGTTCTCGAGACAGACACAAATGTGCCATACGGAACAACTCCGACTTACAATGGAGCGATTCCGACTCAGGATGGTGTAGCTTCTACGGGATGGACGCCGGAAGTTGGTCCGATTACCGACAATACTGTATATACCGCAACTTATATTCCGATGTATACCGCAACCTTTGTGCGGTCAAGCGATGACGGTGGTGGAACTCTATGGACCGGACGCTTTGCCGAGAATACGACGCCTGTCTATGGCGGATCTACACCGACCACGACCCAGGGCAACAGTACAGAGTTTGAGTTCGTTGGATGGGAGCCTGCACTCGGACCTATTACAATAGATACAACCTATACCGCGAAATTCCAGGATATGAGAGCTTTGACTATTCAGTTCCTATCCCGTACTATGACTGAATACATCTCAACGCCTACTATTATTCAGGAATTAAAGATTTCTGATGGGACATTATCGCCGCTTGTTATTGGCGCTATAAGTACTATTAACGGTATACCAACAATCGTAAGAGACAATGAGGGTCGCAGACAAAGACGTGTTGTAAATGTCGATCATGGTGTTGTCCCGTTTAATCTAAGGCCTACTGAAAGCGATCCTATAACGCAAACGTCGTATTATCCAATACCAGTTCCTAGTGATGCAACTGAAGCAAGGATGATTGTTAGTCCGTCTACATTTACATGCAATGGGCAAATTAGAAGTTTGGATAACAGTGTATATACGATGATACCACCTACTGAAACGGAAACAGGATCTATTCGTTTCGAATTTACGCCTGGTAATAATTTGTATTTTGTATGTCTAGTGTATCCTGTAACTGATTCTGAACCAACTGATGTAATTGTAAGGTTCTATAAATAGAAATAGAAAGGAATTGGTAATTCATGAGTTTGGATAAAGTTGGAACCTATGCGTTCTTCATGCACCCGAATCTAGAGAGAGCCGTAGTGTCCGCGCCGGTGATTGAGGCAAATGCATTTCAAGATGCAAAGAAACTGGAAGTTGTGGACTTGACTTCAACCGCTGCCGGCACTATTAATGCGAATGCCTTTAGAGACTGCTCGAATCTGACACATTTGGTTGTAAGAAGCACCGTAAGAAGCTCATTGTCCGCGACTTCAGCACTTAACGGTACAAAAATAAAGTTCGGCGATGGCGGTGTGTATGTTCCGGCAGATCTTTTGAGTTCTTACAAGTCTGCAACCAACTGGAGCGAAATCGCAGCGAGCATTTACCCGATTGGAGAGTATCCAAAAACGAATTTTGATACGATCAGTGATAGTTGGTCCACCATCCTTACCAATCCAGATTATGCAACCGCCTATGCCATTAAAGACAGCAAAACGATGGAATTAACTGATGGCACAAAAATCAAAATGGATTTAGCAGCTCTTGATACAGATGTTAAATC